>Ga0182018_10001011_pt1 | contig 33957 bp, 32 predicted proteins | sample 812P2MmetaG_FD_120490 | JGI IMG/M metagenome (GOLD analysis project Ga0182018, IMG submission 120490) | Permafrost microbial communities from Stordalen Mire, Sweden - 812P2M metaG | ecosystem: Environmental > Terrestrial > Soil > Wetlands > Permafrost | place: Sweden: Stordalen | collected...
AGCGGATTGCGCGGGTCGTAGTCAGAACCGCAGAGCATCGCATCGGAGGCCACCGGCTTACCCGCCTTGGCGTTGCCGCAGTAAACGTCGATCTTGCCGTAGTCCCGCGCCGCGTCGGGGTAGGCCTCGCGCGCTATCGTGAGCTTCTGCGTGCTGCCGCCGCATTCGGGCGGTGCCTTGGTATCCGCCACCATCTGGGCGGCGGCATCGGAGAAGCCCCCGAGGGACACCGCGACGGCTGCAAGCACAGCCATGCGAAACGACGCTGCCATAGAACTACAACTGCTAAGTGAACTACCTAGCGGCGTATCACAGATAGACCGGCAAAGTCACCAATAATGTAAGCCGGGTATAATTGAATATATGCTTCAGAGTCTTGCCGCCACAAGGCTGGCGTCTACTCCATGCGGTGGCCCGGATATAGTTCGCCCGGAGGCAGCCGAGCGCGCAATCATTGGGCGCTGGCGAGGCTGCCGGAGGGCCCGACCCGTGCGAAGCGCGGGTCGTCTGTTCCGACGCGTCGAGCGCGTCGGACAATGCGCGCCGCCGCGCCTTCGGGCGCGTGGCTTGCGTCGCCCCCGGCCAGGCCGGAGAATGCCGCGATGGAGACGGCACGGCATTTCCGGTCGCAGCCTGTGGCACGACCCACACAGCGCCTGATCACGTTTTACCTGCCCGACGCCGAGGCTGAGGAGCTGATCGCGGCAGCGGAGCTCGCAGGCCGCTCGCTCGGCTCGTATATCCGCGCGCGACTGTTCGTCGCGCCCGACGCGCCGTCGCCGAAGCCTCCGGCCGTCGATCCCGTCCTGCTGACCCGTCTCCAGAAGGACCTGGAGCGGGTTGCGGGGGATATACACGAGCTGCTTCGCTGGGTGCATTTCGACCACTCGCCTCTGGCCGAGGAATTCCGGGCAGCCTTTGCCGAATACCGCAAGGTCTCTGCCGCTATTCGGAATGTTCTTCGCCACACTAAGGGCAAGCAGCGGCGGTAACGGTCTCGGATTCTGCAATATACAAGAACGCCCGGAGCCATCCCGTAGCGCCCCACAGAGCGCAAGCCGGGATGGCGGAGGGCTCGACCCGTGCTCGCACGGGTCGTCCGCATCCGACGCGGTATGCGCGTCGGACCGCAAGCACCGTGCAGTGGGCAAGAACAGCAATACGAAGCTGTCGCTGCGATTGCACAAATGCGCGATTCGCAACCCTGAATTGTATTCGCCGCATTGCTCAACCCCTTGCGCGGACTGCGGAGTGTGGATACCACTGATGGTGCAGGTTAGGACAGAGGGGCAAGCAATGTGATGTCTCACCGCGCCACGGCGCGCGGTGTTCCATCACCTGCTTGGCAAGGGGGGGAGCGCTCCGCTTCCCCCCGTTGCATCCCCCCTCCGGGCAGGGGCTTTCGCGCCCCCGTGCACCCCACGACCTGGGGGCTTCCCCCAGGGCCCGCGTCAGGGCGGTTCCGCCGCCCCGACACCCACGGCCAACCCTGCGGATTGGATGGGCCCAGCGCGTACGCGGCGCTGGACTCGCGATCGGAGAATGGAGACGCATGGACGACGGCCAGCAATCGAATACGCACCCCGCAAAGCGCCCCCGGCGCAGCGGCAGCGAGAGGCGACAGAGAGGCGGCACCATTACTTTCCGCGTGCTTCCGTCGGAACGCCTCCTCGTCGAGGCCTATGCGGAGGCGTCCGAGCAGACGGTGAGCACCTATGTCCGTTCACGAGTGCTTGCCGCGCCGGAGACGCGGGCGCGACCCCGTCCGCGCGTCGAGGTGAAGGCTCTGGCGCGCCTGCTGTCGGAGCTCCATAAAATCGGCTCGAACGTAAACCAGATCGCCCGTCACATGAATATGCTCAACCTCCCGGAGGAGGGTGAGGTTCTCGCTGCGCGGGCCGACATCCAGCGCGGCGTCGACGCCTTGCTTGCAGTTCTCGATCGGAGTCCCGAGGAGGAGCACGCGGCATGATCATCAGCGGGGGCAGCCGCAGCAACTGGCGGTATTTCGCGAAGCACCTGATGAAGACCGAGGAAAACGAGCGCGTGGTCATCCCCGAAATACGCGGCCTGTTCGCCACGAACGTGCGCGACGCCTTCCGCGCGATGGACGCGATCGCGATGGGCAGCGACGTGACGAACTTCTTCTATCATGCGGATATAAACCCGCGCGAAGGCGAGGAGCTGACACCCGAGCAGTGGGAGCAGGCCGTCGACACGCTCGAGAAGAACCTCCGGCTGGACGGGCAGCCGCGTTTCGTCGTCGAGCACGAGAAGGAGGGCCGCACACACCGTCACGTCGTCTGGCTCCGCGTCGACCTCGACACGATGAAGGCCATCCCTGACAGCTGGGACTATAGGCAGCACCAGAAGACCTCGCGGACCCTCGAGCAGGCGTTCGGCCTCGAGCCGGTAAACGGGGTGCTCGGGCCCGACGGCAAGCGCGTCAAGCGCCGCCCCAAGAACTACGAGACGCGCAAGGGCAAGGAGACGGGCATCACCCCCGAGGCCGTCGCGGCGGATCTGTCTGCGCTCTGGACGCAGTGCGACACGGGGCCCGCTTTCGCCGCTGCCCTGGAGGAGCGCGGCTATACCCTCGCCAGGGGCGACCGCCGGGACTTCGTGGTCGTAGACCCGGCGGCGAACGAGCACGCGCTCTCCCGTCGCCTCGGGGTAAAAGCGGCCGAAGTGCGCGACCGTCTGGCGGATGTCGATCGTGACGCGCTGCCGACGGTCGCCGAGGCGCGCGCGATGGCAAGGGAGCGCGCTTCCGAAGGCAGGGATGAGAGATCGGCTCGCCCGGCTGCGTCGGAGCGCCAGAGCCGCGCCATGCATCCCGTCGTCGAGGAGGTGGTTTACTCCGCCACCGAGCGCGCCTTCGTTACCCGCGAGCGCCCGGCAAGGAAGGTCGCGCACGGGTCCGAGCAGAAGCCCGCGCCACCAGCCCCCGCTCCGAAGCCCGAGCCCTCGCTATTTCAGCGGCTGGCCAAAACCCTCACCGAAGCGGCCCACTTCCTTTCCGATGGTCCGACGGCGGCCGAGAGCCTCGACATGCACGCGCACCCCGCTCCCGGCGGTTCGGAAGCGAGCCCCTTCGAGCGCGCCGCCGCCGCGCTGATACAGGAGGCAAAGCAAGCGGCTCCGGTAATCGAGGGACTGGCGGCCGTCACCGCCACCGTCGTCGAACACCGCCCGACGCCCGAACCGGCACTCTCCGCTTTCGAGCGCCTCGCCGAAGAACACTTCGAGGCCGTCCGCCAGGCCGGAAGCGATGGGCTATTTATCCCCGAGGGTCTCACCTGGCTTGCCGAGGAAACCGGCACGCCGCTGCTTCCCGACGCGCCCCCAGATGGCGAGCGAGGCGTATTCGACCGCATGACGCGCCGGATGCACGAGGCCGCGCGCGACAATGGGGGCGAACCCGAACCTGGCTTCTGGCAGCGCAGTATCGCGTTGCTTTCGGATCTGCGTGACCGAACGACCGAATGGATGGAGAAGGCGGCCCGGAGTTTCTCTGAACGCATCACGCGAGGGCGCGCCAACGATCCCGAGCAACCTGGACGAGAGAGGTAGTTTATGGACGGCGACGACGCGATAAAGGCATTCACGCGCAACGCCCGGGCAAAGGCTCCGACGGCGTCCTCTCAGCCGTCGTTCCCATCGTCGCCCGAAGACCAACCCGAGCCGTCTCAAAAGGCGTTCGACAACAAGGTCCGGCCGATCTGCCTTCAGATTCGATGTCACGGACGCGGCTTTTCCTACGCCATTCCGTATTCACATCTTGGAGCGATTATTTTCAACTTCCGAACCGGCGGCCAGCTTTCGTTCACCGGCTGCGGCCTGGGCGTGACCGTATGCGGGCGCAATCTCGGCGACGTTGACCTTGCCCTGCGAATGCACGCCTGCGCGCTCATTGAGGACAACAGGCCGGAACCGCGCGATCCACATGCGGCGTACATCGAGAGCATCCGTGTCGAAGTGCTGAGCGCCTCCCCCCTCGCGAAGCCAGCGAAAGAGCGCGAGGAGATGTGAGTGTCCCCCGTTGCGCGCTCGCAAGACCAGTGACGAACGCTGCCGGAGCGACACGGGAAGAAGATTCCGTGCCCGAGCGCCTGCCGGGAGCGCGCCCCGCGCTTGCTTTCAAAAAGCATCTTGTGACTATTTCCATAAATTGCTACCAGTGGCGAATATTCACTATTCTGATGGACCGTATATGTCGCAATCTGCCGCCCCCGACTCCGGCTATGTATTTGAGTACCTGAACGACCAGAATTCCCTCGCCATCCGACGCGCCGACATGGACGACTCGCGCGCGCGGGAGGCGTTCCGGACGCTTGTTCTGGCGTTGTATCGGACATCGCTAAAGGATGCCGATATCGACGACGTGCTGGGCAGGTGCCCGGCCGAATGGCCGTTCATCACAGTCAGATTCAGAAAGAGTGATGGAACGCCTCGCCTCAAGCTAGGCCGTTTCGAGAGGGAACCCGGCAAGAACGCTGGCGACAATTCCGTCATTACGCACGTCGAGGTCGCCAGGGCGCATTGACTGTCATAAATAATTCACTTGGCCGTATATGCTCGAAAACGGTACCTTTGCGCGAACTACTATGACAATGCTTGTAGAGACTGACGTATGTCCGATAAGTTGGAGCCGCCACCAGGAGCTGTCGTAACCGATCTCCGGGTTGCCCATCTCACCAAGGCCGTGACGCACAAGGGCGAAATACGCTTTGAGCTACATGTGCCGGAAAACGACAGCGCCCCTGAGCTTGCCGAGATTCTTCGTCAAGACCTGATTCTCAAGATGTCGCACGTGCCCGGCCAGCGATTCGGTCCCATATCGGTCGACGAGGACGAGCGCGACCCATCCAAAATCACGATCGTCTACAAACCCGATCGCGTGAGAAATCCCCGTGCGGATATGGGTGAGATTGTTCGTATCCTGGAAGAGACGGCGATTCCCATCACCCAGCCGGTTCACGAAGGCATAGAGCACGCGTTCGATGCGCTCCAGGCACTGGATGCGCCGGGGCATGCAGGCGCAGAGGCTACGCGCCGAAGCGCGAAGAAGGGTTCTCGCGGTCGAGGCTCACCTGGCGGGTAGGAAGCGGACGGATTCTGCGGCGAGAGCGTGAGAGGAAGGAACCGTGCCGACCCTCAGGGCACCCCCCCCGCCCCCCACCTTTCCCGCCGACGCCGGAGCCCGATGTCCTCGCCCCAGAGGCCGCCGTCCCTTCGCGAACGGTCGCATCGAGCCTTCTGACCCTCGAAAATCGGACGTCCGGCAAGTTTCTGGGCGCGCTTATAAAGTTTTCTTATCGTCCCCTGCATGGACCTTCGCGAGCTGGTGTCGTTCCTGGCGATGGCCGAACACCGTGGCATCGGCAAGGCTGCCGCCTCGCTGGGCCTTACGCAGCCCGCCCTTTCCCAGCACCTGGAGCATCTCGAACGGGACCTTGGCGACCTCTTTGTTCGTCCCGGGCGGCCCGACTCTTCCCATCGCCGCCGCCGTCCGCTGCAACCTCTGGTGCTCACCCCCGCTGGCATGGAGCTTCGCGTCCGAGCTCTGCGGATTGTCCGGGAAGTTGAAGATGCCCAGAACGCTGTCCAAAAGTTCTTCTACGCATACAGTCCAGGGTTCGTCCGCATCGCCATCGAGCGCTACTTCCGCCACTCAGTGGCCGTTGCGATCGCAGCGCTGCTTCAAAAGAGTGGCACGGTGCGTGTTTCGATCGAGGAGAACAACAGCACCTATGCAATCGACAGCCTTGTTTACGAGGGCCACGCCCACCTCGGACTCCTCATGGCGGCCGACGTCGAGGACCGACGGATCGCATTCGAGCAGCTAGGCCCGGCTCCGTTGCAGCTCATCGTCAACAAGAAGCACAGACTTGCGGATGCACGAGGCTCCGTGGATGTCTCGGAGCTTGCGCATGAACGCTTCGTGCGCCCCGCGACCGGCTTCGCACACTCGGATTTCGACAAATTCTTCGCGAAAATTACTGGAACTATTGCTCCCCAGGTCGTCGTGGAGACGGATTCGGAGGAATCCGTTCTCGAACATGTGAGGGTCTGTCCGTCGCTCGTAACCCTTCTGGCTGGATGGCAACACCGCGAACAGCGCGACCTTGTATTTCTGGATGTTCCGCAGCCATTCCGATTACGTTACGCCTACCTCCTATGGCGCGGCCGTGAGCCCGCCACCGAGGAAGCCCGACGCGTGGCGGACGCGATCCGCGCACAGTTCCGGAAGGGCCCTCCGGCGCGATCTTCTGGCTCCGCGCCACGAGGGTAAGCGCTCACGCCCCCTCGACCTATCGAGTCCGGGAATCGCCGCCGATCATCAGCGGCGCTTATTGACGCGGTGACGTGAACACCCTTGCGAGGTTCGCGGCCGTCCTGCACCTTCAGACCCGAGGACGGCGGCGGCCAGCCGCGACACGGAACGCCCCTTCGCACCCCGCCAGCTGGCGGGGTGACGGGACGCCCATGCGTCGCGAACGGCCTCCTCGCGCCCTTCCCATCCCTCGGAGGCCTCATATGTCGAAAAACAACAGCCAGGACTTCAATCAGCTCGCGATCGCCTTTGGCCTCGACCCCGTAGACGCCGCAAGGCACATCCTCGAGCGGGAACGCCTCGGAAAGCAGGTGCCCCGAAAACTGCGGCGGGCGGCTCGCGCGATCACGCGGCGGCATTCCGGCTCCCCGGCCTGAGCGCACGACCGTGCCCGCGCTTCCTTCAGCACCTTCCTCGCATTTTGCTTTGAATATGGTCACTAGCTTTCGCCCGTAAACGCGCCCCACCAGGCGATACGACAATCCCCGAGTCGCACGCGGTGAGCGCGCGGCCGACGGCGTCTTGCGCCGTGAAGGGGAAGCACCGCTCTCATACCCATCGGAAGGAGATATCTCAATGCTCAACGAACATGACGCCTCTACACATCCCGATCGCCCTCAAGGCGGCTTCGGATCGCCCGCCGAAATCTGCGGCATTCACCCGCTGAACGCCACCGCCGTCGTCGCCGTGGACTTCATGTGTTTCGGCGGCGAGCTGACGTCGGGCTTCCTGCTGGCCATCGTTTCGATCCTCGTGGCCGCAATGTTGGTCGTGCCCTGCACGCTGGTGCAGCGATATGCCTACAAGGACGGCTGGTTACTGGCCTTCGGCAAGGCCATGGTTCTCGGCGTCCTGACCGCGATCCCGACGGCGCTGCCCTCGGCGCTCACGATCGCCTGGGGCGTCAGCGGCGCAGTCGGGCTCGCACATCGCCGTGCGCGTGAGCGCGCAGCGGCCGCGTTCCCGTCCGCGCCGTCGGACGACTCTAACACTATCGACATGCCCAACTGACCCGTGGCGGGCCCGCACCGGAGAGAGGGTCCGGCGCGGCCCGCCACTTTTGACCGACCTGCGATCACCAACTGACCCTGACCGCATTTGAGAGGTAAAAATGGCCGCGAAGAAGAATAGCTATGATCCCGGATCGCATGATCCGTACGGCATGGGCCGCCCGGACAAGAACATCGAAGAGTTCGTGAAGCCCCGGCCAATCCGGCCTGACATCGCGCACCTTCCCGACCCGGGTGAGCCTTCCCAGACCTGGGACAAGTTCGCCGGAGGGGTGCGCGATGCCCTCGGCGACTTCGTCAGTCGGCTCCACGGCGAGCGCGGCACGGTGACGCCCGAGAAGGAAATCGACCGCGACGAAGGCCTCGACAGGTAGCAGCTGAAAGCCATGGCGCTCCTCAGCGACGCGCCCGGCTTTGTCTCGTGCCTCGACACGCCGTTGCTGCGCATCTCGCCGCGTGACCTGTTCACGCTGCGGGACGCCTGCAACGGCGTGCACATCTTCGGCGCGATCGGCTCGGGCAAGACAAGCGGTTCCGGCAAGGCGCTTGCGAGCGCCTATCTCCGCGCGGGCATGGGATTCCTCGTGCTCTGCGCCAAACCAGAGGAGGTAGCCCTCTGGATCAAGTACGCACGCGAAAACGGCCGCGCAAGGTCGGTCGTCATCTTCGACGAGACGCGCGGCTTCAACTTCATCACCTACGAGCTCGCGCGCCAAGGCTGGGCGGGCCTGCCCAATGTCACCGAGTGCATCATGCGCGTGCTCGAATTCGCCGACCACGCGATGGGGGCTGGCGGACAGGCCAACGACCCGTTCTGGCCGCAGGCGGTGCGCCAGGCCATCAACTACGCCCTTCCCGCGATTTACGCGGCCTGGGGGAATGTAACGGTCGCAAACATCATCGACTTCGTCGTCAGCGCCGCGACGAAGGCCGAGCAGTATAACGACCCGGACTTCGCCGGGCAGAGCTATGCCGCGCGGACGTTGCACAAGATGCACCACGCCCCCGCCGTGCGCATGCCCGCGGCCGAGCAGCGGCCGGTGCTCGAATTCTGGTTTCGCCAGTATCCGGCAATCCCCGAAAAGACGCGCGGTAACGTCAGTATCTCACTGTCCGCGAAGCTCGACCGCTTCCGCCATGGCCGCATGCGCGATTGCTTCTGTGGTCACACGGACATCGTTCCCGAAATGATCCTGAACGGCGCGATCGTCATTATGGCCATGTCCGTCCTGACGTGGAACGAGGACGGGAATATCGGTCAGATGATTTTCAAATACATGGCCCAGCGCATGATCGAGTCGCGCGACGGCCTTCCTCCGCAATACCGCGAGCGACCCGTCGCGATCTGGGCAGACGAGGCGCAGTATTTCGTATCCGTAAAAGACGACGAGTTCCTGTCTACCTGCCGCGCCTCACGCGCCTGCGTCGTATTCCTGACGCAGACGCTTCCGGCGTATTACGCACGGCTCGGCAAGGACAGGACCGATGCGGTGGACGGAATTGTTGGTAAGTTCAATACCCACATCTTCCACCTCAATGCGTGCAATCGGACAAATACCTTTGCCAGTCAGCTTATAGGCAGGGGCATTCAGCTGCGCTCCACGAGCGGCGGCAGCTTCGGGACCAACACATCCCGGGGCATGGCCCAGGGGACGAATACGAACCGGGGTACATCGAAGAACAGCGGTGCCTCGTATGGACCGAATTCCGGCGGCTGGAACCACGGTGACGGGAGCAGCAGCGGCAGCGGCGATAACCATGGCACGAATGTCGGCGAGGGGCAGAACGAAGGCCGCAGCTGGTCGGCCGCCGAGACGATGGACCTCCTCGTAGAGCCGAGCTTCTTTGCCAAAGAGCTCAAATCCGGCGGCCCGGCCAACGACAATATCGTATCGGCCCTCTGGTTCAAGACCGGCGGCAGCTTCGGTGGCGGGGCCAATGCGCTGATCACGAGGTTCCGGCAATGAACCCGATCCGCCCGAGCGATCCCTTCTTCGGCCACCGCCTGTTCCTGGCGGTGGCCGCAGGGGGAACCCTGCTTTCGGCCTATGGCTGGGCGACGACGCAGGACCGGCCGGACGGCGTCTCGTGGATCTTCCCCATCCTTTGCTTCGCCCTGCTCAAGGGGTCGCTCTCCGCGCGCCGCCGTCTGGGCGAGCATCAGGACTGGAACCGCACCTGGAACCGCATGCGGGACGGCGGCACGGCCGCCCCTGAAGGGAAGAGAGCCGCGAGCCCCGGCAAGCGCAAGGTCCGCATGGCCCTGCTGATCACTTCCTGGGCGCTGCTCGGCCTCTGGCTGGAAACGCCCGAAGCCCATGCCAGCGCGAACTTCGGACTGGTCACGAGCGGCTTCGGCTTCCTGACCCTCTGGACCTTCGGCGCTGCCGCGCTCGGAGTCGTTCGCTGGGCGTCTCGCCCATCGGCGACCGCGCCAGCGCGCAGCAAGGCCGATCGCAACGGCCTGGTGAGCCAGTGCCTGCCGGTCGCCCGCAGCTCTCCCTCGACCGCGCGCATCACCGCCGAGCTGCCCGGCTACTGCCGGGCCCTGCTCGCCTCCTCCCATCAACCCATGACCGGAGCAAACCAATGAAGCAGCCAACGAGCGACGCGCTGGCGACGACGTCCAGCACCAACACCGCACTGTCGGTCTATGACCGGCAGCCTCCGCCTGTCCCTGCCGACGATCGCGCGCCAGGAAGCACATTCATCCTGCTCTCCCGGGCCCTGCCCTACGCCTACCTGCTGTTCATCACCGGGCTTGGCTGGCACCTCTACGGCGGCGCACCAGGAGGGTCCAACCTCGCCGCCGCGTTCATCCTGCTCCTGGCCCCGCCGGGAGCGGCGCTCTTCCTGCTGCCCTTCGTGCCCCTGCCCGGCTTCGTGCTGCGCGCGCTGCGGCGTCGAAAGCCAGCAGCTGGCGAGGGAGCGCTTGGCCGCAGTCCGCAGCTCGCCCTCGCGCAAGCGCATCGCCTTCCGGCCGCCCGCCTGCTGCCGGGCCCTGCCCGCCCGTCCGACAACCCGTGACCCCGGAGGAAACACATGGACCAGCACACGACCGCCGAGCAAACGAAGACTTCCAAAACCAACGGCTCTCAACCCTCCAGCGGCCAGAGGCCCGCAGCTTCGTCCGAAACGCGCATCGATCCCGAGCAGGCACACGCCAGCCCGCACCTCTCGACGGGGCTCGTGCGCCTTTCTGACGGCACGGTCGCCAGCGCCTCCGACGAGGCGCTCACCCTGATCATCGCGGAGGCGACGGCACTCACGCAGGAAGCGCAGGGTGAGCTCGACGCCCGAGCCGCGAAGCGCGAGGCGGAGTTCCTCGAGATGGTCCGCCAGCAGGCCCTCGTGCTCGGCGTCACGCCCGCGCGGCTTGCCGCCGCCATCGCGGGCAAGCCCGTTCCGCGTACGCGCGCAAACGGCATAGACCTGCGCAGCGTCGTGCGTCCCAAGTACCGCGACCCTTCCGATCCGACGAGGACATGGAGCGGCCGGGGTAATGCGCCTCCATGGATCGAACTCGACTCCGCGACGGGCAAGCCGCTCCCAACGTTCCACATCCCGGAGGGCGAGCAGTAAGCCATGCCGCAGGGAGAACCGGCGCTCCTGACCGTCGACGAGGTCGCGGACTATCTGCGCACGTCACGCGCCGCCGTTTACCACCAGGTCGCGCGCGGCCAGCTCCCCGGCGTCGTGCGCGTCGGCAGGCGCGTGCTCGTGAGACGCGCCGTGCTAGAACGCGCCCTGGACGAGAAGAACGGCGGCCGCGTCGGAAGGTAATCCGACGTGATCAAGCTACGACCCTATGTGAAGGACCCCGAGCAATTCGAGGTCGACGTTCGCTTCACCTGGCCCTCCGGCCGCCCGTTCCGGTGGCGGCGGCGAAGCCCGTTCAAGTCGAAGACGGAGAGTGAGCGCTGGGGCCGCGCCCGCGAGATCGCCCTTATCGCGGCGGGCGAAGCCGTCGCCGCCCCAGCGCCCGAACCCCCGGCCGAGCCCGCGTCAGTGGAGACGTCCAATGCCTGGCACATCCGCTACCTGGCCCATTGCAGGGAGCGCGGCCTCTCGACCGTCGGGGACAAGGGCGATCGATGGCGCAAGTGGATCGCGCCCCATATCGGCGTGAAGGCCATGGCGAGCGTCACGCGCGAAGACATCGAGGACGTCCGCGACGCGCTCGACGCCGTGATCCTCGACTACGACCGCAAGGGGCCGGGGCGTGGCCGGATCTCCGCCAAGACCGCGCAGAATGTCTGGGGCGAGCTCACCGTCGCCTTCTCCGAGGCGGCGAACAGCAAGCGCCGCGAGCTGCGCGTGCTCACGTCAAACCCCGCCCTGGGCGTGCGGCCGCCCGAGCGCGGAGCGCCCAAGACGAAGGTCTATCCCTATCCGGCCGAGTTCCTTGCCGTCGCCGCCTGCGCCGCTATCCCGCTGGAGTGGCGCGAGCTGCATGCGCTCGCGGCCTATACCTACGCGAGGCCCGGAGAGCTGCAGGTGCTCGAATGGTCCGACGTCGATCTCAAGGACCGGAAGATTCGCATCACGCGTGCCTGGGACTACAAGAACGACCGCATCAAGTCGACGAAGACCGGCGAGGCGCGCACGATCCCCATCGAACCGCAGCTGCTGCCGCTGCTGGAGCGCATGCGCAAGCGCGCACGCGGCACGGGGCTCGTGGTCCCCGCGCTCGCCGGAGCCGACGACAACAGGCTCGCGATCATCATGCGGCACCACTTCGCGCTCGCTGACTGCGACCGGCCGCGCCTGGTCGCTCGCAGCGCCGCCGAGTTGCGCCTGCGGTTCCGCTCCTGGCGCGATGCCGGGATCACCTGGGCGATCGTGCGCGGCGACGACCTGGTCAAGGTGCAGCGCCGCGCCGGGCACCGGCTGATCGCGACGACGATGCGTTACATCGTCGAGGCCGAGAACGCGGGCGCTGCCTTCGGGGTGCCGTTCCCTCCGCTGCCCGCCGCCCTGCTGGGTGACGCCCAGCCCCGTGGAGAGATTTTGGAGAAGGTGGCCGGGTAGAGGTTTTTCCGCTAGGAAATGGGTCGGGGAGGCGGGATTTGAACCCGCGACGACGAGCACCCAAAGCTCGTGCACTACCGGACTGTGCGACTCCCCGAGGAGCCCTCCACGTCTAGCACCGCACTACCGGACTGTGCGACTCCCCGAGTAGCCGCTCCGAGGCGAATAGTAAGCGGTGCTTGGCATATAGCTCGCGGAGGGTGGCACACCACTCGCTCAGCCAGGCACTTTCACGGCCGACCTTGGCAATTGGGTCGGCGAGCCAGGGAAATGGCTCGACGAGCGCGGCCAATCACTCGACGAGGGAGGCATATCGCACGTCGTCTTAAGCGCTTGGCTACGCGACCTTGGCACGCGGATGGCCGACATTGGCACTTCGCTCGATGAGATGAGCGCCTGGGTCGACGACCTGGGCAACATAGCTCGCCGACGTTGGCAATTTGTAAGGCGATCGCGGCAAATGAGTGCGCGACCCATGAGCCATCATGCGTCATTGGATTGCCAAGGTCAGCGAGACAATTGCCGTCCAGGTCGACCTAAGTGCCATCATGGCGCGTTCGTCCATCGGGCTACAGGATTCGTTCCTCGGGCTGAAGGAGAAGAGCGCCATCGACGCCGTCTTTCTTCGCTGGCAAGACGACCTGCTTGCCAAGAAGCGGGATCAGAATGCCAACCTCGCGCACCCAAGTGCCGTCAATGCGCCATCTGGCACACCACTCAGCCTCCCGTTTGCCAACGTCGCGCTAGGCTCTGCCTCTCAACGCGGCAAATGCCTGTGGCAAGCCCCGCGGCATCGCCCTCAGCGCCACGTAGATGTGATCCCTGTCCGTCTCCACCGCGCGCACGTTCACGACAGGCGTCACCACGGCGAGCGCGCGCTTCAGTCGCCAGTTGTTGGCGATTGCCGGCACCCGCATCAGATCGAGCACGATGCGATCTTCGTCGGCTTCGACGATCGCGGGCGGTCGCTTGGGCAGGAACTTCACGAGGTTGCCCGGCTTCGACAGGTCGAGCGCTCCGGACTTGATGAGTGTCGCCACCGGAGATTCGCTCTCGCCGAGGAGCGTCAGCTTCACGTCGCTCACCCGGAGGCCGATGCGCATTGCGGCCGGCGAGAAGTCGATCTCGTCGAACCGGACGGCGAAGCTTGCCCGCAGCGGCGTGCCCATCGCGTCCACCGTGAGGCTCAGCCGGATGGCGGGCGGCGCGCTCCCGATCTCGATGTCCTTGGGCGCCTTGCGCGGCAACTTCGCCTGCGAGGACAGGTACCGAAGCGCCGCGAGCGGCACCCCGAACCGGAGCCCTGCGGCGTTCACCGCGGCTCGCAGCAGCTCGTCGGGGTTCTTTCGTACGTAGTCGATCGTGGCGTTCAGGACCGCGCGAGCATCGAGCATGGGACCCCCGAGGCTAGCACGGCGCGCGCGGACCCGTGGATCACACCTTGACGATGGCGTCCCAGCTGTCGGCGATCTCCTGCGCAGTCCACACGCCGTTGTCAGTCTCCTTGAAGCGCCCCGCCGTCTCGACGACCTTGAACGCATACATGCGCGCCCCCGCCACTGCGAGGACGTGGCCCGTGCGATCGCCGCACAGGTCGCTCCCGAGAAAGAGCGCCGCCGGCGCGATGTGCTCCGCCGTCAGCGTGTCGACGCCCTGGAACATCGGGAGGTCTTCCGTCATGCGCGTCTTCGCGATCGGCGCGATGGCGTTGACGGTGATCCGGTGCTTTTGTAGCTCGATCGACGTCGTCCGGGTCAGCCCGTAGATGCCTGCCTTGGCCGCCGAGTAGTTCGCCTGGCCGAAGTTGCCGAGCATCCCGCTGACGCTCGTCGTGTTGACGATTCGCCCGCCGCCGCCCTGGGTGACGACCTGCTTGGCGAACACCTGGGAGCACAGAAACGAGCCCTTGAGGTGCACGGCGATGACGGCGTCCCACATCCCCTCGTCCATCTTGAGGAAGCTCTTGTCGCGGAGGATGCCGGCGTTGTTCACGAGCACGTCGACGCGGCCGAAGGCGTTGACGGCGGCCTCTACGAGCCGGCCCGCTCCGTCCGCGGATGCGACGCTGTCGTGGTGCGATATCGCGGTGCCGCCCGCCTTGCGGATCTCTTCGACGACCTTTTCGGCCGCGGTGGCGTCCGTCCCCGACCCGTCGCGGGCCCCGCCCACGTCGTTCACGACGACCTTGGCCCCCTCGCGCGCAAAGAGCGATGCGTGCGCGCGGCCGATGCCTCCGCCGGCTCCCGTGACGATGATCACTTTCCCGTCGACAAGTCCCATGTATCCTCGCGTCTTGCGGGCTTCTAGCGGCGCCGGGCCCCACCGTCCAGACCGGATGATAGAATAGACGATTCCACTCCCCATGACCGAAGACAAGGCCAAGACCCCAGGGACGCCGAGCTCGCGGGCATCCCGCCCCAGCATGGCGGATTGGTCGGACGAGGAAGCGAGTACGCGATCGGTCAGCGCCGACACGCAGTCCTTTCCGACGCCCGTGCAGCCCCTGCTGGCAAGGCGGGCCCAGATGACCGTGATATCCGGCCCGAACACCGGCCGCGCTCACTTGCTCGTCGAGGGGGAGACCCTGGTCGGTCGGGGCAAGGAGGCGCACATCGCCCTCGACGACGCCGGGGCGAGCCGCGTGCACGCCCGGGTCATGTCGACCGGCGACGGCCGCTACCTCCTCGAGGACTTGAAGTCGAGGAACGGGACGTTCGTCAATGGCGCGCGGATCGAGGACGTCAAGGAGCTCGAGAGCGGAGATCGCATCCACGTCGGTCCGAACGTGACGCTCTCCTTCGCGATCCTCGACGCGCAGGCAGAGCGCATCACCCACCAGCTCTACGAGTCGTCCGTCCGCGACGCGCTGACGCGCGCCCACAACCGCCGCTACCTCATCGACCGCCTCGGGCGCGAGATCGCCTACGCGCGCAGACACTCGGCGGCGCTCTCGGTGATGATGTTCGACATCGATCACTTCAAGCGCGTCAACGACACGCTCGGGCATCTCGCCGGCGACGAGGTCCTGCGGGAGATCTCGGCCCTCGTCGCGCGATTGATACGGCAGGAGGACGTCTTCGCGCGCTTCGGGGGCGAGGAGTTCGTCGTGCTCGCGCGCGGCATCGACGGGGTCGGAGCCGGCCGCTTCGCCGAGCGCCTGCGCGTCGCCGTCGAACGGCTCGAGGTCGCCGCCGAATCCACCGTGGTTCGAGTGACCATCAGCCTCGGGTACGCGTCGCTCGGAGAGCTCGGCGACGGGCAACGCACGGTCGAAGGGCTGCTCCGCCTGGCGGACTCGCGGCTCTACACGGCGAAGTCCGGCGGCCGAAACCGCACCTGCGGGGAGTGAGGCTTCGCGCGGCTTGCGCTTCTTGACGGCGACGCTGAATCGAGATTCACTCCGCGCCCACAGCATCCCAGGAGACAAAGCCGATGGCCGTGGACATCAAGAAACTCTTCAACGAAGAACTTCCCGCCGCGCTCGCAAAGAACGCAGAAGACGCGAAGACAGTCGGCGCCAAGTACCAGATGAACATCTCCGGCCCCAACGGCGGTGAGTGGAACATCGACGTCAGCCCCACCGGTCCCTTCTGCAAGCCGGGCACGGGCCCGGCAGACTGCACCATCGGCATCACCGACGAGGACTTCCAGAAGCTCGTCGAGAACCCGCAGGCCAACGGGATGCAGCTCTTCTTTGCCGGCAAGCTCAAGGTGGCCGGCAACCAGATGCTGGCGATGAAGCTGAACAAACTGTTCGGCTACAAGTGACGGGCGCGGCCGGCGCACTCGCCGGCATCAAGGTGCTCGACCTGACGCGGCTCTTGCCGGGGCCCTTCGCGTCGCTCGTGCTCGCCGATCTGGGTGCCCAGGTCGACAAGATCGAGGATACGGGTCCCGGCGACTATCTGCGGAACATGCCCCCGCTCGTCGGCGACGGCGCGGGCGCCACCTCGGGGATGTTCCTCGCGCTGAACCGAAACAAGCGCAGCGCTTGCCTCAATCTCAAGAAGAAGAGCGCGCAGACGGCGCTGCTCACGTTGGCCGAGCGGTACGACGTCCTGCTCGATCAGTTCCGCCCCGGCGTGCTCGATCGCCTCGGCGTCGGCTACGCGGCCCTCCGACAGCGTAGCCCCCGGCTCGTCGTCTGCTCGCTCACAGGCTACGGCCAGGACGGGCCCCTCGCGCAGCGGGCGGGGCACGACCTCAACTACCTGGCGCGCTCGGGGGTCCTCGGGATGCAAGGGCCGGCGGGATCGCCGCCGCAGGTCGCGGGGTTCCAGCTCGCCGACGTCGGGGGCGGCCTCTGGTGCGTCGTGGCCGTCCTCGCGGCGCTCCAGGAGCGAGGTCGAACCGGCAAGGGGAGCGTCATCGACGTCGCGATGTCGGAGGCCTCGATGGGCTTCGCCATCTCGGGCTTCGGCCAGATGCTCGCCGGACAGCTACCGCCGCGAGGCGAAGGGCCGCTGACGGGAGGGCTGGCCCTGTACGGTACTTACGCGACACGCGACGGGCGGTACGTCACGATCGGGGCGCTCGAGCCGAAGTTCTGGACGGCGTTCTGCGAAGGGGCGGGGCTCGAGCCTGACCCGAGCGCACACTTCCCGGGTGACCATCAGGAGGCGTTGAGAGAGAAGCTTCGCGCGGTCTTCGCGTCCCGCACGCGTGCGCAATGGGAGGCCTTCGGGCGGGAGCACGACTGCTGCCTCGAGCCGGTCCTCGAACCTGACGAGGCGCTCGGCGACGAACACCTGCGCGCGCGCGGGATGACCTTCGAAATCGAGTCGCCCTGGGGTCGGCTCACCCAGCTTCGCACTCCGGTGACCCCGCGTGCGGCCACCCACTCCTCTCCCCCGCGCCAGGGCGAACACACCGACGCCATCCTGAGGGAGGGAGGCATCGACGACGCCACGATCGCCGCGATGAGGGCAGAGGGCGCGGCGAGGTAAGGGAACCGCGGAACGCTTAGATCTTGCGGAACTCCTCGATGAACTCCCAGTCCGCGATGAGCCCCTTTCGGAGAAGGATCGAGAGCAGCGCCGAGAACATGGCCTCCCACTTTGGCTCGGTGCCGAGGATGTCGCTTGCGTCGACGCCGTGAGCCACCGCACGCAGGGCGCTGACCAGATCGCGCGCCGTGAGCTGATCGCTCATCCCGGCGGCCGCATCGGTGGGCGGCACCGGGATCTCCGGTTTCGACCCGCGGTGCTTCGGCGGTCCTGGAATCGAGATACTCGTGCCGTCGAGGAGCGTGAGCGAGATCATCTTCGGGCGGTGGCGTCGCGTCCGGACGACTTCCTTCTCCGGCCCCTTGGCCGGCGGAGCGGTCGCCTCCAGGACGGACGCCGAAGATGGAGGCGGAGCCACGGCTGTCGCCACGGCGCTCGACGGGACGGACTCGACGTTGCCCGAGTCGGGAGGCTTCGCGTCGGGCACGTCGGGCACGGTCGGGGTACGCGTCGGCGGAAGGGGAGGGCGTGCCTTGGCGCCGAGCAAGGGCTCCGACGACGGCGGCGCCGGCGGAACGGCCTTCGGGGACGAACCGACCGCCGAGAGCCCGGGACCCGAGGCGGCCTCCTCGCCCTGGTAGTACACGCGGATGGCCGCGCGGATGTCGCTCGGACAGGCGATCATCGGCTTGACGGGGAGGGTCGACGCGCGGTGCACTTCGTCGATCGCGGCCTCGTTCGTCGGGTCGTCCATCGCGACGTAGAGCGTCTCCCCGAGCTTGCGGACGCGTCGCACGAAGATCGGGACGAGACAGAACTTCTCGGAGATCGCCTGCGGCACCATATTGAGGAGCGAGCGCGAGAAGTCGACGTGGTAGAGCGACACCCAGGGGACGCTCAGCTGCCTCGACAGCGTCTGGGTGAGCTGCACCTCCGTGGCCAGGCCAAGCTCGATGAGCAGTTGGCCGAGCTTGCGCCCGTCCTTTCTCTGGGCAAAAAGCGCTTGCTCGAGCTGCGACTGCGAAAGGACCCCCGCGTCGACCAGAAGCTCGCCGATGCGCTTGGCCACGATGTCCGCCATCGTACGCCACTCTCGCTTGGCGCGTGATAATCTCCTTGCCCGCCCAAGCCCGTGCGTCATGCGGTCGTGCCCCCAGTGTTCAAATCCTTGCGACGACGTGCACCGGTTCTGCCCGTCGTGCGGCTTTCCGATCGGGAAGGTTGCGCAAAATCCTGACGATCCGCTGATCGGTCGGACGCTCCCCGGCGGCTACCTCATCATCGAGCTCGTCGGCATCGGCGGCATGGGGCGGGTCTACCGCGCCGAGCAGACGAACCTCGGCCGCACCGTCGCGGTGAAGATCATTCACCCTCACCTGGTCGGCGAGGAGAACGCCGCGGCGCGCTTCATCACGGAGGCCCGCGCCGCCAGCCGCCTCAACCATCCCAACTCGGTCGGCATCATCGACTTCGGCAAGTCGACCGACGGCCAGCTTTACCTGGTCATGGAGTTCTTGCGCGGGCGGGATCTGGCTCGCGTGATCTACGAGGATGGCGCGCTTCCGTTCCGTCGCATCGTGGACGTCCTCCGTCAGACGCTCGCGGCTCTCGCGGAGGCGCACAGCGAGAACATCATCCACCGCGACCTGAAGCCCGAGAACATCATCCTCGAGCCCGTTCGCTCCGGCGGGGACTTCGTGAAGGTCGTCGACTTCGGTCTCGCGAAGATGCGCGTCGAGGCGCAGCAGCCGAACATCACGAGCCCGGGCATCGTATGCGGCACCCCTGAGTACATGAGCCCCGAGCAGGCACGCGGCGACCCGCTCGACGCCAGGAGCGACCTCTACGGAGTGGGCGTCATCCTCTTCCAGCTCCTCACCGGCCACCTTCCCTTCGAAGCGGAGTCGCCGACCCAGGTGGTCCTCGCGCACCTGACGCAGCCGCCGCCGGATCCGCGTGAGATGGCACCCGAGCGTCAGATCCCCAAGCCGCTCGTCGACCTCGTGTTCAAGGCGCTCGCGAAGGAGACGAAGGATCGCTTCCAGGACGCCGACGAGTTCTCGGCCGCGCTGGGGCACGCTCTCACGCAGATCGAAGACCGCGGCTCGTCGCGCGCCCCTTCCGCCCTCACCGCGCGTTGCGGGTCTTGCGGCGCGCTCAACGGGCTGTCGCAGAAGTTCTGCGGCGAGTGCGGCGCCGTCGTGACGAGCACGCAGCTGGCCGTCCCGCCGTCGCTGTCGCCGGCTTTGGTTCCCGCGTCCGAGGCCGCGGCGCAGGCAAGCCGGAAGGCCCTCCCGGCGGAGAAGCCTCGGGTCGCCTGGCCGCTCCCATTCGTGGGTCGCGAGGGCGATCTCGCGTGGCTCGAGGCGTGCCGGTCCGAGTCGAGGTCGCTCATCGGAGCGCGCGTGGTCGGCGACGTCGGCGTCGGCAAGACCCGGCTCGTGCGAGAGTTTCTCGACTTCGCGTCCGCGGCCGGTGACGTCGTCGTCCAGACCGGGCCCGATCCGGCGTGGGCAGAGGTCGGCTGCTGGGCCCTGAGGCGCGCGATCGTGCAGCTCGCGGGCCTACCCGAGACCGGCGGTGGGCAGCGTGACTGGATCGCGGCCACGCCGGAAGCGAGGCGGGGGCTCGGTGACGTCTTCGGGCACGACAGCCCGGAGCGCGGGGGTGGGCTCTCGCCCGACGAGCGACGGTTCGCGGCGGCGGAGGCCCTCCGATGGGCGGTGGTCCGCGCCAGCGAGCGCGCTCGCGGTCACCGGGTCGTGCTCGCGGTCGACGACCTGAACTGCGTCGACGGCGCGAGCCGGAATGCGTTCGCCGACACGCTCGTCGATCCGCCGCTGGTGCCGGGCCTCATCGTCGCCACGTACACGCCTGGGTTCGACCCCGGATGGGCCCCCGACGTCGCCGCGATCCGCCAGCTCGGCGGCCTGCCGACGGCCGAGGTCCTGAAGGTGCTGGCGCACCCCTTCAGGCCAAGCTCGCCTGCGTTCCGCGGTTCGCCGACCATCGTGCCGCTTTACCTCGAGCAGCTCCTGAGGTTCCTGCGCGAGGAGGCGGGCGCCGTCCCCGGGGGGCTTGCCGACGTCATCGCGGTGCGCGTCGAGCGGCTTCCGGCCGATGCTCGGCGCGTCCTCCAGGCGGCGGCCGTATGGGGAGACGACGCCGACGACAAGGTGCTCACGCGGATGCTGGGGGTCGACGTCGACCTCGTGGAGGCGCTGGGTCACCTGAGGCGCGCCGGCATGCTTGTGGTGGCCGAGGACGGGATCCGGACGTCGCATCCGCTCCTTCGCGAGGTGACGCTCGCCACCATCCCCGCCGCCGTCCGGCGCGAGCTCCACGCGGCCGCGGCGATCGTCTGCGACGAGCGCGACTTGCCGATCGAGGTTCGTGCGCTGCACGAGTCCTGGGGCGGGACGTCCTTCCAGGCCCTTCTGCTCCTCGAGCGCGTGGGCACGATGGCGAGCGCGCGCGGCGACCATCAAGGGGCCATCATGGCGCTCCGTCGCGCACTGGAGCTCGCCCGCCGCGAGCTCTTCCGTGGCGAGCTCGACGACCCCATGCGCGCGGTGCTCATCTTCAGCCGCAAGCTCGGCGAAGCGCTTGCCCGCAGCGGACAGTTCAACGACGCCGACGGCGTACTGCGCGAAGCGCTCGACGTCGCGGGACCGAGCGGGCGAGATCGCGCCGCCGTCCTGGGCGCCCTCGCGCACGTCGCCCACGGGCGCGACCGCCTGACCGAGGCCAGGGGATACCTTCGTGAAGCCCTCGACCTCGCCTCGCTCTCCGGCGCGCACGAGCTCGTGATCTCGCTCGAGACGCTGCGCCGCTCGATCGCGTCGTGACCGCCGTGGCCACGCACATTGCCAGGTGGGATCTCGACAAGACGTACCTGCGGACGGAGTTCGACTCGCTGCGCGACATCTTGAGGACCGCGCTCGAGCGACCCGACGAGAAGCGCACCAACCCGGGGGCCTCCACGCTGCTTCGCGAAATGGTTCGCGCGGGCATCCGCGTGCACATCCTGTCGGGCTCGCCCGAACAGATGCGCCGTCGCCTCGAGGACAAGCTGCGGCTGGACGGCATCACGTGGGACACATTCACGCTCAAGCCGAACCTGCAGAACCTGCTCCGCCTGCGCTTCCGGGCCGTACGCGATCAGCTGGGGTACAAGCTGCCCGCCCTCATGAAGGCGCGCGCCGCGGTCGGCGACGGCCCGGAAGCGGCAGGGGCCTGCCGGGAGACCCTCTTCGGCGACGACGCCGAGGCCGACGCGTACGTCTACTCCCTTTACGCGGACATCGTCGCGGGCCGCGTGACGGAGGACGTGCTCTCGCAGGTGCTCGAGCGCGGGCGCGTCTACGACGACGTGCACGTCGAGACCCTCGAGATCGCGCGGGGGATCGAGCCTGTGGACGCGGTCGAGCGCATTCTCATCCACCTCGAGCAGCAGACGCCTCCGGACGACTTCCGCACGTACGGCGCGCGCGTCGTCCCTTTCTACAACTATCTCCAAGCCGCGTTCGTCCTGCACGAGGATGGGCGTCTGGCGCCGGGCGGGGTCCTTCGCGTCGCGGTGGAGCTCGCCACCGAGCACCACTTCGACGGCGACGCGCTGGCACGCAGCTACCTCGATCTGGCTCGGAGGGGACATCTCCGCGGCACGCGCGTCGATGCCATCGGCGTCGAGCTCGACTCCTGGCTCACCAGCGGGAGCGTGCCCGCGTCGGACGAGCTTCGCACGATGACGTCCCGCCTCGCCGTCCTCGCCGCCGACGCCCGGGCGCGCTGGCGCGAAAGGGAAACCCCGCTGCCGGATTACCTGGGTCTCGTCCTGACGCACAACGCGCGCCGGCACAGGTGACCCTTGTCGCCCCTCACACCCACGCGTTGTTCAGGATCTCGCCGATGCCGCCTGCGCCCGGCACGATGTACTGGTGATCGTCGAGCCCCCGCTCGTCATCCCAGCGCGTGCCGGGGACGGTGGCCAGCACCTCGGGCGCGCTGAGGCCGCGGTCGACGCGCAGGGCGTACACGATCGTGTCCGGGTGCGTCCGGAGGACGTGGCGGATGTACTCGGGCGTGACGATGAGGTGAACTGCGATGCACCGGGCGGGGACGCCGTCGAGGCGGCCCTTGTAGTGGTCCAATGCGCTGACGATGGTGGACCCCGTCGCCCCCATCGGATCCGGGAAGAGGACGATCCGTCCGTCGACGTCGCGACCGATCTTCGCGTCGTGCCATGCGGTGCCCGTCACGTGGCCGTCCGCGTCGGTCGTCCGCGACATGAAGAGGTGATCTTGCCTCACGCACGTCGGGTCGAGGATATCGTTCAGAAGGTCGTAGACGACCTGGGACGGTAGCGTCCCCGCGCGCGCGATTCCGACCGTCACCGCGCGCGTTTCTCGCGCGATCCCGATCGAGCGCAGGACGGCCTCGGGCGACGACGTCACCATCCGCGTCGGTACGTCGAGCCTTGCCCGCGGCAGCTCCGCCGCCATGACGACGTGCGCGAGGTGGGTGTAGAGCACGCGGACCAGCCGCCCCACCTCCGGCTGCTGCGTATCCCGCGCGCACAATCGCGCGAGCTGCGTCCACGCGACGGGGTCGTCGAGCAGGTGGACGTTGGGGCCGTAGCGATGCTCGATCTCGGGGGGCCGGTTGCGGCTCTTGGCGTAGGCGCTCTCGATCATCGCGCTCTCCGCTCATCCTCGCGGGATCACGTCCAGTGGCCCGCCCGGAGCGCCGCCGTGTCGATGACCTTCACCTTCGGCCCGAGCGTCTCGCGGAAGGCGTCCTCGTCTTCGTCGTCCATGATGGCATCGCCGAAGCCGGCGGCGATTTCCATCGCGGTCGAAAGAATGCGCAAGAACTGGGCGAAGCTCGACGCGGCAAGCGTCGGCGTCCAGCGCTCCTGACCGCTCATCGCCGTGTAGACGGGGCAGTCGCCCTCGGCGTCCGGCTTGCTCACGTCGAGGAAGTAGGGGTCACCGAGGAGCGAGCTCTCCCCGATGACGACCCAGGAGGCTTTCCATTCGGCCGGCGTCCCGCCGCCCTCGCCCCGCCCTGCGCGGACGGGTTGCTGGGCCTTCACGAGCTCTTCGGCAGGGATGAGGCGGATGCGCTCGACCGGGGTGACGGTCTCCACTTTGGCCGGGTTCGCCGCCAGGAGGAAGTTGCGGAACCGTGGAGGGACATGCAGCTCCTTGCGCAGCTCTTCGATCAGCGCGGGCGGCGCTTTCACGAAAGAGCACGCGAGCTTGCGCTTGGAGAATACGGCCTTCAGGGCCTCCACTGCGTCCGCGAGATCACTGTCCACGTGGTCGCCTCGCACCAATGGTCGGGCTGGAATGAAGCGCAGACGCTAGCACCCCTGCCGCACGAATTCGAAAGGTGTTTCTCAAGAGCGTCTCCCCATCTCGAGCCCGTCTCGAGACCCCATAGTGCCTAATAGTGCGGCGGCAGCGCCAGCCCGCAGTGCACTGCGAGCTCGACCGCTCCCGTGCTGGCCACGCCGCCGAGGCTCCTCAGGGCCTCGACCAGACTGTCGACGGCGCCGAGCAGGACCGTCGTGCCCGCCAGTGGGAGCGGTCGCCCGGCGGCGTCCGCGAACACGGCGGCGTGCACCCGCGACAGATCCTGGTCGGGAACGTCAAGCGCCACGCGAATGTTCAGCGTCAGGCTGCCTCCGTACTCCAGGCCGAACGCCGCGGGTCGCTGCGCGAGAGGAGCGCAGAGAGCGGCGGTGCCGGGGCCGCCGTCGACGCCGAGCGCCAGGGCCACCCACGCCCCGAGGTCGATCCGCGACGCGCCCGCAGAGGGACCCACCGCGACGACGGGCCTGCAGCCGCTCCGGTCCGGCAATGTGCCCGGTGGACAGACGGGTGCCCGCGCACAACCCGGGCCGTCCCTCCGTGTTCCCCGCGGGCAGGTCGCGTCCGGCACGACGCACGCGATCTTGCCCGACTCCACCAGCGGCGCGAGGCCCCCTCCACACGGTGCCGTTCCCTCGTGGCCCAAGGTCGAGCGCGCCAGACACGAGCCGGAAGCGACGTCGATCACCTCGTCGCGCTGACAGGGGCGGAACGAGCACCCGTCGCTTCCGATGCGCGCGGCGGGCCCGCAGAAGGCGTCACCGACGGCTGCGGGGACGCACGCTCCGAGGAGTGAAAAGTCGCCCTCGCCGCACGCGCATCGATCCGATCGATCCCTCGACGCTCCACGTGGGCACGCCGGCGGCCGGGCGCCCGACGACGAAGCCGAGACCGAGGCCGCGCCGCAGGCCGCCGTCTGCGCCGCGATCACGACCGCGCTGATGGGCCCGGCGAGGCCGCGGACGAGGCGTCGCATCCCCCGCGATGCTACAGAGTGGACGGCCATGCTTGCGATCTACCTGGAGGGCAAGCCCGACTTCGAGGTGATGCTCGCGAAGCTCGAGATGCGCGGCGAGGCCGATTTCGCCGCGGTCGAGTCTACGGTGCGCGAGATCCTAGCCGCCGTCCGGACGGAGGGCGACGCCGCGGTCCAGCGGTACAACGAGCGCTTCGGGAGGCGTGCGCCGCGTCTCATCGTGCGTGACTACCCCGGCGCCGAGGCACTCGCCCGGCTGCCTGCCGAGGCGCGCGCCGCGCTCGAGCTCTCGGCGACGCGCGTGCGGGTGTTCCACGAGCACGATCGCCATGTCGGTTTCCGTTACGATCAGGAGGGGATCGGTCTCGGCGTGCGCCTCCTCCCGGTCGCTCGAGCCGGCGTCTACGCACCCGGCGGAAAGGCGCGATATCCGTCGAGCGTCATCATGTCGGCTGTCCCCGCGCGCGTCGCCGGAGTCGGCGAGATCGTCCTGGCCACCCCCCTGACGGGAGACGGCGGGGACGACGCCATCTATGCGGCTGCCTACCTGTCCGGCGTCACGGCCATCGTCGACGCGGGCGGGGCGCAGGCCATCGCGGCGCTCGCCTACGGAACGGAGAGCGTCCCGCGCGTCGACAAGATCGTGGGGCCCGGCAACCTGTACGTCGCGTGCGCCAAGCGCCTCGTCTTCGGCGCCGTGGACATCGATGGGATCGCAGGCCCGAGCGAAATCCTCGTCGTCGCGGACGACGAGGCCGATCCGCGGGTCATCGCCGCAGATCTTCTGTCGCAGGCGGAGCACGACGAGGCGGCCTACCCGCTGCTCCTGTGTGCGTCGGACCTGATGGCCGAGGCCGTGCGGGGCGAGCTCGAGAGGCAGCTCGAGACTCTCCCGCGGGCGAAGATCGCACGGGCCGCGATCGCGAACGGCGCGGCGTTCGTGGTCACGTCGCGTGAACGGATGGGTGCCGTGGCCAATCGGCTGGCGGTCGAGCACGTGGCCCTTCACGTGTCCGATCCGGAGGAGATGCTGGGGCGTATCCCGAGGGCGGGGGCCGCCTTCCTAGGTCCGACGACCCCCGAGGCGATGGGTGACTACCTGGCCGGGCCGTCTCACGTCCTGCCCACGGGGGGCACCGTGAGGTTCGGGTCTCCGCTGGGCGTCTACGACTTCGTGACGCGCACCTCCGTCATCCGATATTCCTCGGACGCCCTCGCCCGACACGAGCGTGCAGTGTGCGCGTTTGCGCGCCTCGAAGGGCTCGAGGCCCACGCCCGAGCGGTCGAAGCCCGCCTCCCTCCGGGGCGTTGAGCCCCGCATCGGGGCGGGCGGCTGAAGTCTCGTTCTCCTTGCCTGACGGGCCCGTCTATTCGTAGCGTTTTGCGCGGCCTGCGAGGGGTTCGAAGGAGGAAGAGATGCGTTCGAGGTTCTTCCGGTGGGTGGGTCTCATCGCGCTGACGTGGGCCGTGATGGGTCTGTCGATGGGCTGCGCGCAGGAGCGGGCCCCGATCAACCGCGTTCAGGCCATGGCGCTCTCCAAGCATTTCTTCGTCGGGCCGAACCTCAGCGATCCCACGGACAACCCCGAATTTTACATGGGCAACCGGGTCATCGACGAGCCCTACGGCGTCGGGCAGGACTTCGGGATGATGCAGGGCATCGGGTCTTTCGCCCGCGTGAAGTTCGAGATCCAGGAGACCGTTCTCCTCGCGCGCCTCACCTACCAGCGGATCCAGAACACCAGCGGCGGCAACACCTACGGATCGCAGTCCACGGACGACGGCCAGCTCGTCGCCGAGTTCAATATCGAGAGCCACTTCGACATCATCCGCGACTACAACACGCAGACCGGCGAGCAGCTCAACGTCATCGTCGAGAACACGACGGACCGCCCGTGGTACGAGCGCGAGTACTTTCGCGTCGACTGGTCTCAGAACCTCGTCACCGACGCGTACGACTTCGACGTGCTGGCGGAGGGGGCCGCCCTCGACGGCATCAAGTACGACCCGCTCTCGTACTACATCGAAGATCCGAGCGACCCGAACGCACCCGTCTACAGCGAGGCCGATGGCTATCTGGACGTCACGACGAAGATGTTCGCGACGCCGCAGACCATCGACACGCCCTACGGCAGCTTGCCGGCATGCCTCGTCTTTCCCAGCGACTTCGCGGGCGGTACGGCGCCGGCCGTCACCTGCAACCCCGCCGAGGTGACCCTGAGGCTCTCGTTCAAGCAGGTCGTCGACGACGACTTCGAGCCGGAGGACTGGATCGGCACGAAGATGGCGGCGTTCGGGTGGTTCGAGGAGGACCGCTTCGGCTACGACCGCAACTACGGCATCATCGACCAGGACTGGCACCGCTTCGCCACCAAGTACAACATCTGGCAGCAGAGCCACGTCACCGGCACGCAGTGCGCGATCGACGAGTGGCGGGACGCGAGCGGAAACGTCCAGCTCTACGAGGTCGACTCCACCGGCAACTACGTCACCGATCCGAAGACCGGCCTCCCCATCCCCTCGGCGACCGGGCAGCCCTTCACGCTCAGCGCGCCCGGCCTCGACGTGCACAGGGACACCAACCATAACGGCACCCAAGACGAGTGCGAGTTTACGGACGCGGCGGGCATGATCGTGAACGCGGGGTCGCAGTGCGACGAGTTCACCAACAAATGCGACCTGCCGCTCTACGAGCGGTCGACCAAGACGGCGGCGTTCTACTACGGGCCCACGGCGGCGCCGGATCTGTTCCCGGCCACGGCGCAGGCGCTCAACTCGTGGAACATCGCCGTGAAGCGCGCGGTGGAGATCGGCAAGAGCGTGGAGGCGAGCCGTGTCAGCGCTCCCGCCCCCGCGAATCTCATCACGACCGAGGCGGGCCTGCTTGCCGACCAGCAGAGCGGAATGATGACCGTCCCGGACATCTTCGTCCTTTGCCACAACCCTGTGCTCCAGGGCGATGCGCCGGCGTGCGGCGCCCCCGGGCTGGCCGTGCGTCTCGGGGACCTTCGCTATCACATCGTCGACATCATCCAGAACCCGCAGAACCCTTCGCCGTGGGGGGTCATGGCGGACTTCAACGACCCGCTCACCGGCGAGAAGGTGCAGGCGAGCATCAACGAGTGGGGTGCGGTGCTCGACATCGCGGCGCAGAGCACCGAGGACCTCATTCGCTGGATCGACGGCGAGATCACCAACACGCAGATCGCGAACGGCCAGTACATGCAGCAGTGGGTCCAGGCCGACCAGCTGGGCACCGCTCGCTACGCCCCCACCGTCCTTTCTACCCAGGAAATCCAATCGCGGCTCAACTCGATCGACAAGACGAGCGCGCGCTTGAACGGCCTCGTGCAGGGCCAGCAGGCGGGGACCGCCCAGCAGACGGCCGCTCAGAACCTGTCGACGACCCTCGGCCCGTCGCTCGACGCCCAGTTCGAAGGGACGCGGCAGTCGCTCATCGGGACGACGTGGGAGTCGCAGCTGATGACGCCGAACATTCTGCAGATGGCCGGGTTCAACCCGAACCAGCCCTTCGCCGGTGACCCCACGACGTCGGCCCTCGCCTCGCCGCTCCAGGGGCTCGACCCTCGCCTACGGAAGTGGGCCAAGGGCGTCGTCGCCACGGGGCTCGCGAACAAGACCACGTGCATCCTCGACGACGAACCCGAGCCGGACGCGCTCGTCGGTCTCGCGCGGCAGGCGTCGACGCTCTTCCCCTTGCCGAGTCAGAAGGACCCGAACTTCCCGGCGGAGCTTTACCAGCGTGATCAGTCCCTCCATCAATGGCTACGCGAACAGTTCCACCTCGGGGTCATCGCGCACGAGATGGGGCACTCGATGGGGCTGCGCCACAACTTCTCCGGCAGCTTCGACTCGCTCAACTACCACACCGAGTACTGGCAACTCCGCACCCGGAACGGGCAAGAGCATTACTGCGGCTATCCCGGCGCGCTCGACGCGACGACGCCGCACACCAACGGCACCGACTGCGTGGGACCGCGCTGGGTCGATCCGGTCACCGATCAGGAGACCAACGACCTCATCTGGAAGTGGGGGTCGTCCACCGTCATGGATTACCCGGGGGACCAGACGCAGGACATGAACGACATCGGCCTCTACGACAAGGCCGCCATGCGCTTCGGTTACGCCGACATCGTCGACGTCGAGAAGAACCTGAAGGCGATCGTCGGCCCCGGAGGCCAGACCGCCGGGTCGGGCTACGACTTCGCGGGCGCGATTCAGCTCCTCGACGGGTGGGGGGGCATCTACGGCTTCCCCTACGGAATGACGTACGAGACCCAGCTCGGCACGCCCTCGGGCCAGGGCAATCACTACAGCATGTACGCGGACAAGTACGGAGTCCTCGGCGACTGCTCGCAGCCGCGACCGGGGTGGAACGGGGCACCCGGCGACCCGCTCGCCGTGCAGTGCACGGGGTCGAGCCTCGACTACGTCGCCGAGCGAGACATGTCCTCCATCGCCAAGATCTCCCAGGCGGACGTGCAGATGAACGCGTCGGACGTCGCGAACTTCGCGGTGGACTCGAGCGGTCGCGTGCGGCACCCGTACATGTTCGCGGGCGACGAGTTCGTCGACATCGGCAACGTGCCCGTCTTCAGGTTCGACGCGGGGGCCGACGCCTACGAGCAGATCGAGTTTCTCATCAGCACCTACGAGGACCGCTACATCTTCAACAACTTCAGGAGAAACCGCGTCACGTTCAACACGCACGCGAACGTGGACTACGTCGAGGATCGCTACTGGGACAAGATTAAATACATTACCAAGAGCCTCGCCCTCGGCATCGAGGAGCTCACCGTCCCCGGAACCGGCAACACGGACCCGACGACGCTGCCTGGCCTCCTCATGCCGCTCGCGCTCGGCGCGTCCGACGGCCTCGACATGTTCGTGCGCGCGATGACGCGTCCTGAGTCGGGTCTCTACGCGACCGCCCAGGCAGGCCCCGGCGGCCCGCCCAACACGTGGGGCGCCGTCGGCACGAACCTCCAGCAGAACTCTCTTTTGCAGTTCAACGTCGCTCTAGGCAACGGGCAAGGTCGCTTCTTGCAGAACGACTACGACTACACGCAAGGGTACTGGTGGTCCGAATACCAGACGCAGGTGGGCAGCTATTACGAGAAGGTCCGGGCGCCCATCTACCTGACCGAGGCGTACAACGACTTCATCTCGAATGCGAAGGACGACTACATCGACGGCCGGTACAAGAATCTGAGCTACGTCTCGCTCTACCCGAACCAGGTCCGCCGTATCTTCGCGAACCTGATGGCCGCGCAGAGCGCGACGCTGGAGCTCGATCAAGGCACCGTCGCGCAGATCTTCACGACGGCTCCCTACGTGATTCCGGGGGCGGGCGGCGCGAACGTCACGTCGCCGGTGCAATATCTGCCTTGGGACAAGTACGACACGACGGACCCGTCGACGCTGGAGCTCCAGTACCCGCCGGGCGCGGTGCTGCTGGACCCGCTCGTCGGGTGGGAGCAGCAGTATCCGGCGCTCATCAATCTCTTCCGGTACGGAAGGACGTCTCTGTCGATGGACCTCGTCGACCAGATTCGCATCATGTCGCCGGGCGACGCCGGGAGCAGCTCGCTATTGCCGAATCAGCAGGTGCGCTACCGCGATCCGCTGACCGGGATCGAGTACCTCGCGGAGAGCTACGGGACCGAGATCGTGAACCCGAACCTCGGCTACCCCGTCCAGAAGGGGATCGCCGCCCGGATGATCCAGCAGGCCAACTACCTCGCGTCGCAGTCGTACCAGGTGACGCAGGTGCCCGATCCGGACACCGGCGAGCTCACCTACGACACGGACTCGCAGGGGAACGTCATCCCGCTGACCACGCAGGCGGCGGCGGACATGGCGACCATCCTGAAGAACTACGCGTCGAACATCGACATCACGCGCAAGCTCACCCTCTTCATGGGGTATTTGCCGTACTAACGGGCACTCTCACTCGCCGCCGCGTGCCGCCATGGCCGCGGTGATCCATCGAAACGCTCCTGGAGCGACGCGAGCCGCGGCGGAAGCGATGCGCACGAACGCCGTCGTCTCCGTCACGGCGCGGCCGTGATCGACGGCGTGGAGCGTCTGCTCCGCCACCTCTTCGGGTGTCTGTGCGCGGGCCCCGGGCGGCCGGACTCCGGGGCGTCCGTCGGTGGTGACCGAGTTGTCCCGGAAGGGGGTGTCGACCGGGCCAGGCCGGATGACCACCACGTGCACGCCCGTCCCCACGAGCTCCGCCCGGAGCGTCATCGACAGAGCCTCGAGCGCGAACTTGCTCGCCGCGTACGCGCCCATCCGTGGCGACGCGACGACTCCCGCCACCGACGACAGCATCACGACCGTGCCGCCGCATCGGGTCAGAGGGTCGATGGCCAGCTGCGTGAGCCGGAGCGGCGCGAAGACGTTGAGGGCGAAGAGCCGCTCGAGGTCGCCGAGGTCGATGCGCGCGACGCTGCCGTAGTGGCCGCGGCCCGCGCTGTTGACGAGGACGTCCAGACGCCCCGTGTCGATCCGCGCGCGTTCGACGAGGCGGACGCGATCCTCGTCGAGGGTGACGTCGCCCGGGTGGACGATCGCGGCCCCTCCCTCCGATTCGACCTCCCTCGCGACGCGCTCGAGCGCCTCGCGGTCGCGGGCGCTCAGGATGACCGTCGCTCCACGCCGGGCCCACGCGCGGGCGATCGCTCGTCCAATGCCGCTCGACGCTCCCGTGACGAGGACCGTCTTTCCCACGGCGCTTCTCTAGTCGATCGACGGAATTAATCGACCTTCAGGTACGTGCCCTTGATGAGCTTGAGGACGATCTGAGCCGTCTCGAGATCCGTGGCGAGGCTCTTGTTCAGGACGGTCTCGAAGACGCCGTAGTTGTGCGCCAGTTGCAGGACGTCGAGCTCCGACGCTTTGAGGTCCCGCAGCGGCGGAATGAGCGGAGAGCTCACGCTCACCCGGGCAGGCAGCGCGGGAAGCTCCTCCTTCAGGCGGTTGTATTCGTCGAGCTGGCGCATCCCCTCGATGAGCGTCTCCTGCACGGTGACGTTCATCTCGTTCGCGAACTCGCGCTCCTCGGGCGGGTCGAGGTCGAAGAGCCCCTTCTGCCACGTGAGCATCCGAAAGAGGCTCTTCAGAGGCTGCACGTCGTCGAGGTCGTCGATGACGGCGTAGGCGATGATTCCCTTCTTGAGGTGGATGCGACCGACGCTCTCCTCGGCGCGGACGACGAGGACGCCGCTCTTCTTCGAGGTGCCGAAGAGCTGGAGCAGGTCAGGCAGCGGCACCTCTTCGATGCTGCCGCTCATCGTGCGCTGTTGGCTGTTCTTCCGCGACTGCGCCACGTTCTCGAGCTCGCGCTTCGCCTCCAGGCCGTCGCGCCCGGCGTCCCCCGCAATCACCTTGAGGATGCTCGTCCCGATGAGGACCCGATCGCCCTCCTTGAGGCGGGCGCGCTTGATCTTCTCGCCGTTGACGAACGTGCCGTTCGTCGAGCCAAGATCCTCGATCCAGATCTGCTCGCCCTGAGTGGCGATCCGGGCGTGCTTGCGCGACACCATGTCCTCGACGAGGACCATGTCGAGATCGCTCGAGCGGCCGATGAGGATCTGCTTGTCGGCGACGATCGGAAACTCGCCACCCTGGTACTTGCCGCTGATGAAGCGTAGGAGGTACGAGCGACCACCGGGCCGCGGTACGGGCTGTGTGGGCGCCTTGGGTGACGGGTCTTGCATCTTCGTCGGACGGGACTCACGGGCCTGTCGTGATAACGCACCGGCACGCCCTGCGCGCGCGCCCATCCAGAAAGACGGCCGAAAGCCCGAACAAACAAAGGCTAGTGGGTGCGAAGCTGAGCGGTCAAGTCGCCGGAAGGACACGCGGAGGCTACACCTCCCAGCGCGGCTCCCGATGACAGGCAAAAACCCGCAGATCGGGGCCGAGAGGCCCATCGCCCCAGGTGGCGACCCCTACGGGACGCACCGATCGATCGAGCCGAAGGCGGCCCTCCCCCAGCCGGCGTGGCGCCTCGACGCCGACTTCGCCCGCCTGTTCGAGGGGGAGGCGCTCATCGAGGTCGAGACGCTGAACATCGACGCGGCCAGCTTCGCCCAGATGGAGGAGGCCGCGCGGGGCGTGGAGAGTGGGGTCGAGAGCGAAGTGGCGCGCGTCGTCCTGCAAACGGTGGCCGAGCGCGGCAAGCAGCACAATCCGGTGACGGGGTCCGGCGGGATGCTGCTTGGACGCGTCCTGCAGGTGGCGCCCGGCCGACCGGACGACGGCGTCGATATCGGCCGGCGCGTCGCGACGCTGGTCTCCCTCACGCTGACGCCGCTCCGGATCGACCGCGTGCGGGGCGTGAGGCGGGGCGCGGCTCAGGTCGACGTCGACGGCGAGGCCGTCGTCTTCGCGAGCGGCGCCTGCGTGACGCTGCCCGACGACCTTCCCGAGAGGCTCGCCCTCGCCGTCCTCGACGTGGCCGGCGCGGCTCCTCAGGTAGCGCGGCTCGTGAAGCCCGGGCAGGTGGTCGTCGTCCTCGGCGCGGGCGGCAAGAGCGGGCTGCTCTGCGTCGCCGAGGCGCGCCGTCGCGGAGGGCCCGCCGCATGCGTCGTCGGCGTCGAATCGAGCGAGCGCGCCGCCAGCGACCTGCGCGCGCTCGGCCTCTGCGACGCGGTCGTCCCGATCGACGCTCGCGATCCTCTTGCCGTCCGGCGCTCGGTGCTCCAGGCGACTGGCGGTCGTGAGGCCGACGCGACGTTCTCGTGCGTGAGCGCACGAGACGTCGAGCTCTCCGCCATCCTCTCCACCCGCGATCGCGGCGTCGTCTACTTCTTCGCGATGACCACGAGCTTCACCCAGGCCGCTCTCGGCGCCGAGGGAGTCGGCAAGGACGTCGACCTCTTCATCGGCAACGGCTTCGCGAGGGGCCACGCGGAGCACACCCTGGCCATGATGCGCGAGATGCCCGCAGTACGCGCGCTCCTCGAGACGAGATTGGTTTGAACCGCCGAGGCGCGGAGGCCGCAGAGAGGAAGAGGGTTTAGGCCCCAAACCTCCGCGTCCTCAGCGCCTCTGCGGTTAAAAGATCTACTGCGCGAGCTGCACGACCCTGTCGAAGAGGGCCGGCGTGAACGTTGTACCGCGCAGCTGCTGGCGGACGCGGCTGAAGAGGTCGTTCCATTCCTTCTTCTCGCCGTCGCTCAAGTCGTAGGCCGTCTTCGAGCCCTTGAGCCGGCCGTACGCCTGCGCGTCGAGGTTGCGGATCGAGGCG
>Ga0182018_10001012_pt1 | contig 33954 bp, 24 predicted proteins | sample 812P2MmetaG_FD_120490 | JGI IMG/M metagenome (GOLD analysis project Ga0182018, IMG submission 120490) | Permafrost microbial communities from Stordalen Mire, Sweden - 812P2M metaG | ecosystem: Environmental > Terrestrial > Soil > Wetlands > Permafrost | place: Sweden: Stordalen | collected...
GAAACTCCTCATCAAAGAAACGGGCGGAATCCGCCCGAAATCGAAGTTAACAGTGTAGCTGTCTATTGCTTTTTAGACCAGTCCTGCTTGAGGCGGGCCAGTGGTGCGAGCCTGGCGTCGGTTTGATGCTTCTCGCAGCGGCATTCCTCGTGATTCAAATTCACGCCGCAGTGCGGGCAAAGCCCGCGGCAATCGCTGCGGCAAATCACTTTCATGGGGATCGCGAGGTTCACTTGCTCGGCGAGAATGTCCGCGAGGAACATCCCATCGCCTTCGAAGAACCCGATGTCAGTTTCGTCCAGATTCAGTTGCGCTTCGTCATCATCGGGGACCGAAGTGACCGAACGGTAAAAGAGGTCGAAATCGCGGCCGACTTCTTCAACGACCGTTTCGAGACACCGCGCGCACACCAATTCCAGCCGGGTGTGGAATTCGCCGGTTATGCGAATCTGCCCTTCAATCAACTCCGCAGTGGCCCGGATCTCGAGCGGTTCCACCTGACGCATTTCCGAGGAATGCAAATCGAGCGTTCCTGGGGCGTAGGTCCTGCGGATGCGGGCCTTGTGGAGCGCGAGTTCATGAACATCTAGAAACATCGTTTTCCCCGCATTAACGCGCCTGAAAGGCCATTATAGAGCGCGCCTCTTCGATGTCAAGAAACCGCGCTCGGCCCTGCCCCGATCTGACACCAAACGAATAACGGCCGAAATCCGTCCAAGAAACCCGGTTCTCGGCGGAATATCGCTCCTGTTTGCCGCATGTTGGCGTTTCCACCAGCGCGGCCGCCGGCTCACGCTTCATCAATTGTCTTAACCGCCGTTGGACGAACGTGTTTCTGATGCTGTCGCAGCAAGTATTGATCCGTCATGCCCGCAATGTAGTCGCAGATTACCCGGGCGAGCGGCTCGCGATTCGCCTGTTCCCGATAAAAGTCAGGCATAGCATCAGGATGATCCAGATAAAACTGAAAAAGCTCGTCGAGCGCTTGGACCGATTGCTCGCGATCCTCATCAATGGCCGGAAGCGCGTAAAGATTTGCGAGCAGAAAATGCTTCAGCTCGGTGTTCGATTGCGCGACACCTTTTGAAAACGACGCCAACCTTGTGCCGTGACGTCGAATGTCCTCGGCCGTCCGGGCACCCGCCTGTTGCACTTGCCGTTGCGTTTCGTTGATTAGATCGGTCGCGAGCAAATCCAGAACTCGCTTGAGCGCCTCGTTGAAAATCAGTTTCGGGCGGCCCGTTGGATGATTGCGTTCGACTTCCGAGTACATCGCGTCAAACACCGGCACCGATCGGCGCACGCGTTCGATTTCAACCAAATGCGCCTCGTAGCCGTCGTCGAGATCGGCGGTGTTGTAGGCGATTTCATCCACAAGGTCGATGAGCTGCGCTTCCAGCGGCGGCTGTTGATCGAGAAGATATTCTGCCAATTCCGGATAATCTGCCTCGGCGTAGCCGCGTGAATGCTTGATGATTCCCTCGCGGACTTCGAAGGTAAGGTTCAGGCCTGGAAAATCGAGATAGCGCTGCTCGAATTGCTCGACGATCCGTAACGCATGCAAATTGTGATCGAATCGCTCGCCATATTCGCGCATTCGCGCATCGAGCTTTTTTTCGCCCGCGTGGCCGAACGGCGGGTGGCCGATATCGTGAACGAGCGCGAGCGCCTCAGCGAGATCGGCGTCGAGCGACATCGCGCCCGCCACAGTCCGCGCGATCTGCGCGACTTCAATCGTATGCGTCAGCCGGTTGCGAAAGTGATCCGAGAATCGCGTGGTGAACACCTGCGTCTTCGCTTCGAGACGTCGAAATGCACGCGAATGAATTACGCGATCGCGGTCGCGGGCATAGTCGTTGCGGTAAGGATGCGCCGCCTCCGGGTAGCGGCGTCCGCGAGACTTCCGCACATCCATCGCATAGGGAGCAAGTTCCATGCGGCTATTTTATCAGGCTGCTGTGTCGGGGACGGGCATTGTTAGAGCAGAGAAAAACGGCGGCATGGCATCCGAACGTTTTCGAACTCTTCGGAGGGTAAACCGAACGATCAGACTAGGACTGCCCCGGCAGCAATGCGGCAATCTGGCTCGCTTGTTGCGCGATAGGCGAATCCGGAAATTCGGTTTTGATCTGGCCGTAGAGCTTCGAGGCCTCGGTGATGTTATTCGTGCCCCGATAATGATTCGCCAGGCCCAACATCGCGACAGGTTTCGGAACAAAAACCGTCGGATGCGCGATCAGATCCTTGAAAATCTTTTCGGCGTCGGCTTGCTTGCCGGTTTCATCATCGAGTTGCGCCAACTCGAGTCGGGCAAGTGAAGTGAAGTCATCTTCACCGCTGTGAGTCACTCGCTCGAACCATTTGGCAGCTTCATCGCTTTTCTTTAGGCGCTCGAGTGACAAGCCCGCGTAGTAAGCCGCGATTTGCCCTGGCCGCGTTCTCGGATATTGCTGCGCCACCGCTTCGAATTTCTTGGCGGCGGCGTCGAATTTGACGTTCTCGTCCGTGTACGTGATTTCGCCGGGATCGGAGGGCTCGCCCGCGGTTCGAACCCGCGCGTTGAACACCTTCATCGCATCGTCGTATGCCGCAGCAGCCTTTACCGTCTGCCGCTCCGCGTAGAGCCGCCAGCCGAAAAATGCGCCTAAAATCACGACAACAACCACTCCGATATAGATGACGAGTTTCTGGTGTGACAGAACCGCCTCGGCGCCCACCGCCAGCGTGTCCCGGAATTCGTCCTTCTTCAGGTCCTTACGCGAAATGTGCTCAGGCACTGCGCCGCTCCTTGCGTGAACTCCAAACTTGGAATGTTATCACAGAAGATGTATGGCGAACTTGAGGGCGCGGCGAATGGAAGTGCGAAGACATCAGAGAGAATCTGGATCAGAAAACGCAATGGCAATCGTCGCGACCCATCGCCAATCGCCGAATCACTTGAAGCTATGAATCGCCGTCCACTCTTCATTCTGCACGTCGAACACGGTGACCAGTTTCGTGATCTGCAGCAAATCGTGCACCCGCCTGGTAAGGTTCAAGAGTTTTAGCTCGCCCGACGCGTTGGCCACCGTCGTATAGGCGCCCACCAGCTCGCCGATTCCCGCGCTGTCGATGTAATCCACGTCGGCGAGATTCAAAAGGATTTTCTTTTTCCCGATGCTCGTGAGGTTGCGGATTGTATCGCGAAGCAGCGCGCTTCCTTCACCGAGGGTGATCCGGCCGCTGAAATCGACAACCGCGACGTCGCTGTTATCGCGGCACGTAGCGTGAAGTGTCACAGCCCTACGACTCCTTGTCCCGGGAAGATGCGGAACCGCCGTTGTCATGGCGTGAAGCCGGAAGTCGCTTGGCCATGATGAGTTCCGCGCCGCCCTCGGAACCGTGCCTGACGATGAACTCATCCATGAACGCACGCATAAGAAAAATTCCCCGGCCGGACGTTCGCAACAGATTTTCCTCGGCGAGCGGATCCGGAACTGCCGAAAGCTCGAATCCCGTCCCCTGATCCAAAATTCGCACCACCATCTTCTCTGGCTCAAACACTATCGTGAAAAAAATCTTCTTTCTGCGATCCTTTTGGTTTCCGTAATTATACGCGTTGATGACGCCTTCGCGTATGGACATACCGATTCTGTGGCAATCGTCCTCGCCGAAACCGGCGGCGCCTGATACACGCATCACGATGCTCTCTGCGAGATCTACGCTTTCGAGCACGCTTTCGAGCGTCACTTCAATCCGTTTGGTTTGGGGCGCCATTCCTGGGCCGAATTTTCTCGCTGGAATCGAGGAGCATGAGTAGCATAGCGCCCAACCGGAAGTCAATCCAGCAGGAACCCGCTCCAGAGGGTTCGCCGCAGGCTGGCACCCCGAATGAAATGACCTTGGAGGCGACGCACGAAGACTCGATTCAAACTCCGATTTCGCGCTTCTGGTAGCAAAGAAGGATAAGGTCGGCGCGGCGGCGCACACCGAATTTGCTCAGCAAATTCGAAACGTGAAATTTCACCGTGCGCTCGGAGATGTTGAGCTTGCTTGCGATCTCTTTGTTCGAGAGATTTTCGAGCAACGATTCGAGCGTTTCTTGCTCGCGGTGGCTGAGATCGGCGGCGGCGGCATTCTTGAATTGCCGGCCATGCGCGCCATTGAGAATCGAATCCACGAAATTCGAGAGCAGGACGCGTGGAACCCAGAAGCCGCCGGCTGCCACCAATGGCAACGCCTCAGGAAGCTGCTCGCGAGCTTCCGAATACGTCAGCAGGCCTTTTGCTCCCATTCGCAGCAGAGAATAGCTATGCGCTTCCGAGAACTTCTCGCCGACGACGATCAACCGTGCTCCCGGCGATTGTTCGAGAATATTTGAAATAAGTGATGCCGCCGCCTGCTGCGATGTGTGCGCGTCAAAAACGTAGATGTTGGCTTTTGGAAGCACCACTCGTCGAAGTTCCGGTGCCAGATTCGATTCCAGCTGCTTCGTAACGATTTGAAATCCCGGACGCGCGAGGAGCTTTTCGAATTCCCCGAGTACGAGAGGGTGCGCTGACATCAGACACACGGAAAGATTCTTATTCTTGGATGGTTTTGCCATCGGACCACTATTAGGTCGTACGATTTGAGCGCTAGTCGTTCGAATGTTACGCACCTGCCGGCGAAAATATTCGGCGTATTCGGCGAACCCTTGTGCCGAGGCTCACACCTTCCCGCGCGAAGCGGTTCACGTGGAGAACTCCGACGCCATTGAAATCGTACAAGCCTTTATCGGCAACGCGGAGAAGATTCTTTCGCAATTGTTTCGAGTGGTAACCCTATCAATTAGACGAATGGCCTATTGCCGTGTTCGAGGCAAAGTGCGACGTTCGATCTGAGCTGCGCGTCGCGAGATATACGAGCCGCTCGAGCGCTTCACCGGCGCAAACGATGTGCCGATCAGTTGTCGCCAATCTGCTCCTTGTTGGCTTTGAGCCTCAATAAATGGAAACTTTTTTACCTTATGTGGCAGGTGGCTCTCTCGAAATCCCGAATCCGCCGAGAATTGAGAATTGTAGTGAGACGAATAAGATATGCATTATCAGTTACTTACGAAGTGTTCTTCGGGCGTGAGATGGAGGTCGCGCGGCGGCCTACTACCGTACGTTTCGATCTCGAGCTAGGAAACGCGGTATGTCTGTAACAGCCAGAAAATAAAGGACATGAGAACGGCCAATATTTTCCCGCAACACTGTCTATACTGGCAGTCGCATTGCTTCCAAATAGCTGGGTAGGCTCCACTTCTCCTGCGCCTAAACTGACGACGGATCTCAAGATAATGGCGACAACGCAAACGAAAAATGTGGGTCAGACAGCCCGAGGCGGGGGCGAGAGCGGCAGCTACGCGAGCGGAATAAGCCCGGTAATTCGTACGCTAGTGAACGTCATCGCAGAGCTCGCTCCTACGAACATTCCGATTCTTCTGGTTGGAGAGAGCGGCACAGGCAAGCAGATTTTTGCGCGCAGGATTCATCAGATGTCGGCCCGGCGAGAAGAACCGTTCGTCAAGATTTCTTGCGCCTCGATCAATGCCGAATCACTCGGTGCGGAACTCGGGCTGAACGGCACTGGAAATGGAAACGGCGACGCGCTGCACGCTGCGCGTGGAACTGTGTTCTTCGACGAGATCAGTGAGCTCGACGCTGCATGCCAACGCAGCCTGCTGTGCTCTTTGCCGGATGGCGATTCAGCCACACGGCCGGGCACGCTATCCATGCGGGTGATTTCGGCAACGAGCCGCAACCTCGATGAAGAAATGCACGCAGGCCGGTTCCGCAGCGAACTTTACTACCGCATCAACGGCGTCTGCCTTCGCGTGCCGCCACTCCGCGAACGGAAAGAAGATATCCCCGAACTTGTTGAATTTTTCCTGACGAAGCACGCCGCGCAGTTGGGCCGTTCGCGTCCTCTGGTGACCGCGCCGACCTTCCAGACATTCATGGAACACTCGTGGCCCGGCAACATCCGCGAACTCGAGAACGTGGTGAAGAAAGTGGTGGCTCTCGGCGACGAGCATTTCGCGCTTTCAGAGCGCGTCGAAGTAGCCGCCATTCCGGCGCCGGCAGACATACAATCCCATTCGTTGAAGGCCGCTTCTCGCGCTGCATCGCGCGAAGCCGAGCGCGAGTTGATTTTGAAAGCTCTTGCGCGGACTCGTTGGAATCGTAAGCGCGCGGCTCAGGAATTGCAGATCAGTTACAAATCGCTGCTCTACAAGTTGAAACAGATCGGTTTGGACGATTCAGGTGCAGCTTAGCAAGGCAGGAGACGCGGATGTTTAAGCAATCAATGATTTGCCTGGCTCTCGGCTTCATGGCTTTTGCGGTGCCGGCGCGGGCGCAGAATCAAGACAAACAAAAGGCCGATCCGCAGACGCAGACTCCCGACACTTCAGCGGCCATAGCCCATAAGCCGGCGACGGCGGATCCGAATTACACAATCGGACCGCAGGACGTTCTCGATGTCAGCGTCTGGAAAGAGCCCGAATTGACGCGGAGTGTGCCGGTCCGGCCGGACGGCAAGATTTCGCTGCCATTGCTGAATGATGTTCAGGCGGCCGGACTGACGCCTGCTGAGCTTGCAGCGCAGATCACCGCGAGCCTAAAGAAGTTCGTGACAGCGCCGCAGGTCACAGTGATCGTCACGGCGATCAACAGCCAACGAGTTTTTATCATCGGCGAAGTGCTTCGGCCGGGCGCGTTTCCGCTTCTCCCCGGCATGACCGTCCTGCAAGCGCTCTCGAGCGCCGGCGGGTTCACGCAATTCGCTTCGCTGGGCAAGATTTACGTCTTGCGGAATGAGGACGGAAAGCAAACCAAGCATTCGTTCAATTATAAAGCCGCAATTAATGGAAAACAGGTGGATCAGAACTTTTTGCTGAAAGCCGGCGACCAGATCGTGGTGCCCTAAGAGGATCCTGAGAGGACTCTAGAAGAAAAATGATACGACTATTCCACCTCAACCTGCTGACAGTCCTGTGCGCGGCCTTCTTGGCCGTCCCGATGGCTCAAGCTCAGCAGCAGCCGCCAGATCAATCGGCGCCGCCGAGTCAAGCCGCTCAGCCTAACGGATCGCCGAGTCCGGATGAAACCGAGCCGACGGACATCAACGGGCAAAGATTGAATCCCGACACGCGCTCACTGGCCGGCGTGCAGACCGTGTCTCTTGGCGTCCCGGCGCTCGAGCGCAGTTACTGGCAGCCGTCATTTTTTGTGACCGTTGCGGGCGACTCCAATCCGCTGCTCACTCCAAGCACGACTTCATGGACAACCTGGACTACGCTGCTCGGAGCGCTCACCGTTCGAGCGAATTCAAACCATTCGGAATTCTCGATGGATTACGTCGGCGGCGGATCCATCTCGAACGACGCTAGCGTGCAGAATGCAGTTGTTCAGGAGGTGCAAGTAGGCGAGCGAATCAAGGGGCGTCGCGCTACGTTTTCGCTGCTCGACCAGGTGGCCTACATTCCGGAGACCTCTTTCGGCTACGGCGGACTTAGTGCATTGTCGCTGCCTGGTGGCGGCGCGCTTGGCTTGCAGCCTTCGCTCGTTCCATCGGAAACGATTTTATCTGCTCGCGGGCAGCGCCTTCTCAATTCATCGCTCGTCGAGTTCGACGCGCTTTTGACTCCGCGCGCGACATTCACAGTCGCGGGCGGTTACGCGTTCCTTCACGATTTCAACAACAGCGTTTTTGATTTCGATAACACGATCGGCCAGGCGGGTTTCAGCTATCAAGTGTCGCGGCAGGATGCCATCGCCATCGTCTACCGCTACAACAGTTTCCGATTCACTACTGCCGACGCGACTCTTCTCGGTAACATCGCTGAGCTCACTTACGCCCGCCGAATCACGGGGAGGTTAGCATTCGAGATCGGCGCCGGACCTGAATACGCAATCTTCAGGGTTCCGAGCACCACAGCAATGGGCACAACTTCAACGACGAACATATATTGGGTCGGCGACGCTTCGCTCACGTACGACTTGCGCCATACATCCCTGGGCTTGAGCTACGATCACGGGATTGCAGGCGGTTCGGGCGTACTCTCCGGATCGATCGCCGACACCGTAACGGGTTCCATTACGTCACAATTGTCGCGCACGTTCCGCGGCGACCTGTCGGTTGGATATGCCCGGAATGAACCCTTGTCCGTCGGCGCCACGACGGCGACAGCAAACCCGATCTTTGACTATTATTATGGAACTGCAGGAATCAGCCATCCTTTCGGACATTCGGTTACGTTGTCTCTCAGCTACCTTTCTCAGTACCAGCACGTAGATGGAACATATTGCGTCGGGACCGTGTGCGGAAACACCATCCTGCGACAGCAAATATCGCTCGGATTGAACATGCACACACGGCCATTCCCAATTGATTGATCGAGGTTAAGTTTGTGAAAGAAACGAGGTCAGAATGTCACAGCGCCAACTGACACCCGCCGATTACGTGGCGATGCTTCGCCGTCGATGGGTATTGATCGCCGTCCTGACGTTAGTGGGCGGTCCGCTTGCCTATGGAGTTTCGAAGTTGCTGCCGAACCGGTACAAATCGCAGACTCTCGTGCTCGTGGATGCGCCAACAGTTCCGTCGGAGGTCGTGCGGCCGGTCATTACCGCCGACCTCAACCAGCGCCTTGCGAGCATGCAAGAACAGATCCTGAGTCGGACGCGCCTCGAGCCGATCATCCGCCAGTTCGGTCTGTATCCGAAAGACGTCAACTTGAAGCCTATGGAAGAACTCGTGGCGAGGCTGCGCAAGGACGTTGAAGTCACCCCCATCGAAGCGATGGCAGAGACGCGTTCGCAGGAATTGCCCGGCTTTCACGTGAGCGTGACGTTAGATAACGGGAAGACGGCCCAAGCCGTCTGCGCTACGATCACTTCCATGTTCATCCAGGAAAGCGTTCATCTGCGCGAGCAACGCTCCGAAGACACAACTACGTTTCTGAGCCAACAGCTCGCGGACGCAAAAGCTAAGCTCGATGAACAGGACACCAAGCTCGCCGCGTTCAAGAGTCAACATCTGAATGCGCTGCCCGATGAGGAGCAGACGAATCTAAATCTGTTGAATAATTTGACGACCCAACTTGACGCCGCCACCCAGGCGCTCGCTCGGGCGCAGCAGGACAAGAGCTTCGCTGAATCCTTGCTGGCGCCGCAGCTTGAGGAATGGAAAACGACGCAGGCAGGCCGGAATCCGAATACTCTTCAGCAGCAACTGGCGGCTCTTGAGACTCAGCTCACGAATCTTCGAGCGAGGTACACGGACGATTATCCGGACGTGATCAAGGCCAAGAACGATATCGCGGCGCTGAAAAAACAGATCGCAGAGACAAATAATCCGAGAAGCAATTCGGACGACACGAACGCCACGACCTCGATTGAGCCAGCGCAAATTCAGCAGTTGCGCGCGCAGATTCACGCTCACGAACAAGCCATCGCGGCGAAACAGGCCGAACAGGACCAGATCAAACAGCAGATAGCTGTTTATCAGGCTCGCGTTCAATCCAGTCCGGCAATCGAGCAACAGTACAAAGAGCTCACGCGGGACTATCAGACGGCGAGCGATTTCTACAACGACCTGCTGAAAAAGCGAGATCAATCCGCTATGGCGACCGATTTGGAACACCAACAGCAGGGCGAGCAGTTCCGTATCCTCGATCCTGCTAATCTACCTGACAAGCCCACCTTCCCGAATCGCCGGCTATTTGCGTTGGGCGGATTTGTTGGGGGAATGGCACTGGGCTTCGGATTGGCCTTCTTGATTGAAGTGCGTGACACGTCATTGAAGACCGAGGGCGACGTCGAATTCACCCTGCACCTGCCCGTATTGGCGATGGTTCCGGCAATCAAGAGCGCGGATGGCAAACGGACCCAGTTGGACGCAAATTCAACGTCGGCTGGCGCAGGAATAAGCGCCGGATTGCGGGCTTGAGGAGATCATGTACCAGAAATTTTTTGGGCTTCGAGAAAGCCCGTTCAACGTAAATCCTGACCCGCGCTATCTCTACATGACCAAGCAGACGCAGGAGGCGCTCGCGGGCCTGACCTACGGCATTCAAAACCGGAAGGGTTTCATCCTGCTGACCGGCGAGGTTGGTACCGGGAAAACGACGCTGATCAATCAGCTTCTCGATTGGTTGCGCGCCCAGCGAATGTCAACTGCGTTCATTTTCAATTCGCGGCTCGAGGTCAACCAACTGTTTGATTTCATCATGGCCGATTTTGAAATCCCGTGCGAGTCGCGCGAGAAAAGCCAGGTACTGCTGCGGCTCAACCATTGGCTTTTGGAGCGCTATCGAACCGGCGGAACGGCCGTCCTAATCATAGACGAAGCGCAAAATCTTTCCACCGACGTGCTCGAGGAGATTCGCCTGCTGACGAACCTCGAAACCTCGACTGAAAAACTTCTCCAGATTGTGCTTTGCGGTCAGCCGGAGCTGGAGGAAAAACTTCGGCAGCCCCAATTGCGGCAGTTGCGCCAGCGCATCACGCTGCGCTGCCACACGTCACCGCTCACGCTCGATGAAACTTTCAAGTACATCGGCGAACGCCTGCGCATCGGCGGCGCAAACGGCGAGCCAATTTTCTCGAAAGAAGCCGTTCACGCCGTGCACAACTATTCTCGCGGGATTCCCCGCGTCGTGAATTCCTTGTGCGAGCATTCGTTGATCAACGCTTATGTGGATGGTGTGCGTCCTGTGCCGGCCCAGCTTGTTGAAGACGTCGCGCGAGAATTTCAGCTCGACGAGATTGCGCCGACCGTACCTGTGGGCGCTCTATTTCGCGCAGAGCAGGCTGCCAACACGCAGTCGCTGCTAAAAGATTTGGACCAGATCCTCGAGCGGTTGCGCCAATCCGCTGTCGTACCGACACGCGAAAGGAAGCCATGAGCCGTATCCATGAAGCATTAAAGAAGGCCGAGCAGGAGCGTGCGACCTCACAATCGCAGCATCCGGCGACGGTTGTGCCGGCCGAACCGCCCCGTCACTCCACCGTGCGCATGCCTAGCGCCGCAGTCGTGGTGCCTGAAAACAGGCTTCCGAACCCAACTGTACTGCCCCCGCCGCCCGACGGTGCGCTGCGCTTTGACGATCTGCGGTTGCACTGCGCGCGTCCAGCATGGCATGTCGACCCGGATGTAAATGTCTTCGTCAATTCGGAGGGCAGTGGTCGAGGCGCGGAGCAATTCCGCACGCTGCGTTCGCGGCTCTATCAGATCCGGTCAGCTCAACCGCTCTCCGTCGTGCTCGTAACGAGTTCAGTCCCGGCCGAGGGCAAGACCTTCGTCACATCCAATCTGGCTCAGTCAATCGTTCGCCAGCCCGATCGTCACGCTCTGATCATTGATGGCGACATGCGCTGCCCTCGTCTGCACCAGGCGCTTGGCGCGCCGCAAACTCCGGGCCTCACGGATTATCTGCGCGGCGATGCCGATGAAATGTCCGTCATTCAGAGCGGCGCCGAAGGAAACCTATTCTTCATCGGCGGCGGTACAAAGGTGTCAAACCCTAGCGAACTGCTTTCGAACGGCCGCCTCAACGTTCTGCTCAAACGCGTCGCACACGCTTTCGATTGGGTTCTCATCGACGCCCCGCCCTGCCTCCCTGTTGCGGACGCCACGGTGATCGCCGATTCCTGCGACGGCATTCTCTTCGTGGTGAGAGCGGGATCGACACCCGGAGCGGTTGCGCAGAGGGCGTTTCAAGAGCTTAAAGGGCGGAATATTCTCGGTGTGGTGCTCAATGCTGTAGAGGACTCGCACGCCTACGGCTCGACGTATTACCAGAGCTATGGATATGGGTACGGGTACAGCTAGAACGAAATTTACGCGAATGGCAGCGGACTCTTCGCGAGCGCGAACATCAAATCGGCAAGTTATAAATATATTACTAAAGCCGGATTTGGAGCTTGGCTTCGACGAAAAACTGGTTCATTCTGCGTGACAATAGCTGCTAGGCGCAGAGTCACAAGCCCGCGAGCGAAGGCAATTATGAGTGATCGACCTGAAACGCCATTGGGAAACAAACCGAGCGCCGTTGGGCTTGCGGAGCCGCCTCGTCCGTCGTCCACGGCAACGAGTCCCGCGGAAAGAACGTCTTCTGGCACGAAGCCTTCTAACGATATTGAAGCAGTCCTGACCCGCTGGTGGCAAGATCTGCTGGGGATTGACTCGGTTGGATTGGACGAAGACTTCTTCGACCTCGGTGGCCACTCGCTGATCGGTGTGCAGCTCTTCAGCAGAATCAAGCAAACGTATGGCGTCGATCTTGGTCTTTCAACACTATTCGATGCCCGGACAATCAGACAGATGGCTGAAGTTATCACCCTGGCGAGCAAGCCTTTCAGTACTGAACCCGAGCCGTGGTCCCCAGTCGTGCCCATTCAGCCGAGCGGATCGCGTCCGCCGCTTTATTTAATCCCCGGAGGATATGGCACCACAGTCCTTCCATTCCGCGAAGTTTCACTGCTCCTCGGCCCCGACCAGCCGGTTTACGGTCTCGAAGCCCAGATGCCGGCGCCCAACGAAGAAGAGATGGAGCCGATTCCCATGAGAGCGGCTCGATTCGTCGATGAGATGCGCGCGAGACAACCAAACGGGCCGTACTACCTCCTCGGCTGGTGCGGCGGCGGATATGTTGCATTTGAGATGGCGCAAAAGCTTGTCGCAGCAGGGCAAGAAGTCGCTTTTCTCGGCATCATAGAATGCGCCGACCCTCAACACCCGAGAACGTGGTGGAGAGGGATGTCATACGGCGCTCAGCGGGCAGTTTGGCGCATTCGGAACTTCATAAAGCGGGGTCCGAAAGGTGTCGCGCGATGGGCAGGAGAACGCGTGGGCCTGATTTCAAATCGAGCTGGCGCAGTCAAGCCTGAGAATCAAGCTACGCCTTTGCCTATCGAATTAATGGATGAAGTTGACGCCCGAGCGTGGCGCAATGTGTATCGTTATCACCCCACGATTTATCCTGGAAAAACTGTCGTAATAATCGGTGAAGAATCTTGGAAGTACAGCGGGGTGGTTCGTTCGTTGGATCCCCGGCTGTACTGGTGCAAGCTCTCTGCAGGAGGGAGCGAAGTAAAAGTAATTCCGGGCGATCACATGGATTTACTGAAAGCTCCGAATTCCGACATCCTTGCGAGAGAATTGAAGCTCCACATGGGTAAAGTTCCTACCGCGAAATAATTCCCACTTCATCTCCCTCGTCTAACTACAAAAGCGCATAAATCTTCCGGATGCTGGCCGCTCGTGCGGCCATTGCTATGGCGGCGATTTGTGTGGACTGAGTTTGCGCGGCGCGGTTCGATCAGTGAATCTTTATAAGGTAGAGATCGGCGCAGTCCGTAAATGAGCCGCAGCCAGTAGCATCCCAGGCCGCGTTGCTGTCGAAGACTATATATTTTCCGTCAAAACTCAGGACCGCGTGCGGATCAGACCAATAGCTGTTTGAATTGACGTTTCTGGTGTGCGCCAGAGTTAGCCGGTAGATGTAAGTGGGGTTATTGTTGACGTCAACCCTTACAAGAACGACTTCATTGTCGTATGTGCTCCAGGTGATCGCACTCGGCGCGATATAGCTTGGGTCGTTGTTGAATCGTTCCGCGGCGTTATCCCCTTGCGCCGAAAAGGCAATCCACGCGGACAGAGGCCAGTCGCGGTAGCTAACATGCCATCCGGGATTGAGCGGAGCGTCAAACATGCAACTCGGACCGTCAGGCGTTGTGGCCCCGACTATCAGCAACGTAGGACGAAAGCCATTCACGCAAGTGCCGAACGGCCCGGGATGGTCGAGAGGATCTTCGGTGGCATACACCTCGTTGCCGCTCAGATCTCTTCCGGAGTCAAGATGCCCCGTTAGGTTTTGAACGTAGGGCAGCGGCGTGGTCCACGGAGATTCCCAGAGGCGATTGCCTTGCTCGAGTCCGGGGCCGTCGGTGGTGAACTCAACGATAATTCCATCGTTGGGCGTGCTGATGAGTTTGTGCAGACAGCTATTGTTCGCTGTGCGCGCATCGGCGGTGCACGTTGTTGTGTAGGCCGCAGATTTCGTCAGCGTGGCTGGATTCCAGAGGAAGACATCAATATGTTCTCCCTGTATATTTTGTCCGACCATAGGCAGCCAGCCATCGGGGGTCATGTCGGTGGAATCCATAAAATTGACCACGTACCCGCTGTATTCCGTGAAGGTGTGATTGGTTACACAGCTCGTGGTGCTTCCCGAAACCGTGCACTTTTGAAGGGTGTCCTTCTGCGCCTGCCAAAACACGTTGTCGTCGCTGCGATCCCACAAAACCAAACCGTTAGTAGCCGGCATATTGGCTTCTGTAACGACGACGTTTCCATCGAGATCAATGATGTGAAAGAAGCCGTCTTCGTCGTAAACGAGAATTTTCGTATCCCCGGCGCTCATGGGTTCGATGGTCGCGTAATAGTGATGTTGCGCTTGCCCAAACGCTATGGAATTGGTGAGTCGCTTCACGGCGCAGCCGTACACGGAATCGGTGTAGGTCGAGCCGAGCGCTGGAGGCGTAAAATTTGTCCACGCCGATGCGGCCGGAATGTGATTCGTCGTGTCATTCGACAATCCACAGTCCGGAGGGGTCAAATCCGGGGAAGTTGAACTTGTGCCGAACCCGGACAAAGTAACCGTTGCCGGCGAATCTGCGGCGTCGCTCGTGATTGTTGCAGTGCCGGTGGCGCTCCCCAATGCAGTAGGAGAGAACGATACAGTAAGCGAGGCAACTTGATCGGGCTCGAGGATCATTCCGGAGGACATGCCGTCAACACTGAATCCGGCGCCCGATGTCGACACGCTGGAAATCGTGGCATTCGCGTTTCCGGTATTCGTGACCGACACGACTTGGCTGCCAACTTTGCCGACCAGGACGTTTACGAAACTCAGGCTCGTTGGGCTCGCTGACAGCGCAGCACCAGCAGTGGGAGCGGGACCGGGCGGCGTAGGCGTTTTATAAGATTGGCTGGCTGAACCGCAACCCGCCAGGATGCCAACCCCATATAGGGCGACAATGGCGAATACTGTATTGGTGCTTGGATGTGACGCCATTCGACAAATTCGGAGATACGCGAGCCTTCGCGACAACTCTCACCTGTGGCAAGAGTCTTACATAGCTCTTGGAGTAAAGAAGTGAAATCTTTGTAAAATCCTCCCGCAGGGAAGATTACGGTACTGGTAGGTATAAAACGAGGTACATGAGACTGCAAAGCTCTAATCTGGGCTCTCGCAGTTCGGCATTGCCAGAATATTTCTCGACGGGCGCTTCAAAGTTCCGCGATGTCGCGTGGCCGTTGAACCGGGCGCGAGTATCTCCCGGCCCGGAGCAAGTCTATCCGCAGCACCGATTAGTGAACCTTAATGATGTATACATCACTGCAGTCACCGCCCCCGTCAGATCCACAGCCAGTCGCACCCCACGCTGAGTTGCTGTCGAATACGACGTAATTTCCGCTGTATCCCTCGGCCGCACGAGGATCGCTCCAGAAGTATCCGGGATTCCCGCGCGTGTGTGAGAGAGCCAGGCGGTAGATGTTTGCCGCGTCGTTGTTGGCCCCAAACAGGATCATCACGATTTCGTTCGTGTAAACATTCCAGTTACTCGAACTCGGCGCCGCGTAACCAGAACCATTGTTGAAAGCTTCCGCCGCACTTTCGTTCGCCTGCGCTGAATAGACGACGAATTGTGTATTGGGATAGCCGCGCCAGCTCACATGCCATCCAGGATTATTCGGACGGTTGTCAAACAAGCAGGCCGGGTCACCGGCAACAGGCAACGTGGTGCTGGTCGGTCTCCAACCATCCGGACAGGCTCCCCAAGGGCCTGGATTGTTCTGGTAATCCTCATAGACGGCGTTCTCGATCCCGTTCGCGTCCTTACCAGTATCCAAATGGTCGGTTCCACCTGTGCCACCCGGGCCAGTTCCTCCGCTGTTCAGCTCAACGGGCGAGAGCGCTGCCCACGGCGACTCCCAGAGTTCATTTCCGTTCTCCGGGTTGGTGCTGCTTTCAAATTGAATCACGACGCCGTTGTTCGGAGTGGCGATCAGCTTGTGGATACAGCCGTTGTTCGCGCTGTTTACATCCGCTGAGCATTGCGTCGTATACACCGGCGACTTGGTCTGGGTTGCAGGATTAAACAAGAACACATCAATATGACCGCCCTGAGCATTCTGTCCAACCGTTACAAGCCAACCATCCGGCGTCATGTCCGTTTCATCCATGAAGCTGATTCGGTAGCCGGCATACTCTGAAAATGTATGGTTGATCGAGCAGCTAACAGACTTCGCGGAGTTATTTACAGTGCAGCTCTCAATCGAATTGTTGAGCGTTACCCAGAACTTTCCCGGAGTTGTGCGATCCCATGTTGGCTCGCTAACGTTTGACCACAATCCATTCAGGGCACTTTCACTAAGAATTGTCGTGCCGATGGAGTACGCCGAGTTCGTCGGGCCTGCATCTACGAACCAGCCTCCCGAAGTGCAGTCATAAAGCATCAGGTACGCGTCAGAAATGTCGAGCGGACTTTCCGTCGCGTAGTAGTGGCACCCGGCATTCGCACTGCCTTTGAAATTCGTAACGCGCGTCACCGTGCAATAGCCTGAATCTGTGTAAGTACCTCCCGCCGCAGGTGGAACGAAATTGGCCCAAGACGTAGCGTTGGGAACATGATTGGTCGCGTCATTTGTCAAACCGCAACTCGGAGGCGTCGTCGCGCCCGAACCAGAACCGCCGCCGGATCCACCGCCGGAACCTCCACTCGGTGGCGCCACACCTGTTCCCGATAACGCGATGCTCGTTGGGGAATTCGTCGCATTGCTCGCGACGCTCACGCTGCCATTGACTGCCCCCGCCGAGGTCGGAATGAACAAGACCGTCAAACTAGCAGTCTGATTTGGAGCGATGGTCACGCCGGTGCCGACGCCCGTGGTGCTGAAGCCGGCTCCCTTCGTCGTCACGCCGGAAATTGTGATGTCCGAGTTTCCGCTGTTCGTAAGTGTTACGCCGAGCGAGTTGCTGACGTTCAGGTTGATGCTGCCAAAGCTCAGAGTCGTCGGGCTCGCCCCGAGGTCGAAAGTCGAAGTCGACGCCGTGCCGGTCAAAGGAATCGTAATGGGAGAACCAGGCGCATTGCTCGAAATTGAGATGGCGCCAGTATCCGTGCCCGCAGCTGTGGGCTTGAATGTAGCGGTGAACGTCGCGCTGCCGCCCGCAGCGATCGTCGTAGATTGCGACATGCCGGAAGCGCTGAAGGCCGTTCCTGAAGCGGATGCTCCCGAGACAGTTACGCTAGCATTGCCGGTGTTCTTCAGAGTGATCGTTTGCGAACTGGTCGTACCGGTGGAGATGGTGCCAAACGGAACGCTGGTCGGAGTCGCGGACAGCGTTCCCTGCGCGCCTGTTCCAGATAAGGCCACCGCTACAGTCGAATTCGAAGCGTCGCTGGTAACCGTAATACTGCCGCTCGAACTTACTGCTGAAGTCGGCTTGAACTGTGTGGTAAACGAGGTGCTCTGTCCTGCGCCAAGGGTCAGCGGAGTGGACAAGCCTGTATAGGTGAATCCCGTTCCCGTAACGCTGGCACCGGAGAGGGTAACGCTGGCGGTTCCCGAGTTCATCAGCGTAACAGTCGAGCTCCCAGTGTTGCCAACATTGACATTCCCGAAGCTAACGGTTGACGGGCTGGCTCCAATTTGTCCGTCGGTCCCTGTACCAGACATCGTGACGGTCGCTGACGGATCCGTGCTGCCAACCTGCCCAGAAACGTCCACGGTACCCGACGTGCTTCCGGTCGTTGTGGGCGTGAACGCGACCGTAAAAGTCGTGCTCTGGCCGGCCGCGAGCGTCATCGGCGTGGTCAAACCTGTGACCGAGAATTCCGCACCGGTACGAGTCATGGAATTCACCGTGATGGACTCATCCCCGGAATTCGTCAGCGTGACTGCCTGTTTGCTTGTGGCGCCTAGCGATGTACTGCCAAAAGTGATGACGGAAGGGTTAGTGGTCAACGTAGCAGTAGAGGCGATGGCCGTGCCCGTGAGAGCCAAAGCTTGCGGTGAGCCCGGAACATTGTCGGCGAAACTGATCGTGCCCTTGTCCGTTGCTGCAGCCGGCGGCGTAAAAACAACATTAAAGGTCATGCTCTGGCCTGCGGCGATTGACGCTGTCCCAGACAGACCGTTTGTTCCGAAGCCGGTACCTGTGACGCTCGCTGCACTAAGTGTGAGCGCCGCGTTTCCTCCATTAGAGATAGTTACGGGCTGCGAGCTGGATTTGCCCGCGATGATGTTGTTGAAAGTCACTGAGGCCGGGGATATCGAGAAGAGAGGCCCCGAACCCGTTCCGGAAACTCCGACTGCCATCTGCGGATTAGAAGAGTCACTCGACACCGAAAGAGTGCCGGTGACATCGCCCGGAGTTTGCGGCGCGAATTGAATTTGAATCGTGGCGCTTGCTCCCGCCGCGATCTGAGTCGGTGCAGCACCGACAATTGACAAGCCCGCGCCTGAAACCGTCGCGGAAGAAATGTCCGCTGTCGCTGTGCCAGTGTTTGTAAGCGTAACGGACTGCTTCGATGTGCTTCCGTCGTTAACACTGCCGAAACTCACGGTCGTCGGATTCGCAGAAAGCGTCCCTGTTCCCGAGTCGCCGCCCGATCCGGAACCACCCGAGCCTGAGCCAGATGAACCGGTGGCGCCTTTACTCACCACGCCCGCGCAGCTCGACAGTCCTATCGAAACCACAACAAGGACGAGCGTCGCAAATAGCGTGAAAAGCGCGCGAATAGCGGGCTGTTTGAGGTTTTCCGTATCAAATGAAGACAATGTGAAAGGGCGAAGGTCTCCGCGTGTTCTCATAATAGGACCAGTGTATGGACCGCTCCAGGGCCCAGCTACTGGTCGAGGGAACAAACAAAGGACAGGTGAAGGTGACAGTGGAGTTCAGGGTGAAACTGCCCTAACCTGTACCTCCTCGAGACCCTGTTTGTGTGCGGAAATCCGACGATGCCCTTTGCCGTCTCACTGACGGAAACTTAGCTCGACACGCCGGAACGCGTTGAGCACCAAAATTCTGGTATGACATTTTTTGTCACACACATCTGCACCGATGTAGTGCACGAATTGTCGCCGCAAGATGGAGTCAGATAGCGATGCGAAGAGCATAGGAATTGCCTGACAGCGCGCCCAAGTGTATATTGGCGAACAGCTTGAGAGTAAATCTGCCGTCCTTGATCGAGGCCACGTTGCAGGAGCGAATGATCACTGCATCTTTTCCGATTGAAAGTGAGCTAGACGAATTCCCTGGCGATCAACGGACAAGACGTCTTGGATCCGAGTTGTGTGTCAGATTAGTCCTCGGCACTCTCCTTGTGCTTCTAATTTTGCCAGGTGCGGGTGCACAACAGCAGGGCAACTACACCAAGGCAAGAAAACCAATCATGAGGGCGAGCGTGCAAACCAGCATATTTGGGAAACTTGACGACGGCACTGAGATTCATATGTACACGCTGAAGAACCCCGCCGGCGCATCCGCGAAGATCATCACCTACGGAGCCACGCTCGTCGAACTGTGGGTGCCCGATCGCAACGGGAAATTCGGTGATGTTGTGCTCGGCTTCGACAATTTAAAAGGCTATCTCGGGCCTCATCCGCATTTCGGCGGAGTTATCGGCCGCGTCGCCAACCGGATTGCAAAAGGGAAATTCACTCTGGACGGCGCGCAGTACACACTCGCGATCAACAATGGACCGAATACGCTCCACGGTGGAAACGTGGGTTTTGACCGGCGCGTATGGAAAGCGGAGCCGGTAGAGTCCGCGAACGCGGCGGGCGTGCGCTTGACCTACACCAGCCCGGACGGTGAAGAAGGATTTCCAGGGACGCTCAGGGCCTCCGTGGAATACACGCTCCTGCCCGACAACTCTCTGAAGATTGCGTATACCGCGACCACCGATAAGCCAACGATCGTGAATTTGACGAACCACACCTATTTCAATCTGGCCGGTGCGGGCGATGTGTTGAAGGACACAGTCGAAATCAACGCCGATTCATACACGCCGGTTGATTCCACCATGATTCCTTCCGGGGAAATCGTGCCGGTGAAGGGCACGCCGATCGATTTCACCAAACCCACGGCGGTTGGCGCGCGTACCACCCCGCTCGATCCGCTACCCGGTGCGTACGATTTCAATTATGTTGTAAATGGAAAGCCCGGCGAGATGCGCTTTGCTGCCCGGGTCACCGATCCCGGCAACGGCCGCGTCATGGAAGTTTGGACCACCGAACCGGGAGTCCAGCTCTACACCGCCGTCGGTCTCGATGGCAGCATCATTGGCAAGCGCGGCATCGCGTATCCCAAGTTCGGCGCGGTATGCCTGGAAACGGAGCACTTCCCCGATTCAATCAATCATCCCAATTTCCCCTCCACGATCCTCCGGCCCGGCTCGACCTTCCAGTCGCAGACGATTTACAAGTTTTCGACGGAAAAAGGGGCCAACTAGGCGTAGTGCATTTTACGTTTCGGATGCGCCAAGACTTTCCTCCGTTAAGCCGTGCAATCGCATATCCTAGAACAAGCGATTCTAGCCTCTGGCTTCTTAGGGCTCTGCCGATCGCCGGATCCCTCTCGACTCTCCGATTGGAGTCTCTGTTGAATTACGGAAAGGTGGATTCATGCGTTACCTTGTGACCGGCGGCGCCGGATTTATCGGCTCGAACTTGGTGGACGAGCTCGTTCGCCGCGGCCAGAGTGTCGCCATACTTGACGACCTTTCGTCCGGCAAAGAAAAAAATCTCCAAAACGCGGCATCGAAGATCGATTTCCACAAAGGCAGCATTACCGACCTCGCAGCGGTGCAATCCGCGTGCAACGGCGCCGACTACGTAATCCACTTGGCAGCGCGCACTTCTGTGCCGCGTTCGGTCGCGGATCCCATCGAAACCAACCGCGTGAATATTGACGGCACGCTAAACGTCCTCGTCGCGGCGCGCGATGCCAAGGTGAAGCGTATCGTCTTCGCGGCGTCATCCTCCGCGTATGGCGAAACGCCGACGTTGCCCAAAGTCGAAACCATGGTTCCTCATCCGATTTCTCCCTACGGCGTGACGAAATTCGTCGGCGAAATGTATTCCGAAGTCTTTGGGCGGGTATACGGCCTCGAAAACGCTTCTCTCCGCTACTTCAATGTATTCGGGCCGCGCCAGGACCCAACGTCTCAATACTCAGGCGTGCTTTCGCGATTCATGCTCGCGGTTCTCGAGGGCTCTCAGCCCATCGTCTATGGCGACGGTGAACAGTCGCGCGACTTCACTTTCGTCGAGAACGTCGTCGATGCAACGTTGCGGGCATGCGAGGCGCCGGGGGCATCGGGGAAAGTTTTCAACGTTGGCACCAGCTCGCGGATCACACTGAACCAGGTTTTGAAACAGCTGGAAAAAATTTCAGGAAAACCCATTCAGGCAAAATATGATCCTCCGCGCACCGGAGACATTTTGCACTCTCAAGCAGACATCACCCTCGGCCGCACGTTGCTCGGCTATATCCCCAGCGTGGATTTCAGCGCCGGCCTCCAACGCACGTGGGATTGGTACAAGCAGACGTACGCAAAGAAATAGTGGAGAATGCCAAGCTTGCTGCTACTTTCGTCATCCGCAGCAGCAGAGTCTATTTCGGCAAGAAACCACTACAGGTAAACTATTGAGGTTCCCGGAGACTACATCTTGCGCGTGGGTCTGATTGGTTGGAGAGGCATGGTCGGCAGCGTCCTCATGCAGAGGATGCGCGAGGAGAATGATTTCCTCGGCATCGAGCCAATCTTCTTTTCCACTTCAAATATCGGAGGCCCTGCGCCCAAGGAATCAGGCGATGGCAGCAAGCTGAAAGATGCGAAAGATTTAAAGATGCTCGCGGCTTGCGACACCTTGATCAGTTGCCAGGGCGGCGACTATACAACGGAGATTTACAGCCCGCTGCGCAAGAGCGGGTGGAAGGGCTACTGGATCGACGCCGCCTCCACTCTTCGCATGGCCGACGACGCAGTCATCATCCTCGATCCCGTAAACGCGGACGTAATTCGAGACGGTCTGACAAAAGGCGTGCAAGCTTTCGCGGGCGGCAATTGCACCGTCAGCCTGATGCTGATGGGCGTTGGCGGACTTTTCAAGTCGCGATTGGTCGAATGGATGACGACGATGACATATCAAGCCGCGTCCGGCGCTGGCGCTGCCAAGGTCTTGGAATTGGTCAAGCAAATGGAATACATCACCGTTCCGACTCGCGCGACTCCGTCCGAAAACGCTCTAGAAGTGGATCGCATGGTGACCCACGCGCAGCGAGACTCTGGCATCCCCACCAAGGAATTTGGCGCGCCTCTAGCCGGCAGCCTGATTCCGTGGGTCGACCGCCCCATGCCGGATGGGCAAACCCGCGAAGAATGGAAGGGCATGGCCGAAACAAATAAGATCATGGGCCTGCATCCTCCCGTGCCGGTGGATGGCATCTGCGTGCGCGTGGGTACGATGCGCTGCCATAGTCAGGCATTGTGCATAAAGCTCAACAAAAATGTGCCGCAACAGGATATTGAACAGATCCTTGCCAACAGCAATCCGTGGGTGCGCATTATTCCAAATAATCAGGAATCCACCGTGCGTTGCCTCACGCCAACAGCAGTCTCCGGATCGCTCAACGTTGCGGTCGGGCGGCTGCACAAGTTGAAGCTCGGTCCGGAATTCCTCGGGGCCTTCACAGTAGGGGACCAGCTTCTATGGGGAGCTGCGGAACCGCTCAGGAGAATGCTCGGCATCCTTCGCGAGCATTTGGGAAACTAGATCAGGGCAATAGCTGTTCGTTGCTTGTTATTTCGTGGGAAATTCTTCCGGTTCCATCAATCCCAATTGAAATTCGCGATGGGTGCTCAGCAGGCCGGCTTTCACGTCGTTCCGCCCAACCACGAAAGATACGTTGCAATCCGAAGAACCCTGCGCGATTGCAATGATGTCCACATTCTCGCGCTGCAACGCGTTAAAAGTGCGCCCGATGATCGCGGAAACTTCGCCCATGTTTTGGCCGACGACGGTTATGATTCCAATCGTCGAGTCGAGCGTAATGTGGTCCTCGATTTCGACCGCCAGTTCCTGTTCGAACTCCCGGCGCAGAGCTTCAACCGTCGCTTTGGCTAGCGCCGATGGGACCACGAATCGCACATCGTTTTGCGAGGAAGAATGAAGGATCAGCAGTACGTCGGCTTGCGCCGCAGCGATTGCCGTGAACGTGCGTGCAAGTACGTTCGCCACACTAGCCATGGCTGGGCCACCAACTCGAATTAAGGCTGCATCGCTAAACGCAGTAAGTGCCTTTACGCCGCCGTCGTTTAAGGAACCCTCCGGCGTTACTTTCGTCCCGGTTTTTTCGGGAGCAAATGTGTTGCGGATCCAAAGCGGTGTATGAGTTTGCATCAAGGGACGTAGAGTTTTCGGATGCAGAACTTTCGCGCCAAAGTGCGCGAGTTCGGCAGCTTCTCGGTAGGAAATTTCAGGTATCGTGCACGCGCCGGGCACCATGCGTGGGTCCGACGTCAGCACGCCATCCACATCCGTCCAAATCGTCACTTCATCAGCGCAGAAAGCCGCACCCAAAATTGTCGCGGAATAGTCGGAACCGCCGCGTCCCAAAGTCGTGAGCTCGCCGTCCAACGTAGCCCCAATGAACCCTGTTATCACCGGAACGATGCCATTCTGCAGCAGCGGCCGTACACGCGCTTCGCAGCGCTCGCGCGTAAGGTCCATGAGAGGCTCGGCACCTCCGAAGCAATCGTCAGTCACTAATACTTCTGTAGCTTCTATCGCCTCGCTGGGAACTCCATGCTCGGTCAAAGCCGCCGCAAGAAGAGGCGCGGAGAGACGTTCGCCAAGGCTGGAAATGGCGTCCCGGGCCCGGAGGGTCAACTCACGCGATAGGCTCGTTTGCCGGCACAAATCGCTCCCTTCCTGCAAAACTGAATTCGTTTTCTGACGCAATCGTTCCAGCTCGGCGGCTGAATGAATCAAAGTCTGAGCGGCCAGCTCGTGCTGGCTCCGTAGCTCTTCTAGAATACTTGCGGCCGCGGGATAGTTTCCCGCCTCCGACTGCAGAGCTGCGCTGACTAACTTGTTTGTTACACCACTCATCGCCGAGACAACGACTACCAAATCGCTATCGCGCGACGTAGACCGAACGATCTCCATCACCCGCGCAATGCAATGCGCGTCGCCAACGGATGTTCCACCAAATTTTATGACTTGAAGCGGCCTGTTCCCGCTCTCCTGAGCTCGGGAGTGGCCGTTGCGCCGGACCGCGACTCCATCGGGAATGAATTCTGAAGCCATCGCGGCGCCGTCTGGCGCGTGAACGAGAGAGAGTGCGTTTCCGTTTGAACGCCCCGAGCGGTTGCCAATTGTCTCTGCAGAACTATCGGCCGGACCGAGCGAGCGAGAATCGTGGGCATTGGGTAAAATACTCATGGCCGCGGCAGCCGCGCCTCCAGGAAAGCCTTACTCGGTTCTTTTTGCGAAAACCACGAGCGCCAGTTTCGCTGCTTCCGCAAGCACGCGCGAAGTAACGCGGGTTCTTCCCACGGAACGTCGTGGTAACCCGACTGCAGAAACGGGCTGACCGGATTCCGTAGCCATTCCTGCGGAAAGAAAACGATCGTGTCGTTCTCGGTGACCTTTGTCGTTTCACCCACAACTCCGCCGGACATTGCGGCATGCATCGCCGCCGGCAGGTCGCGCCCCGGTCCCAGTCGAAGATGGCCCACTTGAGTCGGTCGTGAATTAATTTCGATGAGGTATGCCTTCCCTGTCTCTGCTTCCAGCATGAAATCGAAGCCTACGAACCCCGTAAGATTCAGGCGGCGTACCATCTTTTCCGCGGCGGAGATCATGTCAGGATCTTTGATCAGCCGCACGACACTTGCCGGGGCATTCGAGCTCTGCTTGCACAGCACCTCAAAATGCAGCGCGGCGAGCACGATGCCGTTCGAGCAAACGACTAAACTCGTCGCTTCACGGCCGCCAACATACGCCTGCGCGTTCACAACATTTTGGCGGCGAGTCAGGAATGGCCAAACCAAAGTTGTGTCACGGTCCAGAAGAACTCTTTTCGCCACCCGCGCCGCAATTGGCGGCTTTCGCAGCCTTCGAAATGCGCGCTCTGCTTCGCGTTGCGATCGCACAACCCTTACGCCTTCGCCGCCCCACGTGCCGTTTGCTTTAATCACTGCCGGATAGCCCATCCGCGCGCCCCACTCCCTGAGCTCGCGGATATTCGCGATCATCTGTGTCTTAGGAGTGCGGATGCCCTCTTCTTCGGCGAGATGTATAAAGTCGGCTCTGGAATACACGATCGGAAAGCTCTTCGGGTCGCCGAGGGAACGCTCGATCAGTGCGCAAGTGCTGTCTCCAGCGCTGCCCTTGCTTCGTTCCAGATTGTAGAGTTCATGCAGATGCTGCACGGCAAGGTCATCGCCCGGAATAATAAAATCTGGCTTTGCACGCTCGATGGCTTTTGCGAACGACTCGACTGGATAAAGGCCGCTATATTCGTATATTTCTTGCGCGACGCTCGTTGTGCGCAGCGGGTGATCCGCAGTGCAGACAGCCTTGACGATGCATCCCGCGTCCGTTAGGGCCATCATCAGCCTTGCGGTCGAGAACCATCGCAGCGTCGTGGCCACTAGAACGGTCGGTTTCACCTTGCCGGATCCTCCGTTATCCTGCGCGCGCGAGATATTTCGGTCCAGTTCGCATATATAGAGGCGCAATCGACCAGCCAAAGTCGTGCCAGGCATGCCCTGGCTTAATCGATGCTAGACCGCTGAAAACAAAGGATTTCACGACCGACAAATTGTGGCTGTTTGCATATTCCTGGTACGTTTACAGAAAGCCACTTCTCAATCGTGGGAAATCAGTTTCTATCTAGCCGGGCCCGGAGATGCCGTGCGGATCTCGGTCCGCGCCCTACTCTGCAGGGCGGCAGAGGTTCATTTTGACTATTGTTTTCTTGTGTATGCTTTTGACAATAAAAATCTTGGCCGCCGGTCTATGGTCTTACAATTAACTACCACTCATAAGCCTACACAGTTGTGTGCTGGATTGGGCAGATTTCGGACGGTTGCGTGCTAATGTCAAACGTCCATCTTTTTACCGAAGGAGTTTTGTAGATGTGCGGAATTGTTGCCATTTTCTCGCCGGCCGCCCCGATCTCCAGGGTGGCTCTCGAAAACGCGACGAAAGCCCTTCGTCATCGAGGCCCTGACGGCCAGCGCTATTGGGTATCTCCTGACGGACAGGTAGGTCTCGGACACGCACGCCTGAGCATCATTGACCTGACCACCGGCGATCAGCCCATCCCTAACGAGGACGGCTCCCGGCAAATCATCGTAAACGGCGAGTTCTACGATTACGAATGCATACAAAAGGAGCTTGAACAGGCCGGGCATCATTTGAAGACCCGCTCGGACAGCGAAATAGCCCTTCATCTTTACGAGGATCTCGGCGCTCACTGCCTGAACCGGCTGCGCGGCGAGTTTGCGATCGTAATTTGGGATGGCGTGAATCGGACGCTGTTTGCCGCGCGCGACCGCTTCGGTATCAAGCCGCTCTTCTACGCGCTCCACGACGGAGCGTTATATTTCGCTTCCGAAGTGAAAGCTCTCTTTGCCGCAGGAGTGCCCGCTCGCTGGAATCCTCAATCCTTGTATGACGTCGCCAACTTTAGCGGTCACCAGACGCGAACCTTATTCGATGGAGTTTTTCAGATCCCTCCCGGACATTACTTGGTCGCGACTGACAAGCGCATCCAGTTGAGCCGGTACTGGGATTTTGATTACCCACGGGCAACCGATCACGTTCCAGAGCGTTCGGATGCCGAGTACGCTGAGGAATTCCGCTATGTTTTTGAAGAATCCGTCCGGATGCGCCTTCGCGCGGACGTTCCGGTTGGTTGCTACCTCAGCGGAGGAATCGACTCTTGCGCGATTGTTGGCCTGGCGGCGCGTCACCACAGTCAGGCTATCCGAGCATTCACACTGAGATTTGATCGTCCTGAGTACGACGAAGGCGAAGTCGCCAAAGAAATGGCTGCGCGAGCCGGTGCGGAATTCTACCCAATCCCTGTTCGGCTCGATGACCTCGCGGACAATTTCTGTGACGCGACAAGCCAGTCCGAAGTCCTTTGCGTTAACGCCCACGGCGTCGCCAAATACCTGCTGAGTCGCGCTGTGCGCGATGCTGGATACAAGGTGGTGCTTACGGGCGAGGGCTCGGACGAAATCATGGGAGGCTATCTGCATTTTGGCAGGGACATGATGCTTTCCAATCAACTGAGTCCCACTCCCTTCGCCTCGCTTCCCGCCAATGGCAAAGGTCCTTTGGAGGGCGTAAAGCGCGTTCTCGGTTTCGTCCCCTCCTGGATCCAAACCGCAGGCGCCCAATCGGCAAAGGTACGCGGCATTTTTGCTGATTCTTTCCTGCAAGAATTTAAAGAGAGAGAAGCGTCTCGCAGTTTGTTGAACGACATTGATGTCGCCGGCCAGATCACCGGGCGCCACCCCTTGAATCAGTCGCTCTACCTCTGGTCAAAAACGGTGCTCCCTAACTACCTTCTTACCAACCTCGGAGACCGCATGGAAATGGCCCATTCGATCGAGGGCCGAGTGCCCTTCCTCGACCATCGCTTGGTCGAGCTCATTCGCTCCCAGCCGGTAACACAAAAGATCCACGGATCAACTCAAAAATACGTGCTCAGAGAAGCTGTGCGTGACGTCGTCACCGATACCGTCTACCGCAGGCCGAAGCATGTTTTTCAGAGTCCGCCGGCCACCCTCGATCCTAACGGAAAATTCAATACACTCGTGCAGGACGTGCTTCGAGGCCCGATTCTTCGCTCAATTCCATTGTTCGATCAGCAGAAAGTGGTGACCCTGCTCGACAGTCTGCACGCCGGACAGGAAGGCTTGCGTGTCGCGAACGACCATGTTTTGCTCATAGCCCTAAGCGCGTGCGTGCTCCAACAGCGCTTTCAGCTTTCTGCCTGACCGCTCCGGCAGACGGAGTGCCTGCGGCCACCTGCCCGGCCGTACAGGTAATGACTAATGATGACCATGAGCCCGAAAGTGGCGCACATACGGCCCTGTTCTGAAATAATCTTGAATGCCGGTACGGCGCGGCTAAGTCAGAGCGTTCGTTTTGATAAGCAGGATCTCCGGGCGATGCAAAGGGAATTTCTCTTTCGGCCAACTTGGTCCGCGTCCATCGATGACGGTCGTCGGACGAGGCGGTGAGTTTGAAGAACTTTGTCTGTTACGAGCATGCACGGAAGCCTCACCAATTCGACGTAGAAGTTTGCTTAACCTCCGCGGAACTTTTCTCGGAAGGGGTAAACACTTGTCCTTCATGGACAACCAAGTTCTCCCCATCTGCGTTCCCGGCGTACCACGCCGCTGATATCAAATATGTTACAAGATTGCTGGCGGTCACAAAATTGCCATCAAAATTTAGGGGTCGGTCACGCTCGAATTCTTCGGCGCCCAATTTGGGATAAAGGCTACGGAAATGACCACTGCGATTCATACGATTGAGGCCCAAACGGCCGACAATAATCTACAAAGGAGTAGCGCTCGTCTAACTATGACTGAGATAGCCATCATCGGCGCGGGCCCCTACGGCCTCTCCGTCGCCACGCACCTGAAACGCAAAGGTATACCCTTCCGCATTTTTGGCCGTCCCATGGATAGTTGGTTGCGGCACATGCCGAAAGGCATGCTCCTGAAGTCTGACGGCTTCGCCTCAACAGTTTCTGATCCGGAAGAGAGCTTCACCCTAAAACATTTTTGCGCTGAACGCGGAATTGAATACGCCGACCTCGGGACTCCCGTGAAACTCGAGACCTTCGCGGCGTTTGGTCTCGCGTTCAAGGATCGCTTCTTGCCGGAGCTTGAGGACAAGCTCGTAACCAGTCTCGAGAAGTTGTCGAATGGTTTTCAGCTGCAACTGGATAGCGGAGAGGTTGTCGTGGCCCGGAGAGTGGTGCTGGCGGTGGGAATCACCCATTTCGCGTTTACCCCGCCTGATCTGGCGCAATTGCCGCAGGAATTTGTCTCTCATAGCTTTGCTCACCACGACCTCGAACGATTCCGAGGCCGCAGCGTTGTGGTCTTGGGCGGTGGTTCTTCCGCCATTGATATGGCAGCTTTGCTCGCCGAAAACGGAGCGAATGTTCAGCTCGTGGCTCGGGCGCCGCAACTGAAGTTCCACGAAAGGCAGGCGCCGGATAAACGACAGCCCTTCTGGGAAAAAATTCGACATCCGAAGTCAGGCCTTGGCCCCGGCTTGAAATCGCGCTTCTGTAGCAACTGGCCCCTTGCTGTGCACTTTCTGCCTCAAGATGCCCGGCTGAAGCTGGTGAAAACGCACTTGGGCCCGGCAGGAGGATGGTTCGCGAAGAAAATGATCGAAGGACGCGTGCCTCTCGTGCTTGGTTACTCGGTCGAAAGCGCGCAAGTCAAGGACGACAAGGTTCGCCTGGCGCTCCGCGGACGCGACGGCAGCACTCGCGAGATTTCGGTGGATCACGTGATTGTCGCCACCGGTTACCGCGTAAATCTCGAGCGCTTGAACTTCCTCAGCGACGACATTCGCGCCAACGTCAAGACCGTTGAAAACGCACCCGCGCTTTCCTCCAGTTTTGAATCGTCTCTGCCAGGACTCTACTTCGTCGGAGTTTCCGCTGCGAACAGCTTCGGCCCCCTGATGCGTTTCGCTTACGGTGCAACTTTCGCCGCACGTCGCGTCACACAAGACGTTGCCAAAGCGCTCGCCCGCGATCCCGCTTATGTTCCCGCCGCCTCCGCTTCCGAGGTCGCCAAGTATTCGAAGGTCGGGGCTCACACTCCGAGATAACATCTGATGAAGCGAGAGACGATTGCAATTCATGTTGGTTACGACGGTGACCCCGTAACCAAAGCCGTAGCGGTGCCCATTTATCAAACGGTTGCCTTCGAGTTTGATAGCGCGGAGCATGGCGCTGCGTTGTTCAATCTCGAAGTTCAAGGGAACATCTATACCCGCATCGGCAATCCCACCAACACAGTCCTCGAGAAACGCGTTGCCGCGCTCGAAGGCGGCGTGGAGGGCCTGAGTGTCAGTTCGGGGATGGCTGCCATCCACTACGCGCTCATGAACATCACGGAAGCCGGCAACAACATTGTTTCTCTCCCTCAGCTGTACGGCGCCACTTACACGCTGCTCGAGCACATTTTTCCGAAACAAGGGGTCGCGGGCCGTTTTGCGAAGAGCGATCGCCCCGAGGATGTCGAGAAACTGATCGACGAAAATACCAGAGCCGTATTCTGCGAAAGCGTAGGGAATCCTGCCGGAAACGTCGCGGACATCGAGGGGCTCGCAAGAGTTGCCCACAAGCACGGCGTGCCTTTGATCGTCGACAACACCGTGGCAACGCCAATCCTGCTTCGCCCCATCGAGTACGGCGCCGATATCGTCGTCCATTCCATGACCAAGTTCATGGGCGGCCACGGAACTTCGATTGGCGGAATGATCGTTGACAGCGGAAAATTCCCCTGGCGCGATTATCCCGACCGCTATTACATGCTCACCCGTCCGGAGCCCGCTTATCACGGCGTCGTTTACGTCGAACATTACGGCGCTGCCGCATTCGTCGCCCGTTGCCGCACTGTAGCCCAGCGAAACACTGGCGCCACGATGTCGCCGTTCAATGGCTTTCTGTTTCTTCAGGGTGTCGAGACCATGGCGCTCCGCGTAGAGCGCCACGTCGAAAACGCCCGAAAGGTAGCCGAATTTCTCCGCGATCACCCGCGAGTCGCGTGGGTCAACTATGCCGGATTTCCCGACAGCCCTTTGTATCCCATGGCAAAGCGCTACCTGGGTGACAACTGCGTTTCCCTTCTGACGTTCGGAGTGAAGGGCGGCTTCGAAGCCGGTACGAAGTGTTTCAACGCGCTCAGCTTGTTCAAGCGCATGGTCAACATGGGTGACGCCAAATCGCTGGCCTGTCATCCCGCATCAACCACTCACCGGCAGCTCACGCCCGAGGAATTGGTCAAGGTGGGCGTCACTCCCGAGATGCTGCGCCTGAGCGTCGGCATCGAACACATTGACGACATCCTGGCCGATCTCGCTCAAGCTTTGGACAAGGCCACGGTATGACGTCGAAGCATTACGCCCGTAACGCAGTCCACGGAGACCTACCGTGCCGCTATTAATTGACGGCGGCCGCGTCCCCACACGTTGGGCGGAGAGGATATCTTCGCGCCCGGCGGAGTCAGCCGGCCGTTTCGCCTCACGAGCGCAGAGCATCAACGTCGCGCTGATTAACAACATGCCGGACGCGGCACTCGAAGACACCGAAATGCAATTCTTCGAACTCCTCGACGCTGCCGCGGGCGATGTCCCCGTAAACGTTCAGCTTTACTCGCTGCCTGAGCTTCCCCGAACCGAACGAGGTCAGCAGCATTTGGACAAGTTCTATTTCAATTACGACGATCTCTGGAAGACCCGCTTTGACGGCGTCATCATCACGGGAACGGAGCCGCGCCAACCCGCCTTAAGCGCTGAGCCCTACTGGCAAACTCTCACCGATACTTTGGACTGGGCAGCGAACAACACAATCTCGACAGTCGCGTCATGCCTGGCCGCTCACGCCAGCGTCTTACACAGTGACGGGATTCCGCGTCACCGCCTCGAAGATAAAAAGTTCGGCGTGTTCGACCACAAAAAACCTACCGAGCATCGGCTAACCAGGAATCTCGCCGAGTCGGTGCGAATTCCGCATTCCCGCTGGAACGAACTGCGCGAAGACGCGCTCGCATCCTGCGGCTACACGGTCCTCACCAAATCTGCTGAAGCTGGCGTGGACCTGTTCGTGAAGAAGTTTGGAAAAAGCCTCTTCGTCCATTTCCAGGGCCATCCGGAATACGGATTGAGAAGCCTCATGAAGGAATACCGTCGGGACATCCGCCGATTTCTCAATCAGGAAAGAGACACATACCCGTCGATGCCCCACGGATATTTTGATACGCACGCGCGGAAGCTTCTGGCAGATTTTCAACAGAATGCAATGTCTCAGCCGCGCGAGGAAATCCTAGAGTCCTTTCCCGAAGCGGCGATATCAGATGTCTTGCAAAACACGTGGCAGGCATCGGCTTCGCGCTTGTATAAGAACTGGCTGCAGTACATCGCCGAGGGAAAGGCGGACAGTTCGACGTTCGCTACTGTCGTCCGCGTAGAATCGGGCGTGTCCGCCAATCGCGACGCGAACGCACGCGTCAAGCATTAGCCAGATCGTGTAGCATTGCTCCTGGGAGCACGACGCCCAATCGCGCTCGCCAAGAGACTTAAAGCAGCTATGATCGAAGATCAAGTACCCCAGATTATTGAATCCCTCCCCGCCCGAATCAGCGACATTGTCACGCCATGGGCGGATCGTTCGCCAAATCATCCCGCGCTAGTAGAAACTGCGGGAACTTGGACGTATCGCGAATTGGCCTCCGCGATCACCGAGACCCAGGCATGGCTCGTCCAGGGCGGCGTGCGGCCCGGCGACCGAGTCCTAATCGTCTGCGAGAACTGCCGCGCCTTTGTTGCAATCCTACTGGCGCTCGCTGGTCTCGACGCATGGCCCGTGCTTACGAGCGCACTCCTTTCGGCGCGCGAAATCGATCTCATTCGCGATCACTGCGGCGCCCGCCGCGTCCTGTACATGACCAGCGTTTCTCATCACGCCAGGGAGCACGCCAAACGGCATGGTGCCGTCATTGAGACGGTGAAGTCTCTCGGCCCGATCGGCGTCGGTTCGCTGAACCAGGAAGTCGAGCCAGAATCGATCGATTCGAATCCTCTGAACCGCGTGGCTGTCATGATTTATACCTCCGGCACCACCGGGCTCCCAAAAGGAGTGATGCTGACGCACAGAAACCTCCTGTATCTGGCTGCGGTCTCCGCAAAAATACGCTCGTTGGCTCCCGAGGATCGCATGTACGGCGTTCTTCCGATGTCCCACGCCGTAGGTCTTTCGGTGGTGCTTCTCGGGACATTATTCACTGGCGCGACTCTTTATTTGTCGCCGCGCTTCGATCCCGTGGCAGCTCTCGCGTCCCTGCAGAAAGACGGAATAACGATCCTGCTGGGCGTCCCAGCGATGTTCGCCTTTCTAGTCGAGTACACTAAAGCCAAGGGGCTCGCATCCCTGAAGTTTCCCTCGCTTCGGATCATTTCGTCTTCCGGCGCTCCACTTCACGCAGCACTCAAAGCGGCGGTCGAAAAACTCTTCGTCGGAATGGTTCTCTACAATGGTTACGGTGTGACGGAATGTTCTCCCACCATTGCTCAGGCAAGAGTGGAAGACCCGCGCACAGACGTTTCCGTAGGCCGCGTGTTTCCTGGCTCCGAAATTGCTTTGATTGGCGCTGACGGCAAGCCGGTCGCCGAAGGAGAGGTGGGCGAGCTGCGTGTGCGCGGCCCGCACGTCATGAAAGGTTATTACCGCGCTCCGGACGAAACAGCTGCCGTAATCGATCGCGATGGATGGTTCAATACGCGCGATCTGGCCCGAGTGGAAGGTGTGAATCTCTTCATCGTGGGTCGTACTAAAGAGCTCATCGTTCGATTTGGATTTAATGTCTATCCCGCTGAAGTGGAAGCCGTGCTGAACACTTATCCAGGTGTCGCCCGATCCGCTGTGATTGGACGAAATGCTGAGGGAGTGGACGGAGGAGAAGAAGTCATCGCCTTCGTTCAGCCCTCGCCCGGTTCAGCACTCACGCCCGAAGAGTTGGCGGAATATGCCGAGAAACATCTTTCGCCATACAAAAGGCCAACTCTCATCCAGCTCGTCGCCACCATGCC
>Ga0182018_10001013_pt1 | contig 33922 bp, 27 predicted proteins | sample 812P2MmetaG_FD_120490 | JGI IMG/M metagenome (GOLD analysis project Ga0182018, IMG submission 120490) | Permafrost microbial communities from Stordalen Mire, Sweden - 812P2M metaG | ecosystem: Environmental > Terrestrial > Soil > Wetlands > Permafrost | place: Sweden: Stordalen | collected...
AGTGCCGTCTCTTCGCGTGTGCACCAAAGTATCGGTCAGGTCCATTCCGAGGGCGTAATCCGACAGGAAACGGCACAGCATTTTCTATTTAAACTACTTGTTATCAATGACTTACGGGAACACTTCTTTGGCAGTCCGAGTGCTCTATCTAGCCACGAGCGTCACCGCAGCGGCGCCTTAGTTTAGCCCATGGAGAACTGAATGAAGCTTTCACGCACGATATGGATTTTAGGACTGCTTCTGGTTCTGACGCCGCTGGCGCATGCCGACGGAACGACCACGATGCAGTTCACCGGAGTAAACGGCGCTAACAACGGCGTTTATTACGTCAGCCCGTACACCGGGACCATGAATTACGGCACGTCTAACGCCCAGACGGTCGGCTTGTTTTGCGACGACATCAACAACGAGGTTTCTATCGGGGAAGTCTGGACTGCCAACGTCACGAATATGGCTTCCGGCAACCTCTCGAATACTCGCTATGGCAGCACCACCAATCCTAACTACACCAACGCCGCCAACGCCCAGCAATTGTATGAAGAAGCGGCTTGGCTGGTTTCCCAGTTTGGTTCGCATACTTCCGATTACATCAGCCTCCAATACGCTCTCTGGGACCTGATGTCACCGGGCGCGGAGCCGACCAGTTACGCCGAAAACGGCGCGTCGGTCTCGCAGTGGTTGTCTTTGGCCGCAAAAGACTACGGCCAGATCAACCCGGCGAACTTTGAGATCATCACCAACGTCGGACCGCTTGCGTATCGCGGTCAAGTGCAAGAGTTCATCGTTGAAACGCCTGAGCCAGCGACGGTAGTTCTGTTGCTGATCGGCATCGGCGCGATGTTCCTTCTTGCCTTGAAGCGCCAACGCCAACAGGTACCGGCGTAATTTAGTCGACGCAAACCCCCAAGATGCCTCCGTGCTTCGGCGCGGAGGCATTTGTCTGTCCGCCACAGTCTGAGTGGTAACGCCGAAGCACGGCGTTAGCCGTGGCGCTCCCCGGGTTGCTAGCCCTTGGAAGGGACGGGGCTTGTTTACCCTGTGCCTCGAAGGACTCCCCCTTCTTCCACAATTCTTGTGCAACGCAAGCTCTTTAGAATGAACGCTTCCGCACCTCTCGTAAGTGCAAGAAACGAAATACCTATGGAGCAGCTAATTGCTTTGAAATCCGCACGTACCAAAAACCGGGATAGGAGAGCCTGTCCAAAGAGACGGAGTCGGTCGCGGTTGATTGCGCTGGCCAGTGCCACAGCTCATCGAGGAGGTTGCGCTTACTTTCGTTCGCGCGGCGTGGTCATCGGCGGGCTGATTCGGTAGCGGGAAAGCGCTTCGCCGAGATTCTGAATGAACGATTCCGAAGTAAAGACGTCCGCCTCCGGATGGGTGCTGCTTGTGGTTGCGTTGGGCGCCACCTCATCGAGCTGAAACTCGTGCGCGACGTCTTCGACGATCTTCGCGGAGATCGGCCGTTGCTGATCGACGTAAGCATTGATGAGTGAATGCTCGCACAGGAGATTCACAACACGAGGAATGCCGACTGAGTATTTATGGATCGTTTCAACGGCCTCGGGGCTAAAGATGGGCTCGCCCGAAGCTCCCGCAATCCTCAAGCGTTCGAGGATGTAGTCGTTGATCTGCTCTCTGCTTAGAGGAGTCGTCTTACATCGCAACATGATGCGCTGGCGCAGTTGCCGAAGTTGCGGCAGCTTTAATTTCTCTTCCAACTCGGGCTGGCCCGACAGTACGATCTGCAGCAACTTCTCCGTGGAGGTCTCCAGGTTGGTCAAAAGCCGGATCTCCTCAAGCACGGGGTAGGTCAGGTTCTGCGCTTCGTCCACGATCAGCACGGTGGTCTCGCCGGCGCGGAAGCGATCGAGAAGCCATTGATTAAGGCGCATCAACTGCTGGCTCTTGCTGCGCGACTCGCAGACGATACCGAATTCCGCCAGAATGAAATCGAACAATTGACTGCTATTCATCCGGGAGTTAAACAAGAACGCGGTTCGGACTTTCTGACCGTGTAACCAATCCAGAAGGCGGTTGACCAGGGTGGTCTTGCCAGTTCCCACTTCACCCGTTAGCGTGATGAACCCTTTGCGATTCTGGACGCCGTACTTCAAACCACTCAGCGCCTCCTCAATCTCTTTGGTGAAATAGAGGAAGCGCGGGTCCGGATTGACGTTGAAAGGATTGTCCTTTAGCCCAAAAAAAACTTTGTACATGGTCTCCGACTCTCGCTACCCGCGCCGCGTAGTCTACCAACCTCAACAAGTGCCGCTTCCTCTGGTTCAAAAGGACGTGCGCCGCCGCCCACGCTGCTCAGTCTACCCCAGAACCAGCGGCCTCGTGTGCCACTGAAAGCTAAGCGAGACCTGGTGCTGCAAATCGCTCGAACATGCCGCAACGGAACATCCAGTCTGGCTTATGTCCTGGATGTAGGCTGAATACGCAATCGAAAGGTTGGCGGTGCGACCCAGGGGGCGATCCAGTCCCGCGCCCGCGAACCACGAATCAAACGTGGGTGGCACCGAGGCAGAGTTTCCGCTCGCAAGGCTTGAGTTTATCGCATACCCGAAAGAAGTATTGCCGTGCCACAAACGCGAAAGCTGACGATCGACCGAACCTTGCACCGTGTCGGTATTTGAACCCGTAAACAAACCGCTGCCGCCCGAGACCACGTCTCCAAGAGGTTGATATTCGAGGCCCGCGGGCTTGGGTTGCGACCCGGCTGGCCCCGGAGCGGGCGTGGCGTCCTGGGAGGGAGCCTCCTGCGACGGAACCTCCTGTGAAAACGTAGAGGGGGGCGCAAAAAGCCACACCACCGCAAAGAGGAGCGCCGCAGAAAATACCGGAGCGTGCTTCATAACCTTCCCATCATTAAGGCACTACGATTACATCGCCTGGTTGCAGCTGAATGTTCAATTCCGGCTTCTTACCGGATACGACTTCCTTGTAGTTGAAAGGATGCTTGACCTGCTTACCGTCTTCGGTCCGCAGGACATAGATGCTTTTCAGCCTAGCGAATTGCGAAAATCCGCCGGAACTCGACAGCGCTTGCAGAACCGTCATGTTGGGGAGCAACGGGAACGCGCCGGGACGCGTAACCTCACCAGTGACATAGACGCGACGGCTGTTGATCTCGCTAACGCCTACCGTCACCTGAGGATTGGTGATGTATTTCCGCAAACCGTCCGAAATTACGGCGGCGAGTTGTGCCGCCGTGAGACCCGCCGCTTGCACATCGTTGATCAGTGGCAGCGAAATTCGCCCATCCGGACGGACAGGCGTAGTGCGCGAAATCTCTGGTTCTTTCCAGACGTCGATGCGCAACACGTCCTGCGGGCCAATCTTATATTCGGCGTCATTCGCGGCCGCGGGGCTAGCTTGTTGCGATGCCGCCGTTCCAACCTTCTGCTTTGAGCCATCGGACGCAGCTTGTCCTTGCGCCTTGGTCGCATGGCCTAAAAACAACAGCAGCCCTACACCCATCAGAAGACCAGTCGAACGCCTCATTAAGTCTTTCCCCCACCTTTGTCTGGTATCGGCAAAGCCGCCCCAATCTGCTTGATCTTGTACAACAGAGACTTATAGCTAATCTGCAAGTCCCGCGCTGCCCGCTTACGATTCCAATGGGTCTGTTCGAGGGCCTTCAGGATCAGCTCGCGCTCCGTCCGCCGGGAAGCTGCCCGAGCGGCCACCTTCAGCGAAGACCCGCTCAGCCCCTCCACCGAGGTTGCCGGCTGCGCCACCCGACTCACTCGAAGATCGCCAAGAGCCAATCCTGCATCGCCAACTGCTACGATCTTTCGAGCCACGTTTTCCAACTCTCGAATGTTTCCGGGCCAGTCGTAGGCAAATAACAGTTTACGAGCTTCGCGGCTCAGTTCTGGGGTATTTTTTTTCAATTCGTTCGAATGCTTTACCAGGAAGCACTCGAGGAGGTCGGGGATGTCTTCCTTGCGATCGCGAAGCGGCGGCAAACGCAAAATCACGCCATTGATTCGGAAATAGAGCTCCAGGCGGAAACGCCCCGCCTCGATCTCCTTCTCAAAATTGCATGATGTCGAGGAAACTACTCGGGAGGTCGGTTTCGCGCTCCCGTTCTTGCATTCCCCATCTGGTAGCAGGGAGAGCAATACCCGCTGGCAAGCGGCATCCAGTTCGTGCACGCCGTCCAGAAATACGGTTCGTGTCTCGCCTTCGGCAACATCGCCAGCGAACTGAAAAGCCGCGCGAACCTCGTTGAGCAGCTGGCCAGCGTCCAGCGCGGCACAATTTATTTTCGCAAGGGAGGCTTCGCCGCGTCCGGAGAGCCGATGGATCAGCCGCGCGTAGACGTCCTTGCCGGTGCCGCTCTCGCCTACCAGCAACACGGGGATATCCGTCCTCGCGATCTCAGCCGCGAGCACGTTGAGGGAGTGCATGTCGGCTCCCTGCCCATAGACAAAGGCGGGGTCCGTGACGTAAGCAAAGGTTTGATTCGCCATTTATGTCGCAGTTTTCCACCTCTGAGATGAGCAGGTGCGGTACCAGCGGGCGGGCCATGCGGCGGCAGCTCGGCATCCCATTAAACTACTGATAATACATTGCTTACAGGGAGCTTGCGCCTGGATTTTGGAGCGCTGGGACAGGTGTCCGTCCGACTTTACTTCCACCAAGTGGCAATTGTTTATCCCTGCTCACCACGGCTGGTCGGAAAGCGGGAACTGACAGGTTAGTTAGCTTGCAGTCGGGTCCGAAGGTCCCACCGGCGGCCCTGGATTCGCATGCCTCCAAGCCAAGTAGCACAACGTGATGAAAATGAGCCACGGCGGACCCGCAAGCAGGGCAATGTGAAAGCTGGGGACCCACCAGGTAGAAATCAGTACAGCAACCAAAGCGATAAGCCCAAATAAAGAACTCCACGGACCGCGGGGAGCGAAACGCAGGATGCTCTTTTCCGCTCGGGAAGTGGCCCGCCGAAATGCGAGGTGCGTTAGCAGAATCATGATCCAGATAAACGGGCCGCCGAAAAACGCCACGCCGATCATGAAGACAAATGCCGTGTTCTTGAAGAGCTGAGAAAGAACCAGCGCCGCAGCCATACCCACACTAGACGCAAGCACCGCCGCTACCGGCATGCCGCGCTTACTCAGTCGCCCCAGTCGAGCGGGTGCATAACCTCCCCGTGAAAGCGAAAACAGCAGCCGCGATGTGAAATACACATTACAAGTCGCGGCCGAGAGTGCGGCCGTCAACACCACAAAATTCATGATGTGCCCGGCGGCAGGAATTCCCACGGTTTCAAACACGCGGACAAAAGGGCTCTCGCCCAATCCGATCTGAGTCCACGGCACGATCCCTACAACGATGGCCAGGCTTCCGATGTAGAACAACACCAGCGTAAACAGGGTCCGCCGTAGCGCGCGCGGCACGGCGGTCTTGGGATCAGCAGCTTCGCCCGCGGTAGTGCCCACGATTTCCAAGCCGAGATAGCTGAAGATCGCCATCGTTACGCCCAGCCCGACGCCAGACCATCCGCCGGGAAAGAATCCCCCGTGTGCCGTGTAATTTGCCGTACCGATGCGCGGAAATCCAAACCCAAAAAGCAAAGCCGCGCCCAACACAAGAAAAACGGCGATGGTCACGACCTTGATCATGGCGAACCAGTATTCGAGGGTTCCGAAATTCTCAATGCTGATGGTGTTGACGTAGATCATCGCCAGCGAAAATCCTGCGATCCACAGCCAAGCGGGAACATTGGGAAACCAATACTGGCAGTAAATCGCGGCGGCTACGACTTCGCTACCGATAATCACCACTAGGCACAGCCAATACGTGTAGCGAATCGCAAATCCTGCCCACGGATGCAGATACATCTCGGCGTGCAGCCCGAACGCGCCCGCGGTCGGATGCTCCACGGACATTTCGGCGAGCGCCCACATGACTGTGAGGGCCACAAACGCGCCCAACACGAAGCTGACAATGACGGAGGGACCCGCCAGTTTCACTCCGATGGCGCTGCCGAGAAAAAGCCCGGTACCGATCGTACAGCCCAGGCCGATCATGGCCACCTGGTGCGGTTTGAGTTCACGGCGAAGGCCAGACTCGCGCTGAACGACCTCGGTGGAAGGAGCGGTCTCGGGCACGGCGGCGCTGTCAATGTGAGGCTCAATCATAGCGCCGCATCGTAGCAGAGCCCCGCCGCCGGACCTAAGGCGGCAAGACCCTTTTCAGTCAGCAAACGCGGCGCGAGAAAGATTGCGTTACGTCATCGAGCGGAGACGCGCGCCGACAACCGCAACGTAGGCGTGATTATAGAAAGATAAGAATCTCGGACAATAATTCAAAAGAACTACGGGCGAGAGATCAGGTTCATCACACTCAACATCACGATCATTCGCCAGGGCCACTTCTCGAGCGCGCCGACCTGGCCTAAGGTACTCCGTCGGCAAAGGGAAAACGGCTGCGAACCTTCTCGGTTAGTGGCCGCTTCCAACTACCCCAACTAACTCACGCGGCGATCTGCTTGGCAAACGGGGCCACCCTCTTGATTTCGATCTTTCGCGGCAATGCACCGGCCGTTACCAGCGCCGTGATTTCCAGAACGGACATACCGTGCCCGCCCTTGAAACGTTGGAACTGCTGGCGTCGCCAGAATTTCGACGTGCCCTCATGCCCTAGCTGACGGGCCGGCTTTAATGCGACGTCCGCCCCACAGCACACTCGCGTAGGTTGTACGGCGGGGAAATATTGGTCTTCCTGCTGCTGTTGCTTCGTGGGTGATTCGGCCTGGCGAATGGATCGCGGCCATCGCCGTCACCTTCGAGCCAACAATAATCACATGATCGATTGCAGGCCCTGCTCGTAAAACCGCTATTTGATTGCTCGCAGGCTGAGTGGCGTACAACGTCGGTCCACTGTAGGGCGGCGCTGGAGGCACCCAAATCGGCATAAACTGGATGAGCCCTATAGCGAGGGCGGCGAATATTATTGTGCCGGCTATAAGAGCAATTCTGGAATTACTCATGGAGTCTCGGTCGGCTTAATGGCGACAGATTTGTATCCAGAGCAATCGAATAGTGCCTTTGCTTTTGTTTTCAAGTAAAGTCCGGAATCGCCATCCTCCAGCGCTTCCAATTCAGCAATAAATTGAAGTTCGATTCCGCCGAGCGCGGAAGCGGAAGTGAGCGCATTGGTTATGGCCGGAACATCGATCGAGCTAATCAAGAACTGGATTGGCCACGGCAGCTGAGGAAATGATCCGAGGCTACAGTCATCTTCGACCTGATTTTATGCAGGCGGAACTTGAAAAAGTGCCGGATTTTGGTCCGAAAATTCCCGACGGTGACCCAATTGACCCTCGTACCGAAGTTGCGGCATGATGTAAGTAGTTTTAATTCAACGACTCCGGGGTCGTCTAATTGGTAGGACACCAGCCTTTGGAGCTGGTTATCATGGTTCGAGTCCATGCCCCGGAGCCAATCTTTCTCATTCGTGGCAGCCTTTTACGCATCGGCTGACGGGAAGCTCAGGCCACTAGGTATGAGCGATCGCGACACGAAGCCGCTTTTCGGTCCTAACTCGCCGCCGGGTCCACTGGCAAACCTAGCTTGGATCGAGTTTCCGAAACGATAGCGACGAACTTTCGCGCATTCTCAACGATGGCTTCCGTTTTCCCCGACTGCAACGCGGCGGGGTGGACCAGTTCGCCGCCAATCCCGAGTGCCGCAGCGCCCGCCTCCAGGAATTCCGCGGCCGTGGCGAGATTGACGCCGCCCGTGGGCACCAGCGGAATACCTGGCAGCGGACCTTTGAGCGCCTTGATGTACTTCGCGCCTCCGACTTGTCCGCAAGGAAAAACCTTCACAAAGTCGGCGCCGGCTTCCCAAGCTGTAAGCACTTCGGTCGGAGTCAAGGCGCCCGCCATGATCAACTTCCCTTCCCGCACGGCGAGCGCAACGGTTTCGCCCTTGAATCCCGGGCTCACCAGAAACTGAGCTCCCGCATCGATGCAGCGTTGCGCGGTCTCGGCGTTCAGCACCGTCCCGGCGCCGACCAGAAGTTCCGATGCGGCGTGCTTGGCAAGTTCACGAATGACTTCGATGGCTCCGGGCACGGTCATGGTGATCTCGACGATGGGGATGCCTCCCTTGCAAACGCACTCGGCCGCAGTGCGCGCCTCGCCGGGAGATGAAGCGCGCACCACCGGCACGATACCAATTTGCAGGATGCGATCGCGAACAGCTTGCTTCAGCATCGAATGCACCTTTTTTCTACAGGATTGCCGTCACCGCGCGATGCGCGCGCCGACGCCTTTCATTACTTGCAGCACATCATCAAGCGTTGCCATCGAAGTGTCGCCCGGCGTGGTCATGGCCAGCGCGCCGTGCGCTGCGCCGCACTCCACGGCGAATTGAGCGTCACGGCCCACCAGGAAGCCGTAAATAAGTCCTGAAGCAAATGAATCGCCGCCGCCGACACGGTCGAAAATCTCGAGGTTTTCGCGGTTTTTCGCTTGGAAGAATCTTCCGTCGAAGTAACACACCGCGCTCCAGTCGTTCAGCGTCGCGGTCTTGGCCTTGCGCAAAGTCGTCGCCACTACGTGAAACGGATAATCTTTGACCACTTTCGCGATCATCTGCTGAAAGCCTTCGACGGCGAAGGTCGAGTGATGCTCGTCCATGCCGGGCACTTCGTAGCCCAGCGCCGCGGAAAAATCTTCTTCGTTGCCCAGCATTACGTCGACAAATGGTGCGATGCGGCGGTTCACTTCCTGCGCCTGCTTCTTGCCGCCCAGCGACTTCCACAAAGACGCCCTGTAATTCAAATCGTAGGAAACAATGGTGCCGTGACGCCGCGCGGCTTGCATCGCTTCCGCTGCAAGTTCGGGTGTCGTGGTAGAAAGCGCCGAGAAGATTCCGCCGGTATGAAACCAGCGCACCCCCTGATTTCCGAAAATGTCATCCCAATCGAAATCCCCCGGCTTCAACTGCGAGACCGCAGTGTGCCCGCGATCATACGATCCGGCTGCGGCACGCACGCCGAAACCTCGCTCTGTAAAGTTCAAACCGTTGCGCGCGCTGCGCCCCACACCATCGTGTGGTATCCAGCGAACATATGTCTGATCCACGCCGCCCTGATACAACAGATCCTGCAACAAGCGCCCTACAGGATCGTCCGCGAACGCGGTCACGATCGCGGTATCCAGGCCGAAGCAACGCTTGAGTCCGCGGGCGACATTGTACTCGCCGCCGCCTTCGCAGACCTCGAAATTGCGCGCGGTCGCGATGCGGCGATCGCCAGGATCGAAGCGAACCATTACTTCACCGAGACTCAGTAGGTCCCAGCGGCACCCCTGTTTCGATTTAATCGTCAGCGCCACGCGCGTACCTCACTCGAAACCGCGTCTGGCCGGGCGCGACAACGGGAAATGGGCCCCCAGAAGCTAAAGCCGAACCGAAAACAAAGCCCTTACGGCACGGCTGAAGGCGTGCCCTCCCGTTGCGGCGCAGACTCTTTTCTAACCGCACAGACCAAGCCCGGTCGGCGGCGGCCTCTGGAAAGTTTCCTCGCGAAATGGACGGCGGAGTATTCAGAGCGAAACCCCGCGCTTCCAGGGAATAAAATCATCCTGCTTCAAAATTTCCGCCTTAGTCTGCGCTTCGCCGCTGGCCACGCGAATCACGCACTCCAGAATCGTTTCGCCCATTCTCTCGATGGTCGTTTCGCCCGCGATAATCGGGCCGGTGTCGATATCAATGATGTCCGGCATGCGACCAGCGAGTTCCGAATTCGTGGAAAGCTTTAAGACCGGTGCGATGGGATTTCCCGTCGGCGTTCCGAGGCCGGTGGTAAACAGAACGACGTTGGCACCGCCGCCGACTTGCGCGCTGACGCACTCGACGTCGCTACCGGGCGTACACAGCAGATTCAAGCCGGGCTCGCTTGAATACTCCGGATAGTCGAGCACGCTAGTGACCGGCGATGTGCCGCCTTTTTTGGCAGCGCCCGCGGATTTCATCGCGTCCGTCAGCAGGCCGTCGCGCACATTTCCGGGCGACGGATTCATCTCGAAGCTGGCGTGAACGGCTCTTGCGCGGGCCGCGTAGTCCCGCATCAAAACCATGAAGCGGTCGCCAACTTCTTTGCGCGTGCTTCGCGTAATCAAATTTTGCTCGACGCCGCACAATTCCGGAAACTCCGACAAAATTCCGCGGCCGCCGAGCGCCGCGAGCAGGTCCGCGACGTGGCCTATGGCGGGATTGGCGGAGATACCGGAAAATCCGTCGGACCCGCCGCACTTGAGCCCAACGCACAAATGCGAAAGCGGCGCTGGCGTGCGCACGGCTTTATCCGCTTCCACGAGGCCCAGGAATGTGTCCTGAATCGCTTTCGAGAGCATCGCGGATTCGGTGCCCATTTTCTGCTGTTCGAAAATCAGAAGAGGCTTGCGGAAATTGGGGTCGCGGCGCTTGATTTCCTCCAACAAAGTTGGCGCTTGTGCGTGCTGGCACCCCAGGCTGAGAACCGTGGCGCCCGCGACGTTGGGGTGGTGAATGTATCCCGCCAGGAGGCCGCAAAGATTTCTGGTGTCTTCCCGCGTAGCACCGCAGCCTTGCTCGTGCGTCAGGAACTTGATGCCGTCGATATTCCGAAAGACTTTCGGCTTGCTTGGCGGCCGAACGTCGGTGAACTGAAGATCCTTGATTTCTTTGGACTTGCCTTCCCGATAGAGTCGAACCAGTTCCGCGACGTGGCGCCGGTAAACCTGGGGCAAGGCGAATCCCAGTTCTTCCTCGAACGCCTGCTTCAGAACGGCAAGATTCCTGTTCTCGCAGAAGACCAGCGGGATTACCAGCCAGTAATTTCGCGTGCCCATCTGCCCATCGTCCCGGTGATAGCCCAGAAACGTTCGCTCGCGCCACGCGGAAACATCGGGCGGCGCCCAACGAAACGTTTCGGTGCTGGAATGAAAATCGGAGGCAGCGTGCCGTATGTTGCGAGTCGAAAGCAGGTCACCCCGGCGGATCGGCTCAGAAGCGGTTCCGACCAGGCCGCCATACATGATGACTTGGTCGCCCGCTCCCAGATCGCGCGTCACAAATTTCTGCTTCGCCGGAATGTCGGACAACAAGATGTACGTGTCGCCGGAAAATTGGATTTGCTGCCCCTTGGGTAGCGGGACCAGTGCGACCAGAACGTTGTCTCGCGGGTCCAGTTGCAGAACGCTGTTTAGCATCGGTCGATTTTCTGATATCGCATCGGGCGAGCGCCACAACTATTTCGCGTGCTCCAAAACAACGATCGTGTCGATCGGATCGCGGCCCTCCTTCGGTAATCGCAGCAACAAGCCGCCGTTCAAAGGTTTGAGTTCGAGCGCAGCTTTCGATCCGAACAGGTGCGCGCCGGTGACGCCGGCTACGTCTGGAAGCGCAAGATACTCATCCTTCCAGTCCAGTACGTGCAGAAAAACATCGGTGCCCTTTTGGGTCGATACGCCCCAGCTGCGCGGCGTGATCGGACCACCGCGCGTGCCGTAAATGGCGTCGCCGTTCTTCTGCATCCATTGCCCCATCGCATGCAGCCGCTCGATGAATTCGGCTTGTACCTTGCCGGTCGGCATGGGCCCGATGTTGAGGAGAAAATTCGCGTTGGAGCCGGCCGCGCGGACCAGGTAATGAATCAGGTCCGGAACACTCTTGAAATTCTTGTCGTTCTTGTTGTATCCCCAGGCGCCGTTTAGCGTTTCGCAGGTTTCCAGAGGCAACTGGCTGATCGATGTTTGATTGAAGCCCGCCGTATTGGCTCCAGGCAAATCTTTCTCAAACATCTGAAAGTCTTCACCGTCAAACGGCGCGTGGTGATGATTGCTGCCGATCAGCGCGGCCGGCTGGAGCTTGTGAATGAGCGTATAAGTGCGCTGGAGCTGCCAATCGGCGTCGGGCTTGTCCCACATGCCGTCGAACCAGATTCCGGCGACGTCGCCATAGTTGGTCAGTAGCTCGGTGAGTTGCGCGTCCATGAATTCGAGATAGCGGTTGAAATCGCCGCTTTCCGGCCGGCCCGCGGAATGTCCGGTACGGCCCAGCGGGAAATAATCGGGATTGTGCCAATCGAGTTGCGAGTGGTAGAAAAACAGCTTGATTCCCTGCTTCCGGCATTCCTCCGCCAGCTGTTTCAACGGATCTTTTCCGTAAGGCGTGGCATTCACGATGTTCCATTTATTCTGCTTGGTGGCGAACATTGCGAATCCGTCGTGGTGCTTGCTGGTGATGGTGATGTATTTCATCCCGGCAGCCTTCGCCAGAGAAACGATGTCCGCGGCGCTGAACTCCGACGGATTGAACTGCGGGGCAAACTTTTCGTATTCGGAGATCGGGATTTTCTCGTTCTCCATCACCCATTCGCCCCGGCCGGGCACGCTATACACGCCCCAATGGATGAACATGCCGAATTTGGCGTCCTGGAACCATTGCCGCGCTTTGAGATTGGACTCTGAGGGCTGGTAGTTCTGGCCGACCGCAGCATGGCTCCCGAGGGCGGCGACCAATATCATCAGCACTAGCTTTGTGGTTTTTCGATTCAAGTTTTTTCTCTCCTGCGCGAAGGTAGCGCGCCTGCTTAGCCGCGAGCGCATCGAGCCTAAAAGCGCCCGCCAAGGTCGACGCCCGCTACAAGTTCTCCAACTCGAAAACCTTTTCCATCACCTGCCATCGTTCCACGGAACTCGCATTCGGAAGGGGGTTCTGGAACTTGCCCATGAGGTCCTCCCATTCGCGCACCTTGGGATTATCCAAGTCCATCTTAGCCTTCTTCGCAAACGAAAAGCCTTCGTTGACCTCCATGATCATGAACATGCGGGCGCCCAGCAGATAAATTTCCATGTCGACGACGCCGGCATCCTTTAAGCTCTTGGTGATTTCAGGCCAGACCTTTTTATGGTAGCGCTTGTACTCGGCGATCAGCGCGGGATCGTCCTTCAAATCCAAGGTCAGGCAGAATCTCTTTGTGGGAAGTCCCGTTGGGATGGTCATATGAATTCGCTGGCACTCCGAGATGGGGATCTTATTCCGTAAAATCTCTTCGGCTCTTTGATCTCCTCAGGTCAGCCCACGATCGAGGTGCACGTATCCGCCATCGACGTACAAGTGCTGGCCGGTAACGTGACTCGCTTGTCCGGAAATCAGGAACAACACCGTGGAAGCGATTTCCTCCGGCAGCGTCATGCGTTTGCCAAGAGGAATTTTTGCAGTGATTTCGCGCAGTTTTTCTTCGGGATTGGGAAATGTGTCGAGCCATTGCCTATACAGCGGGGTCATCACCTCCGCGGGAACCACAGCGTTCACGCGAATGCCGTAGGGCAACAGCTCGACGGCCCACTCGCGGGTGAGCGCCAGAATCGCTCCTTTAGCCGAAACGTAACCGGAAGTTCCGCCCTGTCCGGTGACGCCAGTCTTCGACGCGGTGTTGACGATGCAGCCTTGCGATTTTTTGAGCGCGGGCAGCGCGTAGTGCGCCATGTTGTAGTAGTGCAGAAGATTCCGTTCGAGCGAGCCGACATATTTTTCCGGGCTACCGTACTCGAGACCAACGCGATCGTTGATGCCCGCGTTGTTGACCAGCACATCCAAGCGGCCAAACTCGCAGAGGCATTGCTCGACCGCCAGAGCGCAGCCCTGGGGCGAGGTGAGGTCAGCAGAAATGAATCCACTTTTCTTTCCCGACTTTTCCAGTTCGGACTGAAGTTGCCGCCCCGCCTCGATGTCCTTATCCACGACGACGGGAACGGCCTCTTCGAAGGCACAAGCACGCACGACCGCGGCGCCAATGCCCTTCGCGCCCCCGGTGATGAGAACAACTTTGCTTTTAAGCTGCAAGTCCATCGGCACGGGCCTTCAAATCATAAAATCGAATGGCATTGGCGCCGAAAATGTTTTCGCTTGCGGCCGGCGCTTTGCGATTCACGTAGTCCTCGACGATCTGTTTCACCTGCTTGTAGCCGGCAGCCAGCAAGCACACCGGCCAATCGGAACCGAACATCAATCGATCGGGTCCAAAGGCCTCCAATACGACATCCAGGTACGGATCGAAATCCGCCGGCATCCAGTGATGCCAGTCGGCTTCGGTGACCAGACCCGACAACTTGCAATATACATTCGAACTGCGCGCGATGCTGTCCATGTGCGCAGCCCACACGGCGATGTTTTTGGTCTTAATCTCCGGCTTGGCCAGGTGATCGACGACAAATCGCTGTCGAGGAAATTTCGCGACGAGCTCCAACGCCGCGGGGAGTTGCTTCGGATAAATGAGGATATCGTACGTAAAGCCAAATTCGTGCAAACGTGCAATGCCACGCAGGAAATCGGGACGCAGCAGGAAACGGTCGTCAGGCTCGGACTGGACAACGTGGCGGAAGCCGCACAATTTCTTGAATTGAGAGAAAAATTGCAGCCGTCGCTTTAACTGGGGTGAACCTAAATCGATCCAGCCGACAACGCCGGCGATACGCTTGCAGTGTTTCGCAAGTTCCAGCAAGAAAAGCGTTTCCATCTCGGATTGATCGGCTTGGACAGCGATAGAAGCGTCCACGTCGTTGGCCTCGAGTTGAACGGCCAATTCCGCGGGCAGGAAGTCGCGCTTCAACACGGCCATCGTCTCGGTGATCCAGGCATGCCGCGAGGAATCATAGCTCCAGAAGTGCTGATGCGAGTCAATCTTCATAAACATTCGTTTCAAGTTCGAAGTACAAAGCTTGCCAAGCTCGCGCTCGGAGCATGCTGCGCCCCAGCGAACGCGGCCCTTGGCCGCACCACGATACATTAGGTAGGCTCAAGCCCGGTCGAGAAAATGAACTTCGCTGAGGCCGCGCAAGTGAGCCGCAGCCGTCTCCGCGGTGATGTCGCGCTGCGGCGAAGCGAGCATTTCATATCCGACCATGAACTTCTGCACGGTGGCGGAGCGCAACAGTGGCGGGAAATAGTGCGCGTGTAAATGCCATTCCGGGTGCGGTTTGCGGTCGGCCGGCTGCTGGTGAAAGCCCATCGTATACGGAAATGCGGTGGTGAAGAGGTTGTCGTAGCGGATGGTCAAGCTCCGCATGATCGCGGCCAAGTCGTTGCGCTCCGCGTCGCTGAAGTCGGCGAGAGTGCCGGCGTGGCGACGGCTGAGAATCATTGTTTCGAACGGCCAGACCGCCCAGTACGGCACCAATGCGACAAAAGTTTCATTTTCGGCGACGATGCGCACGCGGTCTTTTATCTCGATAGCTAAATACGAGCAGAGCAGGCATCGCTTGTGCGTCTGCAAATATTCGTCTTGCGCAGAGAGCTCACGGGTCGGTTGATTCGGCAGCGTTTCGTTGGCCCAAATCTGACAGTGAGGGTGTGGATTGCTGGCGCCCATGAGCGCTCCGCGATTTTCGAAAATTTGCACGTGCTGCACCCACGGCAACTCGCCGAGTTCACGATACTGCTCGGCCCAGACGTCGATCACCGCGCGAACTTCCTCAGGTTGCATGCGCGGAATGGTCAAATCGTGGCGGGGAGAAAAACAGACGACGCGGCAAATGCCTCGCTCGCCGCGAGCGACGATCAGATCGCCTTGATCGATCTGGAAAGGCGAGGCATCAGGCAGCAGCGCGGGGTAATCGTTGTTGAAAACGTAGGTGCCTGTGTAGGCGGGGTTGCGAGCTCCGCCCGCGCGAGAATTTCCCGGGCAGAGATAACACTCGGGATCATACTCGACGCGCGGCGCCGCGATCGGAGTAGCCACTTGCCCCAGCCACGGACGCTGCGTGCGATGCGGCGATACCAGCACCCATTCTCGCTGCAGGGGATTCCACCGGCGATGCGGCGCATCTTTGTGTTCAGCAGAGGTGATCATCGCGATAGTCGCTTCTAAGTGCGGCTAAAGATCGGACGTCGCCACAGCCCCGGCGCCTTCGGCAGGCTTGCAAATGTAGATCTGCGGTACCAAGCCGGTTTCCTTGTGGTACGCCTTGGCCAGCTTCTCTTTGAATTCGCCCGCGTGGCTCAAATCCACAAGATTGATGGTCGACCCCCCGAAGCCTCCGCCGGTCATGCGCGCGCCGTAGACGCCTTTCTGTTGATATGCCAGGTCTACCATCAAGTCCAGCTCGCGGCAGCTTACTTCGTAAAGATCGCGCAGACTGCGGTGCGATTCCGCCATGCGCTGTCCAAATCGATCGATGTCACCGGCGCGGAGCGCTTGGGCGCTGTCGAGCACGCGAGCGTCCTCGCTCACGATGTGCAGCGCGCGCTTGTAGATCACGTCGGTGAGTAGGCCGCGATACTTTTCCAATTGCGCGAGGCTGACGTCGCGAAGAGCGCGAATCCCCGGCAGAACCGTTGCGAGCCGGCGAACCGCCTCTTCGCAATCGGCGCGGCGCCGGTTGTACTCACCTGAAGCGTGCTCGTGCTTGACCATCGTGTTGCTGATCACCAGTTTGACGGAATCGGGAATCAACAGGGATTCGAAGCTTAGCGCGCGGCAGTCGAGAAGGAGCGCGTGGTCTTTCTGGCCATGCAGAGAAACGAATTGATCCATTATGCCCACGCGTGCGCCGACGAATTCGTTTTCGGCCTTTCGGCAGAGACGCGCCAATTGGAGGCGATCCGGTGTGACGCCGGATTGTTCGGCAAGAGCCAGCGCGGTGGCCACCTCGATGGCCGCTGAAGAACTCAGGCCCGAGCCCATGGGCACTTGGCTCTCGATCAAGAGATTCGCGCCGCGAAGACGAAAACCCGCTTTTTCGAGCTCCAACGCGACGCCAATGGGATAGTCGCTCCAGGACTTCGAAGGGGAAATGGAATTGAAGGAAAGATCCGCTTCGGCTGCAGCGGAAAATTCTTCGGAATAAATGCTGAGCTTGCGATCGTCGCGCGGCCCGATCGCGACCCAGCAATAAAACTCGATGGCCGCGGGCATGGCGAAGCCGTCGTTGTAGTCGGTGTGTTCACCGATGAGATTTACTCGCCCCGGTGCGCGAAAGATGCTAGGAACGCCGTCAAATCGCGCTCGATACCGCTCTGCAATGTTCGACAGTCGCGTCATGGACTCTTGTCCCCAACAAAAGTCACGTAAGCCGGAAGCGAGGCTTACCAGGGTCTCCTTGTCTAGTGGCCAGAAGATTCCGACGAATGCGAATTCTGTGGTGCCAAATACGTCCCACGCGGGACGCGCAAAAGCACGATCAAGCCAAACGCAGGTACCACAATTTCCCGAACGAGGTTGATATTGACGGCCAAGAATTGTCCGTATCGTGAAGAATCGGCCAAAGTGGCATAACCGGCCAAGATGAGTCCAAGGAGGGAAAGCGGAATTCCCATTGGCACTCGGATGTCGAATCCCATAATTTTTTCTACCAGAAAAAGAGATTTAAAAGAAGCATCCCGCCGGTCACGATGTCCCAAGTGGTTAAGCGGTTCACTTGGGATGCCGCAGGGAGGGTACCCGAGCGCGCATTGAGCCGCAAGGACTTCGCAGCGGAATTCTCGAACGGATACACCCCAGCACTTGTGGCATTATGTCGCTCGTAGGAGGTTATTGGCAACCACATGTCCACAGCAAACGCTTCCCGTCGGGATTTCCTGAAGTTTGCGGGGGCCGGTATGGCGGGCTCGGCATTGAGCGCGGCCGCATCAAGCTACGCTCGAATTGCAGGGGCAAATGATCGGGTGGGCGTGGGTATTGTCGGCTTCTCCGACCGCTGTCGAGCTAGCTTAATTCCGTCGATTCTGAAATCGGCGGGCGAGCTCGACTTTGAGTTCGTCGCGCTATCCGACATCTGGAGCCGCCGCCGGGAGGAAGGAGCGGCCTATATCGCGAAGCTGACGAACAAGCAGATCGCGCTGGCGCGGAACAACGACGAGCTCTACGAAAACAAAGATGTCCAAGCTGTGATCGTCGCGACGGCGGACTTTCAGCACGCCACACACGGCGTCGAAGCGGTTCGCGCGGGACGCGATGCCTATGTCGAGAAGCCGCTCGCCGATACCATGGAGGATGCGCGGGCCATCCGCGCCGCCGTCAAAGGAACCGATCGTGTTGTAGCGATCGGTACGCAGAGGCGCAGTTCAGCTGTTTATCAGCGCGCGCTCGAATTTATCAAATCCGGACAATTCGGCGACATCGTTTCCGTGGAAATGAGCTGGAATGTGAATCAGCCGGGGCGATGGCGTCGTGCAAAACTGGTTTCGCAATTGCGCGAAGCGGATACTGACTGGAAGCGATTTTTGATCAATCGGCCTTATGAACCGTTCGATCCCAGAAAATATCTGGAATTTCGGCTGTTTTGGCCGTTCTCTTCGGGCATACCGGATCAATGGATGGTCCACCAGATCGATACCGTTCATTGGCTTACCGGATTGCCGCGGCCGCGCAGCGTCGTCGCCAACGGTGGGGTCTATCACTGGCACGACGGACGTAAAAATTGGGACACCATGACCGCGGTCTTCGATTACGGCCCGTTGGAAGAAGCCGCCAAGGGATTTCAGGTGGTGTACTCGTCGCGCATGACGAATTCGGCCGGTGGCGTGAAAGAATTGTATTTCTCGAACGGCGGCACGCTGGATCTGGACAAGAACCAAGTCACACCTGCGGGCGGATTGACCGAAGAGTTTGCAAAAGAGATGGATGTGAAGCCGAATCTGCTTCCGACCGTGTCGTTGGCGCCGACCGCTTCCGCGACCACAACGGCGGCAAATACAGCCGCGGATGACGCGACGATGGCCAACGTCCGAAACTGGATGGAGTGCGTGCGGAGTCGGAAGAAGCCAAACGCCGACATCGAAGCAGGATATAGCCACTCCATAGCACTGTGCATGACCATCGCTGCGATGCAAACCGGGCAACGAGTTACTTTCGATGACACCACGCAGGATGTGGTCGTAGGAACCAAAGGCGGGCATGTGAGACCGCAACATGGCGCCCCACGAATTGAGCCTCCCGATGGACCGGCTTGATACTTTTTGAAAAAACTGGTTCCCTTTTAGTTGCGACCCGTCGCTGACGATCCACTTTATGACTAAATCCGTAGGACTAATCGGCGGCGGAAATATCACCGAGACCCACGCGCGGGCGGCGCGGGCGATTTCGGGAGTAGACATCTCCGCAATCTACGGCACGAATATCGCGAATGTCGAACGGTTGTGCCGCGAATATGGCGGGCGTGGTTTTCAAGACTTTCAAGCGTTCCTTGCGCACCGTCCAATGGACTTGGTAATCATTGGCAGTCCGTCCGGGCTGCACGTCGCGGAAGGCATCGCGGCGGCCAAGCGCGGACTGCACGTCCTGACCGAAAAACCCATCGATATCAGTACAGAGCGGGCAGACGCGCTGATCGAAGCGGCGAGAACATCGCGGGTTAAGCTCGGGGTTATTTTCCAAGATCGCGTGAAGCCGGACATTCTGCGACTCAAGAAGTGGCTCGATCAGGGTGCGCTAGGCAAAGTATTGTTCGTTGATGCGAAGGTGAACTGGTACCGTCCGCCGGAATACTACGGCAAATCGAAGTGGCGCGGAACGCTGGCCTTGGACGGCGGTGGCGCCCTGATGAATCAGGGCGTGCATACCGTGGATCTGCTGCTGTGGCTGCTGGGTGACGTAACCAGGGTGCAGGCACGGACAGCCACCGCGTTACACAAGATCGAATCCGAAGATACGGCCGTCGCTATCCTTGAATTTGCGGGTGGCGCGCTTGGAACGTTGCACGCGACAACCACCGCATATCCCGGGTATCCACGCCGAGTCGAGATCACCGGATCGGAAGGCACGGTGATTCTCGAGCACGATCGCATCATCGCGGCCGATCTTCGCCAGCGCCCGGCAGACTTCGGGCAGGAAGCGCCCGGCGACACGAACGCGAGCGCATCGTCCGCGGCGGTCACCGATGTTCGTGGGCATCAGGCGATCCTGGAAGATTTCCTCGACGCAATTGAACACGACACAACCCCCATTTGCGACGGACAGGAAGGACGAAGGAGCGTAGCCTTGATCGAAGCGATTTATGGCGCCGCACGCGACCACGGCGCAAATATCTCGCCGTAGAGCTCGCTCCTGTTGGAGGGATGCAACGCTGCTGCCCCAGCGAGCCACACTCTTCACCCGAAAGTTCTACAAGCGCACACCGCTTTCGCGCAAAATTCTCCCTCTTGACAAACTATCTCTAGGCGAAGAATCTCTCTGGCGGCGCTGAGCACCCACGGCGTCGATTTCTTGCGATTCAGGGTTAAACGCTTAAGGAGCACGTATGTCTCTAACCCGGCGTGAGCTTTGCCTGATGCTGCCGACTGCCATATTGCCAACGGCTACCGTAGTCAAGGAACTGACCGCACAGGACACTAGCCTGCCATCCGCAACGTGGATGTTCGATCAACTCGTCATGAACGCGGAGGGCGGCGGCGAGTTTCGTCCGATTCTAAAAGGCAAGTTGCTCACCGGGGAATCGCTGGAGGCACACGAGACCACGCTGCCCGTAGGCGGCTCGCCACATCCACCGCACCATCACCCGCACTCCGAAATGTGGCTGGTTCGCGAAGGAACCATCGAGATCAGCATCAACGGGACGAACCACCGCTTGGGGCCGGGTGGCGCCGGATTTGTGCGCTCGAACGACGAGCACGGCATCAAGAACGTGGGCACGACGCCGGCAACCTATTTTGTCGTGGCCGTCGGACCGGGGGCGGCCTAAAGGAGTTCGCATGAGAAACGTTTTACGCATCGTTTGCTTGCTGTCGATCGCCTCCTTCTTGCCGACCGCGAAGGCCGCACCACCGTCGAGTTACGATTTGCGTTCGCCCGACAAACGAATCGAAGTGCGCATCCGCACCGCGGAAGGCGTGCGCTACGACGTGGTGCTGAACGGACGAGCAATTCTGGAAGACTCCTCGCTGTCCATCAACGTCGAGCACAAAACGTTTGGAAAAGACGCATCGCAAGTAATTCACTCCAAGGAAAGCAGCCACGACGAAGTGATTGAGCCCGCGGTTCGCCAGAAATTCGCAAAGATCCGCGACCATTACAACGAAGTGCGCCTGGAGATGGACGGCGGCTACGCGGTGACGTTTCGCGTGTACAACGAAGGTGTGGCGTACCGGTTCGAAACATCGCTACCGCAGCAAGAAGTCAAAATCTACGGCGAGGAAATGAACCTGAATTTTTCCGCCAACGACATCGTGTTCTATCCCCAGGAAGACAGCTTCATGTCGCACAACGAGCGGAAATATCTGCCGCAGCGTCTATCGGAGATTCTGCCCACATTTATCGCGACTTTGCCGGCGGTTGTCGACGTCGGTCAAGGCGCGAAGGTCGCCGTCGCCGAATCCGACGTCGAGGAATATCCCGGCTTGTGGCTGCGCGGCATCGGCGGATTTGGCCTGGCCGGGACGTTTCCTCCCTATCCTTTGCGGGAGAAGCGCGAGAACGAGCTCGACGTGCGCGTTATCGAAGCCGCGGACTACATCGCCGTTACGCGTGGCACGCGCACGTTTCCGTGGCGCGTGCTGGGAGTTGTCGATCGCGACGAGGATCTGCTGACGAACCAGATTTTGTACTTGCTGCAGAAACCATCGCAGGTGCAGGACACCTCGTGGATAAAACCAGGCAAAGTGTCATGGGACTGGTGGAACGCGAACAACATCTACGGAGTCGACTTCAAGGCGGGGATCAACACCGCGACGTACAAATACTATATTGATTTCGCATCGAAGTACGCGATCCCCTACATCCTGCTGGATGCCGGCTGGTACAAGGCGGGAAATTGCCTCGAGGTGGTGCCGGAAATAAACATGGAGCAGCTTGTTGCGTACGCAAAGCAAAAGAACATCGGTATCATTTTGTGGCTGGCGTGGAAAACGCTGGAGGACCAACTCGAACCCGCTCTGGATCAATATGCCAAGTGGGGCGTCAAAGGAATCAAGGTCGATTTCATGCAGCGCAGCGACCAGCTTTTGATCAACTACTACCACAAGGTGAGCCGCGAAACGGCCAAGCGCAAGATGCTCGTGGACTTTCACGGCGACCAGAAACCCGCCACGATGACGCGCACCTGGCCGAACCTGATCAGCACCGAAGGCGTCCGCGGTATGGAGTGGGACAAGTGGAGCGCGGAGACCGATCCGAAACACAGCGCCACGCTGCCTTTCACTCGGATGTTTCTTGGCCCCATGGATTACACACCTGGCGCAATGCTCAACGCCCAAAAGATCGATTTTGCTCCAATCTTTAACCGACCGATGAGTTTGGGCACGCGATGCCAGCAGCTGGCACTTTATGTGATCTACGAGAGCCCCCTGCAGATGTTGTCCGACAGCCCGTCGAATTATCTGCGCGAACCGGAGATAATGGACTTTCTGGGCCCCGTGCCCTCGGTGTGGGACGACACGAAAGTGTTGAGCGGGAAAATTTCTGAACACGTCGTGGTGGCACGGCGAAGCGGTCACGATTGGTATGTCGGGGCAATGACCGACTGGACGCCGCGTGAGTTGGAGATCGATTTCTCGTTTTTGCCCGAAGGCAATTTCCGGATGGAATCGTTCGAAGACGGCGTGAACGCCGACCGCCAGGCAAGCGACTACAAGATGACGAAGACGCAGGTGAACAACGCGACGAAGCTAAAGGTTAAGCTAGCTCCCGGCGGCGGCTGGGCGGCGCGGATCGTTCCCTAGCCTTGGGACCAAGTTTTCTGTTGATCGATCGTAGCGCAGGCTTATCCACTAAAGTCTTGACGACCTCGACGCCAGGAATAGCGAAGTTCGAATCACGCGTGCCGAGCCGGCGCTGGGGCATCGCGCTACTGCTGGGCTTCGGCGTACTTGTTAATTACTTCGACCGCGTAAATCTCTCCGTCTCGCAACAAGCTCTCACCGACGCCTTCGGAATATCCGCGGTGACGTTCGGCTACCTCTCTAGTTTCTATAACTGGCCCTATGCTGCGCTGCAACTTCCCTGCGGCCTTTTGCTGGATCGCTTCGGCGTTCGGCGCGTCGGGCGCATCAGCACGGTCATCTGGAGCCTCGCGTCGTTCGGCGCAGCCGCTGCGACCCGCATTCATGCGCTATTCGCCGCACGATTCCTGCTCGGCATCGGTGAAGCCCCCACCTTTCCGGCGAACGCCAAGGCCGTTGGCTACTGGTTTCCACAGCAGGAGCGCAGCCTTGCGACAGCCATGTTCGATTCGGCCGCAAAATTTGCTCCAGGAGTCGGCGTTCCCATCATCGGAATTTTCTCGCTGCACTTCGGCTGGCGGTGGAGCTTCGCGGCAACCGGCCTCGTCAGCCTGGCATATTTCGCGCTGTTTTACGTGTTCTATCGAAATCCCAGTGAAGACGCAGCACTAACGGCCGCCGAGCGCAACTTCATCGCCAAAGGCGGAGCCCAACCGGAGGATCAAGTCAGGTCCGCCAAGGGCGCGCCTCTTTTGTATTTGCTGAAGCAACCCAAGGTTTGGGGCCTCGCTTTGGGTTTCGCCTCATATAACTATACGTTTTATTTACTGCTGGCCTGGTTGCCCTCTTATCTTTCTACCGCGCTGCACATCGATCTGTTTCATTCCGTCTTGTACAGCAGCGTGCCCTGGCTGTTCGCGGGCGTCATCGATCTGTCCATTGGCGGCTTGCTTGTGGATGGGCTAATCCAGCGCGGCTGGAATCCCGTTCGCGTCCGGCAAGTGGTGTTGATCGGGGGCACAAGCCTCGGCCTCGGCATCTTCGGCGCGACGCAATCCCTAACCCCGTGGGCCGCGGTTTTCTGGATCAGCATTTCGCTGGGGGGATTATCTGCGGCATCACCCGTCGGATGGTCGATTCCGTCCCTGATCGCGCCCCGGGAAAGCGTCGGCACGCTCGGCGGCATCATGAACCTGGCCAACCAGCTTGCGGGAATCGCCGCCCCGATTGTGACTGGATACATCCTGAACGCCACGCATTCGTTTTCGTGGGCCTTTGGCGCGGCAGCAGCGTTTTTGGTGATTGGTATCGCCGGCTATGTTTTTCTGCTGGGCCGAATCGTACCGATCCCGGAACCGGCGTGAGGCCTTAGCCGGTTACGACCGCGTCGGCACGCCGCATAAATGAAAATCGCCCCTAGAAAAGAATTCCCGCTATCTGCTCTGCGACGAGATTAACCTTCTGCCGGCGCATTTCCTGAGTCATCGACGGATCGTCCCCGACCCTGGAACTCAAGCTCACCACGAAAGCCTGATCGCGCACTCGGCCTACGACGATTTCCGCCGATGAATGCCCTTTGCCCTGGCTAGTGCACGTCACCGCCTCATTGCCAATCGCCCGAACAGGATCGCTCTTCGGCGGGCATTGCGCGAGGTACGTGCGGAATTGCTTGGAGATGTCGGTCATGATGTTCACCGAAACGACCAGTTGGCGAACTGCAGCTCCTTGCTGGCGGGAGAATTCGCAGATTCCCTCGCTCCTATCGTTGACCTTCGCAGTTAGCGTCACGTCGCCGCCAAGAATGCCGCGTGCAGTCGCTTCATTGATCCAGGGACATTTCACCTGTGCATGACACACCGAGGGCATAGCGATCGCCAAGCCGACCAGCAGAGAGAGAGAGATTCGCATCACGTTCGATCGGAGTTTCATCGTCCGGAGCGCACTACGATTTCGTTGCCGGCTTCAACGCTTCCGCCTTGAGAATCTTGCCGCCTTCCTGAATGACGTAGAGACGGTTTACCTCCAGGCCTTTTACTTGATCCACCTGCCCGCTCAACCAGCGAATCTCCACCATGTCCACCTTCGTAGCCTGCTCCAGGCCAAAGTGCATGCGCATATCGTTCTGCGAAAAGTAGCTGCCGCCGCTGCGCAATTCGTCCATCTGGACCAGCGGCTTCTCCGCGGTCGGGACCGTCTTGGCGGTCACCAGCACGCGGCTCCCGATGCCGGTGCGATTGGATTTCACGCCTACCAGTTGGATCTTGATCCAATTCCGGTCCAGCGTTGAATCGCAACGCAGCAACTGCGGAATGGTATTCACGCAGTTGACCGCGATATCCAGGTCGCCATCGTTGTCATAATCGCCGAAGGCGCAACCGCGTGCGGGAGCGGCCTCCTCAATTCCCGGCCCGCCTTGCTTGGTGACCTCCTCGAACCGCCCGTTGCGCAGGTTGCGGTAGAGATACTTTTGCTCGGCATATTTGAGGTCGGCCTTTGATTTGTCCACCTCGGGATAGACGTGGCCGTTGGACATCAAAATGTCGAGCCAGCCATCGTTGTCCATGTCGAAGAAGCCTACGCCCCAGCCCAGCAGCCGCGTGTTGACGCCTAGCCCGCTCGGATAGGTGCGATCCTCGAAGACGCCATCGCCAATATTCGTGTACAGCGAGTCGGTATCGCCTGCAAAGTTGGTCTTCACGATATCGAGGTTCCCGTCGCGGTTGTAGTCGCCGATCGAAACGCCCATGCCCGCTTGCGGCTTGGCCTCCGCGGACAGCGCTGCTCCGACATCGATTGCCACGTCTTTGAAAGTTCCGTCCTTCTGATTCAGATACAGCGTGGCGGGAGCGGAATCGTTGGCCACATAGATATCCGGCCAGCCATCATTGTCGAGATCGGACGCGGCAACGCTGAGACCATAGGTGCCAACGGCGTTCCACATCCCCGCCTTTTGACTCACGTCGCTGAACGTTCCGTCGCCGTTGTTGTGGTACAGGATATTTTTTCCGCCCGCCAGCCCTGGTGGTCCGCAAGCCGTAAGAATCCCCTTGTACGTACACGGGCCTTCTTCGGGCAGAGGCGCGGTCTTCAAATCAAACTCAACATAGTTCGCCACAAACAAGTCGAGATGTCCGTCGCGATCGTAGTCCACCCACGTGCAACCGGTATTCCAGCGTATCTTGGGTCCGGGCTGGAGCAGCCCAGCCCGTTCCGTGATGTCGGTGAAGGTTCCATTGCCGTTGTTGCGGTAGAGGGCATTTTGTCCATAGTAGGTGACGAACAGATCGTCATTGCCGTCGTTGTCGTAATCGCCGACGCAGCAGGCCTGTCCCCAGCCGGTGCGGACCTCCAGGCCTGAACCCTTCGTCACATCGGTGAAGGTACCGTCGCGGTTGTTCTTGAACAAATGGCAATGCGGCTCCCGCCCCTTGGCGAATCCTTCCAGCCGCCAGCCGTTCACGAGAAAAACGTCCAGCCAACCGTCGTTGTCGTAGTCGTAGAAGGCGAGGCCGCAACCTGTCGTCTCGAGCAAATACTTGTTCTTCCCCACGCCGCCGTAAATGGTTTCGACGTCGAGTCCCGAACCTTTCACCACATCCACGAAACTCACGCCCAGCGGCGTGCCTTCAATTGGCGATTTGGGACCTGGGGGAGGGGGCGCGGGCTTGGCGTCGTAAGTGCGTTCAATAGGACCAATCTTCTTTCTTGTGTCGTTCTGCGGGACATCTTGCTGCTGAGCGCGAGCGGCCAGCGCCAGAATATCCGGAAATGGAAGCACAAGAGCAGTGCGGCTCAGCGAACGAAGAAACTTGCGGCGATCCCAATTGAACACAAATGCTCCTCAGTTAATTCTGCCCGTTGCCGCCGCCGACCACCGGCTTCAGATCCGTGTGCATGTGCCAGGGCACGCTCTCGGTCGAGATCTCGGGATGCCTGCGTAGAAAATCGAGTGAATACGTCGGAGCCGCGGGATCGATTCTTTTGGTGGCATACAATGCGGCCTGCTCCGCCGCCTCCACCTTCATGCCCTTGCGGCGATACAAAATGGCGAGATTGTAGTGCGCCGCCACATCGTCAGGATCGATGGCCTGCAACGCTTTAAACTGGGCCATCGCATCATCAGCACGATGCTGTTGGTAGTAGGCGATGCCCAGTTCACGACGGGCATCGCGCGATTGCGGATACTGTTCCACGACCCGCTGCAGGTCAGCCACCTCAGCCTCCGGATGTCCCTCGCGGCGTTCCACCAGCGCCAGATAGTACAGCGCGCGCGCGTAGTCCGGATGCAACTGCAGCGCTTTGTCCAAAGCAGGCCGTGCCAGCGAATATTTTTCCCACTCGATGTAGGTCAGTCCCACGTTCACGTACCCGTCGTCGTAGTCAGGGCGCAGCTTCACGACCTGCTCGAAAGCCTCAATCGCGTCGGAATATTGCAGCTGATCGAGAAATCCGATGCCGACATTGTTCCACCGCATCCAGTCCGGATTGTCACCCGCGACAGCAGGCGTCGGATCGTTCATGCCCACGGTCAATTCGCGGGTCCGCGAAGCCAGCTCGACGACGGGATACAGAGGATGGTCGGCACCGAAAACATTGTTTAGATAACTTTGCCGCAGGTGGCGATAGTTCACCCGGGCCGTAATGCTCAGCGGCCCTTTCGCGTGAGGCGGAACCTGAAATTCATAGCGCACCAACGCGGAGCGTCCCGACTGAATCGAGTTGTCATACGCCATAGAATGGATCGTCCACACCTTGTGGTTGTCGACGAACTCGCCGGACACATTCACGGGCCGGTTCGTAAAACTGTGCGCGCGCGTATCCAGCATGGCGTCGGGCTTCAAAAATCCACTGTGATAGATTTCCTTTCCGGCCGCGTCCTTCACAATGACCTCGACCCACGCTTCGTACAGATCGCGAACCTCTGGAATCAGCGAGTGACCAATATTCTTGTTCTGGATCACCACGTAGGCTGCCACCGCGTCGTTTGGCTCAAGCTGAAATGGCACCGAGCCGAGCGGCGCGATCATGTTGTCGTCACCAGTCTTCTTTAGTGCAAAAATGTCCACGTTCAGAAAGTTTCCTGCCTTCAGGAACTCGATCGTTTTCTGCAGCTGTTCGTCGAAACCGTAGTAGTAAGGCACCGCCGTGTTTCCAGCCAACCAGCGATGCGATGCAAACCAACCGGCCTTCTCGCCATAGTCGGGCAACGTCGCCAACGCGCGGCGCATGTGGCAGCCCTGACAAGTATTGAAATCGGCGGAGTAGAACGTCAGCGGGTTGCGCTTAGAGAACTTGGAGTTCTGCCATTCGTCATAAACCGTAAACGCACGGATGAACTTGTATTCGTTTAGCGGGTTTGGCAGGTTGGCCTTGTGGCAGGCGGCACAGAATTCCGGGTCCCGATAAAACGGCTGCATGACCGCCTTGGAGTGCCGCTCAGGATGCTCGAGAATGTCGCCGAACGGAACCTGGCCGGGAATGCGACTTCCGTTTTCGTCCACCATCACCGCGGGGACGCCCATTACGTAACCGCCATTTCCTGAAGTCGATTGCAACCGCTGCACCGAATGACAGGTGGTGCACGTCAAGCCATCCTTGTCAAAGCTGCGATCGACGTGCGAGTCCTGCGTCAGCCCGCCAGACAGCACGGCGATCGGATTGTGGCAGCTGTCGCAGTGTCGCGAGAACTCAATACCCTTGGTGCGCACCAGGATGTTGACGCTCGTCCGGTAAAACGGCGTGCGAAACGAGTTGGAGTGCAAGGCCTGACGCCACTGCGCGTAAGCCTCTTCATGGCAATGCCCGCAATATTCAGCCTCGGGAAAAGCGCCCGGCTGAATGAACGTGTTGCCCTCGACGGCGGCGTTGCCGGGCAACGACAAGTTATCGTTAGCGAAACGAAAGTTGTAGCTCTGCCGTATCCTGTCGGCATATTTCTGCCCATCGAGGCTGCTGTCGGATTGGCTGTAGGTAATAAACTTCGCCGTTACCAGGAGCAAAGCAACGCTCACCACGAAACACGCGAGGATTCGTCCCATGCGAGACTTCATCGTCACCTACCTGGATGACCTTCCACTCCGTCCAACGCGGCTAGCAACATCTGCACGACTACGTCAGGGCGCAGCGTTAGCCGTTCCCAAAGGTCGGCTTTTCCCAGCGGCTTCAGCCGCTAGGGGCCGATTTCTCGACGCGCGCCTATGGATTCTGGCAATCTGTTCATTCTGGTATAGCGCATACCGAACGCCCTGTAAATGCCGGCAACGGCAAGCATAGAACCGTTGCAACCCAATTCTACGGTCGGGACTTCTCCAACTCGTCGGCCTTTTGCCGTTCGGCTGCGGCTTCCGCATTCTTGCCCTGACGTTCCAGCGCCTTGGCTAAGCCGCGATGCGCCTGGGCATAATCGGAATCATCGCTGAGCGCCTCCTGATAGCGCTCGATGGCATCCTCGACTTGCCCCTTCGAAAGCAGCGCGTTGCCGGTATTGGTCGACACCTCCGCACGTTGACGATTCATGGCCACGCGCTCCAACTCGGCGCCCTTCTTGCGCTCGGACGCGGCCTCCGTCGTTTGGCCCTGTTGCACCAGCACCGCTGCCAGCATCAGGTGTGATTCGGGCCGGTCCGGCATCTGACGAATCGCCTCCCGCAGCGCATCGGCGGCTTCCGGTAGTTTGTTCATCTTCTGGTAGAGACTTCCCAGCCTCGCCCAGCCATCCGCATTAGCGGGGTGCAGCTTCATTGCCAGCCCCAATTCCCGCGACGCGTCATCGTAGCGGCCATCTTGCATATAAAGGACGCCCAGCGTGTAGTGAGGCTCATGCGCCGAAGCATTCAGCTTGGACGCAGTCTCCAATTCGGGAATTGCGCCTGCATTGTCATCCTTTAGCTTAAGCGCGAGTCCCAAATTGTAGTGGAGCTGGAAGCTGTTGGGATTGCTCTTCAGACCCGAGCTAAGGACGCGAATCGCCTCATCAACTTCGTTCATCTGCAGGTACGCAGCTGCCAGATTTTCATGTGCGGTGGCATCGTGGGGTTTCTGTTCGAGCCGGCGCTCCAGAAACGGAATCGCGTCCTTCGCATTCCCAGTGAGCAGCAGCGCGAGTCCCAGGCTCGATGCCGCCTCGGCGTTCTTCGGCTCCGCTTTCACCACCTGGCGAAACAAAGGCACAGCTTCAACATTGTGTTCGCCGTGCTGCAGTGCCAGCGCCAGCTGATACTTCGCTTCTGTGGACCTGGAATCGAGGTGGATCGCGCGTTGGAATGCCGCGATGGCCTTGTCGTCTTCGCTATTCGCAGCATAAGCTTTGCCTAGCTCGGTCGCGGCGACCGCGCTCTCTGGAGCCAGCTGGCAAGCCTGGCTCAGTTCGACGATCGCCAGCGCGTCCTGTTCCTCCATCAGCAACGCTACTCCCAGGTGCAGGTGAGCGGCCGCGAACCGCGGGTTGAGCTGAATCGCTTTCTGAAATTCGCCGACTGCCGAAGACCAACCTCGCTGCTGCGCGTACAACGAACCCAGGTCATCATGGAGCTCCGCATTCTGCGTCGATGCGGCAACTGCTGTGTTCATCTTGGTGATTGCTTCTGGAAGCTGGCCCGTCGCGGCCAACGCGCGCGCGTACACTGCAAGCACGTCCGCCGGAAGTGCGCCGGAAGAACTCGAACCAGACTTTTGCCGCGCCTCGGCTTCGACTTCTCTAAACAAAACAATCGCTTTCGCGTAAGCGCCGGTCTGCTCATAAGCCCACGCGAGACTTGTCTGAGCAGACACATCGCCAGGCTTCAGCGCGAGCGCCGTTTCCAGTTCTTTCATTGCCTGTGAGAATTTTCCAACACGCACAAGGACTGCGCCCAAAGCGCTGTGCCCTTCCTCGATCTGCGGCACCAGCCGCACCACCTTCTCCAACTCTACTTGAGCAGTCTTAAGGTCGTTATTCATGGCCGCCGTGGTGCCCGCTCGATAAGCGGCCTGGGCTTGCTCGTTGATTTCGGCCGGTGATCCTAAAGGCGAGGCGGTCTGCGCCGCGAATCCGCGCTCTGTGACTAAACCGAGTGTCAAAACGAGTAGAAAGCGGAAGGGATACATTTTCAAAGGCGCCGCCATGCGAGCCCGGAAATTGCCGGAACCGATCTGCAAACTCCCCACAAAAAAACTTTGACTGAACCGGAACTCTGATGCGTCCCTGGATCAGAATTTCCGCCGAAAGTATAGCAGCCTCTTTGCCAGGATTCTCCAAGTCCTGACGTTGCGCCACTCAGCGCGATCGAGCGTGACAGCGACCAAAAAATCAGCCCAGTGAGGCCGCAGCCGATGCTCCGTTTCAAATCTGGGCTCCGTCGATTCGTTAAGCGAGCCGCCGGTTCGGGCCGTGCTAGGTTTCGGCCAAGCGTACGTTGGAGCGTGGACGCTGCTTGCGCTTCCACTCGTGATCGTGGCGGAGACGCGATTGGTGTTTCTTTACTTGTGCTTCCAGTTCGGTGAAGGCTTTTTTGCACGCGGCGCGGACGTTCGATCCGGTTCCCGTGGCGTGCATCGCGCCGGTGGGCAACGATAAATTCAAGGAAAACGAATGCTCTTCTTTGTGCGGATTTTGCGAAAAAACTCCGTGCAATTGAATGAGGTCCGGCTCATAGCAACTCAGCAGCCGGGTCAATTTTTCGGCCGAACGCTGGGTTTGCGCCTCGAGGGCTTCGTGCGAATCGAGGTGCTTGTAGCTGATCGAAAGTTTCATGAATGCACCTGTAGGAGTGTTTGCGGGAAGGGCGGACCACGCAGATTCTTGCTTTGCACCGCATGGTAAAGCCAGCATAGCAACTGTCTTCGTTCGCGGCAATCCAGTTTCCACAGTAATCTGCGATCGCCGCCCTATTCGTCGACACCGTGTGCGTTGACATATTTAGATCGTCATGCTTACTCTGCTCGCGGCGCGAAACCTACGCCGCGACTCATGCCCGACGACGACCCAAAACCAGCAGTGATCGCGAGGTACGCGCAGGGCGTCGCCGAAAACACGTCGGCGGGGCGCGATGCCCGCAACGCGCTCATCACCCCGGGATGCGAGATTCGCATTGGACCTGCCGGCTGGTCTTATCCCGATTGGTCCGGCTATGTTTATCCTTCGCCGCGTCCCAAGGGCTTTCACGAAGCGACGTACCTCGCACAATTTTTCGACACCATCGAGATCAACACCTCGTTCTATTCACCGTTGCAGCCGGGGCACGCGCATCAGTGGCTGGAGCGTGTCGCGGATAATCCGCGATTCTTGTTCACCGCCAAGCTGTGGCAGAGATTTACGCATGAGACTTTTCCGCCCTTGTCGGGGACCGAGGCTTCGGGTCCTCGGGCGCCGGGGGCCACACCGACGGATTTGGCCAGGCCGAGCGTCTCTAAACTCAGCCGCACCGCCTCGGCCACGACTGGTATTCCCAGCGCCGAAAACGAGCGCACCGTTCGCGCCGGCTTCGACGTCTTGCGCAATGCCGGCAAGCTGGGCGCGGTCCTACTCCAATTCCCTTTTTCCTTTCATCGCACAGCGGAAACGACCGCCTATCTGACCGCGCTACTCCAGCGCTTCGCTGACTATCCGCTCGCGGTCGAGGTCCGCCACGCGTCGTGGGATGATCCGGAAGTCTTCGCGCTGCTCCGCGAACATCACGCCGCGTTCTGCAACATCGATCAGCCGATCATTGGGAGGTCTCTCGAGCCATTTGGTACCGGGCCCAGGGTCAGCGACAAACCCTCAGCCCCGCTTGGCTACATCCGGCTGCACGGGCGGCGTTACGACACTTGGTTCAACGACGCCCCGACGATCCCGTCTCACGAACGCTATAACTATCTCTATTCCTCGGAAGAACTTACGCCCTGGGCAGACCGGATCCAAACCGAGTCGAAGCACACGCTCAAAGTCTTTGCGGTGACCAACAACCACTATCTCGGCAAGGGGGTGGTCAACGCCCTGCAACTGATTAGCATGCTGAAAGGGGCGAAGGTAAACGTGCCCGAGCCGCTGCGCCAGCACTACCCGGAGCTGGAGAAAATCGCGTCGACGCCGCCCGAGAAACCGACCCTGTTCCCGATGGGGAAAGAAACCAAGGACTGAGATTTCGTGGTTGACGGTCGCGCGCTGCTCCTTGACCGACAAGAAGATAGTCAGCGTCAGATTATTCGTGTCGAGGAGCGATCTTGTCTTCTCTCCTTGACAGCTTAGGAGAGAGTGCGGTAGTCTCCTAATCATCTTAGGAGGGTTGGTGACCGACCAAGCTCAATTACTTCCTGGAACTCTCGATATGCTGATCCTGCGCGCGGTGTCCCTGGGGCCGCTCCACGGGTACGGCGTTCTGCTGCGTATCGGACAGATCTCCGGCAACGCGCTGCTGATCGAACAGGGTGCGCTGTATCCCGGACTGTTTCGCCTGGTGCGGCAAGGACTGCTCAAGACGAATTGGGGGACGTCGGAAAACAATCGGCGGGCCAAGTTTTATGAACTTACTACCGCGGGCCGCAGACGCCTGCGCCAAGAGACCGCCAACTGGAATCGACTCGTGAATGCCATCGGTGCCGCCCTGGGTGCTCAACCTTTGTAGGACAGGGTTGTAACTAAATCCTGTAGAAGGAAAGTATGAAACTCCTCGACTCGCTTCGCTCCCGCATCGCCACATTGTTCCAGCGTTCGCAGATGAATGCGGAGCTGGAGGACGAGCTTCGCTCCCACATCCAGCATCGTGCCGACGATCTGGAGCGCTCCGGTCTCGCTCGTCCGGAAGCGGAGCGGCGTGCGCGCATCGAGTTCGGTGGTCAGGTCCGCTACAAAGAGGAATGCCGCGAAGCAGCCGGCGGGACGCTGGTCGAATCACTGTGGATGGATCTGCGTTTCGCTGCGCGCATGTTGCGCAAGTCTCCCGGCTTTACCGCTGTCGCCGTTGTAACTTTGGCCGTGGCCATTGGCGCAAACGCCGTGGTCTTCGGTGTACTGGATGCCCTGATCCTCCGTCCGTTGCACGTGCCTCACGCACAAAGTCTGTACGGAATCGAGCGCGGGAACGATAAGGCCGTGAATCATTCCTATCCCGACTATCTCGATCTGCGCGATCGAAACCGCAGTTTTGAGGATCTGGCAGCGTATAACGTCGCTTCGGTGGGGCTGGATACGGGCCACAATCCATCCGGCGTTTGGATCTTCGAAGTGACCGGGAATTATTTCGACGCATTAGGCGTTCAGCCGTATCTTGGCCGTTTCTTTCACGGCGCCGACGAGCGTG
>Ga0182018_10001014_pt1 | contig 33877 bp, 23 predicted proteins | sample 812P2MmetaG_FD_120490 | JGI IMG/M metagenome (GOLD analysis project Ga0182018, IMG submission 120490) | Permafrost microbial communities from Stordalen Mire, Sweden - 812P2M metaG | ecosystem: Environmental > Terrestrial > Soil > Wetlands > Permafrost | place: Sweden: Stordalen | collected...
CAATTGAAATCATTTGGGCGTTCTGTGCGTTTCCCCTCGATGCATCGAAGGGCTCGCCATTCCACATGCTGAGTGCCTTGTGCGACAAGCGTTAAACAAGCATTCGCCTAGCGTGTAGGGTCGTCAAGGTCCAGAGGCAAGGCACCCCCGCGCTCGACAGTGCGGCTCAAACACGCTTCGGAGCATGCGAGCGCTTTACTGGCACCGGACTTTTGGGTGGCTTGATGAAAGGGACCGGGTCGCGGCGATAATTGGGTTATTGTATAGAGAAGAGTCCTGCGACTGAAGACTCACAATCATTCCAGGGAATGCCAGGAGACAGTGCGGTGAGAGGCAGTGCCGACTTTAGCAAGAATAATCTGGATTGCCTGCGCTTGATCTTAGCGTCTCTCGTCGCATTGTGGCATGTCTACTGGCTGACAAGCCTGCCTGCCTTTGTCGTTTTTGCCAGGTATATTTCAGCTCAGTTTGCCGTAAGATCGTTCTTTGTGATCAGCGGATTGCTCATCTACCGAAGTTACACACGATCGTCCTCTGTTGCCTCGTATTTTGAGAAGCGAGCCAGACGCATTTATCCAGCTTACTTTACCACTGTAACTCTCGCAGCCGTTGCGCTGTGTACACTGAGCTCTTTGCCACCTCTGCAATACTTTGGGTTGGGGTTCTGGAAGTATCTTGGCGCAAATCTTCTTTTCCTCAACTTCCTTGCGCCCTCGTTGCCTGGCGTCTTCACCTCGAACCCCATGTCTCCAGTCAATGGCGCGCTTTGGACGCTGAAAATTGAAGTCGTTTTTTATCTCTTTGTTCCAGTGATGCATTATCTCTGTAACAAATTCGGTACTAAGAGAGTTATGGGTACGATTTTCTGCCTTTCCTGCTTATGGAAATATGGATTTGGGCTCTTAGCTTCGATACATCGATCTCATAGTGCTTCTTCACTGGACGACTCACGCAGCATCTATTCTCAACTGGAGGTGCAGTTTCCCGCGCAACTTGTGTATTTCATCGCAGGTGTCTTGCTGCTTCTGTACTTTGACAAATTAAAGCTTCATTTCCGCAGCGTTGCTCTCATCACTGCTTGTTTGTACCTTCTTGATCATTGGTTCACGGGAGGCGTTCTCGATGTCTTTTGGATTTCCGGCCTCGTTTTTGTTTTTGGTTTTTGGCGCTTTTTCGGCAATTTTTCGAAGTACGGGGACTTTTCATATGGCGTATATATCGTTCACTGGCCAATCTTGCAGATCCTCATATACTTCGGACTTGTTAGGCTGAATCCGGTTGTTTTCCTGCTGCTTGTGGTCTCTGCCATCGGCTTGGTTGCCTGGCTCATGTGGCATCTGGTGGAGAATCGGTTCCTTGCGAGCAGTTCTCATTACCGGGGCGGGGGCGCAAAAGCGCCCGCTTGATCTCTGATGATATGAATTGCGCTTCCACATGTGCGGTCTGGTTTTAGTTTCGGGCACACAAAAGGTTCTGCGGCTTTCGATTTTCACGCGCCCATTTTGGTTCTAGGGCCTGTTGGCTTAGGTGGTGCTAATCGATGGCTTCTACCCCGCAATTTGAGTTATTCTGCTTGTGCCAGCTTAGCTGTTCAGGCCACTCACAATGGGCTTTGTAGTTAGCATCATCTATTTCGTTACATACTACCTCACGCCGGCGATCCTATGGGGTCCGCTTGCGGCATATCGTATTGAGTTGATTCTGGCGGTGCTGGCTATGGCTATTTCGGTGCCGAGCCTTGCCAAGTCGTTTATTCGAAAGACGCCACAGTCCTTTGCCTTGATCGGTTTGGCGGTGGCGATCTTCCTGTCGGTGCTTATTGGGATGCATTGGTCAGGAGGAGGTGTGCTGGCGTTCTTGTCCTTTATTCCAAATGCATTCGCATACTTTCTTGTTTGCCTGCACTTCAACTCGAAATGGAAGTTGCAGGCGCTAGTCATTATGATGTTGTTCGTTTGTCTGTTTATCATTGTCAACGGGTCCATCGCTCTACAGCAGGGGGTTTCAGCAATCGCTCGTTCCCCGGACGGTTTGACCGAGAGCCCGTATTTTGTGACGCAGGCCAACGACACAGGAGATCGATTCTTCCGCCTAAAGGGACCTGGAAATGTCAGCGACCCGAATGACTTTGCCCAATTTATCGTCTGCGTGATTCCGCTGATGTTCATTTTCTGGCGCCCAAAGAAAATCACTCAAAACATTGCGTTCGTCCTTCTGCCGGTGTGCGCGCTGCTTTATGGGGCGTTCCTGACGCACTCGCGCGGCTCTTTGGTGGCCTTGCTTGCGGTTGCGGTTGTGGCATTACGGCGCCGACTCGGCACGATCCCTGCGCTGGTTTTGGCGGCCGGACTGTTTATTGGTGCATCTGCCCTGAACTTTACTGGCGGGCGGCAGATTTCCGCCAATGCCGGCTCAGACCGCACGAGTCTCTGGGGTGTTGGGCTGCAGATGATCAAGACTCATCCGGTTTTCGGAGTTGGGTTTGGCGATTTTTCCGACTATGGCGGCGGGCTAACCGCCCACAACTCGATCGTCGTCTGTGCCGCAGAACTTGGGCTGTTTGGATTGTTCTTCTGGACTCTGTTTCTGTTTCCGACGGTGAGGGATGCTTTAGCGGTTTCTTCGCCGGATCAGGTCAGCGACGGTCAGACGATCGTTCCCGACGAAGGACTCTTTCCGCATGAGCCAAAGAAGATTAAGGTCATCGACAGGGGTGAGATCATCCGTCTTGGACGTTTGGCTGTTTTGTCGCTGACAGGCTTTTTGGTCGCAGGGTTGTTCTTGTCTCGCGCCTTTGTCATGACGCTGTTTATTGTGGGCGGCGTAGTCGAGGTGGTTTTTCAAATGGCTCTGCAGCGAGGGATGATCGCTGATCGTATGCGCCTGAAGCGCGTTCTGCTATATGTGGGCGGCTTGACGGCCGCGCTTGTGCCGTTTATGTACCTCATGGTTCTTGTCCTGAATCGGATGCACTGATTCAAGGCGGCAGAAGAGCTTTCTTCAGCCAATCCTGAAAACAGTGGTACAAAGAGACTCGGCGTCGGAGACTGAAACAAGCGTGATGAAGATTGCACACGTGGTCGACAGCTTGGAGGTGGGAGGCGCCGAAATGCTGGTGTCGCAGATGTGCCGCCTTCAAAGGGATGATGGACACAGTCCTCGCATTTACGCAATCGCGACTCTTGGCGTACTCGGCGAGCAACTGCAAAAAGAGGACTATTGGGTCCAGCCTGAAGTGGGTCACCATTTGTTGGACTCTTCGCGGAGTTTCTTTCGAATTTTCAAAGAATCGAAACCCGACGTAGTGCATCTTCACAACCCGACGCCGACGATCTACGCAGCAATTGCCGCAAGGATGGCGGGGGTTCCAAGCATTGTTTCGACGCGGCATAGCCTTGTGGCTCCGCCGCGCAAAGTGATTACGGAGTTGAAGTACGCGATTGCGGCCAGATCTTGCGATTGGATCGTTGGCATCTGCGACGCAACGGCCATGAATTTGAGGAGCATACACACCGTTCCCGCGCGGAAAATCGTGCGCGTTTACAATGGCGCCGCCGCAGTCACGCGTGTAAGAAATGAGCAATCTTCGCCACAGAGTGGATTCACTCTTATTTACGTGGGCAGGCTTGAACCTGTGAAGAACCATTCATTGCTCCTTCACGCCTTCCAACTGGCGTCAAAGTCCATGCCCGGTTTGCGATTGTGGATGGTTGGAGATGGAAGTCAGCGCCAGGTGCTTGAGAGCCTGGCCAAGGAACTGGAAATTGCAACTCAAGTTACATTCTGGGGGCAGCAACTTAACGTGGCGCCATTCTTCTCCGCGGCCGATGCATTCATTATGTCGTCGAAATCAGAGGGATTGCCCATGTCGCTGCTGCAAGCGTTCTCGCTGGGGCTTCCGGCAATAGTCACCGATGTGGGCGGAATGGCTGAGGTTGTTCGTCTCGGCAAGACAGGCGTTACCGTGTCTGTCACCGACCCCGCGGAAATGGCAAAGGCGATTGTGCGGTTCGCAGAAAGCCAAGCAGCTCTGCAACAGTTTTCAAAGAACGCAGAAGAAGCCTTTCGCACAAGGTTTACCCTGCAAACTATGGCCGATGCCTACATGGAACTGTATCGAAATACCGCACGAGCCATGAAAGCCGCAACTAGCTAAATGCGGGCTCACCAGGGATCAAGAACTTTCATTCCTCTTGGAAAATGCAGAAATTGAAAGCCGCCTCACCGATTTAGAACGCAGTCGTCGGTCAGCCGGATTGGCGTTCCCATGTTGACGATTTCAAAATCCGTCACCTTGATGTCCTGTAAATCGTGAGGGCCGAAGTCCATGTCGGTATATTTTGCCTTGGTATCGGCATCGTTTTGGGCAGTAAGAGCAATGTTGCCGCCGTCTGACAGGAAAATGCCGTATTTCTGCATAGCTCGCGCGACAACCTGCGCGGCAGGAGTGAGCTTTGACATGTCAAAGGACGACTTCAGGCGGAAGCGTGCGCCCATCGGCGGAGCAGAGACTGGTCCGCGCGGGGCACCTGCATGGGTCGCAGGGTGAACGAAGACATGGGCTCGGATTCGCGGATTGGGAAGCGTGAAGCGAATGGCGTGGTTGATGCTCCCCAAAGCGATTTCGTCGGCGCTGAAAACAAGCGGAGCAATGGGGAAGCCTGCAGCGTCGCCGCTGGTACACTGATCCCCACGTCCTGACGGGGGATAGACACGGTTCAGGTCCCAAACTGCAACAAAGTTTGCAGACAGAGCATTGTCAGCATAATTGGCCTGGTAGGCTTCATAGAGCTTGCCATGACTTCGGTCGACAACAAGCAGGTGACAGTCGTCCTGGTCAATATCGCACTGATAACCAGGCTGCGCTTCGATGCCGCCGCCAACAGGCATTGGGAAAACCGAAACCTTGTCCGAATCGGCGGCCATGAACGCCGGACCTTTGTGGAAAGTGACCATCGGCGTAGAGGGCGACGCCTGCAGCACGCGCAGGCCGAAGTCGACCTGCATCCTGCCATGGCCCCATCCACCGGCGTCGGCGAGCCAGGAGATCATGGTAGCGGACTGTGGATCGACCGAAGCGTGACTGATGTCCTGAGTCCAAACGGCTCCCGGTGGAAAGTATGGGGCAGGCGGGGTGATGTGCTCAAGCCATGCCGCCTTCACTCTTGCGATGTGATCGTGATACAAGAAGCCAGTGATAATGGCTCCCACTCCCAGAACGGAAACAAATAGAACACGCGGGTAAGCCATGATGGTCTTCTTCTCCTTCTGTTGTTGTGAATCTTCGCAAATGTTCTTCTCGAGGTCAATTGCGGCCGGAATAACAGCGCCGATGGTCTCACTATCACTTCTCGGCGTCGCTCCAGTTGAAGCAACGGTGGCGTTCTGCGCGCGGAGGAAATCGAACGTCGCCGCCATGCCATCGCGTGTGGTGACTAATTGACGCCAGCCCAACGAGTGAACCTTTGCGTTGCCGAACTTGTTTCCGCCCCAGGCCGCCGCTGCTTTGTAGCGAGTGATGATGGCCGGCAGCTGGCCCTGGGAACGGCGATGGTATGTCTCTAAGGTCCAAGCCAACATTCTGGTTACAAAGTACGGGAGTCGGATCGAGCGTACCTTCTTGACACCTTTTTTGTATGCGCGCAGGTACTGCGAGGCGGTTGGCAATTCGTCATCGTGCAAGTTATAGACCTGTCCGGCGGAATCAGGGTGGATTCCGGCCACAACAATGGCCTCTGCACAATTCTCAACGTAGCTCAAAGGCAGTAAATTGCTGCCCCCGAGGTGAAAGAAGACTGGTCCAATTTGCAAGCCAACCCGGTTGGAGAATGGCCCGCCGCCCGGCCCATAGATTACTCCGGGACGTAAAACTACAAGTTCAAAGTGATCTTTTCGCTGAAAATCCCAAAACAGTTGCTCTTGCCGAAGCTTGGAATGCGAGTAAGTATCCCGCAACTCTGGATGGCTCTCAAGCGGCGTCTCTTCGTTGACACGTGCGCCACGTCCCAAGGGTACCACGCCGTACACACCAAAGGAACTGACAAGAACTACTCGGGTGCTCTGTAAAGAGATATCCTGTCGTCCTTCAAGAGCCTCAAGCAAGTTGCGAGAGGAGGCCACGGAGTCCGCAAACAACTCTGCGGGTGCACCCTTCAAACCCGCTGCAAGGTGAAATACGACTGAGACGTCCGCAGTGGCTCGGGCGCAGTCGGATTTCGACCTCAGGTTGCCGTAACAGAGCTCCAGTTGCGAGCTGGGGTACGACTCCACCAGTTCCAGGAGCCGTCGCGCCTTTCCGCGGTCGCGAAGGAAACACCGAATATCTGTTTGACCATGGGCAAGCAGCCGCTCAACTACATGGACGCCGAGAAAACCACCCGCTCCGGTAACCAGGACTTTCAAGCCCGCACCTCCGGATAAACCTGTTCAAAGATCTTCTCCATCATCGCTGAAACGCGGAGTATTTCGCTATAGGCAATCGGCGGCGGGGAATCGCTTTCAATGCTTAGATAGAATTCGCTAAGCAGTGTGCGCATCCCATCGAAATAATGGAAACGCGCATGCGAGAACCGGTTTACATTCTTCAACCCCTCTCTAAGGTAATCCCTTGCGGCCTGAAAAGGAGGGGACAGACGGCCCAAAGCAGATGGGAATGTCTGTTTTCGTTCTAGAACGACCGTGCGTGCGTTAAAGTCGACGTGCGCTGTGTTCCTGGTTCCGTAAACGCGCAGGCTGTGTCCCACCGGTCGCGCGTGTGAACTAAATGTTGCGTATGCACTTGTCTGCGCACCGCGGATGACCACGCGTAATTCATCGAGAAGCGAAACTGTATTTACCTCGCCTCCACTTGGTTCTGCGCGGTAAGCTTCCGCTGCAATCAAAGGTTGGTCGTCATCGAGAAATGGGATGATCTTGTTTAACACATGATCAAGTACGTTTTGAAATAGCTTGCCGGGTAGGCGATGTACCCAATGATCAGGGTCCCGCTTGAGCGCCATCCCATATTCCCCCGCGAGATCGTATCCGTAAAAACTCTCGATGTGCACCGGACTGCCCAGCACTCCCGATTGGTAGAGCTGTCGCAGTTCAAGAGCAGGCGCTTCAAAATTAGGCCAGTAGTTAACTGAAAGCTTCCGCCCTGCTCCGACCGCAGCGTCAACAATGGCTTCTGCGTCGCAATGGTGCAGCGCGACTGGCTTTTCAAGAAAAACATGACATCCCGCCGCAACCGCTTGTCTTGTAAGCGAAAGGTGGGATTGCGGTGGCGTCGTGATGTGCAAAACATCCGGTCTTTCCGTGCCGAGCATTTGCGCTACATCGTCGTACCAGTGCGGGACAGAATAACGCACCGCCAACTGCTCGGACATAATCGGATCCAGGTCACAGACCGCGACGAGTTGAACGGAGGAAATCTTTCTGATCTCCTCGACGTGCGCGTCCGCGATCTTGCCGCATCCGACAATTGCTATCTTCAAACTCATGCCTGTTTCCATTCCAAAAGCACGTGGGCCCAATAAGAGGTAGTGAACGATTCCAAGGCCCAGCAGTGAACCTCTTCCTGCGGGCCGTCTTTATGGCCGATAGCTCTTCGAAAAAGCACACGAGATCCTTCTATGCGGGCGTCGTCTTGCTTTGGCTCCGATTTCCACTCTGAAGCTGAACAAGACATTCGGAAAGGTCATGACGGTCTGACGCTCTCTTGCTGGCGCGGATCCTGGCATGAGCCTGTGCCGACATCTAAAACAGTGGCAAGGATGACAGGTTCCGTCGAGGTCAACGTAGCTGGTTCCTGAACCTGTCCCGCACCTCCCGGCTTCGTCGAACCCCAGATCTTCCAGAGCGGGCCACGTGTGAAGAGGAACTTGTAGAGCCCAACGACGGCGGCGGCATTGAGCACGAGCAGAGCACTGGCCGGAGCCGCGATGCGATGCAGACCCGGGATTCGATTGCGCAGCCCAATGAGAGCCATCACCCAACCAAGAACCTGAAAAACTGCAAATGCCATGAAAGCTCGAGAACTGGCCGAAAGCTCAATAGCGGAGACAAGCAGAAGAATCAATAGGTAAGGCACGACAAGACGCATGATCTTGTGCGAGACAAGTTGAAAAAGAACTCGATTCTGCGGTGTCAGTGTCCACGGAGCAAGCTGAAGAAGCTGGAAGTTTCCCGCCAGAGTTCGTACCTTGCGATGGAATTCGCCTCCAGCGCTCTTAGGCCATGTGTCATAAACATTGGCATTTGAATCGATGACAGAACGGTAGCCTTGGCGGATGATTGAGAGGGGTTGAAACATGTCATCAAGGATCATTCCGTCCGGCTGCTGTGCGGCCAGGCGGCGGCGAATGGCGTAAAAGCCGCCATAGACGCCGACCGGCGAGTCGCAGAGGGCCTCACAAGTCCTGAGCCACTGCTCATAGCGCCAGTAAAGGCCGCCGACCGCGCCGGAAGCTGCATCGTGGCCGTCATTGCGCAGAGTCAGCATGCCGCAAACGCAACCGACTTTCTCATCGGCGAAGTTGCTAACCAGCTGTTGAATTGCCCCCGGAGCAATCTCAGGCCGAATGTCCACAAAGACAACCACATCCGCTGTGGCTTGTGCAGCGCCCAGGTTGACGGCTACAGCTTTTCCTCTATGTTCCTCAAGGATCAAGGCTCGTATGCGCGGGTGATGCTGCTGTGATAGCAACTCCGCCGTCCGATCAGTTGAGCCGTCGGAGACGATGATGATCTCTTTAATGTTCGGGTAGTCGAGGCCAAGGAGATGTTCAATCTGTCGCGGGAGCATCAAAGCGCCGTTGTGAACGGCAAGCACAATGCTAACGTCAGGCGTGATCGGTCCAACCGTCCAGGGCCTGGGCCGGATTCGAGCGCGCAACCACATCATTACGGGATAGCCCACGTAGGTGTAGAGCACGCCGATCAGTGACAGCCAGAAGACGATCTTCACCGCGCGCCTCTCCGTAACACGATTGTCTTGATGGTCTCAAACATGATCAGCATGTCGAGGCCAAGCGACAGGTGTTTGATGTAGTAGAGGTCGTATTCGAGCTTTTGTTTAGTTTCTTCGAGACTTGCGCCGTATTCATACCGGACTTGTGCCCAACCGGTCAGGCCGGGGCGGATCAGGTGCCGCAGGTCGTAGTAGGGAATCGCGTTACTGAGCCACTGTACAAACTCGGGGCGTTCCGGCCGTGGTCCGACAAAGCTCATCTGCCCGCAAAGGACGTTCCAGAGCTGTGGAATCTCGTCAATGCGTGTCTTGCGCATGAATCGGCCAAGTGACGTTACGCGCGGGTCGTTCTCGGTCGCCCACACAGCTCCCTTTACTTCGGCGTCTTGCCGCATTGTCCGGAATTTGAAGACGGTGAAGAGCCGGCCACGCAATCCTACACGGGTTTGGCGAAAGAAGACTGGGCCTGGTGAAGAGAGCCGGACTGCCAGGATGATGAAGGGAATGAACGGAAGACACATTGCCAGCCCCACAAAAGAGACGGCAATCGAGACCAGGCGCCGGACAATTTGCTGCGATGCCTTCACTTTGAAACCGTGAGTAAAGATGAGAATGCTGGGATTGAGACCCTCAAGGGGTAACTTGCCGGACAGCCTCTCCATGAGGTCGCTCGCATCCTCAATCACGATCCCGCGAAGCCTGAGGTCGAGAAGTTCGCGGACCGGCATGGCGCCACGGCGATCTTCCATTGCGACGACGACGCGGTCGATTTCAGTATTAGGCTTGCGAAATGAGCGAAGGTCCGCCGCAAAACCTTCGAGGCTCCCATTGGACGCTGACCCAGTGTCTCTGTTGACAACTTCCATACCCGCGTCGTGCCGAGAGCGGAGCGTCTCAATAAGAGCGCTTGCACGCTTGCCCGAACCTAGCACATAAACTCGTTCGCGGAAGACTGAACGACCAATGATCCACTCGTATGCGCCTCGCCAAATGACAAGGGAAACAGCGAGGATGGAGATGCCGACGGTGAAGACATGAGGGCCGATGTATGTGTCAGGAAGGAAATAGATGATTCCAGCAAGAACAAAGCAGAGAACGCTCAGAACCAAGAGGAGGCGAAAGTATATCTCCCACCGTTCTGAGATGCGTTGTGGTTCATATAGATCAAAATAGTACGAGAGAAGCAAGGTAATAATAGTGATGACAGCAATCTTCAAAAGGCCATTATCATACAGCAGTATGATGTATGGATCCGGTCTAATTAGGTAAATCGTGGCCAGCAGAAACGAGCCACTCACAATGAGAGCTTCGCAAAGAAGCAGCACAAGTGTGCGGGTCGGATAGTAGACATTGAAAAGCCTGATCATTGCCTAGCTCCGCTTGTCCTTTCGCTGACTCGCGCCGTCGCTGGCTTCAGGGCCGCCATAATAGTAAGCGTAGGATCCGCGGCGCGAAGCGTCTTTGACGTCGTTGAGCACAAAGCCGAGGATGCGCGAGTTGCGGAAGGCTGCCTGGGTGCGCTGCGCAACATTGAACGGAGTACTGCCGCCGCGGGCCACCAGCAGAATTCCATCGGCGGCGGTGGCAATGTCCACCGCATCCGTAACCGCCAGCACCGGCGGGGAATCGATCAGAATCCAGTCGAAATGGGGTGAAAGCGTAGCGATCATTTTCTCGATTCGGTGATTTGCCAGAAGCTCAGAAGAGTTGTCACTGCACTTCCCTGCAGGGATAAACATGAGATTGGAAACGTTATGCCCGCTTGAGGCATCAACGGTCTTTGGGCCGCGATTGCGCTGCAGGATGTCATTCAACTCTGCAGTGCCTGCCAAATACTCCGAAAGCCCAGGCGAGCCTGGAGCGCCCAGAAGCGTATGAAGCGTAGGACGGCGCAGATCGGCATCGATGACCAGAATGTTATTGACATTGTTGCGGGCCAGGCTCATGGCAAGATTCGCAGTGACAAAGGTCTTTCCTTCCGCAGGCAAGCCGCTGGAAACAAGGATCGTCTTCAGCGGAGATTCATAGCGAAGCTGGAACATGCGTGATCGGAGCCCTCGAAACTGCTCTACTCCGGCCCCGCGATCCGCCAGGGTTGGAAAGGAATCCATAGAAGGATTCCACTGATGCTCCGCAATGCTCTCAAGCACGACGTTGGACTTGACTGGCAACGGCGGCTCGATGTTGTGGACAACGACCGGCTCAGCATCCTGCTCAACTTCATTCTCGTGAGCGGCCTTCCGCTCAAGGTCGGCTCTTTGGAGTGCCTCGTATATTCGGCTCATAGCTTACTGTCCTTCAAAGAATCGGCGGTATCCCCAATGGGATTGACGGTGTTGTACGGTGAACCTTGCAAGGTGTTCTCCTGTATTCCTGACATCGCCATGGGCGAAATTAGGAAGGGTTGATCATCCAGTCCATATTCTGTCGCAACCGATTCAACGATGCGGGCCGGGATAGGCTTTACCTGCTCGACATATGCACTGATCAGGGCATTGTCGCAAATGAGATTGATAAGGCGGGGAATTCCTTTCGAATAACGGTAGGTAAGCTGTACTGCTTCCAGCGTAAAGACAAGCTCTACGGTGCCGGCGATGCGCAACCTTTCGTCAATGTAAGCGTGGGTCTCATCGCTGGACAGGGGATACGTTCTGCACCACATCGAAATACGCTGACGAAGCTGCCGAACAGAGGGATCGCGAAGCTTTTCTTCAAGCTCAGGCTGGCCGGATAGCACAATCTGCACGAGCTTCTCCGACGAGGTCTCGAGATTGGTGAGCAAACGAATCTCCTCAAGCAGCTCCCGCGAAAGATTCTGCGCTTCGTCGACGACTATTGCGCACAATTCCTGGTCGCGGAAGCGGTCGATGAGCCAGCGATTGAGTTGCAGGAGCATACCTGACTTCGTCCGAGCCTTGGGCGGAATGCCAAAGTCTGTCAGCACGAATTCAAGAAAGTCGAGTACTTCGAGACGCGGGTTGAAGACAAAGGCTGTCGAAACGCGATCCTTGGTGAACGAGCTGAGGACGGTCTTGAGTAAGGTTGTTTTTCCGGTGCCAACTTCTCCAGTCATTACGACAAAGCCCTTCCGCGCCGCAATGCCGTATTGCAGGCAGGCAAGCGTCTCCCGAATCCTCGGCATCATGTAGAGAAACCGCGGATCTGGGCTTGCTCCGAAAGGAAGGGCTCGAAGCCCGAAGAAGGATTTGTACATGGCTAGCCACTCACACTTTCCAGGGATTTTTTGTTTCGTGAAAAATGCTTCCAGCGGCTGCGTTCTGGATCAACCTGGGGAAGGCCGTCCATATGGGCGATGATGGCCAGAGTCGGAAGTTTGGTGAAGGCGAAGATGTCCCGCTCATTGCGCAAAGACGTGTCTCGATACTCGAGCAATCCTGCAAGGAGAAGTCCTATCGCCAGGCCAGCCGCAAGTCCTCCAACAGCGAAGAGAGGACGGTTCGGAAAGGTCGGCGCGTCAGGAAGATTTGCTGCGTCCATTACGGTGAACTGCTCGCCTTGCTGCCGGCGTTCAAGTGCGGTTGCCATGGACGATTCGTTCATTTTTGTAAGCAGGGTGTTATAGAACTGCAGAGCGGTCTCATGGTCGCGCGTGACCTGCTTGAACTCCTCCTCGACCATCGGGCTGGACTCAATCCTTCCCTCGTAGGTGCGAACCTGCTGCCCGATCGATGCCTGTTCCTCCTTTGCTTCGGTCAAGGAAAGCTCCGCTGCGCGAAGCTGCGCTTTGAGCTGTTGCAGTTGTGGCGAGTCAGTATTGCTGATGGCGGTTGTCGGAGTCGGTGCTGGGGTGGTCGAAGGGACCGGGACTTGCGCGATCTCTGCCTGCAGATCAGCAATCTTTCGATTCACCGCAACCACGTCGGGATGGTCAGGAGTGTAGAGAGCTTCCAGTTCCTGCTTTTGCGCCATGAGGGTTTTGAGCTGCGCCCTTCGGTCATCCACGGTAACGCCTGTAGTTGGTTCAGCCCGCTGGTCATGCGATTGCTGCGAGACCATTGCGTCGAGGAGAGTCACAGTCTGTTGCGCGCGGCTAACCGCCTGGTTTGCGGCATCGAGTTGGGAGGTACGCGCCTGGAGCGCATTCGTATTTGACGATTCCTGTTCGGGCAGCCTGCCAATGTACTTTTGCTGGAAGGTCGCGAGCTTGGCGTCCTGTTCGTCAAGGTTTCTCTTCGCATCATCGAGCTGTTGCTTCAGGAAGTCAGTCGTACCCTCGGCAGACTGCTCCCGTGCACTCAGATTCTCGCTGACAAAGAGAGAAGTGATCTCGCTGCAAACCTGTTGGGCGGTGCGAGCATCCTTTGCCTTGAACGAAATGAAGAAGCCGGGCACGTTGGCGCGCGCGGAGGGGATGGGGTTAACCCCAATGGCGTTGCGCGTCAGTTCGACCCGATCATCCATCGTGTAGCGGTTGCCTGGGAACAGGTTGAACCGCTCTACAATCGGCTCGACGCGCGAGCGGCTGAGGATTTGCTGCTTCATCGTAGTCAGGCGCTCGCCGAGATCTTCAGTGACGACTGGCTTCACATAGTTTTCCGGGACCTTTTGTTGCTCGATAATCACCAGCGTCTGCGACACGTATTGCGGAGGCACGACATGACTGATTAGGACAGCTAGCCCCGTAACAAGGACCGCGGAAGCCAGAATCAGCCAGAAGCGCCTCTTCAAGATCCCCACGTAATCCTGCATTGTTAATTCACGATGTCCTAGCATGCGACTCCTTTACGATTCATTGCTTGAGATGTATTTCGCGCGGTGCATACGCAACGCCGAAGCTCACCACGTGATAAAGCTGGTCTAGAATGTTTGTTTGAGCCGTCGAGCTGGTCGACTGGTCTATCGCAGTGTATGTTGCGAAAATGTTGAGGTACCGGCCGAACCGTCTCGTAACCTGTGTGCCACCGTACGTTGCAGTGATTACCCCGGTGCCAAGCTGCAGCCCAGCGTTGCGCCTGTATGCTCCCGTGAATTCGAGGGTCAGGTCTCTTCCGAATTGTCGTGTGTACCCTCCGTCAACCGAATCAAATGTTGCTCCGAGAAGATATCCCGAACCACCATTGGATCCATGGCTATAGTTGGCCCTGGCCGAGTTTGACCTGAGGCGATAATCGATCCCTCCATCTACTGCAATCGCTGTTGTGGGAGGCACGAGCGCACTATTTGAACTGTTAAGCCATTGTGGTCCGACGGAGACATTTGTCGTGAATTCCCGGTTCCAGGTCCGCAGATAACCGAAAGACACTGTGTTGGTGTCAAGACTGAAAGGTGAACCACCCGTGAATGTGGAACTGTAAGCGGAAGGGAGGTAGTCGTAGTGAGAAAAGACGTACATCCCAATCAGGGAATTCTTCGCATCAAGGCGTCGCGTCAGCCCTGCATTCGCTTGCAGCCCGTCTGAGTCCAGGCCGTTACTGTCAGGAAAGCGTAAGAGGGTTGAACCGCCGCCGACATTTAGGGTCGTCGCATAGTCAAGGTGATATGCGAATTCCCCATTTGCCAGGTTACTGACGCTGTGAGTATTCAGCGTAAGGATCAACTGGTTGGATGCTGGGGTTGAACCAGACCCGCCGATCGGTCCCCCTGTTCCTGCGACTCCCGAGAAGCCCGTTGTTGGGGACTGCGGCATATAGTCTACATCGTCGCTGACCAAGAAGTTCCAGCGGCGCCCAAAGAGCCCCTGCGAGACCATCAGATGTTGAAAGAATCCGACTCCGTAGGTTGGGCCGGATATGTGCGCCGTGTAGCCGCCAGTGTAGTCCAAGGTGAAGGGGTGTCGGGCGTTACCACTCGAATAATCCAACGATGCAGAAGGAGATCCCGTCTGCCAATTGCCCAGCGAGCCGCCGAACTCCGCGGTCTGCGCATAACGAAGGGCGTATTGCAAATCGCCACCGACCGGCAACTTGCCCGGGCCCGTGGCTTCAGGAACGACCTGCGCGTGAGCCCCGGACCATGCGGAAAGGAGGATTACCACGAGTTTCAGATTCGTCTTCATGTGGGTCACCTTAAGGAACAACAATCGTGTCGCCTGGTTTGAGAGCCAAATTGAGTGCGCTGTCGCCCTTCAGTGCCTGTTTGTAATGCACAGGGATGTTCTGGCGCTTTCCTGCTTCATCGCGCAAGATATAGATCTTCTTTGAGTTGGCGTAGTCCGTGAGTCCTCCGGCGCTGGAAATAGCCTCGAGCAATTTCATGCCGGGAGTCATCTCGATCGGACCCTTTTTCCCAACCTCGCCTAGCATGTAAATGACTTTGCTGTGAATTTGGCTAATTACGACTGAGACGTTTGGGTCCTGGATATACTTCTTTAACCTTGTCGCCAATTGATCAGCCAATTGCAAAGGGGTCAGGCCGGATGCCTGAATATCCCCAAGAAGTGGCACTGAGACCATGCCGTCAGGCCGGACGAGTAGGGTGCCCGAAAAGCTCGGCTCTTTCCATACTGTCACAGTTAGAACATCGGAAGCGCCGATGACATAGGTTGCGGTTGATTGGGAGTTTGCGGCCGGTGGGCTCACAGCCTGGTCCGCCAGTTTATTATCCTGGGCTTGGCAGAGAAGTACTGGCACAAACAACGCCAAGATTACAAAGTTTCCTGTTTTCATAGTTCGACTCCGTTCTTGCCATTCGAAAATTGATTTTGCGTTTCGATTTGTTTCAGTTCGATCTGTTTCAGCTTGTAGAGCAGGGCCTTGTAACTGATGCCAAGTTCGCTCGCAGCCCGCTTGCGATTTCCTCCGGTTGCAATCAGAACCTCAGAAATCAGCTGCCGCTCAATCTGGCTGGATGCAGTCCGCGTGGCTTCCTTGAGCGAAAGCGGCTTGCGATGCCCATTCGACTTGAGCGAAGGGGCGGCCGCTTTGAGCGCAGCCAGGGAAATTGACTGGTCACCTATGGCTACAAAAGTCTTGATTGCAGTCTGAAGTTCGGACAAATTATCGGGCCAGGTGTGCTCCATCAGGAATCCAATGATCTCCTCTCGTAGAACCGGCTTCGGCCGGTCAAACTGCTTGGAGTACTGTGTCAAAAGGTCATCGGTTATGGAGAGGATCTCGGACTTTCTGCAACGCAGAGGAGAAATCCGGAGCGTCACATTAGAGACCAGATAATAGAAATCTTCTCTCATCCTCCAGGTTTTGACCTCCTCCAAAAGTTCGCGGCTCGTACCACAAAGGAGGCGGCTGCTTTGTGCTTGCTCAGAGTGAAAATAGTTGTTGATGATCAGTTCTTGCAGAGCAAGGCTTAGATCCCCAACTTCCTCCAGGTAGACAGTGCCTTTGGAGGATAAGGCCGACAAAATGTCTTGCTCATCTGCCTCTGCGCTGTGAATCTCCGTATAGGCGTTGCGGGATCTATGCGACTGAACGTGAATTTGAGCGGCAATGGAACGCTTTCCAGCGCCATGCTCGCCCACAATGAGGACAGGGCAATCGCTTTCGGCTATGCGGCCAATCGCTCGCTTTATTTGTGCCTCAATCGGTGCGAACGGTTTGGTCCGAAGCTTCACACTTTGGGTAGTCTCGCTGACTGTCATCGTTGCGTTGCCTGCCATTCGGGGTCCTGGGATCACCCTCCCTCTTGCAATGCGGGTTCCAAACTGGGAACCGGAACCGGAAATGGTGTTTCCACGCGAATCTCCATGTTTGGGGGCGCTTTTGGGGAAGAGAGGTGCCAAAGGGAATGCAAAGTGATTCCGTTCCTGTGGAAAGATTTGTGACATTGATTTCCTAGGTAAGTGGAAACTCTTTTCCACTCGCCTGGAACGGTTAGTTTCCGATATGAGGCAATTCACAGGTAATCCCCCTGGGCCGAGGTTTTCCAATTTCGGCATTCGGATTGCTAGACAAGGTTAAACGAATTGAGTCACTCATTTCCTTTTCCGGAGAATATGGCACAACCAATTCAGGCGCCAGCGACTGCCAAAAACCCATGGTCCTTGCAAAGCACTCATTTAGCATGGGGTTCGGCGCTCATTGGTGTTTTGATGGCGGCGATCTACTTCCGCGTGCTGGTCAAGCTGGTCACGGATTGGTGGCAGATACCCGACTTTTCTCATGGCTTCCTGGTGCCCATTTTTGCCGGGTACCTAGTTTGGTCGAAGAGAAAGACCCTCCTCGAGACGAGGATAGCTCCAAGCTGGGGCGGAGTTGCCTTCATTGTTTTTGGGGTGGTTGTTCTGGTTCTCGGTGTCTACGGAGCTGAGCTTTTCCTGTCTCGGGTTTCCCTGATAATCATGCTGGCGGGATTGGTAGTTTGCTTTGGCGGGTGGGAACTCCTCAAAGAGCTTCGATTCGTTTTGTTGGTTCTGCTGCTGGCAATACCAATTCCATCGATTATTTTCAATGAGATAACGCTTCCGCTTCAGCTTCTGGCCTCAAAACTGGCCAGTTCACTGCTCCCTCTTTTCGGTGTTCCGGTTCTGCGGGAGGGAAATGTCATCGAACTCCCCTCCATGAAGCTGGAGGTGGCGGAGGCCTGTAGTGGCATTCGCTCTCTCATGAGTCTATTTGCGTTATCGGTCTTTTATGGCTACTTCCTGGAGAACTCATTCCTGCGCAGGGCGCTGCTCGCTCTATCCAGCATTCCGATTGCGATAGCCGCTAACGCAGTTCGCATTTTTGGTACAGGATTGTGCGTCCAATATTGGGATCCAGACAAAGCGCAGGGCTTTTTCCATGAGTTTTCCGGCTGGGTAATTTTTCTTGTGTCCTTGGGCTGCCTCTATATCGTCCATCTGACAATGCGTTTGTTTCCGGCCCATGGGAGGAAGGTATGAAGGGTCCTCGCTTCTGGACGGTCGTTCTTCTCCTTGCCGGAACAGCGCTGTTGCTGTACGCCCGCGGCGATGCCGATCTGATTCCTGCGAGCGAGCCTTTGACGCAGGTTCCGCGGGTGATTGGCGGTTGGTCAGGCACGGATCTGCAGATCGACCAGGAGACGCTTGATGTTCTTGGGGCTGGAGACTTCCTTTCGCGCGTTTACAGCCAGGCGGGACAGTTGCACAAGATTGGTCTCTTTATTGGCTATTTCCCCACACAAAGAACAGGCGTCACAATTCATTCGCCAAAGAACTGTTTGCCAGGTGCAGGATGGGTTTTTGAATCGTCTAAATACGTCGATTTAAGGGATGTGGCGGGCAGGGCGCACCGGGTGGGCGAATACATCATCGCCGCCGGAGAGAACAAGCAGTTCGTAATTTATTGGTACCAGGCGCACGGTCGTAGCGTCGCAAACGAATACATGGCCAAGGTCTACATGGTGACGGACGCAATTTGGCTGAAGCGTACCGATGGCGCGCTGGTTCGCGTGATTACGCCGGTCGGTCCGGGAGAAGACATGGTGGCAGCGAAAACGCGTGCTGAGGCATTTACGGGACAACTCTTGCCGATGCTCCCGCGTTTTATCCCCGATTAAGTGGATTGACTGGCATTGGGAATGCGAGCGCAATTTTGCAACAGTTATCGGGCTGTGATTAGGCAAGAGACGGCCATTGAGGATGGAAGACAGTGATCGAACGGATCAAGGAAGTTCATTTGAGTTTCGACGGTAGGTGGAAAATGATGAATCGGAGAGCTTCTCTTTGGGTAGTCATGGTTTTTGTCGCAGCCGCACTGATAAGTGGGTGTAACGGCGATCCGAATGTGCGAAAGCAAAAGTATCTTGAGAGCGGGAAACGGTATAGTGCCGAGGGCAAGTACAAGGAAGCCGGTATCCAATTTCAAAATGCAATCAAAATCGATAAGGACTACGCTGACGCACACTATGAGATGGCGCAAACTTATCTGCACTTGGGCGAATTCAATGCGGCAAATGGAGAACTCGCGCATACAGTTGACCTGGATCCGAAGAACTACAAGGCTCGGATCGATTTGGGTAACTTGTTGCTTTCTGGTGGCCAAGTCGACCAAGCACAAGCTCAAGCGAACGCCATATTGGCAGCGGACCCGAACAACCCTGATGTCCACGCAATGCTCGGCGCCATAGCAAACCGGCGAGGGCAGAAAGATCAAGCTCTAATCGACCTTCAGCGCGCCCTGGAACTCGACCCGAACCGGGCTGTATTTCACGAAGATCTCGCGCTCCTGCAGTCAAATGATCCAACCAAGGCATCTTCTGTGGAAGAAGAGCTAAAGAAGTCAGTCACACTCGATCCGAAATCGGTGAGCGCGAAACTGCTTCTGGCTGCCTTCTATTCCAAGAACAGCCGATGGGCGGATGCCGAGCGCGCGAATTGGGATGCCGTGGCTACGGATCCGAAGAGCCTTTCCGTGCGCGAAAGTCTTGCTCGCATCATTCTGAAAGAAGGCGATCAACCTAGGGCAGAGCAGGTGCTTCGCCAGGCGTCGATCGATCTGGCAGACAATCCGCAAGGCGTGCGAGTGCTGGCGGATTACTACGCGAGTTCCGGGCAGGTGGACAAGTCCAAGGCGGAGTTCGCGAGCCTTGCCGCGAAGTATCCCAGGAACCTTTTTGTGCAGAAGGGCTACATTCGCATCCTTGTGGAAGTCAAGGATTATGCGACCGCGCAGAAGGTGGTTGCCGAATTGATGAAGCAGAACGCCAAGGATCCAGAAGTCGCGGCATTGCAAGGAATTGTGCTGCTGAACGATGGTAAGGCGAATGAGGCCGTAGAGGCTCTGGAGGACGCGACCAAGAATTTCCCGAAGGACGCCTTTCTGCAGTATTGGCTGGGCAGGGCAGCGCTGGCCAAAGGGGATGACAACCTGGCTATAAAGAGCCTCAATCAAGCTGCAACACTGAATCCTTCCAGGGTCGACGCACAGGAGGCCCTGGCACAGATTGCTGGTCAGCGCGGCGACATGGACTTGCTATCCGATGTTGCTGACAAGACCATCGCCTCTGCGCCTCACTTTGCGGGCGGATATATGTGGCGCGCCACAGTTGAGATGAATCGCAATTCGGTGGACAAAGCTGAAGCCGACCTCAAGACTGCAATGAGCGTCGCCCCACAGTATTCGCAAGCCTATCTAGAACTCGGCAAACTCCGGCTAAGGCAGAAGCGTATGCCTGAGGGAGTTGTGCTGCTTGAGCAGGCTATGCAATACGACCCGAATTCGGTCGCAGCCCTGCGTCTGCTGGTTGGTTGCGATCTTTACCAAAAACAGTCGGCCAAGGGCCTTGCCCGATTGAACGCGCAAATCGACAAGAGTCCGAAGAACACCGGCTTTCTTGACTTGCTAACGCAGCTCCAGCTCCAAAGCAAGAATCTTGACCAAGCCGCTGCAACATCCCAGAAGGCGATCCAGCTCAATCCTGCTGACGGCGAAGCGGTAATGCTCTTCGCGCAGATCCAGGTCCAGCGAGGACAGACGGCGAACGCAATTGGCGTTTGGGAACAGTGGTCGAATTCGCATCCCAACGACGCCGGCGCCATGGCAATTCTTGGGACCCTCGAGGAATCGCGTGGAAATCAGGCGAAAGCCGCGGATTACTACAAGAAGTCTTTGCAGATCCAACCGAAGCAGCCAATTGCAGCGAACAATCTGGCCTATCGGATGCTTGAGAACGGAGAAAACGTCGATGTGGCATTGACGCTTGCGCAAACGGCACGGCGGGCTATGCCGAACTCCCCTGACACCGCGGATACACTTGCTTGGGCCTACTATTACAAGGGATCCTATTCATTTGCTCGCGATCTGCTTGAGGACGCGTTGAAGACAGATCCTAGCAATGCGGCCATGCAATATCACCTGGGAATGGTGTACAGCAAACTTTCGGATAAGGGCAGCGCGGCAATTCACTTGAAAAAGGCGTTGTCGTTAGCTCCCGATTCTCCGACAGCCAAGGATGCAAAGACAGCGCTGCAAGGACTTGGGTAGATCACAATTTTAACTTGCTGCAATGCAGTAGCTCGGAGCGATACTTGCATCGAACGTGTACGATTGACAAGTACCCAATGAAATGGGTACGAAACCCCCTTGGACCTGAGCCAATATCGATATGTCAAATACGAAGACTATAGCCCGGAATACCGGCTGGTACGGCCTAGAAAGCGCAATAAATTCCTTTGTTACTCTTTTTACTTCGATTGCGATCGCCCGAACCCTGGGCCCGTCGAAGATGGGCTATTTTATTTATGTCTCTTGGATCACAACTGTGGTCAGCAGTCTGGGTGGAATGGGAATTCCGGCAACAACCCAGAAGTACATGGCCGAGTTTATCGGGATGGGCGACAGGGGAACTGCACGGTATATCTATTTCCGCACATTGCTGCTTCAGGCAGGTTTGGCAACTTTGGCAACTGCCGGTCTTTTGGTTTGGGTGCTGAGAGATGCCTCACAAGAATACAGAGTGGCTACGGCTCTTTTAGTGCTCAGCATCTGGCCGTCGATGGTCAACTTTGTCTCGGCGCAGGCGAACGTCGCTACGGAAGAGTTGTCAACGAACATGCCAGGCTCGATTATTTCGATTCTAGCGTTTTGCATGGGAATTGCTGCGACAGTGGTTTTGAACTGGGGTGTAGTCGGGGTCGGCGCATCGATGCTTCTTATGCGAGTCGTCGATTTTCTTGTGCGGTTTTTCCCCACCATGAAGCGCATACTTGCCTGGGACACGACCCACGTTCAACCGGAGGGGCTGTCCAAGCGAATGATGAGCTTTGCTTGGCAGAGCGTTGCCAGCATGGTTGTGGTGATGATCGTTTGGGACCGGTCTGAGCTCATTTTACTGAGACACCTTAGCTCGGATATCCGCCAGGTTGCGTTTTATTCAGTGGCATTCAGCATGGCTGAACGGCTACTGATTGGGTCGGCTGTCTTTGGGTCGGCGGCGACGGCGACAATCTTTGCTCAGTATGGGCGGGACAAATCAAGACTCGCTGCCATCACGGCTTCCTCATTTCGCTACCTTGCCCTGACGTCGATTCCACTGCACGTCATCTCCGTTGCACTCGCTGCACCGGCATTGCTTCTTCTCTACGGCAATCGGTACAAGGGCGCGGTCTTGGTTGTGACCCTTGCACCACTGCTTTGCCTGCCCAAGGCATTCATCGCCCCGGTGCAGAGCCTGTTGCAAAGCGCCGAGAAGCAGAGTTATGTCATTGCAGCCACGGTGTTCGCGGGCATGGTGGATATCGCTGTAGCCTGGTATTTCATTCCAGCATATGGCGCGGTGGGCGCATGCATTGGCAGCGGAGCAGGACAATTCACTGCAGTCGGGGTCATGTGGGCCGTGGGAATCTATCTTTTCAAGGTGAAACTGCCCTGGATGCAAGTGGCAAAGATTGCCTTGATCAGCGTGTTGGCATCACTGACCGCACATGCAATAGCGGTGTATTTGTCCCCATTTTGGGCCATTTTGTTGGGCGGGAGCGCATCGCTGATCGTTCTTTTCGGGCTCTTCTACCTTATGCGTGTTCTGGAGCCGGAAGATCATGACCGCTTCAAGATCATGACCGGGATACTGCCAAAGAAAGTTGCCGGCCCATTGAACGTGTTCCTCACGTTGCTGATCCGACCCGAGTTTGCAGAATAGGCTGGTTTTCTCAGGAACACAGGGAGCCACCATCGAGTTGTCAGCCGTTGAGCTCAACTACTCTTTCGATGACATAACAATCTGTACTCTTCCCCAAAGGCCGCCTTTGGGCGCACCGTTGAATCGTCCCGCAGGATTTTCGTTCATCAAACTGGAAAGAAGTTCCTCGAAAGAGGATTTCTCGTAAAGAATGTGCAATTGTTTGCACATTCGGATTCAATAATCCACCAAGTTATTGCATATAAAGTGCATTAGTTGGGGCGTTGATGTGCTGCGACTGTATCGAAATGTCATTGGGCGTGTCGACTGGTGGAAGAGTTTCGCCAATCGTGCATGAGACTCTTTCCTCGGACTTTCAATGCCAATGTGCCCCTGGAGGTTGTGCGGTGGGACTCGGTGTGGATGCCTGCTCCCGCATTGGCATTTTGTACGAGCTACGTCGAGTGGACCATTGAAACAACTATTACGCATGTAGCGATCCCTCTGCATGGGCCCACAAGCAGGACACGCGTCCGCGAGGGCGTCTGCAGGAGAATTGAAGAAGAAATCTTGCTTATCATTACTCGCATTGGCTGCGGCCTTTGCGATCACGCCCGCGCAGATGCACGCAGATCAGGTGTTCAACTGGACCTACGGTGGCGGGACCGATCCAGTCTATGCATCCGGAACGCTGGACGCAGATCCGGATGCCTCAATATCTGGCGCCTTTGATATTCTGAGCGGCAGCGGAACTAGAGCCGACAGTACTGGGACCTATGCCGTAACAATCGTGCCTTTTAGCGGCAGCAATGACCCGTCAGCGTGCTCGTATTCGCCCGATAAAAATGTGATGTTTTCGCCTCAGGCGGGGTAAGCGCAGTCTCATCTTCGACAATCTGTTGTATGCCAGTAATACACCAGGCTACCACTTGACGGCGACGCTTTCGTCCTCTCTGAACCAACAGGCCCAACCGCAATTTGCTTCTCCATGTGGAGTTCCTGAAGCGCTTCCTTTATCAAGCCACCGGATCAGGAATTTGATCCCTATGCGTATACAGGAACCAATTTGGCAAATCCGTTCGATGCGACTCCGGCCCCAGTGTCGGAACCCTCATCCCTTCTTTTTCTCTGGGCTGGGCTTCGCGGTCTGGCTGGCGTTGCCCTGCTGAAGACATAGTCGTCACGGCTGATTCCGCATTTGTAATGCTTTTTCCCCCATCGACTCTCCGGAGGGTTGCCTTCGTACCCTGGCGGGCATTATGCCTTCTCCTCTGGTGGGTGCAAGTGCTGACGGTGGGGACTTCCTGGCAATTGATGACCGAAACGAAGGTCTTCACCCCGGAGGCGGTTGCGCAGGATCTCGGAATTCAGATTCGAGCTATCTGAGGTCGGAAGAGAAAATCGATGGACAATGGATGTGCAAGGATTTGCGTGCAATCGATCGAGTGACTCGCAAAGTACTGAAAATAAAACGTCTAAATTTGGAACTCGATTTTCTGCGTCTTCGCTGAAACGCAATTGGATCGTGTCGAATGGAGGTCTTGAACCACCAATTCTGCACGTGACTCCTTCCCTGGTTTGGCAGAACCAATGCGCTTCTGGAGGTTGTGCGGTGGGACTCGGTGCGTATGCCTGCTCCCGGCATTCGCATTTTGTACGAGCTACGTCGAGTTAACCATTGAAACAACAGTTCTGTCCTCAGCAGGCCCCCAGCTGAGGTCAAGAGCAGGACGAATGTCCGTTTGGGACAGCTCCAGGAGGAACAATGAAGGCAATTCTAAGATCTTCCATTTTACCTGCGTTGTTATTGGGACTGGTGTCGGTGGCTTTTGCCGATACCGTTGAGCTAGGTAGCGTCGGTAATACAGGTAAAGGCCTGAGTAACTTTAACAACGCCAACACCGCTTTGGTTTACCAGGGATACCGCTGGTTCGACAGTACGCCGGCTGGCGCGTTTTTTAACGGGGGGTCTTCGAAGACCTACAACCTCCCCGCTGACAGCCCATGGGCAGGCCCTATCACGAACTCCATCTATGGCTCCAGTTGGGTATCCTTCGAAAAGAATAGCTACCCCGGCGGTAGCTATACGGCGCCTGACGGTTTCTACGAATACACCTCGACTTTCAGCGCCAATGGAGGGCTTTACGACGGCGTGATCGATGTGCTGGCCGATGACACACTTGCGGTTTGGATCAACGGTACAGCGATCGTGGACTATGCCAAAGGCCCCAACAGCATTTGCCAGACAAACATGCCGAACCGCACCGAAATCGATCCGGTTACGGTTACAAATCTCTGGCTGAAAAATGGCACCAACACGATTACCGTGATTGATGATCAGACCAACGGCGCCTCATCAGGCATTGACTTCCAGGGCCACTTGACGGTCACACCCGAGCCCTCGTCCCTGCTGTTACTAGGAACTGGGCTGCTCGGCCTTGCCGTCTTTGTTTTTTGGGAATCGAAGTCGTCTAGCCCGATCTCGCATTTGTAGTCTTCCTCCACGCAGACCCTCTTGGGGGCGCAGACCCCGCGCTCTCCAGCTAGTGATCCTGCATCACACCTGGGTACCGAGCATGGGTCGATAAACTCTTTCGATCGTTGTAGGTAGAATTCCGCTCGGATAGGGCCGGGAAAAGATGCTATTGAGGCGCGTCTGCCCTGCATTCCGCAGGATTTTCATCCCAAATTGGACCTGCTTTGCCCAGAAAGAGGAATTATTTTGGGAAAATCTCTGCAGGATTTTGCGCATATCCCCAAAATCTCCTGCGCAAGTAGATGAATCTAAAAGCTCTATGTTTGGAACGCAATCTGCATATTAGGAAGGCGAGAGCTAATGGGGCAAGCTTTCGGGGGCTGCATTGCACTTCCAGTAAACGGGGATTCCAACATTCGACAATCTTTCCCAAAGCGGAGCCAATGCTCACGAGGCATGGAGACGAGAGTCTTCCTGCGAATCTTGGGCGCGGGAATTGCAAGCTGTTTCGAGATTTATCAAGTACGGCAGTGAAGCCCAAGGCTCTGCCCATTGGCCAGATTTTTCCAGAGGGTGGGAACGGGACAAATACCCGCGAGGGCGATTTTTAGGGGGGGATTATGAAGAAGTTGGGATTTGTTTCACTGGCAATGGCAACTGCCCTTGTGATCATTCCCAGCGCGTCGGCCACTCCATTGACTTCGGGCTCGATTGTTGTCGGCGGCGCATATGATCAATGGACAAGTATAGATGTCACTCTTGATGACTCACAGTTCCTGGATCTCTCAGGTTACGGTTGGTTGGATGAAACTGGCTATCCGCCGACATGGTCTAGTTTCAGCATTTCGAGTACCCAACAAGGACAGGCCACCGGCTTCGACATCGCCGCCACTGCCCCAGAACCGAGCAGCCTGCTGCTTCTTGGCTCTGGACTTCTTGGGATCGCTTTCGTTGTTTTTCGGAAGGCCAAGCAATCCCGCCCCGTTTTGAATCTGAAGGCATAGTTAGTCCGTTCCTCCGATTCCTCCGAACTGAAGGGCTAGGAAACTGCCCTTCAGATCGCCCGCAAACCCCACCCAACCAGGTGGGGTTTGCTTTTGTCGGGACTCAAAGCGGATCGAATTCGACGAACGGATCCACCGCCAGGAACAGGGGCTTCATTTGTCAATGAAATGGAAACCCTCAGAAATCCGGATTCGTCCCCGCAAGTGATTCCCGTGCTGCCGACGAAAACGAAAATTGCAGATGTTTCTTTGGCAGTGAAGACAAGCGCACTCGAAACTCTAATATGATGATTCTGGATGCACTGGTTGCATTGCTTGCAGGCGTAACTCTCAGAAGGCAACTTCAACTCTAATGAAACTCCCTCGACACGCAGAACTTTGGCTCGCGCCGTACTTGAAAGATCGTCTTCGGAAGGCAATTCGGCATAAGAAGCCGAAACGTGCCTGGGTAGCAATCACAGACCACTATGAGCCACTCGGAATGGGTGCGTCTGTTGAAGTTGCTCTCGGTCGCGTTGCGCATTGGCGTGACAACTGGCCGCGAATTGCCGACGACGCTCCGCGAGATGCGGCGGGGCAGCGCGCCCAGTACAGCTTCTTCTACCCTCAGGAGGAGTACCGGAGAGATATCGTTGATGGTATTGCGGAGATGGTGCGGCTCGGCGTCGGCGACGTAGAAGTGCATCTGCATCACGATAATGAACAGAGCGTCTGTTTCATCCAAAAGGTGACGGAGTTCTGTAGCCGTCTCACAGGAGATCACGGCCTACTTCGCAAGCAGGACGGTCGCACCGTTTTTGGCTTCATTCATGGCAACTGGGCGCTCGACAATTCGCGCCCTGACGGCAAGTGGTGCGGCCTCAACGGAGAAATTGCTCTCCTACGCGACCTTGGCTGTTACGCAGACTTCACCATGCCATCACTTCCGTCGGCAACCCAGGGGCGCGTTGTGAACCACATTTACTGGTGCACGAACAATCCCGACAATCGTCCCAGGTCCTTTGACCGTGGAATCGAAGCAACTGTTGGCGGTGGTCGGCGTGGCGATCTGCTCATGATTACCGGCCCGCTCGGTTTGCGCTCTGGAAGGCGGCTGATGCCCCGGTTGGAGACAGGCGAGATAGCAGCCTACGACATGCCGACGCGCTCACGAGTCCACCACTGGTTCGATTTGGCTCCGACGATCGGTGACGATCTTTTTCTAAAGCTCTATACTCACGGCGCGACCGAAAGGAATCTCGAACCGCTGCTCAACGGAGGTCTCGCCAATCTCTTTCGCTGGCTAGCGGATGAAGCGGATCGAAGGGAGATCGAAATTCACTGGGCCACTGCCTGGCAAATGTATCAGGCTGCCGACGCGCTGATTCACCGCCGTTGAAACTGACCGGGCTGCTTCTTTCTCTTTAACAATCGCAACGAAGTTGGAGTCGTCCTCCACTTTGCCGGGACGAATTTCTGCTTCGTGCGCTTCGTTTTGCACCCTGTTTCGGTGGTGTCTTACCTCATGCCCGTGATGAGGATCACCGGCTCTATGAAACAGATCAAAAGTAACAGTTGTGCGGGTTGTCGGCGGCGATTTGCTCAGAGTAAAGTTAATTGATGCATAAAGTTACAACCAGGGAGGAACCTGTGGCCAGCAAGCAGTTCGATGCACTTGTAGTCGGCTCCGGCGCCGCGGGAAGTTTTGCCGCGAAAGAGCTTACACAACGTGGTTTGGAAGTGCTTCTGTTGGAGGCCGGACCGAATATCACAGAGGATGATTTCAAGGTCCCCGACAAGCCGAAACAAAAAGGGATCAACCTCAAGACGCGCATTCTCGCCGTTCTGCGAGGCCAGTATATTCAAGCCAGGCTTGGGTATTTCAGCGACCAGATCAAGCACCTGTTTGTGAACGATTGGAAGAGTCCGTATACCACGCCCCCGGGGCAGTTCTACCTTTGGATTCGCGGGAGACAACTTGGAGGCCGCCTTCATCTTTACGGACGCGTTTTACTTCGCATGTCCGACTACGACTTCAAGGCAGCGAGCAAAGATGGATTTGGAGAGGATTGGCCTATTTCTTATGCCGACCTCGCTCCCTATTACGACCAAGTTGAGGAATTCCTGGGCGTCTATGGTTTGCGCGACAACGTGCTCAGCCTTCCCGACGGGAAATATCCCAACAAGCCCAAACTGACAGCGCTCGAACAGGACTTCAAAGACAAGGTCGAAGCTAAATGGCCTGAGCGCTCCGTCATTTCCTGGCGGTATGCAGCTCCCAATCTCAAGCGTGTGCCGCTGCCGATCCTTGCCGCGAAGGAAACAGGCCGGCTCACGATTCGAACCGATGCAATCGTGAAGAAGATCACGGTTGATCCAGGTACCGGAAAGGCGACAGGTGCGGAGTTTATTGATCGGCTGACAAAGAAGACTGAAACTGTTTCGGCAAATGTGGTTGTTCTGTGCGCATCCACTATCGAGTCAATCCGCCTACTCCTCAACTCGGCTTCGCCGAAACATCCGAATGGTTTGGCCAACTCAACGGGCCTGGTTGGACGCTACTTCATGGATCAGTGCCCAAGTCAGATTTACGGATCCGTCCCTGGAACCAAGGGATGGGAGCTTGATGATTCGGCGCCCTCGGATCCTTTCTATGGGCCTTCGGGCGGCGTTTGCATTCCTCGATTCCAGAACCTCAACGGTGTTACAAATCCAAAATTCGTCAGAGGCTTTGGATTTCAGGGAGCCATTGGGCGGACCTTTGTTCCTGAAGATCGTCCTGCTGTTTTCGGGATCATGGGATTTGGTGAGACGCTCCCTTACTACGACAACTGCGTCACTCTCAATCCGAGGCGAAAGGATGCGTGGGGCATTCCTGTGCCACACATCAAGTGTTCGTTGGCCAACAATGAGCATGAGTTGCTGCGAGAGGAAATGAGATCGATTATTGAGATGGTTGAAGCTTGCGGCTACAAGATCGCATTTGCGGGGTCGGCTCTTGGCCTCGAGAATGAGAGAGAGGCTTTTTCTGAGGCTGGCTGGCTCAGCAGGCTCCTGTTCCGAAAATCATTCAAGAAGAATATGGCTGTTGGAGCTTCAATTCATGAGTGCGGCGGTGCCCGCATGGGTGCCGATCCAACCAAGTCGGTTCTCAACTCATACAACCAAAGTTGGGATGTAAAAAACCTGTTCGTAACCGACGGAAGCTGTTTTGCCTCGAGTGGCACTGTCGGTCCTGCGTTGACAATCATGGCCCTGACGGTGCGAGCGTGCGAGTACATCGCGCGTGAATACAAGGCGAATGCACTCTAAGGCCACGCAACGTCAACCCGAACGATCTCGGATGTTGTCAGAGCCAGGCCGCTGTGGTGAGCCTTGGAAATTAGTTGCCGGCTCAGTCTGTGCGCGCCGGAACTCGCTGCGAATTGAGCAATCGCTGACGCATGAGCGCCAGGTCCGCGCTCGTAAATCGGTTGCTCTCGACAGCTCGCGCGTTCGCCCGCAGATGGTCCTCGCGCATCATCGAGAACACCAGCGCGTGCATGCCCGAACCATTCAAGACGAGTCCAAGGATAGCTTCAAGGAGTACCTGCCAATCAAGGTGACGCAACTTGTCGCGAAGCTCGGCAGGGACCATCTTTTCGGCGGCCATCGCGGCGAGAGCAATTCGTATTTGTGCGACACGCACTTTGCTGCCGAATGGGTGGTTGGCAATCAGAAGCATTGCACGCTCGTTGCGCTCCGCTAGTTTGGCAACCAGTGGATCAAAGGGGTTGGCGCCAAATTGCATTGCGCCCAGTGTCGACGGCCCGTTTGCTATGGCTTCGTCGATCACGTCTACTCCTGCATAGAGGCCCACCCGCAGCACTTTGCCTGCCTGGATGAGAGCATCGAGTTCAGCCATCAGATCCTGTTGCTGAATCGCGCTTGCCGTGGCTTCATGCAGAAAAAGCACGTCGACGCGATCAGTCCGTAGCTGTCGAAGGCTCGACTCAAGTGATGCCCGAAGTCCAGCAACCGTGAAATGGCCGGGCATGACGTCACGCTTGCTTTCCCGGCGCAGGAGGCCACGAACTCCCGGCACATGAAGGGCGGCTCGGACCGCAGGGATCGCTGCTCGCTTGAGTGCGCTTGGCCTTACCGGAGTGATCCCGAACTTCGTCGCTACCACGGCTTGGTCGCGCTTTCCAAGCAGGAATTCGCCCAGCACCGCTTCGGCATCGCCATATCCGTAACTGCGCGCACTGTCGAAGAGCGTGATGCCTGCGTCCCAGGCAACCTTCATCGCGTGTAGCGAGGCGGTTCGGCCTACACGTCCCAGCACCGAACCGCAGCCGAATCCCAGTACAGATGTCTTGATTTCACCGCACGTGCTCTGTCGCATCGGCTCCATTTTATCGCGCAGGGATACCCAGATGCGTTTGTAGACTCCGGTCGATCGGGCCAATTCTTGTTTGAGTTGTGTGCACTTCTCGCTTTCCCAACACCCGGTTACCGCTGCCGGACCATTTTTATTCATAGTTTAGGCTTCATCGAAAACCACAGTAACTCGACAGGTTCTTGAGAGACATGAGAAGCGCTTCCTTTACTGTAAGATGGCAGTTGGGATGGCAGCGCGGCTTCAGCGCAGCACGGACTAACCAATGGCAGACCACGCGAAGAGTCTCCTGAATGTACTCCTGATTACGTATGCGTTTCCGCCGGCAGGAGGCGTAGGGACTTTGCGTGCCGCAAGCCTTGCACGCTACCTACCTAATGAAGGTATTCGGTTCGATGTGCTCACCACTCGCAATCCATCCTCAGTGGGCACCGACCCAAAGCAACTCAAGGGTATACCGCCCGAAGTGACTGTTCATCGCACGATGACACTCGACCTCCCGTTCGGGATCAAGAAGCGGCTCAAGAGGTTGCTTACCGGAGCGAAACCGCCCACGAATCAAGCAGGCGATGGCGGCCCTCCGAAGAAGCCGAGCTTTCTGAAGCGAACTCTTCAGGACGCTTTGCTGCCCGATCCCCAGGTCACTTGGCTTCCCATGCTCACCCGAGCCGCTCGCCGCATCGTCAGGGAGCGGAAGATCGACCTCGTACTGGTGACCGCGGGTCCCTACTCCAATCTTCTCGTCATTGAAAGGCTCCGCAAGGAGTTTCCAAAACTTGCGATCGTGGCGGATTTTCGAGATGAGTGGCTCGCGACCGCATTTGATGTAGCAAGCTTTCAATTCAGCCTGAGCGAGCGTGCCCTTCGATTTGCTCGGAAAGCGGAAGCCAAGGTTGTGAAGGATGCAACCGAAATTGTTGCAGTTACCGAGGCTGCACGCCTTGCGATTCGTGCCCGCTACCCATCGGAACCTGAGAGCAAGTTTCATCTCATCCCGAACGGGTTCGATGCAACTACCCTTGTCCGCTCCACACCTTCACCAAACTCACGCTCTGACGACAAGATCGTGGTCACGTATGTCGGCACTGTCTACGCCTCTACTGAACCGACGATGCTGGTTGAAGCCTTGCACTCGCTGCCTCTGGAGGTGAAGTCTCGATTCAAATTGCGCTTCATCGGCCACATTGAAGAGCCTCGATACCGCGATGCCCTGCTTCACCTAGGGGACATGGTCGAATTGAAGGGGTACCTGCCGCAGCACGAGGCATTGGCTGCGATGAACGAGACCGATTACGTCCTGCTGATTACGCACGATCGCCTGAACGTCTCTGCAAAATTCTACGATTACATTGGCGCAGGCAAGCCCATCCTTGCTTGCGTGCATCCCGATGGCGACGTACGACACCTTGTAGAAGCGCTCCGCGCGGGTTGGTGGGCGGACAGTAGCGATGCAGGAGGGATGCGCCAGCTTTTTCTGGACGCAGCTTCGCGGGGCAATTCGCTGGCGAGTGAGTTTCGGCCAGACAATGAGAAGATCGCGCAATACGAACGGAAGGTGCTTGCGCACAAATATGCGGGCCTGCTGCACTCCATAGCGGCTCGCCATTATAGAACCGACCGACTCATTCCAGTGGCCGACCTCGCGCAAGAGGTCCGGTAGCGATGCTCAAGATTGCTGTCGTCACTCGGTATTTCCCGAATTCAGAACAACCAACGCACGGCCGGTCCGCATATCAGACATTGCGGGTCCTCGCCCTCGAGGCAGAAGTGCGGGTGTTCTATCCCAACTCCGTCTATCCGTCGTTTCTCAAGCCGCGAAGCAGGACTTACAACAATCTCGATGCCTCTTACAGCCTGCCGGATGTCAACGTAAGTTACTACGACTATCCTGCGCTGCCCCTGCTTTCCCGGCCATTCAACGGCGGGATGGCCGCTCGTATTCTCCTGCCCCATGTCAAAATTTTTGCGCCCGACCTCATTTTCAGTTTCGTTCTTTACCCTTATGGGTATGCAGCCTTGCAAATCGGCAAGGCCCTCTCCGTTCCCGTTGTCGCCATGGGTATTGGATCTGACATTCACAGCATCGGCGATCGGCTTTCGGCTATGCGCACGCGATCCGTTCTGCGCGAGGCCGATTTTCTCGTTACCGTCAGTGAAGATCTGCGGAAAAAGGCCGTCGGGATGGGCGCACCGCCGGCGAAGACTCGCGCCATTGTCAATGGCTGCGATCTATCGGTCTTTCAAGTGATGGATCGCCTTGAAGCGAGAGAGAAGTTGCACATTGACCCGGCAACGGATGCGGTGGTTTACATTGGGCGCATGGACCTGAAGAAGGGCCTTCGTGAACTCGTCGAAGCAGCGGCTTCACTGCATCCACAGCGGCCTAACTTGCGCGTCTATCTGGTTGGGGAGGGGCCAGACTTGGCGGCAATCGAGAACGCAGTTCAAGCACATAATGCCGGAAGTTACATCAACGTGCTGCCTGCCTGCTCCTTCGATGATGTTGCAATCTGGAACGCGGCATCTGATCTGGTCACCCTTCCAAGCTATATGGAGGGATGCCCAAACGTCATTCTGGAAGCGCTGGCCTGCGGCCGCCCAGTGGTCGCTACGAATGTGGGTGGCATCCCCGAGATTATGGGTGACGAGTGCGGGCGCCTCGTACCCCCCAGGGATCCTGCCGCGCTGGCGCTCGCGTTGGCATCTGTTCTGGACGCAACCTGGGACGCAGCGGCGATCTCCGCTCTCCGTGGTCGCAGCTGGACCACCGTGGCAGCAGAACTACTCGAGATCTTCGAGTCGCTATTAGCGGGTCGTCAGGCGGCGGTACATGCCAGGTAAACTGCCCTTCGGCCGTCTGGAGACCTGGGTATGACAGTCCTGCACACGGCGGTCCGATCACTCGTCCGTCTGCTCGCAGTGATCGGACTCCTCACGGTGCTGGTGATCACGACTCCCATTGTCTCTTGGTGGGCATTGGTCTACTCCGGCCCCATCGAGCAGCCAAAAGGGGATGTTCTCATCCTGCTCAGCGCGGCTGCTGATGATGAGGGCGGCATCTCCTACTCGTCTTACTGGCGCGCGCGGCAAGCGGTGCTTGCCTGGCAAACTGGAGGCTTCAAGAAGATTGTGGTCAGCGGCGGAGGCGGCCCAGGCATCATGAACTTCTTGATTGCAGAGGGGGTTCCTCGAGAGGCGATCGTGGCTGAGTGGCGATCTACGAGCACCCGGGAGAACGCATTGGAGACGGCTCGGCTGCTACAAGGCATGCCAGGCAAAAGAGTACTGCTCACCAGTGATTTTCATATGTTTCGCGCGATTCGCGTCTTTCGCAAGCTCGGAATTGACGTCACGCCCATGGTGGCTGCGGATGTGCTCCACGCCACCGAACACTGGAACGGACGCTTCCAGGCATTCCAGACCATGGTCGTCGAGTCCGCAAAGATCGCAGATTATGGCGTCCGTGGCTGGATCTAGCCGCGATTTCTCACGAGGAGTAGGCGAAGAGTAACGGTGGGGCGAAAAAATAAGTGGCAAAAGGCCGTTCATTTCAGGCATAACTACGGTGTCGAGTCGTAGTTTTGTGTCGAGAAAAG
>Ga0182018_10001015_pt1 | contig 33861 bp, 40 predicted proteins | sample 812P2MmetaG_FD_120490 | JGI IMG/M metagenome (GOLD analysis project Ga0182018, IMG submission 120490) | Permafrost microbial communities from Stordalen Mire, Sweden - 812P2M metaG | ecosystem: Environmental > Terrestrial > Soil > Wetlands > Permafrost | place: Sweden: Stordalen | collected...
CCGCACCGCTGCTCGCGATCGCCATGGGCAGCATGATTTCTCCGCACATGTTCATGGCATCACCGTGGAGCGCCGCATTGCCATGGATCGAATTGCTGCTGGCCACGCCGGTCGTCCTGTGGGGCGGCTGGCCGTTCTTCCAGCGCGGATGGGCTTCGGTGATCAATCGCAGCCCCAACATGTTCACGCTGATCGCGATGGGCACCGGCGTTGCCTACCTCTACAGCTTGGTCGCAACTCTGTTCCCGCAAGTCTTTCCTGCGTCGTTCCGGAGTATGAACGACCGCCCCGACGTTTATTTTGAAGCCGCCGCGGCGATCGTCACCCTGTTCTTGCTCGGCCAGGTCCTCGAATTGCGCGCCCGCAGCCAGACCTCCAGCGCGATCCGGGCGCTCCTCGATCTCAGCCCCAAGATGGCCCGCGTGCTGAGCGAGGAGGGCAGCGGCAGAGGCAACGAGAACGACAACGAGCGCGATATTCCGCTCGACCAGGTGAAGCCCGGAGATCGGCTGCGGGTACGTCCCGGAGAAAAAATCCCCGTCGATGGCGTCGTGCTCGATGGCTCAAGCACAGTGGACGAGTCCATGATCACCGGCGAGTCCGTTCCCGTGGAGAAAACGGCAAACTCAACCGTGATCGGCGCGACCGTAAACGGCAACGGCTCTCTCGTGATGCGCGCCCAGCGTGTCGGCAGCGAGACCATGCTGGCGCAGATTGTGCAAATGGTCAGCCAGGCACAGCGCACCCGCGCCCCGATCCAGCGGCTGGCCGATAAAGTGGCCGGCTGGTTTGTTCCAGCCGTTATCGCGATCGCAGTCGTGACATTCATCGCGTGGGTGAGCTTCGGACCGGAGCCGCGTTTCGCGCACGCCATCGTGAACGCCGTGGCCGTGCTCATCATCGCCTGCCCCTGCGCCCTGGGCCTGGCGACGCCGATGGCGATCATGGTCGGCACCGGACGCGGCGCGCACGCCGGTGTCCTCATCAAGAATGCCGAGGCACTCGAGACTCTCGAAAAAGTGGACACCATCGTCTTCGATAAGACCGGCACTCTGACCGAGGGAAAACCCAAAGTATTTGCGATCTCGCCGCACGGCCATCCGCCAGACGTTACGAGAGACGAGCTGCTGCGACTGGCGGCAAGTCTGGAGCGAGCTAGCGAGCATCCACTGGGCGCGGCGATTGTCCGCAAGGCAAATGAAGAGACGCTCAGCTTGAGCGAGCCCGTTGATTTTCAATCCATGCCCGGCCTCGGAGTACGCGGCACCGTGGAAGGGAAAACAGTGGCCGTGGGCAACATTGCCTTCATGAAACAGCTCGGCGCGCTCGGACAGCAGGAAGCGATCGCTGTCGTTCGGCCCGGCGGATCCACCTCAATTTTCGTGGCCGTCAACGGCCGCTATGTCGGCTCGATCGCAGTAGCCGACCCCGTGAAGGTATCCGCCGCAACGGCGTTGAGCGAACTGAAAGCCCAGGGAATCCGCTTGGTCATGCTCACCGGCGATAACCCGGCCACCGCCCTCGAAATTGCGCGGAGCCTCCACATCGACGACTTCAAAGCCGAGGTTCTGCCAGCACAGAAAGCCGAGATCGTCAGGACTCTCCAAAGCGAAGGCCGAGTGGTAGCCATGGCCGGCGACGGCATCAATGACGCCCCCGCGCTGGCGCAAGCGCAAGTCGGAATTGCCATGGGCACGGGAACCGACGTAGCGATGGAAAGTGCAGGTATCACGTTGCTTAAAGGAGACCTTGAAGGAATTCTGCGCGCCCGCAAGCTGAGCCAGGCAACCATGCGCAACATCCGCCAGAACCTGTTCTTCGCCTTCGTCTACAACGCGTTGGGTGTGCCGATAGCGGCGGGCGTGCTCTATCCCATATTCGGATTGCTGTTGAGCCCGATCCTGGCAGCCGCAGCGATGAGCCTGAGTTCAGTATCAGTAATAATGAACGCGCTACGATTAAGAAAAATCAAGTTGTAGAAAGTAAGAAGCTTTCATCCTGAAAAAATTGTCATCCTGAGCGAAACAATTGTGTTCGCGAAGCGAGCGCAATTGCGGAGTCGAAGGACCTCTACCCTCCCGAAACTCTGGTTTCATCGTCATTTCCGACGAAAGCCACCGAACCCCTACAGCTTGCTCAAATAATCCGTAATCTCCGGACTGCTCCAATCCACAGCCCCGATAAACTTACGGCGGATGCGTCCATTGCGATCGATAATGTAGGTTTCAGGCCAGCCGAAAGTGCCAAAAAGAGCGCTCGACTTCTGCGCCCCATCGCGCACCGTAACCATGCTGCTGAGATGATAATCCCGCAGGAATTTATGGTAAGCCGCATCGTCATCGTCAATGCTGACCGCAACCACCACGACGCCTTTGTCTCGTAAGCGCGACTGCATTCGAACCAGAGACGGAGTCTCCTCGATGCAAGGCGGACAAAAAGTTCCCCAGAAATTCAGTACCACCACCTGCCCGCGAAACTGACTCAGCGTAACTTTATGGTCAGAATCCTGCACCGTGAAGTCCGGAGCATTCGATCCGATGCGCGCCGGATTACCGCCGCTATAGCAACCGATCAAGGCGGCCAGCAATCCAATCACTAAAGTAGCGGCGGCAAGAGGCGTTCGTCTCACCCCGCTATAATAGCGAAAAGCTGATGGACAGTTCACCTCCAGCCGCGCCGCTCCAGCTCCCCGTCCCCAAAGTTTCGATTCCCCAGGTGTCGATTCCCGAGATGTCGATCCCCGAAGTTTCGATCATCATCCCCGCCCGCAACGAAGAAGCGGACCTCGGCAACTGCCTGGAGTCGCTGACCGCCCAAACCGGCGTGGCTTTCGAAATCATCGTGGTCGATGACGAGTCCACCGATCGCACCCGCCAGATCGCCGAGAGTTTTGCCGGAGTGCGAGTGATCTCCGCGGAGCCCCGACCCATAGCCGGGGCAGGGAAGGCGTGGACGGGGAAGAACAATGCGCTCGTTACAGGGGCCAATTCCAAATCCGACTTCAAAGTGGCGCGTGCCCCCTGGCTGTTGTTCACCGACGCGGATACCGTGCATCTGCCCGGCTCGCTGACGCGAGCGTTGTGCGAAGCCAAAAAAGAACAAGCCTATCTGCTTTCGTACTCGCCCGAGCAGATCGTCGTCACCTTCTCCGAGCGAGCCGTTATGCCCGTAATCTTCGCGGAACTGGCCGCCGAATATCCGCCGCGGAAAGTGCGCGACCAGAATTCAGGAATCGTAGCCGCGAACGGCCAGTACATTCTCGTCCGCCGTGCCGCCTACGACACGGTAGGCGGCCATGTCGCCGTCGCCACGGAAATTCTCGAAGATGTCGCGCTGGCCCGTCTGTTCCGCGACGCCGGCCAATGCGTGTACTTCCGTTACGGTGGAGACGCCGTGCGCACCCGCATGTACCGCGACTGGCCGCAACTGCGCGAAGGCTGGACCAAAAATCTGGCCTTGTTGTTTCCGAAGCCGGAATTTCTGGCATTCCAGAGTTTGTATTGGTGGTTTGCAGCGTGGCTGGCGCTAGCTGTTGCCGTGTATGGAGCCACCGCCCGGCACTTCCTGTGGTGCGTGTTCGCAGCCGTCTGGCTGTTGCTGTATCGGCGAATTCGCGGCGCACAGTTCGCGACCCTGAATAACCTGATCGCAATCGCCGCGGGCCCGCCCATGTTCGCATATCTGCTGCTACGATCCAAGAAAGCCCGCGCCAGGGGCCAAGTGTCGTGGAAAGACCGCGTGTACGAAGTGGGCGAAGCGGGCGCGGCCAAGCGAAAGGCTCCCACCGAGGCGCAATCCTCAAAACCCATTCCGAACGTTGAACACCAAAGACTGAAAGCTGAAAGCTGAGAGCTGATTCCGATGGTCTACTTAACCCGTAAAGCCGAGTTCTCCGCCGCGCACTTCTACCACAATCCAGACCTCACTCCGGACGAGAACCAGCGCATTTTCGGCAAGTGCAATAACCCCAATGGGCACGGCCACAACTACACCCTGGAAGTCACGGTAAAAGGTGCCGTCGATCCCAGGTCCGGATTCGTCGTCGACCTCAAGCAGTTGAAAGACGTTATGAGAAGGGAAGTGCTCGACGCGCTCGATCATCGCTTCCTGAACAAAGAAGTCCCCGAGTTCTTCACCAGAATCCCGACGACAGAGAACCTCGCGATCGCCATCTGGCAGCGCCTCGCGCCAAAACTCAACGCCGCGCAATTACATCGCGTTCGCGTCTACGAAACGCCCGACCTGTTTGTCGATTTCTACGGAGAAGCATGAAGGCGCACCTCACTCGCCGCTACATGTTCTCAGCGTCGCACCGCTTGCATAGCGACGACATGTCGGAGGAAGAAAATCGCGCGACATACGGCAAGTGCAACAATCCCTACGGACATGGCCATAACTACGCGGTCGAAGTCACCGTCAGTGGCCCGGTCGACCCCCAGTCCGGAATGGTCTGCAATCTGGTCGATCTCGACGGCTTTGTCCACACCCGGATCCTCGAGCGCTACGACCACCAGAATCTCAACCTGCTGTCGGAATTCACACGCGAGGTTCCGACCACAGAAAATCTATGCATCGCCATCTACGATATTGTGAAGCGCGGCTTCAACCAAGCTCATCTAGAAAAGGTGCGCATTGAAGAGACTATGATGAATTCGTTTGAATACGCAGGAGAGGATAGTCGATAGTCTTTAGTCGTTTGGGATACAGCTCGCCAACGACTATCGACTAACGACCAACCAACCTATGAAATCCACTGACTTATCCGCGACCACCCTGACGAGCGCCAGTTACGAAGAACTGGTGCGCGAGATGATTGTCCGCCTCGGCGAAGATCCCGAGCGCGACGGCCTGGCGCGCACACCCGAGCGCGTGGCCAAGGCCATGCAATTTCTGGTCAAAGGCTACAAGGACGATCCCGAAGCGCTCCTGCGCGACGCGCTGTTCACAGTCAGCTACGACGAGATGGTGATCGTGAAAGACGTGGAGATGTTCAGCCTGTGCGAACACCATCTTTTGCCGTTCTTCGGCAAGGTCCACGTGGCCTACATCCCCAACGGAAAAGTCATTGGCCTGAGCAAAATCCCGCGCCTCATCGAGGCCTTCTCGCGCCGCCTGCAGATCCAGGAGCGCCTGACCACGCAGATTGCGGAAGCGATCCAGAACACCATCGAACCGCAAGGCGTCGGCGTCGTCATCGAGGCCCGTCATCTCTGCATGATGATGCGCGGCGTCGAGAAGCAGCATTCCTCGGCCGTAACTTCCTCCATGCTCGGCTGCTTCCGCAAGGAAGAGGAAACCAGAACCGAATTCCTCTCGCTGATCCGCCAGCGCACAAACGGCATGTGATTTGTGGAGCTAGTGCCGGGAAGAGAAAGTGTGGGGACGGGCACTGTGGGGACGGGCGACTCGCCCGTCCAAGCCGAGCACAGCTCGGCAACCGCGCGTAGAAAAAATAGTGGCGATTCCGTCGAGCGGTACACTCTAGAAGGCTGCAGAGATGTCTTTTCCGGTGTTCCGCAATATGCCCTGTGACGCGGGCAATGGATTGAGCATCTAAGAAAAGTAGTTGTGGCCGTTAGCTAAAGTAGTTGTTGCCGTTAGCTAACGACCAACGACGAACGACCGACATGTCATTCCTCGATTACTTCAAGTCGCTGAAACCAGAGCACCGCATGGCGTGGATGATCGCCATCGCTGCCGATGCCCTGCAGATCATGGCATTTCCACTCTTTGCCGAGGGAGCCTTGTCCCCGGCCGACTCAATCCTCGATCTCGTTGTCGCCTTCATGATGATTCGTCTGCTTGGATGGCACTGGGCTTTCCTGCCGACGGCGGCGGCAAAACTCATTCCCGCCGCGGATCTTTTTCCGACATGGACTACGGCCGTATGGTTCGTCACCCGCCAGCAGGTACATGGCAAAGACAAAGACGTGGAGATTCTACCTCCTGGCCCCGCCCCCGAACCGCGCCGCTGAAAAATGACACATCCGTGACCGCCGCGCTTTCCTGCCTGCAAGCAGCTAAAGGCCGCAAGAATGGCGTAAAATGCTTGGCAAGATCTAAACTGGGTAAACTCTAAGGAGATCGCGATGAACAGACGCTGCGCTTTTATCCTCCTCGTGCTCGTAACTTCGTTGACTCTAGGCTGCGGAAGCGGCAGCGACCCCAATCGCCAGCTTCAATCCATCACCATCAATTCGGTTGTGGCTGGTCAGCAGATTCAATTCGTCGCCACCGGCACTTTTTCCGCCGCGCCAACCACGGTCAGCCCGCTCCCGGTCAGCTGGTCCTATGCCCCGCCGCCCGGACAGTACACCCTGACGACGCAGCCTTTTTCGTTCAATTGTGCGCAGCCGGAATCCCCGGGTCCAATCGTTGCGATGGCTCCCGTGAACCCCAATGCCCCGAGCACCGGGTCGACCTCCTCCACCACCATGATTAATACGTCCGGGCCCATCCCGTGCCCGTAAAGTTCTTTACCAAATAAAATTGTCGTCACCAACTAAGAATTGTCATCCTGAGCGGAGCGAAGGACCTTCTTTTTGCCAGCCGCAATCAGGCTTTAAGCCGTCATCGTCGATCTGCTTTACTGAAAGCTGCCGGCTGACAGCTGACAGCTACCAAGTCCCATACCGATACCGTTGCGGTCGTTCTCTGAAGATATTAATCATGACCACCCCCGTAACGAAGCCTCCAATGTGCGCCCAGAAAGCAATTCCGCCCGAACTCTGGCTCGTTTCCGAGATTGCGGTGGAAGTTCCGCTCAGGAAGTTCATCAGAAACCAATAGCCCAGCATCAACCACGCCGGAACGTGAAACAGAAATATCGGAGGAAACCAAATCAGCACTCGCGCCCGCGGATACAAGATGAAGTACGCGCCCATCACCCCCGCAATCGCGCCGCTCGCGCCCACACTGGGTATGCGCGAGCCCTGATTGATCAGAATGTCAGTCATAGCGGCCGCCAGCCCGCAGACCAGATAGAACACCAGATAAGTGAAGTGTCCCAGGTAGTCTTCGATGTTGTCGCCAAAGATCCACAGAAAGAGCATGTTCCCGGCCACATGCAGGAATGAAGCGTGCAAAAACATCGCCGTGAATAACGGCAGGATCGCCGTGGCCAGCCCGTCGTAGGAATGTCCCGTGAGCACCGCCAGCGTATGATGAGGAACCACGCCAAACTGCATCATGAGCGAACTTAGCGCGCGATGGCTCTGCATCCCGACTGAAAGTTCCCACAGAAAAACCAGTACGTTCAGCACGATCAGAAAATAGTTAACGAATGGCGTCGAGAAAGTTGGCTGATCGTCGCGAAGAGGAATCATAGGGAATCGGTAATTGTGTAATCTGTAATTTGGTAATCTAAGAGCGCACCCTGAACACCATCCACAGCCGCCGTCCGCAAATTGCCAGATTACAAATTACCAAATTACAAAATTCCATGAACGGTGTCGTAATCATAGATAAGCCGCCCGGCCTGACGTCGCACGACGTGGTCAACCGCGTGCGCCGAATTCTCGGGCAGCGCTCGGTCGGTCATCTCGGAACCCTGGACCCCTCAGCCACCGGCGTCCTGCCCATTGTCGTCGGCAACCTGACGCGCCTGGCGCAGTTCTACGCCCATTCCGAGAAGACCTACGAAGGCGTAATTCGCTTCGGCTTCGCCACCGACACCTACGACGCCGACGGCGAGCCCACGACGCCTGTGCAGGATGTGCAGATAAATTACGATGAAATCCGCGCGCTCGCCGCCCAGTTTCAAGGCGTCATCGAGCAAATGCCACCGCCATTCTCCGCCAAAAAAATTGCCGGAGTGCCCGCCTACAAACTGGCGCGCAAGAAAGAACCGGTCGAGCTCAGGCCGGTCCAGGTAGAAATCAAGGAATTCGAGATTCTGGATGCCGAGAGCGATCAGGCGAGTGGGATTCAGGTAGAGACGCGGCTTGCCGCGTCTGAGGTGGGACAAACCCCGTCTCTACAGGGAAACAGCGGGTTGCTGACCCCGAGGGTTCAGCCGAACGATCAGCCGGGTCTTCACCCAAAAAATGATCAATCCGCCTTCCGCGCCCGCGTCGCCTCCGGCACCTATATTCGGTCGATCGCCCACGAGATGGGACGAAAACTGGGCTGCGGCGCTCATCTGGCCAGCTTGCGCCGCACCGCCGTAGCCGAGTTCGCCATTGCGGACGCACACTCGGTGGCAGCCCTGGAAGCCGCAATGCAGCAGGGAATTGTCGGGTCGTTGTTCGTCCATCCGAGAAAGCTGGTGCCCGGACTGCCGAGCGTCACCGCCACCGAAGAAGTCTCCGCCCTGATCCGCTGCGGCCGGGCCGTAAATCTCCCGGAAATGTCCCGCGCCCCCCAAGTCAAGGTCTTTTACGGCCAAGCCGAGCTGATAGCCATAGCCACCCGCATAGCCGGCACGCTTTTCCACCCCCAAATCGTCTTTCCCACGTAGCGGCGGACGCATTCGTCCGCCGGCAAGCTGCAGACGCGCAAGATAAATGTAATGTCCGATAACAGGTATTATGTCAAATACGATAAGGGTCAGATGTAAGACATCTATGCCCCATGTAAGCCGTTTTGACTTTAGCCTTACTTCCCCATCGAATTCCTATCGCCCATGTAGCGCCGCCGCCCTGGGAAAGCCGAGCAGCAACATCAGGTGGCCCTGAACCGCCTTCAAACAACCCGGCGGAATGTCCTCGACAAAACGAGCCCGCCTGGATTTCCAGTCCACGCTCTTAATGGCATCGGACAGAATCACCCCAGTGGTGGCAAGGCCTGCCGGGACCGGGACCTCGAAGGGATAGCCTTTCACCTGTTTTGTAATGGGGACCACAATAGCAAGGCCATGCCTGTTATAAGCGGCCGGCGACAGAACCAGCGCAGGACGCCACCCTGCTTGCTCGTGTCCCGCCTGAGGATCGAAATTTATTTTGATGATGTGCGATTCATCGGGAACGTATCCACGATCTACCATATCTCGTTACCAACGGGCTTGCCCCAATCCTGCTCGCCATGTCGATTTTCGGGGGTGATCTTCGCGACCATGGCTCCCAGTGTCGGCCGCCGTCTTACAGGCTCGAGCCAAATGAGTCCATTCTCCACCAGAATCTCGAGCTCTTCGCCCTCGCGCAGGTGGGCTTGTTCAAGTATCGTTTTGGGGATGCGGACTGCCTGACTATTTCCCCACTTCACAAGTTGCGCCCGGGCACTTGCCATAATCGAACCTCTGGATTAAGTATATACATTCGTATATCCGTGTCAAGGATGGCTCCTTGACCATGTTTCTCCGGGCGGTTTGCGCTGCCTTCCGCCCCTTGATTTCGCGGTTACAGTACCACTACCGCCGGGCGGCGGGAACCCTCGGCGGACGACTGCAGCAGGCTGGTCACTGACTTGTCCAAACACGGCATCACTTCGAGCTCATCGATTCTGCAAGGTCATTGCGAAACTTCTGCAGTAGCGCCAGTCGTTCCGGCGTAGCCTCAACCACTTCGTTCTTCGCCTGAAACACCTTCAGTCCATCCCTCTCCGTGAGCACCCCCATCACTTCACCCATGCGCCATCCGGGACTGCCCAGAATTTGCAATCCATCCACGCCCGGTACCAGCAAAGCGACGCAGCCCTCGCGCATCACGCCAATGCACTTGGGATAGCGTTCAAAGGTCTGAAGTTCGAATCCCGCCAGGTAGAGGCGCTGAAGTTGTTCGGCAGAATCAGGCATAAGAAGAATTCAGGGTAGAGACGCGGCTAGCCGCGTCTAGGCAGCGTCGATGCTGCATCCAGTTGAGGCTCACTGCGCCTCCGCGTGGACGACTTCCAGCGCATTTCCCTCCACCAGCTTCAGAAAAGTAAACACTCCATCGTTGGCCGAAAAGCACGCAAACGAAGCACCCGGCGCAGCCGGAGCGGCGTAGCTAGCGATAGTTCCGCCCGTTTGGGCGTCTGCGACCACCACCGCTGAGCCCCGGTTTTCCTGACCTGGATCGCCGCCATTCGCAAAGACGACCGCCAGCCGATTTCCTGAAACATGAAACGCGTTCGGCATAGCTCCCAGCAGCGGGGGCGTCACTTTGAGCGTCTGCATAATCTTTCCGCTGGGTGCGATCACATAGACCAGCGCCGGCGAAGATGGTCGCATAACGTAAAGGTACCCATCGGCCCCGACCTCGGCATCGGAGAGATCAAGCGCAGGCGCCACTTTCGCGGCATCCTTCGGCTGCAACTTCAGACCCGCCCCCGCTTTCCCACGTCCAGCCTCCTCAAATGACAATCGCGCCAGTTCCCTGCCGTCGGCGGAAAATACCGCCGTGAAATTGCGGCCGTGGTCATCTTTATTCTGCGCGTCGCGCCGCACACCCGACACCAGGAAATTTCCCCCGGCAAACGCGGCGAATGTGTACACCTCGAAGTCGGCATCAAGACGCGCAGGCGATGCCGGCGACCCATCGGAAGCATAATGAAGCACGTAGATCCGCGGCTTCAATCCTGCACTCTGCGCGATCTGATACAGGCCGCCATCGGACGCAGGCGAAAAAGCGTCGGCGCGTTCAAGCGCCAGCTGCGAAAACGCGGCCGGATCAAACAGCGCGACCCGCTTGCCATCCGCATCGATCTTTACCACCGGACCCAGCAGCGGCCGGTCCGCAGCAAATTTTCGAATATAGAGATTGCCGTCCGCGTCGCACTTAGATGAACTCATGAACGCGCCGCCCATCTCAGAGACCACGTTCATGGTGGAGGAGGCGCGCAACGTGATGGTAGATGCAGAAACTGGAATTGAAGCGGCCGCCTCGGCTGAAGCAGAGCCGTTTTGACCAGCCCACAACGCGGTAGATAACGCAGTGAAGCCGACAAGCGCGAAAAAACCAGTGGAGTACGATCGCATCCAGCGCCTAAAACGTTCCCAGAACCAGATCAAACCTGATAACTGACAACTGCCCTACATCTTGTACTTGCCAAGATCGTCATCGCCCAGGTCTTCCAGCCACTTGCGAAGTTCCTCGCTATTAACGGCGGGGACGGAGCTGGCAGTCTGCTTCGAGTTCTTCAGAACTTCGTCCTCAACAAAGATAGGGCAATCCATGCGCAGCGCCAGCGCCAGCGCGTCCGACGGACGCGAATCGATACTCACCACGTGCCCTTCCCTCTCCAGCCAGATCACCGCGTAAAAGGTATCGTCCTTCAGTTCAGTGACCACCACTTTGTGGACCAGCGCGTCCAGCCCGGTGAGAACATTCTTGATCAAATCGTGGGTCATCGGCCGCGGCGTGTTGACCTTTTCAATCTCCAGCGCAATGGCATTGGCCTCGTAAACCCCCACCCAGATCGGGAGCACCGTATCGCTGCCAACGTCCTTCAGCAGCACGATCGGCATATTCGAAACCGGATCCATCATGAGCCCGCGAATTTTCATTTCTACTTCCATAAAACCTCACCGGTAGAGACGGGGCTAGCCCCGTCTGACTCTACGCCAGGAGAAGCGGCCAGCGAACTAATAGAGTCACACCACTGACATCTCTCCCACCAAACTATTCGGAAAACTTCCCGTCACCAGCACCGGCACATAGCTCCCAGTTACAAGCGCCACACCCGCCAGCACCGTAAAGTTCATCACCTTGATCTGCGAAGTCCGCCCCACCCACTGTCCGCGCGCCGCATTCTTCCCTTCCACCATGACCTCAAGGACCTGCCCCACATGCCGCTGATTCCGCCGAGCCCCAATCTGCTTCTGCCGATCGTTCACAACCGCCAGCCGCCGAGCCTTCTCCGCATCAGGGATCGCATCCTCCAATCCCAACGCCGGAGTATTCGGCCGCGCGGAATACTTGAACGTAAACGCGCTGTCATATCCCACCGCATCCATCAACGAAAGCGTCTCTTCAAACTCCGCCTCCGTCTCCCCCGGAAATCCAACGATAAGATCGCTAGTCAGCGAGATATCGCGCCGCGCCCCCTGAATCCATGAAACCCGCTCCAGATACTGGTCCCGGTTGTAGAGCCGCTGCATCGCATCCAGCACCCGGGTAGACCCGCTCTGGACCGGCAAATGCACATGGTCGCAAAGCGTCGGAACGGCGTCGATCACGTCAATAATGTCCCGCCCAAAATCCCGCGGATGAGAAGTAGTGAACCGCACCCGTCGAATCCCAGACACCGAAGCCACCGCAGCCAGCAACTCAGCAAAGCTTTTCTTACCATCAGGATCGCGATAAGAATTAACGTTTTGCCCGAGGAGTTGAATCTCCGTGTATCCCAAATCCGCCAGCTGCCGGGCCTCGCCCAGCACCGACCCGGAAGTCCGGCTGCGCTCCTTGCCCCGCGTATAAGGCACGACGCAGTAAGCGCAGAACTTGTCGCATCCTTCAATGATCGTGATATACCCGCGATGCGGATTCGTCCGAGCCGTGAACTCCGTCTCGAAGCACTCATCCGTCTGCCGATCGTCAAGCCCCGTAACCCGCGACTGACCGGCTTCTAGCTGCACCAGCATCTGCGGAAGATTCCGATAGGAAGCCGACCCGCACACCAGCGAGACATACGGAGCCCGCTCAAAAATCTTTTCCCCCTCCTGCTGTGCCACGCACCCCAGGACGCCAAACTGTTTCCCCTGCGCCCGATACTTCTTATAATCCGACAGCCGGTTAAACACCTTCTGCTCCGCCTTGTCGCGAATCGAGCAGGTGTTATAAAGCACCAGCCCCGCCTCTTCGACCGTTGGAACCTGCCGATACCCCTGCTGCAAGAGCGTACCCACCACCTTCTCGGAATCGTGCGCATTCATCTGGCACCCGAAAGTCTCGAGATAAAACGTTTTGTCGCCGCTCTCCGACATGAGTTCAGTATAAACCAGCAAACCACACCCTCCTATGCGCGCGCCATCGGCGCGAAAAAAGATCCTGAGACCGCGAATGCCTGGATCCAACAAACAGGGTCGCTGAATATTCGGGACAGGTGTAGTTGATCGACCCAATAGTTATGGCGGCACTCGGACCCTCGGGTAACGCCTGTCCATCCCGACGCGCGAGGAAAGCCAGTCGGCCAGGTAAAGTGGCGTAGAAGGCCGATGCTGTTTCTTGATTTCGACGAATGCCGAAATCGGAAGACACTGTGTATCGCGGCTACCACAGCTACGCAGGAAACGGACTAGAGCGGGAGTTGCTCTACAGTTGGGAAGTGGTGCTGTTCGCGCCCCACTTTGCCATCGTACTTGGTGGTCATCTTGAATAATTCCAAATGGCCATCTGCGGCGGCAAGCTTGCATTGATCGCGTAAGCTCTGCATTTCGGCTGCGGCAAGAGGCTGAAAGTTGACCGCGACGCGGAGGTTCTGATCAAGGACCTGCATGCTATCGATGCCACTGATGGTGGTCGCAACCGGCAGGCTCATGGCATAGCGCAGTCCCTGTTCTGCGGTAACGGCGCCGAATTTCACCAATTCGCCGCTTCCGCCGAGACTCTTCATGCCGAGCGCCGCTATTCCCCGGCGATTGGCTTCAGGCAAAACTTGAGTTTCGAAGCTTCGGAATGTCGCATCGCAACAGTTGAGGGGCATCTGAATACTGTCGAAGGGAAACTCATGAGACAACATCTTCAGATGAATTTCTGGATCTTTGTGTCCCGTGAAACCAATGAAGCGAACCTTTCCCTGCTGCTTTGCGGCCAAAAGGGCTTCCGCCGACCCATTTTGAGCGAAAATCAGCTCTGGATCATTTTCATAGATCACTTCGTGGATTTGCCAAACGTCTAAATAATCGGTTTGCAGACGTCGCAGCGATTCCTCCAGCATGCGCATCGCAATCTTTTTTTCGCGACCGTGAGTACAGACCTTGGTCATCACTACTGCCTGGTCACGCTTCCCTTTCAAAGCTTTCCCGAGTCGCTCTTCGCTAAGGCCGTCGTGGTACTCCCAGGCATTGTCGAAAAAGTTGACGCCATAGTCGATCGCCTTCGCCACAATCTCATTGGCTGCCTGATCTGTGTCCGCGGAACCGAGATGATAGCCGCCAAGCCCCAGCGCTGAAACCTGTAGCCCCGTACGACCAAGCGGCCTTCGTGGAACGCGCCCCGGCAAATCGCGTTGCGTCGGACTACTCTGCTGCGCCATAGTGCCCTCGGAGACGAAAGGGGCCGCACCCAAAATGGCCGCGCTCTTGATGAACTTCCGGCGGTTCCATTCGAAAGAGTCGGTCATTGATCAATCTTTACCCCTAAAACTGCTTCTCGGGAAATGGGTGTCCTGTATTTTGCTGAGCTCCGAGCATGTCCTTGACCTCCAACTGCTCGGTATCCAGAGGAAAGTTATGAGCCAGTCTTGCCTCTGGGTTGTCAAATTTAAGCGACAGCTTATAAAGTTCGTAACGGCCATCCGCCGCATCTGGCTTACATCGATCACGAAGTCCCTGCATCTCCGATTCCGAAAACGGCTTGAAATTCTCAGCGATTTGCAGATTCTGGTGCAGCACTTCCAGGCTGTCCATGCCCGTGATGGTCGTAGTGACAGGCAGGCTCATCGCGTAACGCAGGGCCTCTTCAGCCGTAACAACGCCATTCTTGATAGCCTCTCCGTGCCCATTCAAAGGCTTCATACCCAGGGCTGCGATACCTCGTTTGTTCAGTTCCGGAAGCACCTGCCGCTCGAAACTCTTGAAATTGGCGTCGAAGGCGTTCAACGGCATTTGGACTGCATCAAAAGGAAACCCGGTTTGCAGCATAGCCAGATGAACCTTAGCGCTGTGGTGGCCGGTAAACCCCACGAAGCGGACCTTGCCGTCCTTCTTCGCTTTTTCCAGAGCTTCCGCAGCCCCTTTGGGGCGAATGAAAAGCTCCGGATCGTTGTCGAATGCCATGCCATGAACCTGCCATAGATCCAAATGATCGGTCTGGAGGCGGCGTAAAGATTCTTCCAGCATCGCAAGCGCCAGGTTGGCGTCGCGGCCATGAGGACAAGTCTTGGTCATCAGAAACACTTTGTCCCGGCGGCCTTTCAAGCCGGCGCCCATCCATATTTCCGTTTTCCCCCTGCGATACTCCCAGCAGTTATCGAAGAACGTGATTCCGCCATCGACTGCCTGATGAACCATTTCTACGGCTGTCTTTTCATCCGGCGCTTCACCCAGATGATGGCCACCGAATCCGAGCGCGGAAACTTGCGCATCGGCGCGTCCAAATTTTCGAAGAGGTATTGTCGCGCTGGAGGACTGAGACATAGGCTCTGCTGGAGACTTCTCTCGCTTCAACGATTAGGCCAACTTCGATGCAGACGCGATGCGCGAGGTTGGCAAGTGAAAAACAAAAGCCAGCGAGCCCCCCTATTCCGCAAACGTCCTCGCCGCGAGCACAACCACTTGTTTTAAATCGCGGACAAAATCTTTAGCGATAATTAGATCCGCAGACTTGTATCCGGGACCGTCGAAAGCTCCTACCTGGCAATTACCGAATGTTCCGCTGGCGGGAGTGGTGACGGCGGCCGGATTCAGAAAGTTCACTCCCTTACTAAACGGATCAAACGTCATCGGTGCCGTCCTTGGCCTATCTCAGATCGGAACGGCACTCGCTGTTTATCCGCCGGTTGCGTTGACAGGATGTCAAACATCACGAAAGCTAGCATCGGGCTACGATGCTCGCGCAACGACTTTGCGTGAGAGACCACAGCTAGTCGTGTAACGCCGGGCGCCTTCCAGGTCCCAGCAACCCACGGCCCGGAAATACATCCGGAACGATCTTGCTGTCATCGACAACTGCGGTTCCGCCGACCAACAAATGCCGGACGCCTATGCTCGGCTGCATCGGCTTCGTAAAGGTGGCTTGGTCGCGGACGGTCGCCGCATCGAACACCACAATGTCGGCGTCGGCGCCCTCCTGCAATCTGCCTTTTTGTCGCGCCGCTGGAATCGAGCGCTCGAGCATCTCCGCGGGCATCAGAGTCATCTTTCGCAGCGCATCCATCAGAGTCAAAGTCCCCTTTTCGCGCACATATTGGGCTAGCACACGCGTATAGGTTCCCGCGTTACGCGGATGGCCCTGGAAGCCATCACTGGCAATCATAACCAGCGGGTGACGGATCACTTTGTCGAGCACCTCCTGGGTATTGGAGAAGACCAGAACCGGTTGGGGAGTGCTTGAATTGTGGAGTTCGTCAAAACGCGCTTTGGTGAGGTGCTCGCCGGTGTTAGGAAGAACCAAGTCGTTATAGCTGATGCCGCCTTCTTTTTCTTGCCAGCCGGGATTGAAGAGCGCCGAGTTGATCATGGTCATACCGGCAATGTAGGGATAGGCTTCGGTCGTGACATCGAGGCCGCGAGCACGCGCGCCTTCCAGCATGGAGAGGCAGTCTGGAGCATCGCCCAGGCAAGAGCTGTTGATGTGCACGATGTGCAGTGGAGCGCCTGTGATGGCGGACGCTCCGATCACTTCACTTATCGACTCGATGGAGGAGCCGGGATCGACGCGGCTCGAACTGCGTATATGAGTGTAAACCGGCACTCTCCGCTCCGCCGCCACGCGGAATATATCAACAATTTCCCAGCGAGTGGCGCCGGGCGTGTACTGGATGCCCATGCCGATCGATAATCCGCCCGCGTCAAGTTCCGACCGCAGGCGATCCTCGATTCGCCTTAGCTGTTCTGGTGTTGCGGGCTGGTCGGTCGCCGGCCCGCTCCTGGGGAGAATTTCAGCCGCCGGAATTGGAGTGCCGAATACCAGAGCTCGCGCCGCAGCATGGCTGGCGGACGTTCCATAATGAATGAGCGAGCGTCCCTCTTTCGCTTTGAGGAACTGAGCAACATCTGGCGCGCCGATTTCCAGTTCGAGCGCTGTGGTGACACCGTCGAGCGCTTTCACGCGCTGGCTCTCCATCTCCTGGCCGTGCTGGTGCAGATCAATAAATCCCGGAGCGACCACCAGTCCAGCGGCATGGATAACACGGCGTCCGCTCAGCGCGTCGGAAGAGATGCGAACAATCTTTCCATCGCGGATGCCAATGTTGCGCACTGCATCGAGGCCGGTTTCGGGATCCATAACACGTCCGCCTTCGACCACCAGATCGAACTGTTGTGCGGACAGAATGTTGGTTGGCAACGCGAGAAAGAACAGAAAAGCAATCAACGTGCGCATGGTGGCTCCGATTGACAAACGATGATATCAGGAGAATTCCATTGCAGGCTTGCTGGCGGATGACGGTCCATCGGAAGTTATTCCGCGCCAGAAGTCGGCCCGAAGCCCGGCATCTCATACGCGTGCTAAGGTTCCCCCTTGAGCAAGCTGCGAACAATTCGCTCGTCATTCTGACCAAACGACACATTGTCGTCCTGAGCGATGCGAAGGACCTGCCGTTTGCTGGCCGCAATCGTGCACTTGGCTCGCTTCCCTTTTTCAAACTGAGCCGCCGCGCTGCAGGAATCACGCTCGAACCAGTGGAATCTTGGTAGTGGTGCCGTTTGATCTCCACAGGTTGAAGACCCATCCCGATGCGCTAAACTTTGGACATGCCTGAGCGCAAACTTCGGATCGTAAGAAAGTCTCCGCCCCCGGTCATCGGCGTGTGTGAACGATGCAACGCTGAGTTCAAGTCCACTGAGCTCTCGTGGGATGACGCGGATGCGGAAATCGCGGAGGTGTTCGCTGCCCACAAGTGCAAACTATTGGACAGCACTTAGAACGCGCTGCGGATCGTGCGCGAATCCACCGAAGGAAAATAGCGGTCTCACTCCCTCCTCGCTTTTCAGTATCTTCTCTTGCATGGCCAAAAAATGCTCATACTTCAGGAAAACAGCAAGGGGCGTTTGCCGAAACCTCCGCAACCCCATTGATTCCGCCTACGCGCCTGGGGACGCCAAACGCCACCACTGCCGAAATCGCAGGCCGCTGGCTTGTTCCGGGGCTGAGCGGTAGGATATGTAAGATTCTGGCCTGGTCATCTCCCGAGGTTCAGCGTTGACAAGAGACTCCATCAGCGGATTCCTTCCGTTCTCTTGCCGCCATTGTGGCGGCCATTTATGTTTCCCTTCCCATCGCCGGACGTTTTTCGAGTGCTATCTCCTGCCCTTATTCCTTGTGCGACCCGTCCGCTGCGATGTATGTTTCCAGCGAAGCTATCGGCTGATTTTCACGCAAGTAGGCGAACGCCCTCCTGGTCCCGGAATGAATATGGATCTCAACGGATCCACGGATAACACCTAGCCAATGAGCACGTGGCGTATTCTCACAACATTTCTGTATCTCGGCCTCATCGCAGCCATTTCGTGGGCGTGCTTTCGTGACCCGTGGCCGATGATTTTGACCGATACATCTAGGGACGCGCACCGCGATCATCAATGCAAACCCTAAGCCGCCGCGTCGCCGCGATAAGGCTCCAGCTGAGGAGGATCCGCATCAGCATCCACCACCCAGACCTTCCGGTCATGGAAGTAATCAAGAAGCGGCCCCAGCGATCAAAGATCAGCCACGGCAAGATCAGAAACGGAATTGTCAGCGCTGGTCCGACCAAGAAATCCCAACACGCAGCATTAGCGCGAGCTCTGACCTGTTGCATCGCTGCCGGAGTAAGGTTCGACCTGAGGATGATCAGCATCGGCATCGAGCACCCAGATTTTCCGGTCGTGGTAATAATCGAGAAGGGGTTTGATATCCCGGCCCGGAATCTCGCGCGCCCAGACGATTCTTGCGTCATCGAGGTCGGCAGCGTTGTACACCCACTCGTTCAGCACATCGTGGTCCGGACTATATCGAACGATCACCAGATGCTTCTCGGGCGTTGCCCGTAGTTGCTGGGCGATTTCCGCGCGAGATAGATTAAACTCCCGCAGTAGGGGATGGACAACCTCTGTGCCTGGTGAAAATATTCTTGCGACAAGTAGGACAACGATCAGCCTCGATGCGAAGACTCCCACCCGGTAGCTCTTCCACTTCCACTGCCGGAGATGTCTAATGGCCTGACTAACGATGATGTAAATAGAGGCGGTCAAAGGAGCTGCATAGTGCGGCTCAAACCAATAAACCATGAGCAACCAAACTCCGCACCAAACCAACTGAATTTCCAAAAAACGAATTCTGCGGTCAAACACCAGCCAGGGCAACGTCACAAAAGGTACTAAAAGAATCGGTCCCAGAAAGAAGCTTGCACCCTCGCGGCACTTTTTCAAAAGTTGTGCAGCTAATGAATGGCCAAGAAATTTACTTGTGTTCGGGTTTTCAAAAAAGCCGGTGAATAGATGGCCTCCGTGCGCGACTGCGGGTATGATCGGCTGCCAGACGAACACCGGAACATCCCAGTAGACCCGTTGATAGAGCACCCGCGGAAACAGAAGAGCGTCGCCCGTCACCCGCCAGTTGTAATACCCCGTGAACGCAACCGTAGCCCCGAGAACCAGGACCGCTGGCACCAGCGCCCTCGCCAATCGCAGCCTCAAGTCAATGCTTCCGCGCAAACAGAGCCGGATGCCAAGAACGACCGCAACCGGAAGGCAAAATAACAGGCCCTCCAGCGGGCGGCTGTTCGCTAAAATCGCCGCACCGGCGCCTAGCAACAAGGAATCTCGCGCCCTGTAGTGGCGCAACAGTCGCGGCAGAGCACCAATCACCAGCGCTCCTCCTGTGGCGGCGACGGCGCCACCCAGATAGGTGTCGACCCAGTAACTCATGAGATCGACCCTCAGAAGCGCGAGCAACGTGCCAATAAATGCCCAACGTGCGGGTAACCACCCTTGCAGAGCCCAAGCCACCGCGGCGCACATCGCCGCCACGCTCAGCAGCACCCCAATCCAGGGATTACCCAGCAGCTGCCCCAGCGCCAGCACCATTCCCTGCGCCGGCGGGTACTTCGAGGCATACGTAGGCAGTTGGAGCACGTGGAAGGTCTCAAAATAAGCCCATAGTTCGTGCGGCGGATTGGTCAGCCTCCCGTGGGCAAACGTGTCGCCAGCCAGCAGATAACTGAACTCGTCATGGATATACGGGATCGGGACCGGGGCCAGCGGCAGCAACAGCAGGCGCGCAACAATAGATACCAGCGCCGCCCCAAAGATGATGGTCCCTTTCCTGAGTGCGAATCGCGCACCGGCGTCTTCAATCCTTTTAAGCCAGGGATCCGCAAAATGCTGCGCGAGCCACGTCAGGGGTGCCAGGATGGCTTGGATGACAACGAGAGGACCGCTCACTAGTCGCTCATTTATCCGTATAAACTGATAGTAAGATCGACGCCATCAGGAAAGCACGCCGCGAAATCGCATGATACCGGTTACGAACCCAACTCACAACAACCTCCACGCGTCACAAGACGACGCTCATCCGCCTGTTACACCGACCTCAAAGCCCATCCTCAGGTTGCGCAACTTGACCCTGATTGCGCTCATGTTCCTGCTGAGCGCCGCATACATGGCAAAAGAACTCAAGCGCGGGTGGATACCGCTCGATGAGGGGACATTGGGGCAATCGGCAGAAAGGGTCCTGCGTGGTGAACTGCCGCACCGGGATTTTGACGACGTTTATACCGGCGGGCTCGCGTTTCTTGATGCCGCAATTTTCCGCCTCCTGGGCCCGAAGTCGGCCGATCTCAGGTACGTCGCCTACGTGTTCTTTCTTGCCTGGGTTTTAGCGGTATTCTATGTCGCTCGCCGGTTTGTCTCGGTTCCCGTCGCGTGCGCCGTAACTTTTCTGGCCGTTTGCTGGGGATACCCAAACTACGCCGCCCCCATGCCCTCCTGGTACAACCTGTTCTTCGCCACCTACGGTTTGGCTGCGTTGCTTCACTACATCGAGACGCGGAGATGGGTTTGGCTGCTGCTGGCCGGCATGTGCGGCGGCTTCTCATGCACGGCCAAGGTGGCTGGCCTGTTCTTTATATCCGCCATCTTTCTTTTCCTCCTATTCCGCGAGCGCGTCGCAAACCAGAATCAATCGGCCACACGCAAGAAGACACGACTCTACCCAATCTTCGTCTACGTATGTGTGCTGGCCTACGTAGGGCTCTTGCTCGTTCTCCTTCGCCACAAATTGAATGTTGTGACTTTCGGCTACTTTTTTGTGCCCGGATCCCTGGTTGCGGCTTTCTTGGCCTGGAGCGAGTTTCGCGCAACGCCCACCACCGACCGCCGGTTTGGTTTTCTCATCCGGGAGCTGAGCATTTTCTCGCTGGGCGTCCTGATTCCGTTAGCCGTCTTCCTAATCCCCTACCTCAGGGACGGCGGCGTTATGGATGTTTTCCGTGGCGTTTTCGTACTGCCGGCGCGTCGATTTCAGTACGCGACCTTGACGCCGATAGCGATCAGGTTCCTGGGCGGCGTGGTGATCGACACCAGTCTCCTCTGGGGCGTGTTTCTCGCACCGCCCAGAGTGGCCAAGTGGGCGAGAATCACTGTTGCCCTGGTCTCGCCTGTCGCGCTCATCGTCGCCGTCAGGTACGTGAGCGTACAAAAATGTGTCTGGAGCGTCATCTGGGACCTGATGCCAGCGGCCATCATCGCTGGATTGGCATTGCTGCTTTGGCAAGCTCGTGGACTGACCGACGCCCATTCCCGCCAAAAACTATTTCTCCTGCTCTCGGTTACCGCCGGCTGCAGCCTGATTCAAGTCCCGTTCGCGGCGCCCATCTATTTCTGCTATGTCGCGCCCCTGGTCGTGCTAAGTTGTGCCGCCGTCGTGTCCTACGTCGACTTTCCATCGCCCTGGTTTCTTGGGGTCATTTATGGTTCTGTACTTTGTTATGCATTATTCGAGGTGACGCCAGGCTTCCTGTACGCCATGGGTAACTATTATGAACGCGATAACCAGACCCATGTGCTCACTCTACCTCGTGCGGGCGGCCTACGTGTGTCTCCAGAGACGGCAGCCACCTACGAGGCTCTGGGAAGAGTCATCAAGGACCACGCTCGGGGTGAGTATCTTTACGCAACTCCTGACTGCCCGGAGGTCGACTTCCTGTATGGCTTCCGCAACCCGGCGCGAACTTTGTTCGATTTCGTCGATGACCCGGTCGGCCGCACCAACCGCATCTTGCACGCCCTTCACGATCGGGACGTGAATATCGTCGTTATGAATCGGCAACCAGATTTCTCGCACGCGGTCCCCCCCGACCTCCTCGCGGCGCTCGAAAAGGAGTACCCCGAGCATCAGGAGGTCGGACACTTCGTAGTAAGATGGGTGCCATGAGCCTCACCGAGACTCTGCTCGAGCAGCCCATCGTTTATCGCCTGTGGCAGGCTCCATTTGTCGCTCAGAAGATGGCTCCTGTGCTGGCGCACAACAACATGAGCCGCGTCAATCGTGTTCTGGATGTCGGCTGCGGGCCGGGAACGAATACTTCGCAATTCACCCATACCGGATATCTCGGCATCGATATCAACGAGGACTACATCAAGTCTGCCCGCAAGCGCCATCGTCGCGATTTCGTTGCCGCCGATGCCCGCACCTACCGCGTCGCTCCCGAGAATCGCTTCGATTTCATTCTGGTCAACAGCTTTCTGCACCACATTGCAACTCCGGACGTGGTCGAGCTCTTATCTCATTTGCGGACCCTCCTAACCGACGACGGTTGCATTCATATCCTCGATCTGGTCCTTCCCTCCCCCGGATCGATCGCCCGTTTTCTTTCCGATGCGGATCGTGGCAAGTTTGTGCGTCCCTTGGAAGACTGGAAGTCAATCTTCGGCGACCTTTTTCACCCCGTCGTATTTGAGACCTTTCCTCTGACGGGAGTAGGTCTTACGCTTTGGGAGATGCTTTACTTCAAGGGAAGCGCGTTAAAGTAGTCGGAACCTGAGAGTTACGGGTGTAATATCGCTTGGAGGACTGTTCTGCCGATGATTGCTAGCCCTCGCGTCTCCGTCGCCATCCCGATCTACAACGAAGAAGCGGTTGTGCCCGAGCTCGTTCGCAGGACCACTGCCGTCCTCGACTCGCTCCCCGGCGGTCCGCACGAAGTGGTTTTCGTGAACGATGGCAGTTCCGACGGAACTCTTGGGATGCTCGAAGCCGCCGCCGAGCGCGATCCCAGAATTGTGGTCGTAGAGCTGTCTCGCAACTTCGGCCACCAGATCGCCCTCGCCGCCGCCATCGACCAGGTTTCCGGAGACGTGGTCGTGCTCATGGACGGCGACCTCCAGGATCCGCCCGAGTCTATCCCCACGCTGGTCGACCACTACCGGCAGGGATATGACGTCGTTTACGCGCAGCGTGTCAACCGCAAAGAGCCCTGGTGGCTGCGGATGTGCTACTACATCTTCTACCGTCTGCTGGCGGCGCTGTCGTCGATCGAGTTGCCCCTGGATTCCGGCGACTTTGGCCTCATGTCGCGTCGCGTCATCGATGAAATTCGCGCCATGCCCGAACATCACCGCTACCTGCGCGGCCTCCGCACCTGGGTCGGATTTCGCCAGATCGGCATCCCCATCGAACGTGCCGCTCGTCACGCCGGGCGCACCAAGTACAGCCCCCTGAAGCTGCTGAAGCTCGCCTCCGACGGCATCTTCGCCTTCTCCATCGTCCCCCTGCGTGCCGCCGCCATTCTCGGGGCCATCGCCATAACCTGTTCGGTTCTCTTTGCCCTGTATTCCATTTACGCAAAATTCTGGCTGCATGTCCCGCAAGGTTTCACTGCCCTCATTTTTGTCATTACTTTCCTCTCGGGAATGAATCTTTTTTTTCTCGGTATCATTGGAGAGTACGTCGGACGCGTGTACGAAGAAGCGAAAGCGCGGCCTCACTATGTGGTTAGAAGAGTGTTCAGCCAGAAAGTTTCTCGCGACGAAAAGGCTGCCGCCTAGTCGAGGAAAGGGACTGTCCAAGAGTCCCTCTTTTTGTCACGATCCTAAAACGCCGACTAGCTGGCACGCCGGGTCAACCAACCGAGACGTGAAGCCCTTACCGAACTCGTCACGTGGTCCTGCTCGCGTTCGCTGAGATCGTTATAGAAAGGTAAACGCAACAGCCGCTCGCTGATGTCCTCCGCGACCGGGCAGCTTGAGGGACGAGCGGCGAACTTCTTGCCCGCTTCCGACAGATGAAGCGGGCTATAGTGGAACACGCTGAGAATACCTTGAGCTTTCAGATGTGAGATCAGCGATTCGCGCTGCTCAACCGCAGGCAGGAGCATGTAGAACATGTGATAAGCCTGCTCGCACTCCGATGGTATTAACGGTAATTTAATAGAGTTATTCCCGGCCCATTCGGCCAGCGACTCATAGTATCGATTCCAGATCCGCTGCCGCTTTTCCTGAATCTTTTCCCTGGCTTCGAGCTGCGCATAGAGAAACGCCGCCAAAAGATCGGAAGGCAAGTAGCTCGATCCCAGGTCAACCCACGAATATTTGTCCACCTCACCGCGGAAGAAACGGTTGCGGTTCGTGCCCTTCTCGCGAATCACCAGCGCTCGTTCCATCAACTCAGTATCGTTGATGATCAGCGCTCCGCCTTCGCCGCACGTAAAATTCTTGGTCTCGTGGAAACTCTGCGTGGCTAGGCAGCCGAACTTCCCCGTGTACGTGCCCTTATAGCGGGCGAACATGCCGTGCGCGTTGTCCTCCACCACCCGAACCCCGTGGCGGGACGCGATCGCGAGAATGGAATCCATCTCACAGGAAACTCCCGCATAGTGAACCACAACAATCGCCCTGGTTCGCGGCGTGATCAGCGACTCCAAACGGCTTTCATCGATATTCAATGTGTCCGGGCGAACATCCGCGAATACCAGACGTGCTCCCCTCAAAGCGAAGGCATTCGCCGTTGAAACGAACGTAAACGACGGAACGATGACTTCGTCTTCCGGCCCACAGTCAAGCAGTAACGCTGCCATCTCCAGAGCATGCGTGCAGGAAGTGGTTAGAAGAACTTTCTTAACCTCAAGCTCCTCCTCTAGAAACTGGTGACACTTGCGGGTAAAAGGACCATCGCCAGACGCATGCCCGTTGGCAATGGCCTCCGCGATGTACTGATACTCCTTGCCCGCCAGGCAGGGCCGGTTAAATGGGATGCGATAGCTCATGTTTACCGACAAGTAAGAATATCATCGCGATTCCGCTAAACACCACGCAATTCAGGATTGAGATGCGCTGCGTCGGGCGAATGCCAGTGCAAGATTAACTCGGGATGCGTAAATCTAAATCCCAACGCTGAATAAATCTGCATGACCCGTACGTTTGCAGCCGAGATGCCCGTGGAAACGCTCTTCGCCCCCAACGCATGCACAGCCCGGAGCGTTTCGATATATAGCCAAAACCCCAAGGAACTTCCTTGAGTCACCGCTCCCAACCTCAAATCGGCGCTGCCATCATGTAACGCCACGTGCATAAAGCCGATCACTTTGCCGGGTCCTCCGAGTACGAAAACCACATCATCCGGGTCTGAACCGCTAAGGGCTCGCCTTACCCATTGCACATAACGCCGATTAGCAAGCTCTCGGGGAAAATAGGGGTCCGTGTGGTAGCGCCCAAAGTGAAAAGCATTTTCACCAATGTGGTAAATGGCGTCGTGGTCTGCGGCTTCAGCGCGCCTGAGAATAAAGGCCGTCTTGCGCAAGGAAGCGGGGTCTAATTTTGCAAGCGTGGCGATCAGGGCGAAGTCAACGTATACAAAGCCCGCTCCCGACAGGACTGCGCTCATCGAAGTTTGAGGAGCTGGCACCCGGACCGATATCAGTTCCGATCGAGTTCTTTCGCAATAATCTAATAATGCTTTCCGCAAAAGGGGAATGTCGGCAATTGTAGGCGGCTCTACGCCGATACGCAGATCAGACACCGGAAAACCAAAAACCGCTTCATCCCAGTATAGTGTCGCAATCGACCCCAAATCCGGATGGGAATTGGATAAATAGCGATATTCGGTCTGGAAAGCGCCCATGTGCCGATCTGGCAATGAACTCGTCAATTCAACTTTATCCTTTTTCAATACTGCCCTCTGACGGCCTTCGAATGAGAACCTCCCAGCCGCCTACAAACTGATAATGTTTTCGAAAGATACGCCACGGCGCTTTCAACACATGAGCGGCGACTGTGCGCAGAGGATCCTTACGCAGCGAACTCTCGACTGGGGAAGGGTGCGACCAAATCAAGGAGTAACCCTGAAATGCGGGAGGAAGTAGACTGAGAACGTTCGACCAGTATCCTTCTCCCATGTCGTGCACGTGGGCTGGAAAGGTGAAATCTACGCTAAGGCCGATACGTTGCAATGTGCGAAACAATGAGGCGACACAGGGCGTTCGGGCGTAAAAGACGCCTCCGGCACGCAACGCCGACAGCAGCCGGGTAAAGTCCTCCTGCGGATACGGGATATGTTCCAAAATTGCGCTGGCCAAAACCAAATCGCAGTCCATTGCACCGGCGGAAACCAGATTCTCGTGGTATTCGAATGAGATAGCTCGATTATCGACACGCGCTAGCACGGAGTTGTAGTCAACGAGATTGATATGCACGTGCGAGGCCCCGCCCTCCAGTAATAGTTGAGCAGTGGCTATGGAAAGATTCCCGTCACCGCCGCCAAAGTCCAGGATCTGTAGGCTGGGTCGGTTAAGGAAGGGCTTGGCCTTCGACACGAGGTGTCTCGCGAAATTGTTTGGCTTATGGAAAGTGACCTTTCCCGCGCCTTGGAAGGTGTCTTGCTCGTAATACTTGGCATAGTATTCACGTAGCGCCTCTTCAGTCGGCAGTCGTGATGCTGAGAATCCGCCGCAATTCGGACATGCAAGGAGTGTCACCTCGGGTTCGGATTGGAGACTTAGAAAGGCAGATCGCTCCCCACCAAACGAACATAGTGGGCACTTTGATTCGGCCGGACGGAGGTGCCTCCCCTCCAGATGTACTCCGGAATGGTAAACCGTAGACCTCATCTCCTGTCCCCGAGTTCCTGACCGCCTCGCTGCGCCGCCGACAAAAGATTGTCCTCGCTCTTTCGTTTTCTGCCAGCACCAGTTTCGCGGATAACATAGGGCGGCTTCTGCATGGTGCGAAAGTGCATGCGCGCGAGGTATTCCCCGATAATGCCCAACGCAAACAGTTGCGCACCCGCGAATATTGAAATGATCGAGGCAAGAAATGGAAAGCCAGGCACGCTTCCCCCACGTGTGATGTAACGACTCAGCACAAAAAATAGAATGCCAATACCAAACAACGTAAACACAAAACCAATCAGGCTCGCCATTTGAAGAGGCAGTGTGCTGAATCCTGTCATCATGTTCATGGCGTGCGTCATTAACTTGCGAAAGGTGTATCCGGAAGTCCCTCGCGCCCTAGGTCTATGCTTGACCGGCGTGGATGCAAAGCGATTGGTGCCCCATGTCAGTAATACATCGACCGATACATACGAGCCTTCATAGTGTGCGAATGCGTTGGCAACCTGGGCTCGAAAGGCACGGAACGCGCTAACCTTTCGTGCTACCTCCGCGCCCATCACATTTTGCAAGGCGAGTTTGGTTATCCATGAAGCGAGGTCTCGGCCCGCCCCATGTTGCTCCCGCTCTGGCGTCCCATAGACGACGTCATATCCACCGGCTAGCACCTCCAGCAGTTTCGGAATCTCTTCCGGAGGATGTTGCAGATCGTCATCCATGGTGACGATGCACTCATAGCGCGCTGCCCGTATGCCGCACAGCAAGGCATTGTGCTGGCCGTAGTTGCGCATAAGGTTGATGGGATGAATCCAGGAATATTGCCCAGCCAGATCGGAGATGACATCCCAGCTGCGGTCAGGGCTGCAGTCATTCACCAGGATCACCTCGAAGTCATTTGCAATCGTCCCGAGGACCGGCTGCAGGCAGCGAACCAACTCGGGCAGAATTGCCTCGCTGCGGTAAACCGGGATAACGACGGACAGGCCGGCCAATCGCCTTCGCTTGTTTTCAGGATTCGGGTGGCCCTGCGAGTCGGCGTTCATTTTCGGCTATCCCCCCGCGACCGTCGTAATCCCAATCATTATGACTGCCAGCCCTATCAGCTTTTGAATCGAGATCCTTTCGTGTAGAAAATAGTAGGACCCGATGGTGATCAACGAGTAGGTGAGGCTCACGAAAAGCGGATAACAGGTGGAGAGCTTTTGGGTGGCGAGAATCCGGAGCCACAGGAGACTCGCGATCCCGATGAGCAACAGGCCGCCCACCAGAGTCGGTTGCCGAAGCAATTGCAGCAACGCTGATAGCGACGGTGTGAAGCCACCCGCCAATGAGATCCCCTTCTTGACCAATAGGTTCGCAACCGCCCCGAGGGCCGCCGCGAGTAACACCAGCAAGAAACCTGCTAGGCTCAAGTCCGTTTGCTCCAGTCAGAAGGATAATTTTCGCTGCGACAACAAACCAAACGCATGACCATCAAATTAGCGAACACATTCGAGAATCAGATGTGAGTAAGGTATCCGAATGAGATCGTGGCGGACTGTCGTCTTGACATTCGCGAACACCTGGGACGCGATCTTTGCGTACCCCTGTTGCGTTCTTATGTGTTCCCCGCGATCCTTCGACAGCAGCCACCGCGCCACTTGCGACGAATCGTCTGTCCACACACCGTCTACCGTAATCAGCTTCCCGCCAGAGGCTAGCGCATCATACGCGACCTGAAACAGTTGCTTGGCTTCCTGATCGTCCAGGTGGTGGACGACGCCGAGCGCAAGTGCGATATCAAAACTCTGTTCTTTCGCTAATGAAAATTGGCTCACACGTTCGCAAACGAATTGCTTATGCGGGAAGCGCTTCCGGGCCATTTCGATATATTGCGAACTTAGATCAAATCCCAGATAGTCGACGTCGGGGAGGTAGCCAACAATCGTACCCGGGCCGCAGCCAATCTCCAGGATCCGCGTGCCCAGCTTTACCCTAAGGTAGTCACTAACTAGCACCTCGGCAAAACGAGGTCCTCCGACCACCTTCCACCACAGGTCGTAAGCTCCGGGAACGGCAAGGACCGAGCGAATCTGTTGAAACATTTCTCTATTCGACGCCAACGAGTTAGGCTGCGGGTCCCATAGCCGATCCGATAGCAGAGACGTTGAGCATGCTCTTCCGAATGGGCGGCAACGGGCACCTGCCAAACTACCAAAGCTATCACAAGTTTTCACACAGCCTGGATGCGCCAAGACTGCTGCGAGCAGCAACCAGACCCCGCCTTGGGCTGCGCTTTTCCGCCCGCCCATTAGAGTCATATAGTTGGAGAACAATTATTGTCGAACGGTGAAATTGACCCCAGGCGCTCACGGCTTCCACCGAACATCGAAGCTATCAATAGAGGTGTGATTTGGAAATTCTTTCTCTATATCGGCTCTGAGATCTAACGGCACCTTGTCAGAAAATGAGGGGGCGTCGTTCAGCACCACCAAATTAATGTCGTGCGCATGGATCGTCGCGAGTATCCGCGCCGTTCGATCCGGGCCGAAGTCGAAATGATCGAAAAACGTGCGCGTGGGATTGCGAAAACCGTTCAGAAAATACACCTGGGGGCAATCCGGTGTCGCGTAGATATATTCACCCCGGGCATGTTCTTTGACGACGGCATAAAGCTCTTCAGCCACACGGGCTTCGGACGGGGAGATTCGGAGACCGCCTCCGCGCGGAAGGTCGAGCAGGGCCGTATCCTCATCTGGTGAGTACGCGGAACCCATCTCGGATATGAAACTTGGAGTAAAAACAAAGACTACGTACGAGAGAGCAAAGCAAAGCGCACCAAATAGCAGCCACTTTGGCGGTGAATGAAGAGTGCTCGTAACTGCCGCGGTCGACAAAACAATCAGCGGCGCAACGTAACAAAAATATATAGGTTTCACGAAGGGATACTGAATCAAATTGCAACCAGCCGTTACGGACAGAACGAGAAAGATCTGCTGCAATCGAAAGACGCTGTCACCTTTCAGCCTATCGCGCAACACAATCCCCGTCCCAATCACCAACAGGAGTGGCAAGAAGCACCAAATGGTGACCCACTCGGCTCTATCAAAGTACCCGAACCTGCGCGAAATGAACACCGCTACGGGTATTCCGAGAATACATACAATGCCAAAGATCTTTGCGAGCCTTGGTTTGGTCAAGAACGCGGCGCCGATCAGAACTAGGCTAAAGAAAGTCCCAAATACGAACATTCGGACCGTATTGTTGTAACTCGCATACGTGAACTGATTCGCAGGCCGTACAAAAATTGCATACTCCAACTCATGCAGACTTCCATTCAGCGCACAAGACAGCAAAAAGCTTGCTATGGGAATCGCAACGCCAACTCCGAAAACTGCCGACTCTCGAAACAGATAAGAGAATCTTTTCGCCGGCACCCGTGGAAGGTAGAATTCCAGCCAGAGTATCGCCCCGCCAATTGCGAGATCGGGAACTCCGAAGTAAATAAAAGTCACGACGTTTCCCGACTTTCGGAGCAGGCCGAAAATCAGTACCTCATACGCAACGATACAAATAACCAAGAAAGCTCTATAAAGACCAGTTTCAACGCGCCCCGCTGTTTTCTGCTCAGCCCTCCCGCGTTCGCGAAACACAAGAAAGAACAGGACACCGGCAACAAAATAAAGACCGCTCAACTTGAAAAGAAACGAACTCCCGCCACAGAGCCCCGCGCCAAATAGCCAAGAATATTTGTCGATCTTAATGTAACGCATTAAAGCTGCGAGCCCAAATGTGGCAAAGAAGAGGTTGTACCAGGATGGCATCGCAGCCGAGTAGTTCGGGACGCTCCATGCCACGCCTAGCAACGTCACGGCGCAAGCAATTGGCGCAGATGCGAATCGAGATGCTACGTAATAAAATGCCGGAATCCAGGCCAGTACAAACAGGAATAGAATGTAACGCAAACTCGCCAGATTCGTCCCAAAGAGCCGAAATGCGACCGCGTTAAGATACGTCAGACCTCCCGTGTAACCCTCGTCGAAATCCCGATGGGGCAACTCGCCATAAAGGACACGCTCGGCGGTTTGAGCCAAATATCCTTCATCATGTCCTACCCAACCACGCTTGAGGTCCCTGGACACATACCAGGCACTCACCAGAAACGTCGCGGCGATCAACAACCGCCGAAGAAGCTTAGAGTTAATCGCGAATGAACTCCCACTCGGCTCATTCAACGATCCAGCCGCTTTGGAGGCAAGAGTGGTCACGAGAACCCCAAGTGTACATAGCCCAAGCCACGAGAGCCAATCGGACAGCCCCGCCGCACCACACAAACTTCTCCCCCAAAACACACAATGCAGTTGTGTTCCTCCGGCTCTCGTGGCCGGTGCGTCTAAAGCTCAAAGCATCCTGGGGTGGACCGCCAAGCACAATCTCACCATCATCGTCTCGACTGCTTGGGCCTGGATGCTGCAAAAATTCAGGTGGCTCATGGCAGGATTCGCCCTCTTCACCACGCGCCGCTAGAATATCGGGAATCACAGTGGCAAAGCGCCGCTCGAAGTTATGAGTAGACGACATGCACATCTTTACCTGTCGCTTATTGGCGCGTTTCATGCAATCGGACCCGGGGTGGAATCTCGAGGTGATGACCAGGCGGGTAGCGATCGGCATTAAGCAGAGGCCAGGGCCGAGGCGAAGCCAGCGGCGAAGCCTGCTCCAAAGCCAGAGGCGAAGCCCGCGGCAAAACCCAAACCTGACGAAAAACCCAAGCCTGACGACAAGAAGTAAAGCCACTCAGGGTAGACTGTTGCTCCTAACGCAATGAGGCCCACGCTCAGCCGTGGGCCTCATTGCGTTGCTGCGAAACTCATCCAGTGGGCATTGTAACTGCGGGACTGGCTCGGGAATCCCTGCGGCGCACGTTGCTCAAGACTCATTTCAGAACATCGAATGGCCATATGATGACACGCTCAGCATGCGCAAGCGCGGTTCGCTGGCGCAACGCGTCTTGCGCGAATTCGATCGTCGACAACTGATACCGCTGAGTGGGTGGCGCGCGATCAGAGCTCGCAGCAATCGTAGGACGAACGTGACTTGGCCTGGTTCCCTGCCGATCAGTTTTTCCTGTTGCGATGTGCAATGGCGTGGCAAGCAGCACAAATTGTGATCAGGTTCTCTTCGGAATCATCGCCCGAGTGACTCCGAAACTCTTTGTGGTGGACTTCTAGGTTCGACATCGTGCCGCACGATTGACAGCGCCAGCTGTCGCGACGCAATATCTGCTGTCGCAGAATTTCGTACGACTCCGGATCGAGCCGCAAGCGCGGCATTTTTTGGCCGGTCGAACTCATGAAACGTTCGCAGTGAGGCCTTCGAGGAATGCCTGCTTCTGCTCTTCCGGAAGAACGTTGAAAAGTCGCGTCATCGCAGACAGCAAAATCGCCGGATCGCCGTTGTCCAGATTTGCCCCCGCCAGAAAGTCCGCGCAAATCATTTCCAGGCAATAGCCTCGCGATCGGTCGCTGCCCAACATCAGAGCTGCGGTTTCGACGGCTCGCTCAATGACTCCGATCTGGCTCTTGTAGAGCTTGAAATAGACAATCTCCCACGGTTCGGTTTCTTTCCCCGTCAGTTCCCTCTCGACCTCCTGCTTGAACTCATCTCTGGACATTTCCCGCGCTTTCTGCAACCACGTTGCAGAAACGAAGTGCTCCCTATCCCGCCTGGCGATCTTGGCTAGTTCCAACCCCTTGGTCCATCCCAATTCCTTCAATTGTTTTCTCGCCTGCGGTGGCAGATGTTCGTGGATGGACATGAGGTAATAGGCCTTCCGCTTCGACTCTGGAAATCGCTTTTCCAGAAAGTCCTCGAAGCCTGCCAGCTTTTCCAGCCGCCAGTACTGTCCCGCCCGTACTTCGCACAGATAGCGTCCCAGTTCCACGAACTTGGTGTCGCGCTCTGTTTCCTTCTGCTGCTCCCACGCCAGAATCTCGTCGATCTTGCCCAGCACGAACTGGGCGCGACGGCGATTGAATTTCGGCGGCATGGGCGGGTTCCTAGTAATTAAGCTCGTCAAGCCAATCAAGACTTTCTGCTCCCGGACGCCGGACCAGCGCCGCCTCAGCCATCTCCCGCTTTCCCAGACAAAGTCCCACATAAGGACAACTGCTGCACGGATTCTGCGGAAAACGGATGCCGCTGTGAGGCAGAAAGTCTCGCGCCTCAATTCGTCCGATTGTGTTTTCGACCAAGCGACCGTATTCCTCGCGCTGTTCCTCAGTGATCGTGGTGCGCAGGTATTGCACTTCTACCCAGCTCTTGCGAACGAATACAATTTGGGCGACTTCGGCAATGCCGGTGATCCAGGAGTAGCAAATCAGTTGCGGATCCAAAGACAGTAGGCCGGCGGGTTCTTCCGGGTAGCGGCTGGAAGATGTCTTCCACTCCAGCAAACAGCGCCTGCCGTCGAGTTTGCCAATCGCGTCGACGTAGGCGACGAAGTCGTTATTCTTGCCGACCTGCCGCGTGAATTTAATCTGCAGATTGCGACGAGGCTGGACGATCCGAACACGGTCATCCTGGCAAAACCGGGTTAACAACATGATTCCCTGCCGCAGCATGCGATCCCACGAATCTCGGTTGGAGTAATGCAGATCCTGGTTTTGACACGTCGACCATTCGGAGAACAAGACTTCTCCGGGATCTTCACGGCGAAAAAGGGCACCAAGAGCTTTTTCAAACGCGCGGCCGAAGAGCATCGCCGCTCGGCTGTCTTTTTCTCTCCAGCCGTCGAGATAACGGTGCTGGTAACGCCGCGGGCACGTCAGGTATTGGCTGATCTGCGTGTAGCTATAGGTCATCATGCCACCTGTGGGCTGTCCAGATTGGCTGGCGAAAGTTCTTCCCAGCGTTCGGCAGGTGCAAAGCCGTCGAGCCGAAGCAGGGACGAATGGTTGAACACAATGTGGCTGATCTTGACCACGCCCGTCAGACCCACGAGTTGTTTTTCATCGACCTCGTCACGACCGAGCAACTCGGCGTCGTAGCCAAAGTCGCGCA
>Ga0182018_10001016_pt1 | contig 33851 bp, 28 predicted proteins | sample 812P2MmetaG_FD_120490 | JGI IMG/M metagenome (GOLD analysis project Ga0182018, IMG submission 120490) | Permafrost microbial communities from Stordalen Mire, Sweden - 812P2M metaG | ecosystem: Environmental > Terrestrial > Soil > Wetlands > Permafrost | place: Sweden: Stordalen | collected...
TAGAACAGGGTCTATACTGACCCTCAGGCTTTCCCTCGGATCGGGAGGGGCACTGGAAACACGGTGGGACTCTCTCTTAAGTCACCCCGATTCCTGTCCAGCCGATGGGGTCCACCTTACACCAACCCAACAGGCTTGGAAGTTAGAAGCAGGATCACTGAAACAGGCATCCTTGAGCCGATCGCTCAAGGCAACCGCGTCGAGGGTCTTTTCGGGACCGCGGTGGAGGCTGTATACCCCACGCGGAATGATGATGTTCCGAAGATCGTAGAGTTTGCTCGGCCCGCGTCAGATACAGCGTCGCGATGAAGATGTCGAATTGATTGAATCGCGTTCTGGCCTGCTCATCTGATCCATTATCATAACAGTACCACGGTTTGCCGATGCGGTCTTCACGGCCTGTGTGGCCAACTGCTACGACAGAAGCATACAGGCACCGTGATGACGCCCATTGGTGCCGGTACCAGGTAAATCGCGGCAGTGGTTTGGGGCGCCGCGAACGCGGTTCGCGTCGTTCTACATCCTCGATGGCGATCGTCTGGCAATTCGAACAACCTTTGGCATCTACCTATAGCGCGAATGAGTAATTGCCGATCCTACTATTAAGGATACGTCACTCTCTATAATCGCGAGGGTTCATCCTGAACCTGATCGGACAAACACAAAAGGAAGCTCCTATGAGGAAATCACTGCTATCGGTTGCCGCGGCGTCCATGTTTCTGGCTGGCGTAGGCATCGCGGCGGCCCAGTCGTCGACGAGTACCACGTCGGAGAGTTGGACGACGGGCCAAGGGAAGTCGTTCAGCGACTATTCAACGAGCAAAAAGTACAGCTCGTATGCTGACCCGAAGTTCAAGGCGACCATGGGCGAGGAAGCGCCGAGCGGCATGACGCTGCACGAGATACCCGAGTCGATGAAATTGCACTCAGCCGACCGCTACCGCTACGGAATGATCAACGACCATCCGGTGGTCGTCGAGCAAAGCTCCCACAAAATCGTCCACAGCTGGGACTAACTTTCCGGTTGCTTACATCGAGTCGGCCAGAACCGCCTCTCGTCATCGAGGGGCGGTTTTTGGTGCTCCTCGTGGTCATGCCTCGCGGCGTACTGATGATGACCCGCGAGGTCGGATGGTTGCCATGTCCGAATAATTCCAAAGTGGACTCAGCCATGACAGACACCGGCACCATGCCAGGCAAAGGCACCCAGGCCCATCCATTGCCATTCGGTGCTCGATACATTGGCGAGGACAACGTGCGCCAAGGGCCCCGCACTCCCGTAAGGCGACGCCCAATAATAAACGCTTCAGTTTGGCTTTCCCTCAGTCGTCATCCCCGGACTTGCTCCGGAAATCAATCGCCGCACAGTGCTGGTAGAGATCCTCAGGCCAGGCCCGGGGATGACGTTAAAGCGAGCGCTCCACTCGATTCGCTTATTGTTGGGCGTCGCCTAAGTAGATTCCGAGGATGGACGCTAACTAAAATCTCGACCATCACGAGTTTTCTTCTCAACCCTCGGGAGACCCACAATGACCCAGTTTCGTCTCGTGCTTGCCTCAGCTTTCATCGTTGCGACAACCCTTTTAACCGGATGCAGCGGCTCGTCGTCACAGACCAGCACCCAGGGGACCACGGCGCAGTCGGCGCCGATGACGGATACCGCTACGACGCAGTACCGGAAGTAATCTTCGATCTCCCCGGATCGTCTGACCATCCGGCGGCCCGGCAGTTTGCTTCTGCCTGGCCTGGGCCGCCGGATGTTATTGAGGCGCGAAGGCGCTTATCACTGAATGGCCGTATTACACTAAAGCTCGCGAACGGCAGGATGTAGTGGAAGCCCGCTGTAGGCTACTTGTCTTCGCAGTGCGGATGTGTGGATATTATCGAGGTCTACCTATGGGTAGTCTGTTCCTGACCGGACTCCGTGGGAAGAGTCAGCGACGGTGCTGACCTGCTTTGTGTCGGCGTGGATGTCCTTAATCGCGTTGAGCACCAATGATGGATCGGCCGGTCGAGCCATGTCGTCAGCGTCGCGATCAATCCGATTACGAAGGAACGGATTGTCCCGGCGGGCTTCTTCAAGCAACTGGATGACCTTCGCTGCCTTTTGTTCGCTCAAAATGATGAGCTCCAATACGAGCTTTTCGTGGTGTTGGGCGATCTGTTCCTCACGCTGCTGGGTCACCAGAACCAGCGCCACCATATAGAATGAAACCAGTGAGACCGCACCCCATAACAATGAAAACGGCGGCGGGTCGATTGGACGGTGCCCAAAGCTGGCGGAGAGTAAATTGAGGCCAATCCAGCCGACGACAATGACTATCGACACACCGATAAACCGGGGGCGACCTAAAAGTGCCGTGATGTGATCCATGCTTCGTTGAAGCGGAGTGGCATTCTGATGGTGCTCGACGCGGAGACGGTTGATAGTACGGAGCGTCTCTTCGAGATGGGTGGGGTCCGTGTCGGCCACTTACTATCCTCGATTTCGAGAGAGGCGGGATGGTGAGAGTATCTGATTGCGTGGAAAACCGCGTGTCAACGCAAGAACGGTTGAACCAGTGCCCGCGTGGCAATTCATCCGAGAGCTGCTCATACCGGCCAGGGCTACTCTCCCAGTGGAGTCGGCACAGGTCTATAATCAACCTGATCTCTTCAGAAGTGTGCCCGAAATTTCAACAATCTTCTGAGCGATATCCTCGGGGGAAAGAATAAAATCTATACACCCGCTTGCTATCGCGGACTCCGGCATATCAGGCTGACCAGCGGTATCAGGCTTCTGCGCTATGGTGATGCCTCCAACTTCCCTTATGCCACACAACGCCGCCGCGCCATCGCCATCATAGCCAGAGACTATGACGGCGATGACCTTTCCATCCCAATGCTTCGTCAGGGAGCGGAGAAAGACCGTAATCACGTCCGGCCATCCTCTGGGCTTCGATATCGGCTTTAGACGGAATTCGCCATCAAGCACGTGCAGGTCGCGCTGCGCCGGAATAATGAAGACACGGTTGGGCTGGAGGACCAGTCCTTCCGTTATCAGGTCGACTGGCATCGTCGTGTAGCGGGGAAGAATTTCGTGGAGTTGGGTGGCAACGACTCTCAGATGATTGACGATGACGATGGCAACGCCCATGTCGGCCGGCAGATGCTGTAATAGCCTTGTATAGGCATCGAGGCCGCCGGCGGAGCCGCCCACACAGACGACAGGAAAGTCGTCCGCATCATCGGCGGTCGCTGCCTCAAGCTTCAGCTCGGCTTCCGCACGCAATCGCTGGATGCTTGCGCGATTTTCTTCATCCAGGTCAAGTTTCAGCATCGCACCGTAATGAGAGATGCGCCTTCGGATGAAGATGGGCTCTTCCGTCAATTTCCGTGCCATGGCGATCTATACTGTTGCTTCCCGATTATGGTTACAGAATTGGGAAGTGATCTGGGCTTTGCTGTCTGGTTCGTCTCAACGAGTAAGTTTGCGATCAATTCGTTTGCTCCGAGCGAACACGGGGTTGGCGGGGATAAACCCCGTTCCCCCGAATCAGATAAGCACTTTGATAAGATGACGGCAGGGACGGAAACTACTTAAAAGCACGTACCGGCCAGAAAGGTGAATGCACGGCCGCGGCATTTGCCGGCCGACTGTTATCCGCCCGCCGGTCCGGAGCGGTCTCGGCGCGAGCCAGCAGTGCCTCGCCACGCGGACGCGAAGAACCTCTGGTGCTCTGGTCTTCCGGTTCTCCGAGATAAAGCGGTGCCGGAAGAGGACGCATACTCGGCGAATTCCGCGGCCCGGATGCGCGGAAGGGCAAGAATTTATCTCAGAGGACCAGAGAACCAGAGAATCAGAGAAATCGGAATGAGCGGCCTGAGGCGGTGCATGATCAATTCCGCCGGTCGTGATTACAGCAACCGCGCCAACCGATCGAACTCCGCCACACTCAGCGTCTCCGCACGCCGGTCCGGTGCGATTTCGGCACGAACCAGCAACGCTTCGCCGCCCAGTGACTTCAGCGCGCCGCGGAGCATCTTGCGGCGCTGCCCGAACGCGGCGGCGGTCAGGCGCTCCATCGTCGCGAACAGCGCCGGGTCCGGCTGCTCGGCGCGCGGCGTCAGCACCACGACCGAGGACCAGACTTTCGGCGGCGGAACGAACGCCTCGGGCGGCAGCCGGACCGCGATGTGCGAATCGCAGATCCAGCCAGCCAGCACCGACAACCTTCCATACGCCGCGGTATCCGGAGCGGCGACAATCCGATCGGCCACCTCGCGCTGGAACATCAACGTCATGCGCTCATACGCGCTGGCCTGGCGCAACCATCGCACCAGCAACGGCGAGGCGACGTTGTAAGGCAAATTGGCGACGATCTGCCGCGGCGGCGGCACAAGCTCCGGCAAATCGACCCGCAGCGCGTCGGCACGCATGACCGTCAGCCTGCCTGCCGAAACCGCGGCCAGGTCCTCGATTGCCCCGACCGCGCGCGGATCCAGTTCAATCGCGACGATCTTCGCCGCGCCACTGGCCAGCAACGCGCGCGTCAGACCCCCGGGCCCAGGCCCAACCTCGATCACATTGCGCCCATCCAGATCGCCCGCCGCTCGCACGATGCGCGCCGTCAGGTTGCCGTCGAGCAGGAAGTGCTGACCCAGAGAATGCCGCGCGCCCAGTCCGTGCGCCGCGATCACCTCACGCAAGGGCAGCAGCGCCGGACGATCAGACATGATGCCAGGCCGGGCGCCAGACCACGTTCCAAGGCAAGTGCTGGAGCGAGGAAGGCCCAGGGCTTCGCCCCGGACCCCACCAGTCGGCATCGGTCCGCTCTTCGCGGCCCGATCCTCTTGGAACTCCACCAAGGGGCGAGGCCCCGTGGCGGGTCCGAGGGCGGAGCTCTCGCCCTTCCTTGCCCCAACACCCGCCCTGTAACGTGATCGGCTCCGGCTTGCATCGGTCCGTCCCCTGCCGCAGAAACCTCTCATGCGTCCGCTGCCAACGCCCACCAGGCTCGACCGGTATATTTTCCGTCAGCTCTTTTGGGCGCTGATCGCGGTCACCGCGGGCCTGACGGCGCTGATCTGGCTGACGCAGTCGCTGCGCTTCGTCGAGTTGGTGGTAAATCGCGGCCTCTCCCTGCTGGTGTTCATGCGGCTGACGGGCTTGCTGATCCCCAGTTTCATCGCCGTCATCCTGCCCATCACCACCTATGTGGTCATCCAGTTCATCTATCAACGTCTGGCCGGCGACCGCGAGGTTACCGTCATGCGCGCCGCCGGCCTCTCACCCTGGGCGCTCGCGCGGCCGGCTCTGGCGGTGGCGCTGTTTTCGGTAGTCGTCGGCTATTGGCTCAACATGGTCGTGGTGCCCGAGACATTGGCCGCGTTCCGTGAATTCCAGTGGGAAATCCGCAACAAGGTGGCTGCGTTCCTGCTGCAGGAGGGTGTGTTCACGTCGATCTCCGACAAGCTGGTGGTCTATGTGCGCACCCGCTCTCCCGACGGGACATTGCACGGCATTTTGGTCGACGACGCGCGCGATCCGACGGCGCACGCCACGATCCTCGCCGAGTCCGGCCAGTTGGTGGACAGCAAGAACGGTCCGCGCGTGCTGCTGCTGAACGGCAGCCGCCAGGAAATCGACCACGACACCGGCCGGCTGAACATGCTGACGTTCGCCGAGAACGAACTCGATCTCGCGGACGCTTCCGGCTCGGATGAGAACCGGCCGGCGGATATGTCGGAGGTCAGCATCGGTGAGTTGCTGAACCCGCGCCTCGCCTTGCCGCGCGACGTGCCGAAATGGATCGCCGAGGCGCACAAACGGCTGGCGGGCCCCCTGGCGTCGATTTCGTACGCGCTGGTGGCGCTGGTGTCGGTGCTGACCGGCGCGTTTCAACGGCATGGCGGCTTTTTGCGGCCGTTGGTGTCTGTCATCAGCGTGGTGCTGCTGGTGGCTTTGGGTCTGACAATCGATGGTTTGGCGGCGCGGGACAACGCGCTGATTCCGCTGATCTGGGCACGCACGTTATTTCCGGGCATCGCCTGCGCCTTGGTGCTGTTCGTGCCGATGCGCTGGTCCTGGCGCCGGCCCTCGGCGCCTCCCGCGGCGGATGCCGGGGCCGCCGCCGAGTGACCCTCGCCATCACCCTGTCGCGCTATATCGCGCGGCACTTCGTCACCGCCATTTCGGCGGCGTGGCTGGCGTTGTCCGGCCTGGTGGCGATGTTCGACTTCATCGAACTGTTGCGCCGGTCCGCCAGCAAGCCGGACGCGACGTTCACCCTGGTCGGGGAGATCGCGGCCCTGCGTGTGCCCTACATCATGATTCAGATCCTGCCGTTCGCCGTGTTGCTTGGCGGGTTGTTGTGTTTCTGGCGTTTGACGCGGACCTCGGAACTGATCGTCGCGCGCGCCGCCGGCATTTCGGCCTGGGAATTCCTGACCGTCCCGACCTTGTGCGCGTTGCTGATGGGCGCTCTCACGACAGCCGCTCTCAGTCCGTTGTCGTCGGCGATGCTGGCGCGCGCCGAAGCGCTGGAGACCGCCTATATCCGCACCGGCGGTGGTCCGCTCGCGTTGAACGGCGGGCAACTTTGGTTGCGGCAATCGGATCGCGAGTTGTACCCGAAGGGCGTCGCGATCATTCATGCCAGCGGCGTGGCCCTGCAAGGGGAACAACTGACCACCGGGCCGATCAGCGTGTTCCGGTTGGATGACGGCGACCACTTGCTCGCGCGGATCGAGGCGAGCAACGCGTTCTTGTCGCAACGGCGGTGGGAGCTCAGCAACGCGCGCACGATCCGGCCGGATCAGTTGCCTGATGCGCCAAAGGAAATTGTGCTGCCGACGGATTTAACGGTGACGCGGGTGCAGGACAGTTTCGCCTCTCCCGACACGCTGTCGGTCTGGGTGCTGCCGGATTTCATCGCGTTGCTGGATCGGTCCGGCTTCTCATCGGTGCGGCACCGGTTGCATTTTCAGTCGCTGCTGGCGTTGCCTTTGCTGTGCGCGACAATGGCATTGGTCGCGGCGGGGTTCTCCATGCGGCCAACGCGCCGGGGTGGGGTCGCGAAGATGATCGGCGGCGGTGTCTCGGTGGGTTTCGCGCTGTTCGTGATTTCCAAAGTGGCCGAGGAATTCGGTCAATCCGGCGCTCTTCCCGTCGGCCTCGCCGCCTGGGCGCCCGCCGCGGCGGGCCTCATGTTCGCGGTGGCGTTGCTGTTGCACACGGAAGACGGCTGAGCCATGGGACCGCGTCGTGGCCGGCCGTCTTTCTATGCGCGGAGCCTGCTCGGCGCCGCTTTGGTGGCCGCTCAGTTGATGGTGCCGCGAGGGGCGGGGGCACAATTGGGTCAGCTTGCCGCGGTCGGCACGACGCCTCCGGTAGCGAAAGACGAGCCGGTGACGTTCACCGCGGATCAGGTCGAATATGACCGCGACAACAACATGGTCACCGCGCGCGGGCATGTTGAGGCCTGGCAGGCGGGACGCGTGGTGCGCGCCGATCAAATGACGTTCAATCGCGACACCGGTGTGATCGTCGCGATGGGCAACGTCGTGCTGATGGAGGCCAATGGCCAGGTGATGTTCGCGGAATATGCCGAACTGAGCCGTGACATGAGCCAGGCCATCATGAAGACCGTCCGCGGTGTGCTGGACCATAACGGCAAACTCGCGGCGAACGGAATGCGGCGCACCGGGGGTGTGCTGAATGAATTGTCTCGGGTGGTTTATTCCGCGTGTGATCTTTGCAAGGACGATCCGACAAAGCCGCCGCTGTGGCAGATCGAGGCCGCGTCGGCGGTGCAGGATACCGAGCACAAGACGATCGAATACCGCGACGCCGTGCTGCAGATGGATGGGATCCCGGTGGCGTACACGCCGTGGTTGATGCATCCGGATCCCTCAGTGCCACGGCAGTCCGGCATTCTGCCGCCCTATCTTGGGACGTCGTCCGGACTGGGTGCTTTTTACGGGCAACCGTACTACTGGGTCATCGACGGGCAATCGGATGCGACGTTCACGCCGTTCATCACCTCGCGCGCCGGAGCGGTGATCGATACGCAGTACCGGCGCCGTTTTAACGACGGCACGTTGTTCGTCAATTTGTCCGGCGGTTATGAGTCGGGGTCGCCGCAAGGCAGTATCGCCACCCGCGGCCAGTTCGCGATCGATGATACGTGGCGCTGGGGCTTCGACATCAATCGCGCTTCGTCCAGTCTGTTCGTTTTGAATCAGCATATTCTTCTCGGCCTGGCGGGCGATGCCAACGTATTGCCGAGCAATATTTATCTCGAAGGATTTGGCGAAGGATCGTATTCGCGCATCGACGTGAAAGGCTACCAGGGCCTGGTCACGCAGATCGCGACCGCCAAATTGCCGATCGTGCTGCCGCGCTACGTTTACAGCTTCGTCGGCACACCGGACAGTTGGGGCGGGCGGTTGTCGGTTGATACCGGCCTGTTCAATGTGATCCGGGACGATGGCACGAACACGCGGCGCGCCAACCTGACGTTGGACTGGGAGCGGCCGTTCCAGGGCTCGTTAGGCGATTTGTGGAAGATCACCTTGCACGGTGACTCGGCCGCCTATGACGCATCCCAGTTCGACCTGCAGCCGAATTACGGCCTCCGCCACAACATCGACACCGCGGTGGCGCAACCGGGAGTCGCGGTGGATTTCAATTGGCCCTGGGTGCGCGATTCCAGTGAGTGGGGCACGCAACTGATCGAGCCGAAGCTGCAACTGGTCGTGCAGCCCAGAACCGGCGACAGCCAGTTTCAGCGGATTCCGAATGAGGACAGTCTGTCCTTCGAATTTTCCGACGCCAATCTGTTCGGGTTCAATCGCTTTCTCGGCATCGATCGTCTGGAGGGCGGCACGCGGTTCAACGCCGCTCTGCATGGCGCCTGGTATATGGGAACGGGCACGGTGTTCGATGGTCTGATCGGTCAGTCCTATCAGACCGGGACGGACAATATGTTCCCGGTCGCGTCGGGATTGCATGATACCGTATCGGATATCGTCGCCCGGGCTACATTGTCGCCTACACGGTGGCTCGATCTGACCTACCGCACCCGGCTGGACAAGCAGACTTTTGAAACGCGCATGGCCGATGCCAGCTTCAGTGCCGGGGTCGACAAATTCCGCCTGAGCGGCGGATATCTTTATACCACGTTCGATCCGTATTACTTTTACGATACGCCGCAGCCGCCACCGGCGGGGTCGGGCTACTACTCGCCGCGCAACGAGGTCACGGCCGTGATAACCAGTAAATGGGAGCACTACCGGTTCTCCCTGACCGCGCGGCGCAATCTGGCGACCAATCAATGGATCAACTATGGTGCCACGGCGGCGTACGAAGATGAGTGTTTCATCTTGGATGTCCGCTTCACGAGGCGGTATACCTCGCTGTTGGACGACCACGGCTCGACCGCTTTGCTGTTCTTCTTCACGTTTAAGACCATCGGTTCGCTCGGCTACCGGGCGATATGAAACAGGGGCGATATGAAACAGGGATGACGTCCATGCCAACCATCAAAGGCACGCTTACCGGGAGGCTGGTCGCGGTCTGCCTGGCCGGCTGCCTGTCGCCGGCGTTCTTCGCGAGCGGATTATGGGCGCAGTCTGGGGCGCAGTCTGGGGCGCGGTCCGCTCCGATTGGCACGCCGGTGCCGGGGACACGGATCGTCGCCGTGGTCAGCGGCGATGTGATCACGTCGGGCGATGTCGAAAACCGAGCGCGTCTGTTCGCCTTGTCCACCGGATTGCCGACCACGAACGACGTGATCGACCGGTTGAAGACCCAGATCGCCAACCAACTCATCGACGAGAAGCTGCGTTTGCAGGAAGCGCAGCGGCGCAAGGTCGTCGTGCCGGATAAGCAGATCGCGGCGGCGATTCAGGAAATTGAGCAGCGCAACAACCTGCCGGCGGGTTCCATGCAGCAAAGGCTGGCCTCGCTTGGGGTGAGCGCGCGCACGCTGATCGATCAGATCAGGGTGCAACTGGCGTGGAGTCAGGTGCTGCGCGAGCACCTGGCGGACAAGCTTGTTATTTCCGATGCCGAGGTGGATGAGCAGATGAAGCTGCACGACCGGTTGATGGGTAAACCGGAATATCGGGTCGGTGAAATTTTCATTCCGGTGGACGATCCAGCGAATACCGCCGATGCACGCCGCTTCGCCGAAACGGTGATCGGGGAGCTGCGCTCCGGCGCCGCGTTCTCGGCCGTCGCCGCGCAGTTCAGCCAGACCCAGAGCGCGCTGGAAGGCGGCGAGCTTGGCTGGGTGCAACCCGACCAGCTTGACCCTCAGGTCGCGTTGCTGGTTACCCAGATGCCGGTCGGCGCGGTCAGCAATCCGGTGAAGGTGCCCGGCGGGTTCTCCATCGTGACTCTGCAGGGTAAGCGGGAGATCGGCCACGACATGGCGACGTTCGTTACGCTGCGTCAGGTGTTCCTGCCGTTCACCGAACCGCTGGATCCGCAGCACCCGACCGATCAGCAGCGCCAGACGCTGGAAAAGGCTCGGGGTTTCACCGCCAGCGTGAAGACCTGCGCGCAAATGGAGCAGATCGCCAAGGCGAATCCGTCCGCGCGCCCGTCTGATCCGGGCGAAGTGCGGCTGGATACGGTGAACCCGCAGGCGTTCCGCGATCTGGTTGCTAAAATGCCGGTCAATGAGGCGAGCCAGCCGCTGGTCGCCGCCGATGGGATCGCGGTGGTGATCCTCTGCTCCAGGGAGGAGAAGAACACCGCGACGCAAACGAAGGAAGATGTCCGCCGCCGGCTGGTCACCGAACGGGTCGAGATGGCGTCACGCCAATTGATGCGCGATCTGCGCCGCAAAGCGATGATTCAACGGTTCGATCACGCGGCTTGAACGGCTCCGTGTCGAATCGGGCCAATTCAATCATCCCTGTCATTGCGAGCGAAGCGAAGCAATCTTCCGGTCCCCGCTGACGGAGATTGCTTCGCTTCGCTCGCAATGACAGGGCGGCGCGATCAGCCAACGCCTTCCAACCGCACGCCGGGATGGAAGTGCGCGTAGACGCGGCGGGCGATTTCTTTGTTGATGCCGGGCGCCGCTTCCAGATCGCCCAGGCCCGCCATTTTCACCCCGCGGGCGGAGCCGAAATGATTGAGCAACGCGCGTTTGCGCGCGGCACCGATGCCTTGCACCTCGTCCAGCTCGCTCTGGCGGATCGCCTTGGAGCGGCCGGCGCGATGCGTGGTAATGGCGAAACGATGCGCCTCGTCGCGAATGCGTTGCAGAAAATACAACACCGGATCGCGCAAGGGTAACTGGAACGGTTCCATGCCGTCGGTGTGCAGCCACTCGCGTCCGGCGTCGCGATCCGGTCCTTTCGCGATCGCCACCAGCTTCACATCGGACACGCCCAGTTCGTCCAGCACTGACCGGGACGCCGACAACTGGCCCGCGCCGCCGTCGATCAGCACGATGTCCGGCCAGTCCGACGCCGGCGCACCGTCTGCCTGCTCCTTCAATCCGCGCGAGAAGCGGCGGGTCAGCATCTCCTTCATCATGGCGAAGTCGTCGCCCGGAGCGATCGCGCCGCGGATGGCGAATTTGCGGTACGCGGCTTTGTTGAAACCTTCCGAGCCCGAGACAATCATCACGCCGTACGGGTTGGTGCCCATGATATGGGAGTTGTCGTAGACCTCGATCCGTTCCGGCGTCGATTCCATCCCGAACAGCCGCGCGACACCCTCCAGCAGCTTCGTCTGGCCGGCGGTTTCCGCCAGTTTGCGTTCCAGGGCCTCGCGCGCGTTGATTTCGGCGTGTTGGATGACGGCGTGTTTCTCGCCACGCTGGGGCAAATGGATTTCGACTTTGCGGCCGGCTTTCAGCGTCAGCGCCTCGGCCACCAGATCCTGTTCGGGCAACGCGTGGTTGATCAGCACCAAGGGAGGCGGTGGTTTGTCATCGTAAAACTGCGCGATGAACGCGCTGAGCACTTCCGGCGCTTCCTCGGCGCGGGTGTGCGTCGGGAAGAATGCACGATTGCCGTTGTTACGGCCGCCACGCACGAAGAACACCTGCACGCAGGTCTGGCCGGCGATCTGCCACGCGGCGATGACGTCGGCGTTCTCCAGGCTGGCCGGGTTCACCACGTCGTTGCCTTGCACGAACGTCAGGCCGCGAATGCGGTCGCGAATCGCGGCGGCGCGTTCGAATTCCAGCGTCTCGGCCGCGTGTTCCATTTCACTGGCGAGTTCCTGCTGTACGACGCCGGACTTGCCGGCCAGAAAAGTCTTGGCCTGGCCGACGAGTTTGCCGTACTCGTCTTCGCTGATCCGGCCGACGCACGGCGCCGAGCAGCGTTTGATCTGGAACAGCAGGCACGGCCGGGTGCGATTGGCGAACACGGTATCGGCGCAGGAGCGCAACAAAAACACTCGTTGCATCGCCGTGACGGTTTGGTTGACCGCCCAGGCGGAGGCGAAGGGACCGTAGTAGGAGCCTTTGCGGAGGCGGGCGCCGCGGTGTTTGGCGATCTGCGGATAAGGATGATCTTCCGTCAGCATCAGCCACGGATAGGACTTATCGTCCCGCAACACGATGTTGAAGCGCGGCTTGAGGCGTTTGATGAGGTTCGCTTCGAGCAGCAGAGCCTCGGCCTCGGTGTGGGTGGTGATGACCTCCATCGCGACGGTCTCGGACACCATGCGCCGGAGCCGTTCCGACAGGCGGCCGATTTGCGTGTAGGACAGCACCCGGCGCTTCAGGCTGCGTGCCTTGCCAACGTAAAGCGCGTCGCCTTTGTGATCGAGCATCCGGTACACGCCGGGATTGGCCGGCATGGTGGCCATCGCGGCCTCGATCACGGCGACGCCTTTTGGGGTCTCGGGCTCGGTCTCCGGGGGGATCATGCGGGCACCTTAGCGCGGGGAAGGGTGACGAGGGAGAGGAAAGAGGGATGCGTCCAGCGACGACGCGGCGCCTCGCCATGACCCTGGCGACGGGGTATCATTGGTCAATTCCTGGGCGATTTTGGACCTCGGGTGGCCGCTATCAATGGGTTAGCGGACCACTCACAAAACCTGTGGATAACCCTGTCGACAATGTTTCTGACAGTTCCGTGAAAGCGGCGGTTTCCCTGGGAATCTTAAGAACTGGTTAAATTTTAGCCACCAAGCAACCCATTGAATTCACGAAGAAATTTATAGGGCGGCCGGTGTCGCTTCATCGCGGCGCAGCATTAGCGCGGCCGCGAGGTAACGCTTTCGGCGCTTGTGATCAGTTTCCTTGGCGGCGCTCGATTTCCACCCCAGCGGAGGCCGAATCAGGGAAAACATCCAGCTTCTCGACCCGGATCCGGGCGAGGTGGACCCGGCGGTCGGCCAGGCAGGCCTCGGCGATCCGTTCGGCCAGAGTTTCCGCCAGCCGGACATGACCGGCCGCCACGATCCCCCTCACCGTATTGGCGATCAGTTCATAGTCCACCACCCTGGGCAGTTCGTCGCGGCCCACCGCCGCGCGCGATAACGGGCGCGCCCCGTCATCCTCCACGCCGAGGTCGACGTTGATGCGCACTCGTTGGGTGGCCTCATGCTCGGGTGGATGCACACCGATGCTGGCCTGCAGCACCATGTCCCGGAGGAACACGTGGCGGAGGCCGCGGGCGGCGTCGGCGATGCGTTGCGTGTCCATGCTGTTTCCTTGTGACGGACGCGTTCAGTGGGGCACGCCGTTGGGGACGATCATTTGGCCGGTCATCGACGGCAGCGCAAGGATGGCGATTGCCGGGTAGTGACGCACTTTGAATTTGAATGGTGCGTAAGGATGTTTTGTTACTCCCATTTACATTTCGCTGTCAGGAAACCTTACACAATCCTTTCAGGCGCAGAATCGATAACATCCAACCCGTTGAAATCGCGGGATCAATTGAAGTGGTATGAGAATTGCAGAAAACACATTCAATTATCAGGGTTATTCAAAACGGGGGCCGGTCATGATCGGAACATCTACCAAAAGTCTGGCCGCCGCCGACATACGGCCATCCGCTCGCATGTGGCACTTCCCTTCCGCGCTTATGGTAGCCGTGGCGATGGTGGCCCTCGTGTCCCCGAAATCGGCGCGTGCGGACTTATGGACCTACACGGGCCAAACGTCCGAGGCTTTCGACACTATCGATTCACAACAAGGAACACTGACCGAGACAATCACTTACGACACGGTGGCGGCCACTGAATCAGCGACAGCGGCCTGGTTCGATTCCGGCGGCACGGTAAACTTTGTGATGGCGGCGCAATCCCCGACAAGTCCGTTAACCTTAACCTCGACAACCGCTTCGGGGGCGCTCGCAGCGCTTGGTTTGGGAGCCGACACAGTTGGACTGGACGTCACGGGGGACATCACAACGACCCCTGCTACGCTTGTCACGACCCAAGAATTTGCCCCATTCCTGGACACAGCCGGAGGGGGGACGTTGTTCGATTACGAGGAGGCGGTGACCCTGACCGGTGTTGACACCCCCTCAACTCCGGCTCCTGAACCCGCTTCACTCGCGTTGCTTCTGTCAGGACTGTTCGGGCTTCGGATGATCCGGCGGCGGAGGGGTTAGAGCTTCTGGCGCGGCTTGTAGGGATCCCACTTCTTCGACGACCCGGCCCGCGCATCCATCAGGTCAACGATATCCGAAACAGTCATCGCGCTCTCGATCAGACCCGCGGCCTCGGCGGGCGTCATCCGTGGCGTCTTGTGGTCTCGGCAAAAGTTGTGGAACACCACATACAAAGACATCATGTTGTAGTGAGCCGCTCCGCCTGCGTCACTACCGATCGCTGCTTTGGCGACGCCTCCGAACGAGAGATGCCGGGTTCGAACGAATGCGGTGTCATTAGCCTCGCGGACTTCGATGCGATGCCCAAACGCTACGGGAGGCCGTTGGGGACGATTATCTGGCCGGTCATCGACGGCAGCGCGAGGATGGCGATTGCCGCTTTCGCGACGCCATCCAGATCGCCCGCTCGTGCCGCTCCCGCGTCGATTCCGTTGACGCGAATTCTGGGCGCGAGAGCCAGAGCCATGGTCTGAGTCAATGTCCACAGCGCGGCTTTGGAAAGCGTGTAGGACACCAGACGTGGGTTGATTTTCTGGTCCAGCAAATTGATCACGACGCCCTCATGCGGCGGTCGCAGGGCCGTGGCGAAATATTGGATCAGCGAATAAGGCGCGCGCAAATTCGTTTGGATGTTCATATCCCAGGCCGCGCGGGCCGAGGCGTCCCAGGTGTCGGGCGCGACCTTGCCGGTGGCGTTGACCAGCACGCCAATCGGGCCGAGAGCCGCCGTCGCCTGGCCGAACAGGTCCGCGGTCTGGGTTTCGTCCGACAACTCGGCCGGCAGAATGACTGTCCCCGCGGGAAGATTGCCGCTGGCATCTTCGTGACACTGGACCGCGACCGCGACCGCGAACCCGGCACCGGCGAGCGCATGGGCGATGGCGAGGCCTGGCGGTTGGCAGCCGCCGGTGACCAAAGCAGCACGCGGGATGGTGGCCGGGATTGGCTGCATCAAGGTCCGCGGCGTCGCATCCCGCCGCCGCGGCCTCCGCGCCGCTTGCTCGGGTCATAGCCGCCGCCGCCAGGCCCGCCGGGTGCCGGAACCCAGTCCTTCTTCGGCCGCAGGCTGGCGCTGGCGCGCGGCGGCGGTTCCAGGCCCAGGTCCAGCGCTTCCAGCCGCTTGATTTCGTCGCGCAGGCGAGCGGCTTCCTCGAATTCCAGATCGGCGGCGGCGGCGCGCATGCGTTTTTCCAGATCGGCGATGGCGGATTTCAGGTCCTTGCCAACGAATTCGGCGATGCCGGTGTCTTTCACCGGAGCGACGGTGACGTAATCCTGTTCGAACACACTCTCCAGCACCTTGGCGATTTGCTTGCGCACCGATTGCGGGGTGATGTCGTGGTCTTCGTTCCAGGTGCGTTGTTTGTTGCGGCGGCGTTCGGTTTCCTCGATGGCGGCGCGCAGCGAGCGGGTCATGGTGTCGGCGTAAAGGATGACGCGGCCGTCGATGTTGCGCGCGGCGCGGCCGATGGTCTGGATCAGCGAGGTCTGCGAACGGAGAAAACCTTCCTTGTCGGCGTCCAGGATCGCGACGAGTTGGCATTCCGGAATGTCGAGACCTTCGCGCAACAGGTTGATCCCGACCAGCACGTCGAACACGCCCAGTCGAAGGTCGCGAATGATCTCGATGCGTTCGAGCGTGTCGATGTCGGAATGGAGGTAACGGACTTTGACGCCGTGCTCGGTCAGGTAATCGGTCAGGTCCTCGGACATGCGCTTTGTCAGGGTGGTGACCAGGACACGTCCGCCGGACGCGGCGACGGTGCGGACTTCGGCCAGAAGATCGTCAACCTGGTGCTCCACTGGGCGGATTTCCGTCATCGGGTCGATCAGGCCGGTGGGACGGATCACCTGCTCGGCGAACACGCCGGCGGTGCGTTCCATCTCCCACGGGCCGGGCGTGGCGGAAACGAAGATCGACATCGGACGGAAGCGTTCCCATTCCTCGAATTTCAGTGGCCGGTTGTCGATGCAGGACGGCAGGCGGAAGCCGAACTCGGACAGCACGCTTTTCCGGTTGAAGTCGCCGCGATACATGCCGCCCAACTGCGGCACGGTGACGTGGCTTTCGTCGACGATGAGCAGCGCGTTTTCCGGCAGGTATTCGAACAGGGTCGGCGGCGGGTCGCCGGGCTCGCGGCCGGTCAGATAGCGCGAGTAGTTTTCGATGCCTTTGCAGGAACCGGTGGTTTCCATCATTTCGATGTCGAATGTGGTGCGCTGGGTCAGGCGTTCGATTTCCAGCAGTTTGCCTTCTCGGGTCAGTTCCTCGACGCGCTCTTTCAGTTCGACTTTGATGTCGCGAATGGCCTGCGCCAGAGTCGGCCGCGGCGTCACGTAGTGGCTGTTGGCGTAGATGGTGATTTCCTTCAGCGCGGCGGCTTTTTCGCCGGTCAGCGGGTCGAATTCGTGGATCTGTTCGATCTCGTCGCCGAACAGCGTGATGCGCCAGGCGCGGTCTTCGTAGTGGCTGGGGAAGATATCGACGATCTCACCGCGCAGGCGGAAATTGCCGCGCTGGAAGGAGGTGTCGTTGCGGCGGTATTGCAGTTCCACCAGCGCGCGGGCCAGCGTGTCGCGGTCGATCGAGCCGCCGACCTCCAGCTTCACCACCATCTTCGCGTAAGTCTCGACGGAGCCGATACCGTAGATGCAGGACACCGAGGCGACAATCACGACATCGTTGCGCTCCAGCAGCATTTGCGTGGCGGCGTGGCGCATGCGGTCGATCTGTTCGTTGATCTGCGCGTCTTTTTCTATGTAGGTGTCGGTGCGGGGGACGTAGGCCTCCGGCTGGTAGTAGTCGTAGTAGCTGACGAAGTATTCCACCGCGTTGTCGGGGAAGAAGCTTTTCATCTCGCCATAGAGTTGCGCCGCGAGCGTCTTGTTGGGGGCGAGGATCAGGGTCGGCTTCTGCACCGCCTCGATCACCTTGGCCATGGTGAAGGTCTTGCCCGAGCCGGTGACGCCAAGCAGCACCTGATCGCGGTCCTCGGCGCCGATGCCGCGCACGAGTTCGGTGATCGCGGTGGGCTGGTCGCCGGCGGGCTCGTACTCGGACACGACCTTGAAGCGGCGCGTCAAGGGTTTGGCCGGCTGCTTCTGGGGCATGAACAGAGCAGGAGGGGGGATCGTCAGGACTTCGGACATGTCGGACTCCTTGGCCCTGGATTTAAGCGTTCCGCCCGGCGTGTCGAGGGGGGTAGGGAGGGCGAAATGGGGTTCATGATTGGCGCCGGCATGGCGAGCCCGTTCGCTCTCGCCGGATCGGTGAGCGTCAACCCGCGGACGATCGGCGCCGCGTCCGGGATGTACGGATTCTTCCAGATGGGCTATGGGATGTTGTGCACCGTGGCGGTGGAGGTTTGGCATCCGGGCGCGGTTTATCCGGTAGCGTTGATCATGCTGTTGTCGGTGTTGGCCGGTCAGGTTATTATCGCGTTTGGGACGCGGAGTGTATAGCAATCGCACGGGGCATCGAGAATCCGGCTCCAATCCAAAAACTCTCTGAGGGCTCTGAGGTCTCTCAGATAAATTCTTGCCGGCGTGTGAGCGGGTTCTGGCGCGGACAATATGGTCGTAACGGCGGCGCTCGCGTCCGGCTTCGGCATCGCCAGATTCTATCTGAGAGAACTCAGAGACTCAGAGCGCTCAGAGTTCATCGCGCTCGCGCGGCGTGGGTTCCGGAGAGGGCGGTGTAGCTACTCCGCTGCTTCCCCAAGTACTTCCAACATCCCGGTGGGTAAACCATCGATACTGGCAGTGTTCTTCTCGCGCCAATATTCCCTGATACCGTCATCGCCTTTTCGTGAAGCCCAGTTCTGCAAGGTCGGACGCTCGTCCTTGTAGTCGTAGAGCGGGACGGAGTAACCGCACGACGTCTGCACCGATTCGACGTCCAGCAGAACGATCTGGCGCGCGCCAGGAGGTTCGTTACCGTCGAACGCGCTGGCCAGTATCCGTTCGTACTCGTCGACGCCTCGCGGCAACGGCGTTCCGTGACCGTAAAGACGCAGGATCATCGGGGCGCCCTCGAACGCGCAGAACATGATCGTCAGGCGTCCATCGGCGCGGAGATGTGCCGCCGCCTCATTGCCGCTGCCGGTCTGGTCGAGATAGGCGACCTGGTTAGGCCCAAGCACGCGCAGACTGTCCGAGCCTTTCGGCGACAGATTGATCCGCGAGTCGGCGGTCGCGGACGCTGTGAAGAAGATGTGCTGCCGCTCAATGAATTCCTTAAGCACCAGCTCGATTTTTTCGAAGAATTTGGACATGTCAGTGCCCCCTCGGGAAGCTAGTAGCCCAGTGCCAGCCCGTCCTTGCGTGGTTCTGAACCGGCGACGAGGCAGCCTCGGTCGCGATCGATCCAGATCGCCTGTCCGCCGCCGTGCGGACGTTCGACGATCTCCGGCACATGACCCATCGCTGTCAACCTGGCGACGACGTCCGCCGGAATGCCTCGCTCGATCTGCAATTTCCCGCGCAGAGGAAGCAGACGGGGCAGATCGATCGCCTCCTGAATATCCAGACCGTACTGGAGAAAATTGGTCAGGAACCAGGAGTGACCCATCGGCTGGTAGTGGCCGCCCATCACGCCATAGGGCATCACCGCCTGGCCGTCCTTGCACACCATGCCCGGAATGATCGTATGCATCGGGCGTTTGCGCGGCGCGATGCAGTTCGGGTGGCCGCGTTGCAGGTTGAATCCGAAGCCTCGGTTTTGCAGCATGACGCCGGATCGTTCCGACAGGATACCGGAACCGAAACCCTCGAACAGGGAGTTGATGAAGCTGCACGCGTTGCCGTCCTTATCGACGACGCACAGATAGATGGTGTCATTGTGCGGCGGCATCAGCGCTTCGCCGGCGGCGGGGAGATTGACCATCGCCTTGTCGTCTTTGATCAGGCCGCGGCACGCATCGAGGTACTCGCGGCTGAGCAGTTTCGCTACCGGCACATCCACCTGGGACATATCGGCCACGAACGCATCGCGGTCGCGGTAGGCCAGTCGGGCGGCCTCGATGTGGCGCTGCATGCGGATCGCGCCCAGGGGGCCGTCGGGGGCGTCGCCCAGTCCCTCGAGCATGCCCAGTATCATCAGGACCAGGATGCCCTGACCGTTGGGCGGGATCTGATACACGTCGTAGCCGTTCCATTTCAACGTGATCGGCTCGACGAAGTCCGCGTTGGCGAGGCCGAGGGCGAAGTCTTCCTCGGTGTGCAACCCGCCGTGCTTGCGCAGCGTGGCGACGATGTCGGCGGCGACGGGGCCTTCGTAGAAAGCGCGGGCGCCGTGCCGGGCGATGGAGCGCAAGGTTTCAGCCAGGCCGGGTTGGACGAAGATGTCGCCGACTTTTGGCGCGGAGCCGCCGGGCAGGAAATGGTCGGCGCCGTTGGCGCGCAGTTTGCCCTCCAGCCGTTTCCAGTCCCAGGAGACTTTTGGGTGCACCGGCCAGCCTTCCTCGGCATAGCGGATCGCCGGTTGCAGCAGTTCGTCGAGGCCTTTGCGGCCGTGGGCTTTCAGCAATGTCTCCCAGGCGTTGACCGCGCCGGGCACGGTGACGGCATGGGCGGAGATGTGGTCGATCGCACGGATCTGGTGGCTTTCGAACCAGTCGATCGTGGCGGCGGCGGGGGCTCGGCCGGAGCCGTTCAGGCCGATCACCTTGCCGGTGCCGGCGGGGGCGTAGAGGCAGAAGCAGTCGCCGCCGATTCCCGTTGACTGTGGCTCGATCACGCACAGCACGGCGCAGGCGGCGATGGCGGCGTCGAGGGCGTTGCCGCCTTCGCGGAGGACGTCCAGCGCGGTGAGTGTAGCCGCCGGCATCGAGGTGGCGGCCATGCCGTGCGTGGCATAGACCGGGCTGCGGCCGGGGAAATGGAAATCGCGCATCAAGGGTCCTTTGGGTGCGGGCAGGGTTCGGTGGGAGTATGACGAACTGGTGGCGGGATGACAAAATTTTCCCGCCGGGGACCGCATGGCAGACACGATCGTCACGCCCAGTCGTTTCCGGCGGCGAGGAAGCCAGCGCACAAGCTGACGATCGGCTTCAGGCGGGCCGGCGGCGCGGTGGCAAAGCAAGGTTGTGCCGGGGTGGCACCGCGGTATGGTGGTCCGGTTTCTCTGAGTGCTCTGAGGCTCTGAGAACTCCCAGGTAAATTCTTGCTTTGCCGATGCGAGAGGGTGGTTGTTGCGTTCGTGGCACAATTGTCCGCGCCGGCATGGGACGGGACGCCGGAAAGGATTCACCTGGGAGTTCTCAGAGACTCAGAGTTCTCAGAGGGTTCTTCGGTCGCGGAGCCGTGCCTGTCAGCCCAGGCCGGCCTCGCGGCGTGCGGCGTCGATTTTGGCATGGATGGCGGCCTCGTCGTGGCCCATCGCGGCCAGCAGGTTAGCGTAGTTTCGAACACCTGCTTCGCGATTCGGGTGCGCGTGGTTGGTGTTACGTTCGATGGCAAAGACAATAACGAGATGGCGGCGCATCAACGGTTCCGCCTCCGCCAGGCGATTGGTGGCCTGGAGCAATCCGGCGAGGTTGTTGAGGTCGGTCGCCACGTTCGGATGGTGCGGACCAAGGCTCGCCTCATCGATGATGAGCGCGCGGCGAAATAGCGGTTCCGCCTCCGCCAGACGATTGGTGTCTTGGAGCAATCCGGCGAGATTTGTGAGGTGGACCGCTGCGGTCGGATGGCCCGGGCCAAGGCTCGCCTTGTCGATGGCAAGCGCGCGGCGCATCAACGGTTCCGCCTCCGCTAAGCGGTTGGTGGCCTGGAGCAATAAGCCGAGGTTGTTGAGGCGGATCGCCAAATTCGGATGTTCCGGACCGAGGCTGGCCTCATCGATGGCGAGCGCGCGACGAAGCAGCGGTTCCGCTCCTTCTGGACGGTTGGTGGTCCGGAGCAGTTCGGCGAGGTTGTTGAGGTCGGTCGCCACGTTCGGATGGTGCGGACCAAGGCTCGCCTCATCGATGATGAGCGCGCGGCGATATAGCGGTTCTGCCTCCACCAGGCGATTGGTGGCCCGGAGCAGTCCAGCGAGGTTGTTTAGGCCTGTCGCCACGTTCGGGTGATGCGGACCGAGGCTCGCCTCATCAATGATGAGCGCGCGGCGATACAGCGGTTCCGCCTCCGCCAAACGGTTGGTGGCCCGGAGCAATCCGGCGAGATCATTCAGAACGGTGGACAGCAATGGATGAGTCCCGCGCTCGCTGTTGTCGGCCATCGCCAATGCACCGCGAAATAGCGGCTCTGCTCGGTCGTAAAGTGCCTGCGCGAACAGCAATCGCCCGACTGCGGACATCACTCGGACCGTCGGGGCCGCGTTTCCCGCCCTCGCCGCCATGAACGCCACGGCCTCAGCATGTGGGATCAGCGGCGTGAGACGGGGCCAGCGACGCGGATCGTCCCAGGCGTCCTCGAAGGCGGCGTTCATCCACCAGAGGGCGTCGGTCAACCGATCGTCGGTCTCGACCGCAGCCAGCCCGCGTCTTGTCGCGTCCTGGATCAGGCGATGTACGGTGAACTGGTCGTTCTCCGGCTCGTGTTTGACCAGCGAGTAAGCCGCCAGTTCCAACAGTGCCTCGCGCGGCGCCTTGACCGCTGGGCCGTGCGGCACCGGCACGTCCAGGGCGAATCCGGGCAATGGGTCGGGGGCCAAGAAAGCTAGCCGCTGCAACACGATCCGCGCCGCGCGCGACAATTCCGCTTCCGACATCGCCCAGGTCTGGCCGACGGCGGAGTGGTAGCCGGTCAGAGTGCGTTCGTTCCAACCTTTCACCAGGTCGCGCGACTCGTGCCACAGCACCAGGTAGTCCGCGAAGGAACACTTCCGCTGCCGTATCGTCGCGGCGGCCAGGTCCAGGGCGAGCACAAGACGCCCAAGCTCCGTCGCCAGCGCCTCGGCGCGCGCCGGGTCGTCGTCACGCCGTAAGCGCTGGGTCGCGGTCGCGTCCATCAGGAATTCAACGGCGGCGCCGGCGTCGAGGAGGTCAAGGTCCAGCGGCGTCACCTCATGCCACGCACCCGCGTCAAGGCGGGATGTCAGCACGACGTGCCCGCCGGTCAGCGAGCCGAGGATCGTCAGCGCCGCCTCGCGCGCCGCGTCGGTGTCGACGTTGTCCAGGATCAGCAGCCAGACTGGGTTGGCGCGCAGCCAGGCGAGCACGGCGTGGTAGCGGGCGTCCTCGTCGCGCCCGGCTTGTTCCGGCAACAGCAGCGGGCCGCTCAGTGCCGCGAGGTTGGTCTTCAGGTTCTGCGGCGAGTCGGCCTGCACGAACAGCAGCGCGGTGTAGGACTCCTTGTAAGCCCATGCATATTCGACGGCGGCGCGGGTCTTGCCGATGCCGCCCATGCCCAGGAGAGCGTTGGAGACGATGGCGGTGGCGCCGGTCTTTTCCAGCAAGGAGGCGCGGAGGTCGCGCAAGAATTGGTCACGACCTTTGAACAGGGTGCCGAGTGATTGGTATGGCAGAGCGATCGGCTTCTCGCGTGGCGGGCGGAGCGGCGGGCCGGCGTCCCAATTGATCTTCCCAGCCTCGGCGTTGAGATGATCGGAAGAGCGGAACTCCACCCACGGCAGGTCAGGACGATCCATCCAGGCGAGGAACGCAGTCTGGCGGTCAGAACGGTCATCGATGGGCGGCGCCGGATCGTCGGGCGTCCAATCTTTGTGCGCACGAAACAGCCGCCACGGCTTCCCCAATGCACGCGCGAAGAAGAATTCCCACTGTGTGCGGGAGGCTTCGGCGAAATCCTCCGGCAGCATTGCCGCGAATGGCGTGGCGGCGTCAGGCGGGGGGTAGCTGCCGCTCCGACGGCCCACCAAACAAATCATCGCATCGCAGCTCGCGACGAGGTCGTACAGCTTCCGTTGTAGGGATGGCGCGTTACCATGATCCGGAAACGCATCCTGCCAGACCGGATCGAACCCAAGCGCGATCAGATGGTTCGCCAGGGCCTGACGAGCATGGGCGAATTCGCTGCTGACGGCGGACAGGAACACTCGTTTCTTCGGCATCGGAGGTGTCCGGTGATCACTTCGCAGGATGACACGATCCGCCGCCAACTGGGAAGTTCGCATCCGCAACAGCCGCCGCTCGTTAAATCCTATGTCGAAACGTTCCCCGCTGCGCGAAGCCGGCGCCTCTGGCCGGGGACGAGAGAACCGCCACGCCCATCCCCGGCCCGAGCGGTATCCCACCCAACCGGCCGGACCTTGGACAAAGCGTCTGATGCCTCTTAAACACCGTGGCATCGCCGCGTGACGGAAGGATCATCGCATGCCCGGAAACATCACCTATGAGGACTTCGAGAAGGTGGACATCCGTGTCGGCACGATCATCGACGCGCAACCGTTTCCGGAGGCGAGGAAGCCGGCGTACAAGCTGACGATCGATTTCGGCCCGGAGATCGGGGTGAAGAAGTCGTCAGCCCAGTTGACGGTGCACTATCAGCCGGACCGGCTGTTGGGGCGCCAGGTCTGCGCGGTGGTGAATTTCCCGCCCAGACAGATCGGGCCGTTCATCAGCGAGGTGCTGACATTGGGAATGCCCGACGGCGACGGGGCGGTGGTGCTGATCGCGCCGGATTTCAAAGTGCCGGCCGGCGGCAAACTGTTCTGATGGCTACCCATTATCTGACGGTGACGTGGGACGAATTCCACCGCGACGCCAAAGCCCTCGCTTCCCAACTGGTTTTCCTCGGCCCCTGGCGCGGCATCGTGGCGATCAGCCGCGGCGGTCTGGTGCCGGCGACGATCATCGCGCGGGCGTTGAACATAAGAGTCGTCGAAACGGTGTCGGTCGTCGCTTACGACCAACTCTCCCAGGGTGAGGAAGAGGTTCTCGGTGAACCCAAGATCACCAAGCTGCCCGACTTCGCCGGCGATGGTGAGGGGTTCCTGATCGTCGATGATCTGGTCGATAGCGGAACGACCGCCCGGGTGGTGCGGGCGCTGCTACCGAAGGCGCGGTTCGCTTGTGTTTACGCCAAACCGGCCGGCCGCGGCCTCGCCGATTATGTGTTGACCGAGGTCAGCCAGGATACCTGGATCGTGTTGCCCTGGGAACAGAATTGATCAGAGACTTCACGTCTCCCTCGGGCTGACGCGCGGCGAACGCCATGTGATGTCCTGGGCCGTAATGGAGCAGTCGCCAGTCGAGCCTCGCGAAAAGCAATTGAAGACTTTTGCTGGTGTGGATTGAGATGTGGCCGTTGCGTGGCGCGACATACCAGTTGTCGCAGACCGGCCCCGTGACGTCATCCAAAGTCAACGTGGAGAACAGGAATAATCCGCCTTCGCGCACGAAGGACAAAGCCTGCCGGCAGGTTTGAATGGGCGTCGGCGTGTGCTCCAGCACCTCGAACGCGGTGACCAGGTCGAAGATGCCAGGCGCCGGCGCGACGGTGCCGGGATGCAGCGGGTCCCAGGAATGCGCGTCGATGCCGTTCTCATTCAGAATGCGTGCCAGGGAGCCATCGCCGCCGCCGTAATCCAGCACGGTTTTCGCATTGACCTGACGGGCGAAGGCAATCAGCGGCACTGATTCCCGTTGGGCGCGGGCGCCGGTGCATTCGGGGTCCACCTCGGCATAGGACTCGTTATAGATATGACGACGGAACATCTCCGGCGTCCAATGGTCGAATTGTTCGGTGAACAGAAAGCCGCAGGCGATGCAGCGGTGATAGGAAACCGGAACTCCAGCTTGTGGGAAATGCACGCCGTTGATGACCTCGCAACTTTTGTTGAAGTCGGCGACGCCATGCAACGGCGCCTTCTGCCCGCAGACCTTACATTCCGTCACCGGCCTCACCTGGGCCAGGCTCGGCGCGAGTGAGGCGTCAGGGATCAAATTCATCCGCCTTTCCTGCTATGGAGTACGACCATGACACCACTGTCGCCATTGGAAATCCAGACCGCTCAGGTCATGGGCCTGGTCGCCGTGATGGTGTTCATCGGCATTCGCTTCTTGCCATCGCGTTACCACTGGCCGGTCGGGATCGGTCTCACGGCTTGCTATCTGGCGGGGATAGCCGCGTTCGCGGTTTACCTGCTGATCGGGTGATCGGGGGCCGCGCCATCAAACCGTCCACGATTCCGCGCCGGTCTGTGTGAAGTGGACGCCGCTGGCGGTGCCTCCCAGGTCGTTCAGGCCGCGGATCACCGCGATCCGCCGTTCCGGCGGGACAATGAACATCATGAACCCGCCGCCTCCGGCACCGGAGACCTTGCCGCCGATCGCGCCCTCGGCGAAAGCACGTTCGTACAGCAGTTCGATCGTCGAGGTGCTGATGCCGCCGGCGGTGCGTTTCTTCGCCTCCCAGGAGTGGTTCAACAGTGTGGCCATGTGGCCAATTTCGCCACGCAGCAGCGCCTGCTTCATTTCGATCGCATCGCGTTTCAACTGATGCAGACTTTCGATCGCCGGATCCGCGCTGGCCGTCATGCGGCGCTGCTGCTCGGCGATGATCTGATCGGATCGGCGCGTGACACCCGAAAAGCAGGTGATCAGAGAGATTTCCAGTTCGTTCAACACGCCGGGCGGGACGCGCAACGGATTGACGATGACCCGGTCATTGGCGTGGAACTCGATGAAATTCACCCCGCCGAAGGTCGCCGCGTATTGATCCTGGCGGCCGCCCGCGAGCGCCAGATCGATCCGCTCGATCTCGAAGGCCAGATGGGCGACGTCGTAAGGGCCCAATGGCGCGGCGAGCAACGCGCGGAATGCTTCCACCAAGGCCACGACAAGAGCGGACGACGAACCGAGACCGGAGCCGGGTGGCGCGTCGACGAAGGAAGTGACCCGGATCGCCGGGACCGTGCCACCGGCGAACTCCTTCAGCATTCTGGTCATGACGCCGGCGTGCAACGGCAATTTCGAGGACTGGATCGCGGCCATGTCCGCCGCGAACGTTTCGGTCATGTTCAAATCCGGCGCGATAAAATGCACGCGCCCATCCGGCGACGGTTCTATGGTGGCATAAGCGTAACGGTCGATGGTCAGGTTGAGCACCGCGCCGCCAAATTCATCGCAATAGGGGCTGAGGTCGGTGCCTCCGCCGGCCAACCCGAGACGCAGCGGCACGCGGGCACGAACGGTGGTGCCAGCGCTCGGAAAACCGGTGTCCGGCATGGCGGGATCTCCCGTTGGGTCAGGACGTCTTATCGAGGATAGGACGAATGAATGACAACAGGTTTCCACCCGGGAACAGATGCGCGGCGATACCGGCGGCGGCGGCGGCCTGGAGGTCGGTCGGCTGATCGCCGATCAGCACGCAGCGCGCGGGATCGAGTTCCCAGGCGCGGATCAGATCGTTCAGCATGCCGGGCGAGGGTTTGCGCCAGTCGCTGACCGCCCGATACGCGGCGACGGTCGCATTGGGGTGAAACGGGCAATACCGCGCGTCATCGATCGTGCCACCGTGGCGGCGCGCCTCATCGGCGATCCAGTCCAACAAATGCGTCACCGCCGCCTCGTCATACAGGCCGCGTGCGACACCCGCCTGGTTGGTGACGACGAACACGTGCCAGCCCAACGACGTGGCGTGACGAATCGCATCCTGAGCGCCCTCGGTCCATTCGAACCGATCGCGCGAGCCGACATAGCCATGGTCGATATTCACCACCCCGTCGCGGTCGAGAAACAACGCCGGCCGACCGCGCAGCGCGCGCAACTCATCGTCGGCGCTGGCGAAATCGTCAGGCACGCCGATGTCGCGGAAATAACCATCGGTGGTGGTGCCCCGTAGCGCACCGGCGGCGGCATGGACGGGAAGAATGTCGGCCTCCAGCGAACAAACCGGACGCAGCGAGTCGAGCAGCCGCCGGCCGAACAAATACACACCCGCGTTGATGATGCCCGGCGAACCCGGTGGTGGCCGCTCCTGAAACGTGGTGACGACGTCGCCATCCATCGTGACGACCCCGGAACGGGACGCATCGGCCATGCGCCGTAATAGCATGCGGCCGATGACCTCGGGTCCATCACCGGCGGCGGCGGACAGCAGCGCGGCCAGGTTGGCGTCGAACAACGAGTCGCCGTTGCACAGTAAGAATCGGTCGTGCAGACGATCGCGCGCATGGAAGACCGCGCCACCGGTGCCGGCGCGGAACGGCTCGCGGGAGACCGAGATTGTCGCGTGGCGCGGCAGCATCGCCTCGATCGCCGGGATCGCGTTCTCGATCTCCTCCGACAGGTGGCCGGTCAGCAGCAGGAACTCTGTGATACCGAAGCGGATGAGTTCGCGCAGCAACCAGGCGAGGAATGGCCGCCCGCCGCGGTTCAGAAGCGGCTTGGGCGTGGCTTCGGTGAGCGAACCGAGACGCGTCCCCAGACCACCCGCGAGCACGGCGCATTGTGTAACGGTCACGGGGGGCATTTTGCTCTCTGAGTCTGGCAAGCGGATGGTGTCCGGCGTTGTAGGCCGGCAAGAATTTCGGGTTGGTGCCACTCTTATGGCGGCGTGACCGGCGGCAATTGTGGCACGAATGTGTTCCTGGAAGGCGGAATTCTTCGCGACATCCATTGGTGTGTAACCCGCGTGAAATCCGCGGGGCAGGGACATTTCACGAACAGGGGGACCGCGTCGAATTAAATTGACAGAGGTTTGGCACCTGTCCCAGATTTAACCGCCCGTTGACATTCTTCGCCGCGCGAGCGTTCGCGAAATTCTCCCGGGTGCCGGAGCCTTCACCTCAAGCCCCAAGTGGCGGTGAGATACCATGTCCCCGTTCGGAAAGATGGCTGTCCCGGTCTTTGGCGCCCTCGCACTGACCGGCGTTTTGTTCGCGCGGCAGCAGGCGAGCGCGGAAGCGTCGCCGCCACCTTTCATCGGGGAGGAAATACAGCGCGCGCGAACCGACTTCGCGGCGGGTGGCGTGAGAAAGTTGAGCGCCAACTGGTACGCCTGCGTTGACCGGGCCCATGCCAGTCAGGACGCGAACGCGGCCGAACGCTGTGTGGTCTATGGCTACGGCGCCTTGCTGCTGACTGATACAGGTGCGTCGGCGGGCGGTGCGCGATACCTCACATCTGACATCGTGGCCCCTGGCCAGGTCGAAATGCTGCAAATCATGGGCATCCCAACCGGGCCGCAACAGGCATGGCTTGAGCGATACCGCCGCTGGGTGTCGCAGGGCTATAAGCCGGACAGAAGCTTCGAGGCGGGCAGCGGCTTTACCTCGGACGGAGCCGCCACGCCGGACCGCGGCTTCATGCCTGAGAGTGCCTATCCGCCCGAGCGGGCGGTAACCCCGTTCCGCGGCCACGCATCAGACAGAACCGACGCATCGGATAATGACGTCACCCCATTTCGGGGTCCCATCGGTGACGCCGTGGATCGCGGCGGCAACCCGTTCCGCGGTCGCGCGCCCGATCCCGTCGAGACCGTGGACAGAGGCGTGAACCCGTTCAAGAATGATCCGCCGGCCCGAGGCGACATGCCGGCCCGAGGCTTCACCCCGGTCAGTAACGTCAGCCCAATCCGAGGTTTCACGCCGAGCTTCGGCCCGCCTGATCCCAGCGACCACATGATCCAGGGCGGTCAAGGCGATTTCGCCAGTACGGCGAATGGACAATATCCGAGGGAGGCCGTGCGGCGGCCGGAAATCGCCGACGCGTTGCGCAACCTGCTCGGGCGGGAGACGTTCGCGCATCTGAAGGATTACACCTTCGGCGACCCCATGCAGCGGAACGGCCGGTTCGCTGTGGGCTCCGCCTGTATGCCGCGGGACTGCGGCGGGTCGGAGATGCGTTTCGTTTTCTCACAGGAAGAAGTCTGGGTTGGGATCGTCGACGGCAGGCGGCTGCGGATTTATGGCAACCCGCCGCGAAATGTCCGCGCGCTGTTGATGCGGGACAAGAACCAGGTGGCCTGGCGCGGCGAGGTCGATGACATGAGCCGTCCGATGCCGGCGCCTTCTCCCGTGGTTCCGGCATCGCTCGAGGTCGCCCCGCGCGGTGAGCCGGACGCGGCACCGCGGGTTCCAGCTTCCGGCGATGCGACCGAAATAAGGCTGCGCCGAAAGGGTGGAACCTTCGACGTCCCGGTAACGATCAACGACACCGTGACCATACCGTTCGCGATCGATAGTGGGTCCTCAGACGTGAGCGTGTCCGCCGACGTGCTACAAAAATTGATTCAGTCCGGCACCGTTTCCAAAGCGGATTTTCTGGGCAAGCAGACTTATCACCTCGCCGACGGATCGCGAGTTTCCAGCGACACGTTCCGTATCCATTCGCTGAAGGTCGGTGACCGGGAAGTGCGGGACGTCATCGGCAGTGTGACGAATGACGCGGACAGCCTGTTGCTCGGACAGAGCTTTCTCACGCGCTTCCGGTCATGGTCGATCGATAATCAGCGCGGGGTGCTGCTGCTGCGGTAGCCGGTCGGCCGAGGCGTACAAACGACCGCCTCTTCGCGTCATCCCCGGGCTCGACCCCATAGGCGCTAAAATAACGAACCGCGGGGTGATGAGACCACACTTTCTTCGTCATGGCCGTGCTCGACACGGCCATGACGAGCGAATTGAGGGTCACCCCTCTTAATTTAGCGCCTATGGGGCCGAGCCCGGGGATGACAGCGGCGTCTCTGACATCGGTCGCTTTTGATGAAACCTCAGTATCAGACCCGCAGCTCCACGCATACCGGCACGTGATCCGACCCTCTTGGCCAGTCTCGCGCTTGCGTCAGGATGGTATGTTCGCGGAGCGACTGTTTCAGGTCCGGCGTGACCCACACGTGATCCAGCCGCCGCCCGCGGTTCGCGACTTTCCAGTCCCGGTTGCGATACGACCACCATGTGTAGGCTTTCTCGGTCTCCGGCACGAAGTGGCGTATCGCGTCGATGAAACCGGCGTTCATCCAGGCATTCAGGCCCTCGGTTTCCGGCGGCGTGTGGCTGACGACATCCAACAATTGTTTGTGACTCCAAACATCGTGCTCCAGCGGCGCGATGTTCAGATCACCCACGAGAATCGTACGTTGGAGATTGGTCCGCGCCGAGAACCACGCATGCGTCTCGGCGATGAAATCGAGCTTGTGACCGTATTTCGGGTTCGCCTCGCGGTCGGGGATGTCACCACCGGCCGGCACGTAAAAGTCGTGCAATTCGATCGGTCCGGATTTGGTTTCGAGTTCGACCGCGATATGCCGGCAATCGCCCTTTTCGCACCAATCCGGTGCGAACTCGATCCGTTTGAACGGCAATCGCGACAGGATGGCGACGCCGTTGTAGCCCTTCATGCCGCGGAACGCGACGTGCTTATATCCGAGCGCCGGAGGCCCCTCGCCGGGGAACTGGTCGTCGGGAACTTTGGTTTCTTGCAGGCAGATCACGTCTGGATTGAGCGCGGTCACCAGATCGTTCAACAGACCGAGCCGCAACCGGAGCGAATTGATGTTCCAGGTCGCGACTCGCAGCGTTTGCTCCCCCGCTTTCGGCGATGACATCAGACGATGCGGGTCCGCACCGTGCCAACACCCTCAACCACGCCTTCAAGCAGATCACCACGCTCCACGGCGGCGACGTTCTCGGGTGTGCCGGTATAGATCAGGTCGCCAGGCGCCAGCCGCACGAGGCGCGACAAATAGGCGATCGTCTCCGGAATGTTCCAGATCATCTTCGACAGGTCGGAGGTCTGGCGGACTTTGCCGTTGACCTTCAACTCGATCAGTCCGGTGGCGGGATAACCGATCTTCGACGCCGGCACCATCAGGCCGATCGGCGCCGAGTAATCAAAGCCCTTGCCCATGTCCCAGGGCTTGCCTTCCTTCTTCGCCGCGTTCTGCAAGTCGCGGCGGGTCATGTCCAGGCCCGCGGCGTAACCCCAAACATGGCGCAGAGCGTCGGCCTCCTGGATATCGACGCCGCCTTCGCTCAGCGCGACGACCAGCTCCATCTCGTGATGCAACTGGGTGCTTTGCGGCGGATACGGCATGTCGGCATCGTTCATCAGCAGAGCGTCGGCCGGTTTCATAAAAAAGAACGGTGGTTCGCGATCCGGATCGCTGCCCATTTCGCGCGCGTGCTCGGCGTAGTTACGGCCGACGCAGAACACACGGCGGACGGGAAAAGCACCACCGCCGGCGACGGGAACAGCGGTGACGGCGGGCGCGGGGATCACGAAATCGGGCATGGGTCGGCGTCCTGTAGGGGAGGGAACGAGATCGGCAACAAATGTTCATCACGACAAAGTCCCGTCAAGGGCTGATGCCGATGGGTGATTTTTCAGTCTGACATCTGACCTGGAAATGCCCGTAAAATCAAATGAACGAGGATAAGCACGCCTCCAACGATGGACACGCGGAGCACCCCGGATATTTGAATGACCCGCGTCCAAAAAAGAACTGGCCTTTGCTCGCGGCTCGCCCAACCTCGAAGAAACACGTACGCTCGGCCTTCGCGAAGAGCGCCTCGCAAGAGATAGATCGCCCATCCGACCCCGGCGATCCAGACGGCAATCCACAATGCGCTATTAAGGAGTTCCGACAAACTATGACACTCGCCTCGAAATCTACGATTCTTCACTCAACAGGTATTCGAGGGCGAATGGGCACTCAGCCGGCCACTCCGGCGCGGACTTATCGTCGATGGTATCGGGCACCGCGCGTAGCGCGCGACGATAGATCCTGGTCAGATCGATTCGTTGTCGCATCGAGGGAACAAATCGCGATACCGCGTCGCCACGGAATCGCCTGGAATCGGCGAGCCAGTTGGCGACGTCCCGGCAATCCGGCCAGGCCTGCGCCTTCAGTTTGTGAGCAATTGCCTGAACCAGCAGCGATTCCACGGCGAAGCGTTGCTCATTGCCCACGGATTCTATCTCCTCGGCAATGTTTGGCCAGTCAAACTCCGCGTCGTTCACCAGTTCCCCGGCGGCGCGTCGCCGTAGCAGGTCCGCCTGATGTTCCGACCACAGCACGATATCTTCTTCGTACAGATCGCTCATCAGGCCCTGCCTCAGGTGTTCATCGCATCGAAGAATTCGTTGTTGGTCTTGCTGTATTTCAGCTTGTCCAGCAGGAACTCCATCGCGTCCACGGTGCCCATCGGATTGAGGATACGGCGTAGTACCCACATCTTCGACAGCACGCCTTTCTCGACCAACAACTCCTCCTTGCGGGTGCCGGACTTGGTGATGTCGATGGCGGGGAAGGTGCGCTTGTCGGACAGTTTGCGGTCGAGGATGATTTCCGAGTTACCGGTGCCTTTGAACTCCTCGAAGATCACTTCGTCCATGCGGCTGCCGGTGTCGATCAGCGCGGTGGCGATGATGGTCAGCGAGCCGCCTTCCTCGATATTACGCGCGGCGCCGAAGAAGCGTTTCGGACGCTGCAGCGCGTTGGCGTCCACACCGCCGGTCAACACCTTGCCGGATGATGGCACCACGGTGTTGTAGGCACGGGCGAGGCGGGTGATGCTGTCCAGCAGGATCACCACGTCCCGCTTATGCTCGACGAGGCGCTTGGCCTTTTCCAGCACCATTTCGGTGACCTGCACGTGACGCGTGGCCGGTTCATCGAAGGTCGAGGCCACGACTTCGCCTTTCACCGAACGCGCCATGTCGGTGACTTCTTCCGGCCGCTCATCGATCAGCAGAACGAGAAGAAACACTTCCGGATGATTGGCGGCGATGGCGGCGGCGATGTTTTGCAGCATCACCGTTTTACCGGTGCGCGGCGGTGCCACGATCAGGGCGCGCTGACCCATGCCGATCGGCGAGATCAGGTCGATCACGCGCGGCGTATTGTCCTTCTGAGGGCCTTTGGCGACGGACTGGAAATTCTCCATCTCCATTTTCAGCCGGCGGTCGGGATAGAGCGGCGTCAGGTTGTCGAAGTTGATGCGATGGCGCACCGCGTCGGGTGGCTCGAAATTGACCTGCTCGACTTTCGCCAGAGCGAAGTAACGCTCGCCATCTTTCGGTGCGCGAATCTGCCCTTCGACGGTGTCGCCGGTGCGCAGGGCATAGCGGCGGACGAGGTTGGGGCTGACGTAAATATCGTCGGGTCCGGATAAATAATTCGCTTCCGGGCTGCGCAAATAGCCGAAGCCATCGGACAGAATCTCAAGCGTGCCTTCGCCCAGAATGATCTGGTCGGATTCGGCGAGAGATTTGAGGATGGAAAACATAATGTCCTGCTTGCGCAAGGACGAAACGTTTTCGATCTGCAAGGATTCCGCGAAATTCAGCAACTCGGCGGGGGTTTTGGTTTTCAGCTCGGCGAGATGCATCGTTGTCTCTTGGAGTATGTCATTGGATTTTCTCTCA
>Ga0182018_10001017_pt1 | contig 33843 bp, 25 predicted proteins | sample 812P2MmetaG_FD_120490 | JGI IMG/M metagenome (GOLD analysis project Ga0182018, IMG submission 120490) | Permafrost microbial communities from Stordalen Mire, Sweden - 812P2M metaG | ecosystem: Environmental > Terrestrial > Soil > Wetlands > Permafrost | place: Sweden: Stordalen | collected...
TAGGCCTCGAAGCAGGCGTGGAAGTTCATCGGCTCGAGCCCGACCCCGTAGCCCCCAACATAGCGGGCTGGGATGGAGAGGGCGCGGCAGAAGGCGATCGCAAGGTGGGTGTAGTCGCGGCAGACGCCCTTGCGGCTCTGCCAGACTTCCCAGGCGGACGTCCGCCCGTCGGTAGAGCCGGGTGTGTACACGACATTCTCGTCCACCCAGCGGCAGATCGAGCGCACCTGCTCAGCGCGGTCCTCGGTCTTTCCGAACAGTTCCCAGGCATTGGGTCCGAACCGGTCGCTCTCGCAATAACGGCTCGGCAGGGTGTAGGAGAGGATATTGAGGGGCAGCCGGCCGGGCTGGTCCGCGAGCACCGTCAGGGGCATCACCGGCCTCTCGACGTCGACGACCGCGGAATACCCGAGCTCGAAGGGGCCTGTGCGCGCCTCCAGGCGGAGCACGCGGTCGCCTCTCGAGGTCGTGGCGATCTCCATCGGGACCTCGGGCGTGCATGTGATCGCGTCGGAGACGACGTTCTGCTGGGCGTCCTTGTTGACAAGTACGTTGAACGTGAACGCGGCGCTCGGGGCCAACACCTGGTAGCGAAGGGTGCAGCCGACGGAAATCTTCATGCCGGCGGAATGTGGATCCACGCGTCCCGCTCCGCAATCTCCGGATTGGGGCCGGTTTTGGCGCCAATGGGGCCCCGGAGCCCGGCGCGACGGCCGGAAAAAGGGTTCCGGTCCGGGGTCACGGCGCCCCTGCGCCCTTGCGCAGCCTCCATGTGCGGCCGAGGGCTCCCGCAAAACTTACGATAAAGAAGGCATGCAGGCCGAGAAAATGGAGCTGGTGGGAGACATAATGGGTGATCAGCACGTTGGGCAGGAGCGCGACGACATAGAACAGCGCGCAGAATAGGAAATAGCGGTCCGAATTCCGGCGGCGCAGTGCCAGGGTTCCCAGGAGGCATGCCGCAGGCAGGCCCGCCAGGGCGATGCCGGAAAGGACCCGCCTCGGCTGGGACTCGCCGTCGAGCATGGCGGACTTGGCATTGAGCCAGTCGCGCGTGACCGGTTGCGGTGCGGCAAGCCCCAGCCGGCCCATGCGCTGCTCGAACGCCTGCGGCGACAGGCCGAGGCTCGTCCAGAATATGGGCAAGGGTGCCGCGAAGCGCGCGGCGAGGCCATCCGCGACCAGCTTGACGGCGTCCCCGTGGCTGACGTCCGCGAGGCACTGGTAGACATGGGGGGCGGTATCGCAATAGCTGAACGCGGCGAGGGCCCGCCCACCCACGTCATGGATGAATTTTTGGGGATTGGCGGCCAAGAGCGCACGGGCCTTCGCGCGGTATCCCGCGAGAAAGGCGCTCTCGCCCTGCAGCGTGTAGTCGACCAACAACCGCGGGTTGCTGAACGGGTGGTGCGCAATGATGACCCCGTCGTCGATGACGCCGTCGTCGGTGTAGGTCTCCGCCAGGTAGATCTCAAACCAGCCCGTCGACTTCAGGGGTATCACCTGGTGGAAGACGACCCAGTTGCGCGCCGTCCACGCCCCGAGCGCCGCGGCGCAGACGGCCAGCGCGGCCAAGGGGCGCCCGGATTCGCGTCGCAGCGCGACCCACCGGGAAATCTGCCGTTCCCGCTCGGCGCGGCCGGCGGCCAGGAACCACAGCACAAACAGGAGGGCGATGCAGGCCGCCCCGCTCCCTGCATGGGTGAGGACGAGGGTGCCGCTGGTAAGCGTCAGAAGCCACCACCAGCAGCGCTGCCCCGTCCTGCACACGCCGGCCGCCCCAAGAAGTAAGGCCGAGTCGAGGGCGATCACGAACCAGGCGGTCGAAAACCAGGGCCCGAGCGCGCCCTCGTGGATCCAGGTCAGCCCGACGAGCGAGAACGCGAACCATGATTTCAAGGGGGCCCGGTCGCAAAGATCGAGCGCGGACGTTGTGCAGAGGACACACACGCCGGCAAAGGCCGCGTCCAGAACCAGGAGCACCCAGGCGGACGTCACCGTCTTGATGCCGAAGACCGCAAAGACGCCTGCGAGGTAGCAGGCGAAGACCGGGGGAGTCCAGGCCGTGGGACCTGAAGGGGTGCCGAAGGGATCGGCAAATCCATCGCCTCGGACAAGAGCAGCCGCAATATTCCCATGCTCGGCGACGAACTGCAGCAACTGCGAAGGCAGGTGCGGCGCGGAGAGGCCCACCATCGAGGCCAGCAGAACGACCCCGCTGAGCGCGGCCAGCCGGAGGTTCTTCTTCCAGGCGATCAGGCCGGCAGTCATGGTTGCTCGGTTGTCTTCAGAAAGGTCGAGAACGCTCCCGGGCGCGCTTGATGGACCGGCGTCTGGGGCTTCATCGCATTTTCCAAGTTTTGAGGACTTTTGTTGACGGTTTATGGGAAAATGAACACCTAATCTACAATTACAAGATACTATATATCAACTCTTAAGCTCTTTGCGCTCGATCGTCGATGGCTTAGAAGATTATGGTACTCAATTTATGCCCCTTAAAAGCATGAGCCCTGCTTCCGCCCGCCCGCGTGTCAGCGGCATCATGGCTGCGCGAAATACGGCTCCTTACGTGGGGGCGGCGATTGAGAGCGCCCTCGGGCAAACGTACGGCAATTTTGAGTTGTTGGTCGTGGACGATGCCTCGACCGATGCGACTGCGGAGATTGTCGCAGGCTATGCGGAACGTGATGTGCGAGTGAGGCTCTTCCGCCACGCGGAATGTCGCGGACCGGCCGCATCCAGGAATGTGGTGTTGCGCGAGGCGCGGGGTGAGTGGATCGCTGTGCTCGATTCAGATGATCTCTGGCGGCCCAACCGCCTGGAGCTGCAACTGGCGGTGGTGGACGCGAACCCGTCGGTGCGGTTGGTCACGTCGGAATACCGAAAAATGGATGTCGCCGGGCGTACGTTAGAAACCCTCCCGTATACCTGGCCGGAGTGGTGGCTTCTGTGGCGGCTGCTTTTCTGGAATTCGATCGGCGGACACAGTCAGGTATTATTTCAGCGGGAGCCGGCCCTGGCCTGCAGCGGTTATCGGTCCGACTTCGAGTTTGCGGAGGATTATATGTTATGGGTCCATTTGACCAGACAAGGAGGTGTTGCGTGCGTCCACGAAGTGCTCATGGATTACCGGGTGCATGACGAGTCCGTCAGTGCCCAGAACCGGCAGTCGCAGAGGATGCAGGGGGAGCGGGTTTCCAATGAAGCCATATCCGTCTTGCTGGGAGAGCGCTGGCTCCCGGAGCGCCTGGCTTGTTTGCGGGATTTCTGGACGGGAGCGTTTCCGGCCAGGGAAGATTCTTTGCCGCATCTCGCCCGTGATCTTCGACTTCTCGAGCGGGCGTTCTGGCGACAACATCCGAGGTTGGCGACTTTGGCGAATCGGCTCGTGTTGGCGGTTCGCATCCGCCGGCGATGGGCGCGTTACGCACGCCACTTGCAGCAGTCAGGCCGCGGGAGGGCGTCCGTTTCCGCATGGCGTTACGCAGTGATCTAAATAGTGTGGGCCGCCGAGAGGTCATCGAGGACCGAGTGCTCCCGTGACAAGGGACGCGGACTGCGGAAGATCGTATCGGCGAAAGCCTGGACGCGGACGCGATCCAGTTCCGGTGCACGCCAGGAGCCGAGCGCTTCCAGCCGTTGACGGCGGTTTGGGATGTGGCTCCAGGCCTGCACGAGACGGCTGACCAAGGCTTCCGGAGGCCACAGCAAACGATAGGCAATCTTTCCAGCGACGGAGCCGAAACGATGCCCGACGGCGTCACGAATCGGGTGCAGCATGCTGCGACGATAGCGGCGATACCAGAGGCCATGGCTCGGGGGAAACCGGACGCCCCATTTTTCGGTAAAACGGCGCTGGCCCACGCGCACCAAACGGTCGCTCCAGCGGGTCATAAAAATAGCAAGATCACGAAACCCGACCCGGGGAAAAACCTGATGCTTGACGACGGAGGCGGGTTCAAACCAGAGCGTTCCACCGGAGGCGCGCACCATCAGACAAAAGTCGGTGTAATCAAGGGCAGGCCAATAATATTCGTCGAAAGGGCCGATTTTTTGCAAGACCTCGTACCGGACGAGAAGCGCGTGATATTCGACGAGAGCAGTCTGGCACCGGCTGAAATCGTCGGGCACTGGTGTGCCCTGCAGGTGATGGATTTCGCGGTACCAGAGTTGTCCGTCTTTTTCTTCAACGCCGTAATTGCCGCCGCAGTTATGGATCTGCCAATTGCCGAGGCTGTCATTTTGTTCGAGCAAGGGCATGACCGCGGCTGCGTTATTTTCTTCCGCGCACGCAATTAGGTTTTCCAGCCAACCGGGGGTGAAAAGGGATTCGTAGTCGACGAAAACGACATATTTTGTCCGGATGCGGGGCAGCGCCAGGTTGAAGGTTTCATGTTGGCTGACGTGGAACCCGGTGCGGATTAGGGTTATTTTGCCGGCGTCGGCCAGGGTATCGAGTCGTTGCGCCCAGGGCCGGGGACAGCAACTGTCGACATAGATCACGGGGTAGTTACATGAGGTGTGGGCGCAGAGGCTGTCATAAGAAGCCGGAGCAAAATCAAACCTTTCGCGCGGGGCGATGACGACGGAGCAGAGCGGGGCGCTCACGTCGGCACAGTGGCGTTTGGGTCTGAGGAGCTGGCGATGGATTCGTCGGAGACGACCAGTTCCCGTTGCAAGGGACGCGGACTGCGGAAGATCGTGTCGGCGAAAGCCTGGACGCGGGCGCGATCCAGTTCCGGTGCGCGCCAGGAGCCGAGCGCTTCCAGCCGTTGACGGCGGTTGGGGACGCGGTTCCAAGCCTGCACGATACGGCTGACGAACGCCTCGACGGGACAGAGGAAGCGGTAGACGGTTTTTCCCGCGAAGGAACCAAAGCGACGCCTTACCATTGCACGGATCGAATAGAGATCGCGGCGGCGAAATTGACTATACCAGAGAGCATGGTTCGGGGAAAACTGGACACCCCATTTTTTGGCAAAATGCTGCTGATTCAAGCGCACTAAGTCGTCGTTCCAGCGGGTCATGAAGAAGGAAAGATCCTGAAACTCCAAGGGAGGGGGAAGTCCATATCGGACGACCGACGACGGTTCAATCCAGAGCGTGCCGCCGGATGCCCGGATCATCAGCGAAAAATCAGTATGATCTAGGGCGGGCCAATAACTTTCGTCGAAGGGGCCGACTTTTTGCAAGGCCTCGTTCCGGACGAGAAGGGCGTGGTATTCCACGACCCCGGTCTGGCAACGCTGGAGATCTGACTTCGCTTGTCCGTGCAAGGGATGGATTTCACGAAACCATAGTTGGCCATCCCGTTCTTCGACGCCGCAATCACCGCCGCACATGTGGATGTGCCAGTCTCTGTCCTTTTCCCTTTCCTCAACAATGGGCATGACGGCCGAAGCCCCGGTCTCTTCCGCGCAGGTCACGAGATTTTCGGCCCATCCCGGAGTGAGGAGGATGTCATTATCAATGAAAGTGACATATTTTGTCCGAACATGCGGGACGGCGAGGTTGAAGGCCTCGTGTTGGCTGAGATGGAATCCCGCCCGGATCAGGGTGATTTTGCCTTCCGCCGCAAGGCTATCCAGATGTCCGGACCAAGGTTGGGGAGAGCAACTATCGACGTAGATCACCGGGTAAGCGGAGGGATTGTGGGCGCACAGACTTTTGTAGGTCCTCGCTGCAAAGCTGAACTTCTCCCGTGGGATTATGATGATCGTGCAAAGAGGAGTGTCCACAGCGGCAAAAATTATCACAAGGGCAGCTGGCGAAGCCAGCTTAAGGTCAACCTTACCGTAGTTCACTAAAAATACGGACCGGCCCTCCCCTAAGTAGAGCCTGTCCCGATTTCTCAACTTATTGTTGAAGAATGAGGTCTGTAATAACAAGATGGCCTAAACCGAGGTAGAAACTCGGTTTAGGCCGAAATACGGCCGCTATCATGATCAGAAAACAACGGCCGACGGGGAAAATCGTAGCAATCCAGAGCTGGCTTCGTCCAGCGCTGACTCACGTGGGGGCGAACAAAGACTATGCGCTGTTTTGAGAGCAACTGGAGGGAGTGGACGTGCTGCTGCGGGGAAGTCACCTTGAGGCGATGGCGCTGAATTTTGGCGTCGCCGGGTGCGAGGAGTCCAGTGGGCGGCGCCAGCGCGCCCGCCAACAGTTCGCGTTGAAAGCGCTGCGGGTGGAGATGCTGCTGGGCAATCCGTCGTACCGGCAATTTTCGCGGAACGTGGCGGCGAGCGATCTGTTGGCGGGGTACGGCGGCTGGACGGAATCCGTGGAATCTCCAAGAGCATGTTGGAGCGCGCCTCGAAGTTTTTCACCGCTGAGCAGGTGCGATGGATGAAGCAGGTGCTGATCGAGATGTGCGGCGAGGAGGACCGGGAACGCTGCTGCTTTCGGAGCTGAATTACCGTTGGGTGGAGACACCCTGGCGGAGCGTTGGCCGGCGCGCCTCCGAACATTTTCGCGTCCGCCGGAATTCGACCGCGACCTCACCAGACAAACGGGTCGCAACGCCAGCGAAATAGCTCCCTTTCCGATTTATGCGGCTAAGGAGGAGGTGCGGTTTCCAGAATAAAATCCGATCAGGCCTTGAAATTTGCCTCTCCAAAACAGATTCAAGAATCGAGGTCAGCTTCGCAACTCGCGGTCCTTTGTCTCCGGCAGGAGAAGGGTCCCCACCACGAAGGACATGGCGGCGATGCTGATCGGGAACCACAGGCCCGAGTAGATATCACCGGTGAAGACCACGATCGACGTGGCGATCAGCGGCAGGAATCCCCCGAACCAGCCGTTGCCGATGTGGTAGGGCAGCGACATGGACGTATAGCGGATCCGCGTCGGGAATAGCTCGACCAGGAAGGCGGCAATGGGCCCGTAGACCATCGCGACATAGGACAGGAGCACCGTGAGGAGCGCGAGCACCATGGGGGTGTTCATCGCCGCCGCGTCGGCCTTCTTCGGATAGCCGGCGGGAGCGAGAGCGGCCTCGTACGCCTTTTCATCGAAGCCCGGGACCGTCACGCCGCCGATCGAAAGCGAGACGGGAACCTCGGCCGACGCCGTGGGCGCAAGCGAGAAGGGTATGCCCTTCCCATTCAGGTAGTTGCGTGCCTTGTCCGTCTCCGATGTGTGCGTCGTGGGGCGCACGATCCTCTTCGCCGCGTCCGCGAGCGCGTCGAGCGTGAGCGCCACCTTCCCCCGGTACTCGGTCGTCAAAAGGACGACGGGGGAGCGTTCCATCGCGTCGGCCAGAGCGGGATTGGCGGCCCGGGTCAGCCCCCTGAAGATCGGCTGGTAGGTGAGCACCGTCAGAAGCAGGCCCGTCATGATGATCTTCTTGCGGCCGATGGCGTCGGAAAGCCGGCCGAAGCTGACGAGCATGACGGCGCCAAGGACGAGCGAGAACGCGATCAGCTCATAGGCCAGCACGTAGTCCACCTTGAGCGTCGTCGTGAGGAAATAGAGGGCATAGAACTGGCCGGCATACCATACGACGCCCTGGCCGGCGGTCGCGCCAAAGAGGGCCTTCAGCACGATCTTCCCGTTGTCCCACCGGGCAAAGCTGTCGGTGAGCGGCGCCTTCGATCCCTTTCCCTGGGCCTTCATCTCGGCAAAGATCGGAGACTCCTCGAGCTTGAGCCGGATGTAGACCGAGACGGCGAGCAGGATGAACGAAAGGAGGAACGGAACCCGCCAGCCCCACTGTGCAAATTCGGCCACGCTCATGAAGTGCCGCAATAGGCCGATGACGACGAGCGCCAGGAAGAGGCCGAGCGTCGCCGTGGTCTGGATCCAGCCCGTGTACAGGCCGCGCTTGCCCTGGGGCGCATGCTCGGCCACGTAGATCGCCGCGCCCCCGTACTCGCCGCCGAGCGCCAGGCCCTGCGCGAGCCGCAGGACGATGAGCATGAGGGGCGCCGCGATCCCCACGCTGGCATACGTCGGCAGCAATCCGAGGAGCGCCGTCGACATGCCCATGACGATGATCGTGACAAGGAACGTGTATTTGCGACCGGCGAGGTCGCCCAGCCGGCCGAAGACCAGGGCACCGAAGGGACGCACGGAGAAGCCCACCCCGAAGAGGGCGAGGCTCGTCAGATAGCCGGTGCTCTCGTTGCCCGGCGGAAAGAACAGCTTGCCGAAGAATGCGGCGAGGGTTCCGTAGATGTAGAAGTCGTACCATTCAAACACCGTGCCAAGGGACGATGCGACGATGACGAGCGAATGCTTGCGGTCTAGCGCGGCGGGAGCAGCCATGGGGTCGGGGGGTTGCCTGAAGCGTGGAAGGCCCGAAGGCAACCGGCGGAGCCCCCTCGATGCAAGCCCGGGATGGACCGGAGCGCCCGGTCTCAGGCCGGCGCGAGCGCCGGGGCCGTCTCTCGCTTGAGCTCGCGCATCATGAGGGAGGAAATCGCATCCGCCGGCCTGCGGTCCTGGAACAGGATCGCGTTCATCTCGCGCAGGATCGGGGCGTCGATCCGTTTCTCCTCGCACAGGCCGGCAAACGACCGGGTGGTCTCATAGCCTTCGACGACCGTCCGGCGGCCCTCGAGCAGCGCCGCGATGGAGCGGCCCTCCCCTATCCGGTGGCCGAACTCCCGGTTTCGGCTCCAGAGCCCGTGACAGGTCGCCACCAGGTCCCCAAACCCGCTGAGTCCGTAGAAGGTCTCGCGCCGCGCCCCGAGGGAGCCGCCCACGCGGACCATCTCGGCCACCGAGCGCGTCATGAGCGCGGCCTTGGCATTGTCGCCGAGGCCCAGGCCGTCGCAGCAGCCCGACGCGATCGCGTAGACGTTCTTCAGGCTTCCGCCGAATTCGACGCCGGCAAGGTCATCCGTCGTGTAGACGCGCAGGGTGGGACCGCTGATCGCCGCCTGCACGTCCTGGATCACCCCCTCGCGTCCCTCCGCGGCAAGGACCATCGCGGCGGGCAGGCCGAGGGCCACCTCCGCCGCGTTGGTCGGCCCGGACAGGGCGCCCACCAGGACGCCGGGCAGCGACGCGCCCAAGGCCTGGGAGGGCCGCATGTGGCTCACGAGCTCGAGTCCCTTGGCGAGGCTGACCACCATGTGCGGCGGAGTACCGGGCGGCAGCGCGCCGCGGACCAGCGCCGCCATCTGGCGAAGGGTCTGCGCCGGGCAGGCCAGGAGGACGACCTCGGCCCCGGAGAGCCCCTTTGCAAGGCTCGGCGTGACCTCGACCCCCTCGGAGAGCGGGATTCCGGGAAGGTACTCGCGGTTCTCGCGGGCGGCCGCGATGGCGGCCGCGTGCTCGGGACGGCGGGGCACGAGGGCGACGGCGCGCCCTCCTCGCGCGAGGTGAAGCGCGAACGCGGTGCCCCAGGCCCCCGCTCCGACCACGCAAAACTTCATGGCCTCGTTCTAATCCAGCCCGGGCCCCCCTTGCTACTCCAAAAACGCCGGGATCTTCTCGTTGGCGATCATCTGCTCGAAGGTCTCCCGCGCCGTGACCTGCTCGAACGCGCTCCCCTTCACGAGGACCTCGGCCGGTATCGGCCGGGTGTTGTAGCGGCTCGCCTGCACGTGCCCATAGGCGCCGGCGCTCATGATCGCGACGTATTCGCCCTCGCCCAGCTCCTGGATCTGGCGGTCCTTGGCAAAATAGTCGCCGCTCTCGCAGATTGGGCCGACGACATCGGCCACAAGGGCGCGCCTTGTCGTGTCGCGGTGCAGCGGGACGATCTCGTGAAAGGCGTCGTACATGGCCGGCCTCACCAGGTCGTTCATGGCTGCGTCGACGATGAGGAAATTCTTCCCCTGGCCGCGCTTGAGGTATTCGACGCGCGAGAGGAGTACCCCGGCGTTGGCCACCATGGAGCGCCCCGGTTCGAGCAGCACCTTCAGGCCGATCGCCGCCAGCGCCGGCGCCAGCGTGGCCCCGTAGGCCTCCGGGGTCAGCGGCCGCTTGTCCTCGGGCTGCGTCTCCCACCAGGAAAACGGCCCGCTGGCCAGCGCGTCGCGGTAAACGACTCCGATTCCGCCCCCGATCGAGATGTACGAAATGCCGTAGCGCTGCCGGAGGTCCACAGCGAGGGGCCCAAGCTTGTCGAGCGTCTCGACGAAGGGACGGACCTCGGTGATCTGCGACCCGATATGGGTCTGGATTCCCTTGATCGCGATGTGCGGGTACTTCGACGCCGCCTCGAAGGCGGCGCCGGCCTGCTTGAGCGGAATGCCGAACTTGTTGGCGCTCGTCCCGGTCGTGATCTTCGCGTGCGTCTTCGCGTCGACGTCGGGATTGACCCGGATGGCAATCGGCGCCTTCACGCCGACCTGGCCGGCGACGTGGTTGATTCTCACGAGCTCGGGTTCGCTCTCGATGTGGAAGGAGAAGATGCCGGCCTCGAGCGCGAGCCGGATCTCGGCGTCGGTCTTTCCGACCCCGGCGAAAACGCTCTCACGGACGCTTCCCCCCGCCGCCTGCACGCGCCGAAGCTCGCCGCCGCTGACAATGTCGAACGCTGAGCCAAGGTTTGATAAGTGCCTTATGACCGCCAGGTTAGAATTTGCCTTCACGGCATAGCAGACCCGTACGTCGATGCCCTTCAGGCTCCCCGCGAGACGCGTGTAGTTGTCGGCGATCGTCGCCGCACTATAAACGTAGGTGGGAGTCCCATACAGCCGAGCGACTTCCGCGAGGTCGACGGATTCGCAGTGAAGGTTTTGGCCGGCGTACTGAAAGTGATGCATGATCGGGTGAAAAAAATTCGTGAAAGGCCGAGATTAACGAGTTTCCCCTTGAAAAAACGAACTCTAAATACCGATAGTGAAACCCTCGACCCGTGCCCTCTCTTTTTCGGAAAATTACCCGACCTCCCGCCCTCCGATTCGGAATGCCCAGGGATTCGCGCGGTAAATTCCGGGATCCCCGATTTGCGAGCTTCATGTCCAACAGCAACCGCAAGACGCTCAACACGGGCTTCAACGACACCCTGCGGGGCGGTCGCAAGCTGGTCCGGTATGCGCTCGTCGCCGCGGTGGCCTGCGGCGGCCTCTGGATCGTGGTGGAGAGCGCGCATGCGCTCTCCAAGTTCTGACCGGCCTTCAGGCCGCATCGCGCATCTCGGAAACGGGACTGCGCGGTGGGTTGAACGGGATGACGTCGGCTGAAACCCGGAGCGGTTCCATGTTTCGGCCGTAATCGGCGAAGAGGACCGCGAGGAATCCCGTGACGGCGAGGGCGATTCCGGCGGCCGCAGCGTTCACGGGAAGCGCGAGCAGCGCGGCGACGAGGCCTAGGAGCGCGAAGCGGTGGAGGGAGGTGGCTTTGATCTTCATGGCAATGGGTGTTCTTTCCAGAAGAACACGGCTCGCCACCAAAAGTTACCCATTTAAGGAAAAATTGCGCAGAATGGCCGTTCAGGCCGCCCCGAGGCGCTTTTCGGCAGCGAGAGAATCGAACACCCGACCTCGCCGCGCACCCCGAGGGCGATTCATCGCGTCAAACCCGGCAAATTTCGCGGAGCGCCGCGACGTGCTGATCAAATCGAAGCCTCCCCTTGCCTGTGATCGAAATATGCGTGCGGGGCTTCCGGTCCACGAAACTCTTCGCGACCTTGATATAGCCCGCATCGTCCAGAGTCTGCAGGTGTGCGCCCAGATTCCCGTCCGTCAGGCCGAGGGAGGTTCCCAGGGTCCGGAAGTCGAGCTGCGCGGAGGGCGCCAGGGCCGCCAGCGCCGCCATGATGCGCAGGCGCGCGGGCACGTGGATGATGCGATCGATTTCGGGCATGGCTTATCTCCAGAATTTGCGGATGAAAAGGCCGGTGAACATCAGCGATCCGCCGCCGGTCACCGCCATCCAGGCATAGAAGTAAGTCGGAACGAAAAAATAGCCGACAAGGGTAGCAACGGTGACCAGGGCCCCCAGGTACAAAAGGAAGCGACCGAGCCATAGGCCCATGACCACGTAGGCGAACATGCAAAGGGTGCAGGTATATGCGGAGAGCTTCCGTTCCATCAGTGCGCCATAGGTTCCATGCGGCGCCTCCCACGGGCTCAGGAACGTGGCCCAGAGGATTCCGTAGGCAAAGAGAATCAACCAGACCAGGCCTATGCGGCCCATCAACGGGGAGGAGGGCGCGCTCTTTAGAGGCGTCTGGCGTAGCCCCGAGAGCAATGAGGCGATCGTCCCGGCGACGATAAGGACGCCCCAGACCCACGAGCTGTAGCGCGGGATAAACTGCTCGCACGAGTAACTGACAATCCAGACGGCGCCCCACGCGACGAGCAGGGGCGCCGCTGTTCCGGTGGCGATGGCGTGGCGTATGCGCTGCGTGGTCCTGTCGATCTCGGCAAGCGAGGCGCGGGCTTCTTCCTGGCTGATGCGGGGGTCCGTTTCTTGTTCCATAGAGTACTCTGTAATGCAGAGTGATGACCCTGCGTCAAGCCTCGAATCCCATTTCCCATCGGCCCAATAGCGCCCGGGGAAGCGCCCAGCCGCCCGACGGGTCTTCCGCCCCGTCCAAGCGCCGATTTCCTCCCGGGGCCGGCTAGCTCTCGCCGCCGCCGGACGAGCGCGGCTTGAACGACGAGCGGAACAGCGCCTTCGCGTAGTCGCGGTTCATCCGGGCGATAAAGTCGTGGGAGATCAATTTCGGGCACGCCGCGCTGCACTCGTATTGGTTCGTGCAGCTCCCGAATCCGAGCCCGTCCATGGTGCTGACCATGGCCAGCACGCGTCGGTCGCGCTCGGGCTGGCCCTGCGGCAGGAGCCCGAGGTGGGAAACCTTCGACGCGACAAAGAGCATCGCGCTCGAGTTCTTGCAGGCGGCCACGCAGGCGCCGCAGCCGATGCACTGGGCCGCGTCCATCGCGAGGTCGGCGACCTCCTTCGGGATCGGGGCCGCATTGGCGTCGGGCGCCGATCCCGTCCGGGCCGTGATGAATCCCCCCGCCTGCTGGATCGCGTCGAACGCGCTCCGGTCGGTGACCAGGTCCTTCACGACGGGGAAGGGCCGGGCCCGGAAGGGCTCCACGACGATCCGGTCGCCCTCCTTGTAGCTGCGCATGTAGGTCTGGCAGGACGCGACGCCGAAATGCGGACCGTGCGGCTTGCCGTCGATCGTGAGCGAGCAGGTTCCGCAGATCCCCTCCCGGCAGTCGTGCGAGAAGGCGATCGGATCCTCGCCGCGCGAGGCGAGCTCGTCGTTCACGACGTCGAGCATCTCGAGGAACGACATGTGGGGATTGACGCCGCGCGCGGGATAGTCGACGAACCGCCCAGGCTGCCCGCGTGCCGCCTGGCGCCAGACGCGAAGCGTGACATTGAAGGTCTTCGCGCTCATCACTTGTAGTTGCGGACGCTCATCGTGACCGACTCGTAGTTGAGCGGCTCAACATTGCGGACCGGGTCCCTGCCCTCGCCCGCGAACTCCCAGGCGGCCACGTGGGCGAAGTTCACATCGTCGCGCTTGCATTCGCCGTCCGGGTACTGGTGCTCCTCACGGAAATGGCCGCCGCAGCTCTCCTCGCGCGTCAGGGCGTCGCGGCAGATCAGCTCGCCCAGCTCGAGGAAGTCGGCGACCCGGAAGGCGCGCTCCAGCGACTGGTTCAGCGAATCGGCGGTTCCCGGGACGATCCCGTTGGCCCAGAATTCGGCGCGCAGGGCGGGAATCTCCTGGAGCGCCGCCTCCAAGCCGGCCTTGCTGCGCTCCATCCCGCAGCGCTGCCACATGATGTGGCCGAGGCGCTTGTGGAAATGGCTCACGGGTTCCGCGCCCCGGACCGACAGGAGCCGCTTGGTCGCCCCGAGCACGGACTCCTCCGCCTGCCTGAACTCCGGCGAGTCGGTCGAGGGCCGCGACGCGGGCTTCTGGGTGGCGAGGTAGTCCCCGATCGTGTACGGCAGCACGAAATAGCCGTCGGCCAGCCCCTGCATGAGCGCCGATGCGCCGAGCCGGTTCGCCCCGTGATCCGAGAAGTTCGCCTCACCGAGGACGAAAAGTCCCGGCAGGTTGGACATGAGGTTATAGTCCACCCACAGCCCGCCCATCGTGTAGTGGACGGCCGGGAAAATCCGCATCGGCACCTGGTAGGCGTTCTCGTCGGTGATCTCGTGGTAGATGTCGAAGAGGTTGCCGTAGCGCTCCCGCACGCCGGCCTCGCCCAGCCGGCCGATCGCATCCGAGAAATCAAGGTACACGCCGAGCCCGGTGTCGCCCACCCCGCGCCCCTCGTCGCACACGCGCTTGGCCGCGCGCGACGCGACGTCGCGCGGGCAGAGGTTGCCGAAGCTCGGATAGATCCGCTCAAGGTAGTAGTCGCGCTCCCCCTCCGGGATCGAGCCGGGGGGCCGCAGCCTGTCCTCCTTCTTCTTCGGCACCCAGATCCGTCCGTCGTTGCGCAGCGACTCGGACATCAGGGTCAGCTTCGACTGGTAATCGCCCGTGACCGGGATGCAGGTGGGGTGGATCTGAGTGTAGCAGGGATTGGCGAAGCACGCGCCGCGCTTGTAGGCGCGCCAGATGGCCGTCGCGTTCGAACCCCGCGCGTAAGTCGACAGGTTGAAGACGTTCCCGTAGCCCCCGGTGGCGAGGACCACCGCGTCCGCCGCGTGGCGCGTGATCTCCCCAGTGACCAGGTTGCGGACGATTATTCCCTTCGCATGGCCGTCCACCACGACCAGGTCGAGCATCTCGGATTGCACATGGAGCTTGATCCCGCCTCCAGCGATCCCCCGGGACAGGGCCGAATAGGCGCCAAGGAGGAGCTGCTGGCCCGTCTGGCCCCGGGCGTAGAAGGTCCGTGAGACCTGGGCGCCGCCGAAGGAGCGGTTGGCGAGAAGGCCGCCGTACTCGCGGGCGAACGGGACACCCTGCGCGACGCACTGGTCGATGATGTCGGCCGACACCTCCGCGAGGCGGTGCACGTTGGCCTCGCGGGACCGGTAGTCGCCGCCCTTGATCGTGTCGTTGAAGAGGCGGTGGACGCTGTCCCCGTCGTTCGGGTAGTTCTTGGCCGCATTGATGCCCCCCTGCGCCGCGATCGAATGGGCGCGCCTGGGGCTGTCGTGAAAGACAAAGCAGCTGACGATGTAGCCCAGCTCCGCGAGCGTGGCCGAGGCCGAGGCGCCCGCGAGGCCGGCGCCGACGACGATGATCTCGTACTTGCGCTTGTTCGAGGGGTTGACGAGGCGGATGTCCGCCTTGTGCTTGCGCCATTTGTCGGGAAGCGGACCGGTCGGGGTCTTGGAATCGAGTACGGCCATGGCGGCGGGTTTTATCGAAGCACCCCGAAGAGGGCGGCGGCCGGGATCGCAAGGTTCCCCAGGAAATACAGGGCGCAGCAGACCGTGACCCCCACCCGGAGGCCGCCCGCCCAGCGCTGGTTGCGCCAGCCGAGCGTCTGGAAAAGGCTGTCGGCGCCGTGGAGCAGGTGCACGGTCAAGAGGCCGATCGCCACGATGTAGAACAGCGAGATGACGGGGTTCTGGAATCCGAGGATCACCATGCTCCGGACGTCGAGGACCTCGGTCCCGGCCCGGACGACCGTCACGCCCAGCACGCGGTAGTCGCCCAGCATGATGTAATGCGGAAGGTTCGTCTTGTACGTCCGCGGCTGCGCGTACCCAAACGAAAACTGCGCCAGGTGGTAAAGGATGAACGCCAGGACCACGAACCCCGTCCAGCGCATGTAGCGCGAGGCCACCGTCGCGCGTATCCATTTTTTAACTGCGTAGCGCGGAGCGCCCCGGGCCCGGCGGTTCTCGAGCGTGAGCACGGTCGCCGCCCAGATGTGCAGGATGACGCAGACGAAAAGCACGATCCGCGCCGCCCAGAGCGTCGGCCCGAGGGACTGCAGGAAATGGGCGTAGCCGTTGATCCGGTCGGGGTCCTCGAACACCTGCAGGTTGCCGATCAGGTGCCCGACCACGAAGAAAATCAGCACCACGCCGGTCACGGCCATGATGAATTTCCTGCCAATGGTGCTGACGAATAGGGTGCGGACGAGGTCCATCGCGCGGGTTCGCTGGGGACAAGTCCTATTCGAGCGGGTCCGCGAGTAAAGACCCGCCGCTCGCATGGCCCCTGAAATTAGCGAGCCTTACCCGTCGGAGAAGCCCGGCGGCGGCGCGCCGTCAGCCGCGGGCGAGGGGCTTCAGGAGCGAGAACTTGCCGCTCGCGGCCGGGGCGATCGATTTCCGGCGGAAGGCGTTCACGCGCACGCCCGCCCCGAGGAGATGGGAAAGCGCGCCCTCGACGCTCCGGTGGTGCGCGGTCTTGTCCGCCACATAGAGGAAATCCCAGCGGTTCTCTCCCGTCTGCGTCAGGCAATAGTGCCAGCATGCAAAATCCGCGGGCAGCGCCGCGTCGACGTCGGAAGCCGACAGGAGCGAGCCGTCGGGCCGGAAGTACAGGTCGCGCTCGCGGCCCAGGATCCTGAATCCGTCGGGCATCGACTGGACGATGTCGCCGGTGTGGTAGCGCAGGAGCGGCATCGCCTCGCGTCCGCGGGTTGTCACGTGGATCTGGTGGACGCCCGGTGCGCCGGCGCGCCACGGAACGAGCTCAATAAACGCGTTCTCGTCGATGACCTTCGAATTGTCCCGGAACGCCTCGCCGACGAAAAGGTAGCCGGCCTCGGTCGAGCCGTAGAGGTCGACCTGCGGCGCCGGAAACGCCTCGGCGATCCGCCGGCCGTGCTGCACGCTCGCCTTTCCGTAGGTGAGGATGACCGCGCGGATGCTCGGCACCGTGACTGCCCTGCGGAGCGCCGCGCGCGCCAGCAGTGAAAGGTACACGGGCTCACCCTCGAGAACCTCCGGCTGGGTCGCCTGGAGCTCCATCACGATCCTGTCCCATTCGGCCTCGGAGAAGACAAAGGGGTCGCTCGACAGGTTGAGGTACACCGTCCCGTCGAAATACCGGTGGGGGAAAGGATGGTCCTCATAGGGGCAGAGGTTGCTGGAGCATCCCACCGGGGCCAGGACGCACTTGCGGTGGGACCGGCCGGCGAATTGCGCCAGGATCGGCGAAGCCCGGTAGGCGCGCAGCGTCTGGGCGGTCCACCAGCCGTCCTCCATGATGATCGTCATCGGGGCCGCGGTCGTCCCGGAGGTGTTCTCGTACTCGAAGCGCCGGTCCGCCAGCCCCCGCTCGACCTCGCGGTAGTCGGCAAAAAACGACTGGTGGCCCACCTCGACGATCTCCCTCTTTGAAAGCGCCGGAATCTCCCGGTAGCAGGACCACCGGAGCGGCTCGCTGTGGATGGGAAACCGCCGCCCGTAGAGGGGACTCCTCGAGTAGATCCGGCGGATCTCCCGCTCAAGGGGCCCGGGCAGCACGCCCTCCGCCCCCGGCGCGCCGAGCGCCGACGGGTGATTGGCAAAAAGGGAGGCGTTCATGCCTGTGCGTGGATCCGGGTCAACACTGGGTGGAGACGCTTAGGTAGTCCGGCGGTTACGTTTAGTCAAATGCGCCGAATCCCCTCCAAAAACGTAAGCGCCGCAATCGTAAGGCTGTGGGTTATCTTTCCGGACCGCGCCCAGGCGAGCACATCGGCCACGGGCGCCGTCGACGTCTCGATTTCCTCGTCGCTGTCCCAGTGGAGCGGGCCGGTCGGCACGGCGCCGTCCACGAGCACGAAATGGCACCGGTTGTCCTGGATCGCCGGGTTGGGCTGCACGCTGCCGATGAGCGAGGCCACGCCCCCGCCAAATCCCGTTTCCTCCAGGAGCTCGCGGGTCCCCGCGGTGACCGGATCCTCCCCCTTCTCGATCATGCCCCCGGGAATTTCGAGCGAGAAGGCGTTGGCGCCAAAGCGGAACTGACGGACAAGGACCAGATGGTTGCCGGGCGTCAGCGCCACCACGTTCACCCAGTCCGGCGCATGAATGACGACAAAATCCTTTTCGATCTCCTTGGCCGGATTTCGGAACCGTACGCTCCGAAGGTCCAGTATCTTTGTCGAGACGAGCACGCGCTCGCTCCCGCGCTCCCAACGGGCGAGCTCCCCGAAGGTCACTTCTTCTCTGGCAGCTTCAGCTTCTCGCCAACCTTCAGATGGGTCCAGGTGACGGTCGGATTCACCGCCTCGAGATCCGCAAGCGTGCATTCGTTCGCGCGCGCAATCTTGCTGCCGCTGTCACCCGACTTGACGATGTATTCTCCCGGGCCGGCGACCGCGGGCTCGCCCTTCACGGCGCCCTTCGCGGGGGTGTGCGCGGCATGCATGTCCTCCATGTGCTTGAGCTGCTCGTGAATCGTCCCCAGGTCGCCCGCGATCGTCGTGATGGCGGTCTGTGTCTGGGTCGCCACGGATTGGATGTTCGCGGCGGCCTTGTCGGACGCTGCCGAGACCGAGGCGATCTGAGAGGCAAGATCGTCAATCCTCGCGACCTTGTCCGCCTGCGCGGCGAGGGTGCGGTTGACTTTGGAAAGGCTAATGGCCGCGTAGCCACCGATGATAAGCGCCAGGACTCCAACGATGACACCGGCCACCGGCAGCGGGCTATTATTTTCGCGAGAAATGGTATCCATGTATAGGTAGTTAAGTGTGCGATGGAAAACGGAGAAACCATGCTACGCAAGCAGATTGAGCAGTTGAACCGCACGTCCGCGCAACTCGCGGTTACGGGGTCTGTCGGTCGTGTCTTGACAGCCCTTTAAAACGGCCCTGCCCTGACCTTTCGTCCCGGGGTGTAGCTTAGCCTGGTAGAGCGCCTGGTTTGGGACCAGGAGGTCGCAGGTTCGAATCCTGTCGCCCCGACCATTTCGACGAACCGCCTCTTGGTCGGACTACTGGGGCCGCGCGGCCGCAGGCGATCCACTGAGGGAAGCCTCAACTTCCGCGATCCATTTATTCTGCTGCTGGTATTTTCCCGGATAGGCTGCGGTGGTGTAAACCTCAAGGGTCGCGCGCTTCGCGGCGACCGCATCGCCGTAAAGTGGGGCCCGATCGGCTCCAATCGTCGCATCCGCCTCGCCTCGGAGCGCATCCGCGAGATTGTCCTGGGTCCTCGCCCAGTCCTTCGGCGCATTCGCGACCCTGTAGACTTCGAGCATGGCCCGATAGGCGACCGCGGCTTCGCCGTACAGCCGCGCCCGGTCTGGCCCGGACGCCGCGTCCGCCTCATTGCGGAGGCCCTGGGCGACGACGCCCTGCGTCAGGACCCAGTCCTGCGGCTCGGCCGCACGGGTGAAGACCTCGAGTGCGGAGCGGCCCGCGGCGACCGCCTCGCCGAGGAACCGCGACCGGTCCCCGCCCGACGAGGCGAGCGCGTGGCCCACGAGCGCGTGGGCAAGGTTGCTCTGGACAACCGCCCAAGCCTGGGTCGTCCGGCCCGTGACTTGAAGGACGCCCCGATAGGCGGCCGCGGCCTCGCCGTAGAGCCGCGCCCGGTCGGATCCGGATGCCGCGTCCGCCTGGCTCAGCAGCGCAACAGCGAGATTGCCCTCGGTCCTGCCCCAGTCCTGGGGCTGACCCGAAACCGTAAAGACCTCAAGGGCGCCTCGACCTGCGTCCACAGCCTCGCCGAGCAGCCGGGCCCGGTCCGCGACAGGCGCCGCAAACGCATCCCGCTCAAGCGCGAAGCTGAGGTTGCTCTCCGTCAAAGCCCAGCCGAGGGGCATCGCCCCGCGGGTATAGACCTCCAGTGCGGCCTGAAATGCGGATATCGCCTCGCCAAACAACCGGTCCCGGTCGGGCCCGGACGCCGCCAGGGCCCGCCAGGCGAGCGCATTGGCGAGATTGCTCTGGATCCTGGCCCAGTCCCGGGGCGCCGTTTCACGGGTGTACACGGCGATCGTGGACCGGTAGGCGGCCACGGCCTCAGCAAGCAGCCGATCCCGATCCGCCCCAGAGGCGGCATCCGCTTGGCTACGGTAAACAAAGGAAAGATTGTCCTGGATCCAGGCCCATCCCTCCGGAAGCGCCTCGAGTGTGTCGATTTCGAGTGCCGAGCGGCCAGCGGCAGCCGATTCATCGAACAACCGCGCCCGGTCGGCTCCCGTCGCGACATCGGCTTGGCTGCGCAGGGCGAAGGCAAGGTTGCCCTCGGTCCTGGCCCAATCCTGGGGCAGCGCCTCTCGGGTATCGACCTCGAGAACGGACCGGTACACGGCCACGGCCTCGCCCATCAGACGTTCGCGATCCGATCCGGTCGCCTCATGGGCCTGGTCGTCGATCTCATTGGCTAGATTGTTCTCCGTCCTGGCCCAATCCTGGGGAAGGGCTTCACGCGTGTAGACTTCGAGCGCGGACCGATTGGCCGCGACGGCCTCGCCGAGCAGCCGTGCGCGGTTGGCCCCGGTCGCGGCGTGCGCCTGGTTGCTCAGTGCAAAGGCGAGGTTGCCCTGGATCCTGGCCCAGTCCTGAGGCAGCGCCTCGCGGGTCTGCACCTCGAGGATGGCCCGAAACGCGGCCACCGCGTCGCCGAGGATTTGATCGCGCTCCGCTCCGGAATACCCGTCCGCCTGGTTGCGGAGCGCATTGCCGAGGTTGTTCTCCGCCCCGGCCCAGCCCTGGGGCAGCGCCTCGCGGGTGTAGACTTCGAGTGCGCTGCGGGCTGCAGCCACGGCCTCGACGAGCAGCCGGGCCCGGTCCGCCCCGGACGCCGCCAGCGCCTGGTCATCGAGCGAATCCGCGAGGTTGTTCTCCGTCCGGGCCCAGTCCTTGGGCAGCGTCTCGCGGGTGTAGACTTCGAGCACGCTTCGGTCCGCGGCCACGGCTTCGCCGAGCAACCGGGCCCGGTCCGCTCCGGACGCCGCGAGTGCCTGTTTGGTGAGGGCACTGGCGAGGTTGCTCTGGGTCAAAGCCCAATCCTGGGGCAACGTCTCGCGGGTATAGACTTCGAGCACGGACCGGTAGGCGGCAACGGCCTCGCCGAGGAGACGGCCCCGGTCGTCGCCGGACGCCCCGAGCGCCTCGGTGGTCAGGGCGTTGGCGAGATTGTCCTCGGTTCGGGCCCAGTCCTGCGGCAGCGCCTCGCGGGTGTAGACCTCGAGTGCGGCCTTTTGCGCCGCGACCGCCTCACCGAGAAGCCGCAGGCGGTCAACTCCCGGCGCGGCAACCGCCTGGCCATTGAGCGACGTGGCGAGGTTGCCCTGGGTCCGGGCCCATTCCCGGGGCATCGCCTCGCGGGTATAGACCTCGAAAATGGCCCGATAGGTGGCCACGGCCTCGCCGAGGAGCCGCGCCCGGTCTTCGCCGGACGACGTGCGCGCCTGGTCGTCGAGGGCGTTCGCGAGGTTGTTCTGGGTCAAGGCCCAGTCGCGGGGCATCGCCGCGTGGGTGTAGACTTCCAGCGCGGCCCGGTAGGCGGCCACGGCCTCGCCGAGCAGTCGGGCCCCGTCTTCGCCGGACGCCGCGAGCGCCTGGTCCCGGAGCGCATTGCCGAGGTTGTTCTGGGTCAATGCCCAGTTCCTGGGCTGGGCCGAGCGGGTTCCGACCTCCAGCACCTTCCGATACGCAGCCACGGCCTCGCCAAGGAGCCGGGCCCGGTCCGGGCCCGACGCGGCAAGGGCCTGGGCCCGCAGCGAATTGGCGAGATTGTTCTCGGTCAAAGCCCAGTTCTTGGGCCAGGTCGCCGCCGTATAGACGTCAAGGGCCGATCTAAACGCGTCGATCGCGCGGGAACGCCGCTCGCTGATCGCCGGTCCCTCGGAGACGAGGGACCAGCTCTCCAGGGTCAGTCCGAGCTGGCGCTGCACGCGCGCCCACACGGGAGCGGCGTCGGCCTGGGAGGTGATCGCCAGGGCGGACTCGTAGGCATTGATCGCCTCGGCAAAGTGGCCGGCGGCGTGCTCCGTGTCGCCCAGCTTGGCCAGGGCTTCACCCTGCAGCGCGGTGAGTTCCTTTTCGTTGGAAGCGGCCGAGGCGCGGCGCTGCGCCAGGGTGTCAATCAGCTGGTGGACGTCGGCGCCCTCCGCGGTCAGCTGCTTGCGAAGTTCGTCGACGCTGATGCCCTTTTGCGCGGCCACCGCGCCCTGGGCGGCGAGGAGGGGATTGCCTTTGTCCCCGCTGGCGGCCGGCGGACTGCCCTGGTTCAACTTGGCCAGCACGGCCGCCGTGAGCTGCGTCTGCTTGTCGAGCTGCACCCTGAGCTCCGCAATCTCGTCCCTCGCCGTGGTGACCTGCGCGGCCGTTTCGCCCGATCGCCTGAAAAGCAACCACAGCCCCCCGCCAAGGAGCAGCAGTAGCGCGATTCCGATGGCCAGCCCGCGCCCGAGGCGCCGGTCGGATTTCTTCAGCTTGCCGGTGAGGTCCTCGATGACGATCTGCAGCTGGTGGATCCGCAGCGCCAAATCGTCGCGCGAGACCACGTTGTTGCGCAGGTGCGGGTCGCCGGTCAGCAGCGCGATGTGCTGGCGCTGCAGCTCCTGCTTTTCGGGGTCCTCGGGCGGGTGCGGGTCGTAGGGAAATCCGGCGCCGCAGATGAAGAGATACACCGGCTTGCCGAGCTCCCGGGCGAGATGGTACTCCATCTGCGTGAAGCTGCGGCGCGGCTCGCCCTCCGCCCGTTCGCTGGGCTCGGCGCCGTAGACGTCGCCGGCGACGTGGACGACGGCGTCACAGGCGGCGATCTTCTCGCGGAGCATGGCCGACACCGTCCGGTAGTCGGGAGGGAAGTTGGTCTGCTCCACCGGGGTGCAGCGCAGGGTCAGGAGCGCGTTCTTGATCAGCTGCCGGCAGGAGCTTAGGTCGGCGCTGGTGGCGCTGATGAAAACCTCGGGGCGGCGGAGGCTCACGGCGTGTGGAAGGAGCGGATGCGCGTGTTCATGGGCCGTCTCGCACGAAAATGCGGGCCCCCGATGCCCTAATCAAGACCTGTTCGGCCGGGATCGCCGGGCCGCCGCGGACCTGCGGCGGGCGCCGGGCCCGATCCGGCGGCGCGGCTTCGCTCTTTCTTGCATATGCGGGTGATCGTAACCTTTATTTGGCTTTTGTTTCTCCAAATCATTGTCCTTAGCTAGGGCTGCAACCTCACCCGCGAATCATGACTGAATTCAGCAACCGAATCCTCTTTGTCGGCTACGGCGCCGTCGCCGAATGCACGCTCCCGATCCTTTTCAAGCACATCAAGGTGGCGCCCAGCAGCGTCACCGTGATCGACTTCGAGAGCAAGGAGGAGAAGCTGGCCGAGTGGACCGCCAAGGGCGTCCGCTTTGTCAGGAACCGCGTGACGCAGGAGAACCTGGACCCGCTCCTGAGCTCGCACCTCTCTTCCGGCGACATCCTGATCGACCTGGCGTGGAACATCGACGCGTGCGTGATTCTCCAGTGGTGCCACGACCGCGGTATCCTCTATATTAATACATCGGTGGAGGTCTGGGACCCGTACGCGGGCGGCAAGAAGCACCCGACCGAGCGGACGCTCTACTGGCGCCACATGAACCTGCGCGCCCTGTTTGCGACCTGGCGCCGCAAGGGCCCGACGGCCGTCGTCGAGCACGGCGCCAACCCCGGCCTCATTTCCCATTTCACGAAGCAGGGCCTGATCGACATCGCGACCGCGCTGATCGGCGAGAAGAAGGCCAAGGGCCGCAGGGCGGAATCCCTGAAGGGCCACATCGCGGGGGGCCAGTTCAACCGGCTCGCCCGGGAGCTGGGAGTCAAGGTCATCCACTGCAGCGAGCGCGACACCCAGATCACCGACGTGCCGAAGGAGGTCGACGAGTTCGTCAACACCTGGAGCATCGAGGGGTTCCGCGAGGAGGGCACGACCACGGCCGAGCTCGGCTGGGGCACCCACGAAAAGAAGCTCCCCGCCTTCGCCTACCGGCACAAGGGCGGGCCGAAGAACCAGATCTGCATCGCGCGCATGGGCATCAACACCTGGGTCCGCTCCTGGGTCCCCAACTACAGCATCCAGGGCATGGTGGTCCGCCACGGCGAGGCCTTCACGATCTCGGACAAGCTCACGGTGTGGAAGGGCAAGAAGGCGGTCTACCGGCCCACGGTCCATTACGCCTACTGCCCCTGCGACGAGGCGGTCGTCTCGCTGAACGAACTTCGCGGCAACAACTACGCGCTCCAGCCCAAGCTCCGGATCATGAACGACGAGATCACCCAGGGTGCGGACATCCTCGGGGCGCTCATCATGGGCCACGACTACAAGTCGTGGTGGGTGGGCTCGGACCTCAGCATCGAGGAATCCCGCCGCCTGGTCCCCCACCAGAACGCGACGACGATGCAGGTCGCGATCTCGGTGGTGGCCGCCACGATGTGGATGATCGAAAACCCCGAGGAGGGGGTCAAGGTGCCGGACGAGCTTCCGCACGAGTACGTGCTGGGAGTCTCGAAGCCCTACCTCGGCAAGTTCATCTCGGTGCGCTCCGACTGGACGCCCCTTCGCGACTACCAGAACGCGTTCAGCGGCTTCAACCGGCCCGACTTCGACACCCGGGACCCGTGGCAGTTCAAGAACTTCCTCGTGAAGGACGGGGACTGAGGCGCCGGGCGATGATCACGAAGGCGCAACTGCACAGGCTCGGCCGGGAGCACGGGACACCGCTGTTTGTCGTCGACCACGACGCGCTGCGCAAAAATTACCGCGAGTTCCGGAAACACCTCCCCCGGGTCCAGGCCTATTTCGCGGTGAAGGCCAACCCCCTTCCGGAGATCGTGCGCACCTTCTACAAGGAGGGCGCGAGCTTCGACGTGGCGTCGATGCCCGAGTTCAACATCGTCTACGACAACGTCGTCGATATGCCGCCGAAGCAGCGGCAGGACTGGATCTGGGACAAGATCATCTACGCCAATCCCAACAAGCCGGTCGAGACGCTGGCGGAGCTGAACCAGTACAAGCCGCTGGTGACCTTCGACAATGCCGAGGAGCTCCTGAAGATACGGGACCACGCCCCCCAGGCCGGCGTGGTGCTGCGCGTAAAGGTCACGAACACGGGCGCGATGGTGGAGCTCTCCTCGAAATTCGGTGCGGCGCCCGGGGAGGCGGTCGACCTCATCCTCCTCGCCGAGAAGCTGGGCCTGACCTGCGAGGGCCTGAGCTTCCACGTGGGCAGCCAGACGACCAATTTCAACAACTACGTCGAGGCCCTGGCCCTTTGCTCCGGAATCTTCAAGGAGGCCCGCGACCGGGGCTACCGCAAGATGAACCTGATGGACATCGGGGGAGGTTTTCCCGCCCCCTATGACGACTCGGTAAAGCCCTTCCGGGAGCTCGCCAAGGTGATCAACAACGAGCTGGACCGGCTGTTCCCGGCGGATATCCAGATCCTGGCCGAGCCCGGGCGGTTCCTCGTCGCCACGGCCGGCTACACGGTGTCGAAGGTGATCGGCAAGGCCCTGCGCGAGGGCAAGCCGAGCTACTACATCAACGACGGCGTCTACCACACGTATTCCGGCGTGATCTTCGACCACTGCAAGTACCCCGTCAGGTCCTTCAGGAAGGGCCCGACGAAGATCAGCGCCGTGTACGGGCCGACCTGCGACGCCTTGGATGTCGTCTCGATGGCGGAGAACCTCCCCGAGCTCAACCGCGACGACCTGGTCTACAGCGAGAATATCGGCGCGTACAGCCACGCCTCCTCGACCCACTTTAACGGCTTTCCCCCGGCCAAGGTCGTGCATGTGAACGCCTGACCCGGGCCGCCGCGGGCCCCTTGCGTATCCGAGCCGGCGTCGTAGCTTTCGGCCCATGCCCCGCAAGGTCCCCCTCCAAGGCCGCTTCGCCGCATGGCCCATCCTGGCGCTCCTTGCGGCGTGGGCGGCGTTTGCGACCGGCGCCTCGGCGCAGGACGGGCGCCGCCGGCAGGACATCCTGTTTGATGAAATTCCCGAGCGCTCGGCCGGCGACCCCTCCTTCGTGGTCGCCGTGAGGGCGACTTCCAGCCTGCCCGTTTCGCTCGAGATCATTTCCGGTCCCGCCGTCCTCGACGGGAGAAAGGTAAGCCTCACGGGCGAACCGGGCCTCGTCATCCTCCGCGCCTCCCAGGCCGGCAATGCCGATTTTCTGCCGGCGCGCTCGGCCGAGCGGGCGTTCGCGGTCCGGGTAAAGCCCTTCGGGCCGGTGATCCATTCCCAGCCGATGGGGGAGAGTGCGGCGGTCGGAGACGCGATCCGACTCTCCGTCGACGCCGAGGGCGAGCCGGAGCCCAGCTTCCAATGGCGCAAGGACGGGTCCCCGATCGCCGGGGCCACCGAATACACCTACAGCGTCGCGGTCGCCGGCCCGTCCGACGCGGGCGCCTACGACGTGGTCGTTTCGAATTCCGTGGGCAGCGCAACGAGCGAGCGCGTCCGCATCTCGGTGGGCAAACGCGGCCAGACCCTGTTTTTCCAGACGCTCGGCACGTCGGCAACGGCGGGGCAGTCGATCGCGCTCACCGCGACGGCAACGTCGGGGCTGCCGGTCCAGTTCCAGATCCAATCCGGCCCCGGTCTCCTGAATGGCAACATCCTCTCCTGCCCGGCGGGGGGCACGGTGGTCGTCCAGGCGACCCAGCCGGGGGATTCCAGCTACGAGGCGGCGACGCCCGTCGAGCAGACCTTCCTCTTCAGCCCGAACCCGGGCCTGGCCCATCCCTGATTCGGGCGCCTCAGGGGCTGGTGGGAAGCACCACCGACGGCACAAGCGGCCCGGCGGCCGGGGCATCGGGAACGCTGGCGCGGAGCGCCATCATGCGCTCGGCAAAGGGGCTCGACGGATCGATCTGCATCATCCGCTCGGCGAGCTTCTGGACTTCGCCCGTGCGCCCGGCGGCGACCGCGAGTCCCGCCAGGTGGTAGGCCGCCTCGGAGCGGATGGGTTTCAGCTCCGTCTCGTCGTTCAGGACCTCACGGAGGCCGGTCTCGGCCTCGGGGGCCCTGCCCGACTGCGCCTGCGCCATGGCGAGTCCGAGCCTGGCACGTCCCTTGAACGGCCCCGCGGGGAGATCGGCAACCGCCGAGCTGTAGCCGGCGGCCGCATCCGCGAAGGAGCCGGAACCATAGGCCGCATCGGCGACCCTGAGTTCGGCAAGGCCGGCCAGGGGATCGCCCGGGTGCGCGGCGGCAAACGTCTTCAGCGAGTCGGGGGACGCACACGCCGCGTAGTCCTTTTGAATGTTAACTTCCTTCTGGGCAGCGAGATACTCCATGCCGCCCTTCGCCAGGATTGCGGCGGCGACGAGTCCGCACAGGATGAAGATGAGGTTGCCGTAGCGCGCCCAAGCCAGCCGCAGCTTTTCCTCAAGGGGGTCCGGAATCTCAGAGGTCGTGGGCTTCGATGGAACGTGGGTCTTGGTCATTTGCGCGGGGGTCATCCTGGGTGAAATGGAGACAAAAACAAAACCCGGCGCCGCTGTAAACCCGGAAACGGGCGCTCAGAGCATCGTCACGTTGCCCCGGTATTTCTGGATGGGACGCACCCCGACGGGCTTCTCGCGGAGCGCGCGTATCCCGTCCACTGCGGCGCGGGCCGCCATGATCGTCGTCATGATGCACACATTGTGGGCGTAAACCGCGGCGCGGATCGTGTTCTCGTCGCGCCGCGGGATGATCCCGCCCGGCGTGTTGATCACCAGCTGGATCTGCCCGTTCTTGATCATGTCGACCGCGTTCGGGCGGCCCTCGCTGATCTTCGCGATCCGCCTCACCGCGACGCCGTTGTCCGCCAGGGCCTTGGCCGTGCCGCTGGTCGAGTAGATAATGAAGCCCATTTCGGAAAGCGCCCGGCCGAGCTCGAGAGCGTGCGGCTTGTCAGCATCCTTGACGCTGAGAAAGACGTTGCCCGCGATCGGTAGGCCCGGCTTCGCCGCGGCCTGCGCCTTGGCAAACGCAATGCCGAGGTCCGCATCGAGGCCCATCACCTCCCCCGTCGAGCGCATCTCGGGTCCGAGCGCGATCGTGGCCCCCGGGAACCGGACGAAGGGGAAGACCGCCTCCTTGACGCACCAGTGCCTGGGGATCAGCTCCCGGGTGAAGCCGAGCTCCGGAAGCTTCATCCCCGCCATCACCTTCGCGGCGAGCTTCGCGAGCGGCGTGCCGATGGCCTTGGCGACAAACGGCACCGTGCGGGAGGCGCGGGGATTGACCTCGAGGATGTAGAGCTGGCCGTCCTTGATCGCGAACTGGACGTTCATGAGGCCGATCACCTGAAGCTCCTTCGCGAGGGCGTAGGTCGCCGAGCGGACCTGGGCCAGCATTTCCTGCCCGAGCGTGTGAGGCGGCATCACCATGGCCGCGTCGCCCGAATGGACGCCCGCAAACTCGATGTGCTCGAGCATGCCCCCGATGACGCTCGTCTCGCCGTCGCTCAGGCAGTCGACGTCGAGCTCGATCGCGTCCTCCAGGAACTTGTCAATCAGCACCGGCTTTCCCGGCATGACTTCGAAGACCTGCCGGACAACGGCCTTCAGGTCCGCCTCGCTGTAGACGATGAACATCCCCCGGCCGCCGAGCACAAAGGAGGGCCGCAGCAGCACCGGGTAGCCGACCTCGAGGGCAAACGCCGCCGACTCCCCCTCGGTGAGCGCCGTGCGGTTTGCCGGCTGGCGCAGCTTGAGCTTGTTCAGCACGGCGGCGAAGAGCTTGCGGTCCTCGGCGATCTCAATCGACTCGGGCGACGTGCCGATGATGTTCACCCCGTTCGCCTTGAGGGCGGAGGCCAGGTTGAGCGGCGTCTGCCCGCCAAACTGCACGATCACCCCCTCGCAGCCCTCCTGCTGGTAGACCTCGAGGACGTCCTCCAGCGTGAGCGGCTCGAAGTAGAGCCGGTCGCTCGTGTCGTAGTCCGTGGAGACCGTCTCGGGGTTCGAGTTCACCATGACGGTCTCGAAGCCGATCTCGCGCAGCGCGAAACTCGCATGGACGCAGCAGTAGTCGAACTCGATCCCCTGCCCGATCCGGTTCGGTCCGCCCCCGAGGATCATGATCTTGCGCTTCCCGGACGGCATCACCTCGTTCTCCTCCCCGTAACTGGAGTAGTAGTAGGGCGTGAAGGCCTCGAATTCCGCGGCGCAGGTGTCCACCAGCCGGAACGTCGTGTGGATGCCGCGCCTCTTGCGGTCGGCGCGCACGGACGCCAGGTCGGTTTTCAGGAGGTGGGCGAGCTGCGCGTCGGAGAAGCCGAACTGCTTGGCGCGCCTCAGGAGTTCCGGGCCAATGAGGGCCAGCGTCTCGCCCTCGAGGACGCCCTCCATCTCGTGGATCTCGCGCAGATGGTGGAGGAACCAGGGGTCGATCTTGGTCAGCTCGAAGATCTGCTCCACCGTGTAGCCGGCCCGGAACGCGTACCGGATGAAAAAAATCCGCTCCGCGTTCGGCGTGCCGAGCTTGGTCTTGATCGTGGCGTCGTCGGGCCTCTCGTCGCCGCTGAGCTTGCCCCCGCCGCCGAAGCCCCTCGCGCCGATCTCCAGCGAGCGCAGCGCTTTCTGGATCGACTCCTTGAAGGTGCGCCCTATCGCCATCGCCTCGCCCACCGACTTCATCGACGAGGTGAGCGTCGGGTCCGCATTCGGGAATTTCTCGAACGTGAAGCGGGGGATCTTGGTCACCACGTAGTCGATCGTCGGCTCGAAGCTGGCCGGCGTCAGCCGGGTGATGTCGTTCCTGAGCTCGTCGAGCGAATAGCCGACGGCAAGCTTGGCGGCGATCTTGGCGATCGGAAACCCCGTGGCCTTCGACGCGAGGGCCGACGAGCGGGACACGCGTGGGTTCATCTCGATCACGATCATCCGACCGGTCGCGGGATCGACCGAGAACTGGATGTTCGAGCCGCCGGTCTCGACGCCGATCTCGCGGATGACCGCGAAGGAGGCGTCGCGCATCGCCTGGTACTCCTTGTCCGTCAGGGTCATCGCGGGAGCCACGGTGATCGAGTCGCCGGTATGGACGCCCATTGGGTCGAAATTCTCGATTGAGCAGATCACGACGCACTGGTCCTTGTGGTCGCGCATGACCTCCATCTCGAATTCCTTCCATCCGAGGAGGCATTCCTCAACCAGCACCTCGTGCACCGGCGAGATGTCGAGCCCGTTCGAGACGATCTGCTCGAACTCCTCGCGGTTGTAGGCGATGCCGCCGCCCTGCCCCCCCAGGGTGAAACTCGGCCGGATGATGAGGGGAAATGCGCCGATCTCCTCCGCGGCGACCCGGGCCTCCTCGGAATTCTTGACCGTCCGCGACTTCGCCACGTCCAGGCCGATCTTGACCATCGCCCGCTTGAAGAGCTCGCGATCCTCGCCCTTGGCGATCGCCTCGGGCTTGGCCCCGATCATCTCGACGCCGTACTTCGAGAGGATGCCGAGCTTGTCGAGTTCCATCGAGAGGTTGAGCGCCGTCTGCCCGCCCAGGGTCGGAAGGAGCGCCGACGGCCTTTCCACCGCGATGATCTTTTCGAGGATATCCGCCGTCAGCGGCTCGATGTAGGTGACGTCCGCGAACTCCGGGTCCGTCATGATCGTGGCCGGATTCGAATTGACGAGGATGACGCGGAACCCCTCCTCCTTGAGCGCTTTGCACGCCTGCGTCCCGGAATAGTCGAACTCGCACGCCTGCCCGATAACGATGGGGCCAGCGCCGATGATCAGGATGGACTCAAGGTCGGTGCGTTTGGGCATTGTCGGGGCGCGTGGATTCCTCCGAACGTTGCGGCCGCCCAAACCCGCCGCAAGGGAAATTGGCTCAACCGAGCTTCGTCACGTCGACTCCGAGCACGTGGGCTGAAACCGTCTTGTCGCCGCGGCATGCGTGGAGCACCCGGTCCGTGTACTGTTTCTCCTGGCCCGAGAGGTAGTCGGCGAGGGTCGGCCACTCCTTCACCTCGCGCAGGCGCAGCGGCAGCTGCTGGGAGGTCACCAGCCGGGTCTCGGTGGTCGATGCGATCTTGGAAATGACCTGGAACATCTCGGTGAGGTTTCCCGGCCAGTGGTAGGCATTGAGGACCGCCATGGCGTCCTCGGTGAACTCGACGAGGTTCGTGTCGACCAGGGGATTGGCCGCCCCGGTGGCAAAATGCTTCACCAGCATGGGGATGTCGTCCTTGCGCTCGCGCAGCGGCGGCATTTGGAGCGGGAGCGAGGCGACCCGGTAGAACAGCTCGTCGTTGAACCGTCCCTCGTCCACCATCTTCTCCAGATCCTCGGTGGTGGTGCACACCAGCCGAAACCCGTGCGACACGTTCCGCAGGACGCTCACGAGCTCCTTCTGCACCGGAAGCGAGAGGCACTGCAGGTGCTGCAGGAACAGCGTCCCCCCCTTTGCCTCGCGCACCCAGGGGCCGCCCTCGCCGTTGGCGCCGAGCAGGCCGTCCCGGAAGTTCTGCTCCGAGCTGAGCGAGCAGTCGATGCGGACGAAATGGGACTGGTCGGCGCCCGTCACGCCGTGGAGGATCTCCGTCACCGAGGACTTGCCGGTCCCGTTCTCGCCCACGAGGAGGACCGGCGTGCGCACGGCGGCCAGTTTCTTGACCTGCTGGATGACCTTCTTGATCTGGGCGCCCTTGCCGACCAGGCGGCCGTCGATGTCGTTGGGGCGCAGGCCCTGGATCGCCGTGCTCGACTCCCGGTGGGCCTGGATCTCGCGGAATTCGACGCCCCGCTTGAGCGTCGCGATCAATTCATCCACCCGAAACGGCTTCTGGAGGTAATCGAAGGCCCCGAACTTGAGCGCCTGGACCGCACTCTCCGTGCTCGCATAGGCCGTCATGATGATCGTGACGTTGTTCGGGTCGTACGCCTTGAGCTGCTTCAGGAGCGTGATCCCGTCCATCGGCTTCATGTCAATGTCCGCGAGCACCATGTCGAACTTCTCCGCCTTGTAGCGCGCCAGGGCCTTTTCGCCGTCCGTCGCGAACGCGGTCGAGAAGCCGGTCGGCTGGATGACGGCCTCAAGCATCTCGTGGATCGAGATGAGGTCGTCTACGATGAGGACGGAGGGCATGAGCGAGAGTGAGAAAAGTGAGGAGAGAGGGAGTTTCCGCAAGGCGCCACGCGGCCCAATGCCGCGCGCTGGATTTGGCGCAGCGGGTTCACATGATACGCATTCCTTCGCGGTTCGCGGGGCGCCCGCGGTGACCTTAACCCATGCCGCCCGCGACGGCGCCCAGCTGGAAGATCGGCAGGAACATGGCCATGACGATGCCGCCGACGATGATGCCGAGGAAGACGATGAGGAGCGGCTCGATGAGGGACGTGAGCGCGCTCACGGTCGCGTCGCACTCGACGTCATAGAAGTCGGCGATCTTGTTCATCATCCCGTCGACGTTGCCGGTGGCCTCGCCCGCCTTCACCATGTGCTTCATCATCGGCGGGAAAAATTCATTGGAGGCCAGGATTTCCGAGACCTGTCCGCCCTGGCTCACGTGCTTGGAGATCTCCACGCAGGCGTCCTCGACCTGCACTTTTCCGCTCGCCGAGGCCACGATCTCGAGCGTCCTAAGGATCGGGACGCCGGAGCGGATGAGCGTCGCGTAGGTGCGGCAGAAACGGGAAAGCGCGATCTTGTGGATCAGGTTCCCGAAGATCGGGGCGCGGACAAGGGCTTGGTCCTTCATCCGCCTGCCCTTGGGGGTCGCGACAAACCGGGTGAAGAGGAAGTAGAACAACCAGCATCCGGCGGCCACCGCCCACCAGTAGTGCTTCAGGAAATCGCTGAAATCGATGAGCATCTGGGTCGGGACCGGCAGCTTGGCGCCGAAGTCGGCGAACATGGCCGCGAACACGGGAATGACGAAGATCAGCAGCACGTTGACGAGCACGACGGCCAGGGAGATGACGCCGATCGGATAGGCCATCGCGGACTTGACCTTCTTCGTCAGCTTCAGGCTCGCCTCGAAGTAGCCGGCCACCTTGCTCAGGATTTCCGCTAGCCCGCCGCTCGCCTCGCCGGCTTCGACCATCGAGATGAAAAGGGTCGGGAAGGCCCTCGGGAATTTCTTGACCGAGGACGAGAAGGAATTGCCCTGGGAAATGTCGAGGCGGACGTCGCGGATGATGATCCTGAAGCGCGGATCCTCGGTCTGGTCCTGGAGGGCCTCCAGGCACTGCACCAGGGGAAGGCCGGCGGTCAGGAGCGAGGCCAGCTGCTGGGTGAACATCGTGAGCTCGCCCAGCGGCAGCTTGTATTTCTTCGCGCTGCGCTCGAGCGACTTCTGCTTGGCCAGGGTCTGCGCGGCGCGGACGTCGCCCCCGCCTTTCTTATTTCCTTCAAGGCGAGCCGCGCCCGGTGCGGTGGAGGCGGAGGAGAAAATAGCCATGGCACAGTTAGAACACTCCGCAACCCACCCCGCAACCCCATTTGCACCCCGTTCCGGTCAAAAACCCGTAAGGAAAGCGTTCTTGGAGCGCTATTTGGTGCGGTCGCCGAGAATCGAACTCGGGACACCTGCTTGGAAGGCAGAGGTTTTACCCCTAAACTACGACCGCGTTCCCCGGGAGGCGATGTTCCGGCCGGCGGGAGGCACCGTCAAGCCTGCGGTGACCCTCCGATTGGGTTTGCCGACCCCGATCCGGGAAACCATCCCTTGGCCCATCCCCATGAGCTACGCCGCCGCCGCCGATCGCTACGCAAATCCGAGCCTCTACCGCCGCTGCGGGCGCACCGGCATCAAATTGCCCATGCTCTCGCTCGGCCTCTGGCACAATTTCGGCGGAGACGACAACTATGCCACCGGCCGGTCCATGGTCCTGCGGGCGTTTGACCGGGGCATCACCCATTTCGACCTGGCCAACAATTACGGGCCGCCGCCCGGCTCGGCCGAGACCACGTTCCGGTGGATCCTCCGCGAGGACCTCGCGCCGCACCGCGACGAGCTCATCCTCTCAACCAAGGCGGGCTATGACATGTGGGAGGGACCCTATGGGGACTGGGGCTCAAGGAAGTATCTCCTCGCCAGCCTGGACCAGAGCCTGAAGCGCCTCGGGCTCGACTA
>Ga0182018_10001018_pt1 | contig 33840 bp, 25 predicted proteins | sample 812P2MmetaG_FD_120490 | JGI IMG/M metagenome (GOLD analysis project Ga0182018, IMG submission 120490) | Permafrost microbial communities from Stordalen Mire, Sweden - 812P2M metaG | ecosystem: Environmental > Terrestrial > Soil > Wetlands > Permafrost | place: Sweden: Stordalen | collected...
CATCAACAACTGCACGAATGGCATTGGCGAGGTCCTGTCTACCCGGGGCGACAGCACTCATGGACCGAATACGGGACAACCCTACCTGCTTCAGAACGACGATGTGCACAACAACACTTTAATTCAAATTTCAAACAACACAGCGGGCATTGTCAAGTCATCGTCGTACAACAACGACGTTTACGAAAGTTGGAGCAATCAGTTTACGAGCGACACCTATCAAGTGGCCAATCTGACCGGAGAGTATTTCACTTGGATGGGCTCGGGCGACAATGCTTATGCCTCCGCTGACTGGTCGCAATGGAAAATTTTCAGCAATGATACCGAGGGCTCACTTGGGGCGGTCTCCTCGGCGGGTACTACACTGCCTACGGTACCCACAAATCTGAGCGCCACGGCAATCTCTTCTTCCCAGATCAATCTGATATGGACAGCTTCGACGGATAACGCAGGAATAGCTTCATACAAGATCTACCGTGGAGGCAGCGAAATAGCTACTTCGACGACTAACTCTTATTCGAACACGGACTTATCGGCCGGAAGCGCGTACACCTATACGGTGGTTGCGGTCGATGCGGCCGGAAAGTCCTCGTCGCAATCGGCGAGCGCTGAAGCAACGACCTCAAAGTAATACGGTACTTGACTGGTGTGCTGACTTGGACAGCCGGGATATATTGCCTAGCGGCAAATCGGCCAACGGCTTCCGGCTTCAGCAACGCTCTCCCGATGAAAGTGAACACACCAGTCCGCAGAGGTGGCGGATTAAGGGGAAGGATTTGGTACAGGCGAGTACGTCTCGCTAGATTTCGGAAATGAAATGTCGTACCTTAAGGCGAAGTATGGGGCGCTGCAGTTTTGGGCGGTTCATCCGTCCGCCGCTAGATCGGAAGCAGGACGAGTTCGGAATACAGATTGTCAAGCTCCTTCGGCTCGAGAAGCGAAGATCGAAATAGCGCTGGATCTTTTCGGCTAATCCGCACGCCTCGCGGCAGCCCTGCTGGGAAAAGACGCGCATCGGCCATGAGCGCAACCGACCGCTGGCGCCGGAGGATAGCAAGCTTGGCACGCTCCAGATGGCGCACGAGGATGTGCGGAGCGCTGCAATAGAGCAACTCCGACAGAGCCAGCCCCCGCTTCGTGCGTCGCTTCAAGACGAGGTAGGCACACTCAGCTCCGTCGCGTATTGCCAGATGTAGACATCCGTGCGCTAGGTGATCGTCGAAAATGAGCCGCTGGTCATCATTCAGCAAGCCGCGGATACGGTCCAGGTCGAAAATAATCTCGGCGCCGGGTGCACGCAAAGTGTCGAGGTGGAGGAGCGGCGGGAAAATAATTCTCTGTGACTCCAGACACTTGAAACCCATCGCTTCAAACATGCGCGCCGATGTGAGCGACGGCGTCAAGCTTGTGTAGCATATGTCGTGGTCGCGCAACGCCGCGGCGAGCAGCGCCAGGCCCCAACCGCGATACCTCGGAAGAATGTACCAGGACGTAAAATTGCAAATCATGAAGCTCTGGTCCCTGATCTGTCGCGGTGCGTAGATCGCACCCAAAAAGCCGACAATTTCGTCCCCCAGAGTAAGAACAAAGCCGCGATTCGGCTTCTTGTCCAGCCACCCGTAATCAAACAATCGACGCCAACCGTCTACACCAATCCGCCTGGAGAAGTTCAGGTGGAGGAACATACAGAGCGTCTCGATATCCTCTGGACGCGCCGAACGGACGCACGGCGGTGAGGCATCGGCCTCCACGGGCCTCGCGAGACCGTTCCTGACGCCGGCACCGGCTGCATCCGACCGCGCCCGGAATCCGAGGGCGTGGGTCGCGCCGTGCAAGCTTGCACGCCAGCCCAAGGAGCGTCCACCTTCTTCCTCAGAAAGCTGGCCATTCCCATTTTTCGCTGCTGCGTGACCAGGCAACGCCTCCAATTTGGCTCCGGCTTCGAGAACAAGGGTAGCGAAACTCTCTATCGTCGGGGCTTGGAAGAGCGAGGCAAGAGAGAGATCGGTATGCGTGAGTGCGCGAATCTCATTGAATAAGCTCAGGACAATCAGAGAGTGGGCGCCGAGTTCGAAGAAGTTATCATCTTTTTTAATTGAAGACACTCGCAATACTCTCTCACAGACTTGCTTGAGCTCGTGCTCCAGTTGGTCACGCACCTCCAGTCGATCACCCTCGTGCGAGGAGCCAGCCGTCGTTATCAATGCGCTGGCGTCCAATGTCCCGGAAATCACCCCAGCCGCGGCCCTAGCGCAAACAATCGGATGGCGAGCGATAGCTTCGAGACATTCCGGGTTGCGCAGCGCCTCCCGGTTACGTATACGGCGGCCATTCACTGCATCTCGCGCGGCCGCCTCGGATCGTTTCCCGCTATGGGTCACAGGAAGCTCGTCAACCTGGGCGATCCTTGCGGGCTGCAGCACGTTCGAGCCGCGGCGGGCAAGCTCGGACCGGATCCGTGCGGCGAGCCGATCATCGAGGACGACGCCCGTGCGCAGCACTACAAGCAATACCATCCGCGCCCCGCCGAGCTCATCCTCAGCCTGCTGCTCGACCGCCATCGCCTCGGCCACTTCGGAGATATCCTGTAAGATTCGATAAATTTCCGCCGGACCTACGCGGATCCCACTGATGTTTAGCACGCCGTCCGAACGGCCGTGGAGTCGCGCCCCGCCCTCCGGCGTGAACTCAATCAGGTCCCCGTGGGTCCAGACACCACGATTTTGGGTGAAATAGGCCTCATGGAAGCGGCTGTGGGCGTCATCGTTGTGAAACCCGAGCGGCCGCGACGGGAACGGATTCGCACAGATCAGCTCCCCAACTGACGCGTCCATCTCGCCCGGAGGCGAAAGGCTTCTCACGTCGAGGCCAAGGCTTCGGCACTGGGCCTCTCCGCGGTAGACCGGGAGATTGGGGTTACCGAGGACAAAGCAGCCGATAATGTCCGTGCCACCCGATATCGACTGCAGAGGCAGGTCAGAAACATAGTCGCGCACCCAGTCGTATTGCCCCTCAAAGAGAATCGATCCAGTCGAAAGCACCGCGCGCAAAGCGGCGAGGTCGAAGGTATGCCCAGGTGCGAATCCGGCCACCTCGCAGTACTGAAGATAGGCGGGGTTTGTTCCGAAAACCGTCACTCGTTCAGCGGCAACGAGTCGCCACAGTGTGTCCGGTCCTTCAATCAGGCCGTTGTAGAGCACCAGTTCGACTCCCGAGGCCAGCGCCGAAAGCTGCCACTGCCACATCATCCATGCGCACGAAGTCTGGAAAAATAGCTTGTCTCCCTGCTTCAGATCACAGTGGAGCCGGTGTTCCTTGACGTGTTCAATCAAAGTCCCGCCCGCGCCGTGCTCGATGCACTTCGGTTGTCCAGTGGTGCCGGATGAAAATAGGATGAAAAGTGGCTGGTTGAAAGGAAAGCGGCGCCATTCGAACCCGTTGGCCGCAGGCTCCGTGATCAGCTCGGCGAAACGATAGAGCGGCGGTCGCAAACCACTCGGCGCGGGCTCGTCGTCGAACGCCACAATCGCTCGAAGCGTCGGCAGACCAGCCGCCACTTCCGCCAAGCGATCGGCAACCGGAGTACCAATGTCCCAAGGCTCGGGTTTCAAGTGCCCCATCAGGACGACCGGTTCGAGCGGCGCGAACCGCGTCAGAATCGCGAATGCGCCCATGTCGGGTGCGCAGCTTGAGAAGGTCGCGCCTAGCGCCGCTGTAGCGAGTGCGGCGATGATCGCCTCGATGCCGTTGCGTGCCACCACGACCACGCGATCACCCTGGCACACTCCGAGACTCCGAAGGGACCCAGCGAGATGGAGCACGCGCGCGCGCAACTCTCCTCGAGTCAAACGCTCGGTGCGACCATCGCCGTGACAGGCCGTCAGCGCAGGACGATCGTCGCTGCATGCGCTATCGGCAAGCAGAACCTCTGCATAATTGAGGCGCAAGTTCGGGAAGAATGAGGCGCTCTCACAACAATCGCCCAAACACACGGGATCGAGCTGGCCTTCGCAAGCTAGCCGCGACCAAACCAAAAAGTGCCGCCAGAACAAGCGGAAGTCTTCCACCGAAAAAGACTCGAATTCCGAGTAGTCGGCGAAGATCCGTGACGTAGCGGCTTCGCAGTAGCGCGTGAACGCCGTCAGCTCCGACCGGGCGATGGTATCGGGGCCCGGTAGGAATATCGGATTTCTTTGTCTAGTCAGCTTGAATTCGGCAGCGTTGCTGGGAGGCATCGCCATGTTTCCGCTGGTTCCTCTCTGCATCAATATCCAAATCCCACGTGCGTCGGGAGTTGTAAATGTAAACGGCGTCCTCGATGAAGCGCCGCTCTCAACGCGTTAAGTGTCGGTTAGATTGTGGCTGTTTATCAGCTCACGGACTGACTGTATGGACGTCGTCGCGTCACCGCGTACGCTGACCCTTGAATATGCTGAACACAGGAGTCTCGTGAACCGGGACTAAAAAACTGGAATTCTTCAGAAGCTGACTTAGCTTTGGTATTAGGTATGCTACGTAAAGATCCTGCGTACCTGCATCCAAAACACGCTTGATTTCACTCAGTATCGATTTCATTACTTGGTCTTGGAATGGATTGTACATGTAGATCAGCAAGGGTCCAGGGGGAAGCTTATAGTGAGCTGCATCCAAGCAAACGACCGAGGTATTCTTGCATTTCTGCTCTGAAGTTGGCCGGTAGGTATTCAGATTCATTTCTGCCGTATGCGCTAACTCAGGGGAGAATTCCACGCCAATTATTTTTTTGAACGGATATAGCGAGGCAAGCAAGAGCACCCTACCCTTACCACAGCCAAGATCGATGAACGTGAAGCCTTCCAACGAAGGCCGGCGAAGCGCCCTTATTATCCTTCGAAACCGAGAACGACTCGTTGGATCGTAGAGGAGGCCCGGGGTCAGGTTCTCGCTTTCGATATGGAGCTTCTCGAGCGGGACCGGCTCTCGCGTCTCAACCTTATGATGCCAGTCGTAGATGTATTGTCTGAAATCATTCGCCAAGTTCTGTAAATTTTGAACGACCTGCATGACTTCTTCACCCCTTCAAAGCCGTCGGTTTTGCGGCGAAAACAATATTGGATTAGTTTCGGATAAGTTGCTTAGGAAGTGCGAGGGCCGCGGCGCGAGCTTGTCGCCACAAATAGAAAGTCAAATCTCCTTCCACGATACGCCGGAAGTCTTCCGCAGAAAAGTGCTGGCGAATATTGACGCGATTCACACTGCGGCTCGTTCTCATAGTTTCAAGCGAGTTCATCCACTCATTACAGGTCCCAGCCAAAACGTATCCCGCATCGAGTGTTAATTTCATTACCCGAGTATTGATAAACCCTCCTGGAGCGGCCATGTACCGGACCTCTTCTCCAATCACATCTTCCAACCAATGTTTGCTCTCACGTAATTCTTTGACGCACGCGGCTTCCGGAAGAAATGTAAGTTTATGGTGAGTCGTTCCGTGGGTGCCCAGAGAAAAGCCGCGTTTACGCAAATCCCGGATAGCAGGCTCACGAATAAAGCCGCGCTTCTTCAAGGAACGATCGCGGGTAAGAAAAAAAGTGGCCCGGCAGCCATTCGCCTCCAGCAGATCAGCGGCCCGCAGCGAGGTTTCATGCCCGTCGTCGATCGTGATCACCACGCAGCGCGTCTGCACCAACGGATTCGCGTGCAGCCTTTCTTCGAGCTGTTCGAAACCTTCTCCGAGGTAGCTTTCCGCCTTCAATCGAGCCAGTTGAGATTGGAACTGGACTTCAGAGACCGCATACTGGGTCGTGCCATCCCCGACGATATGGTAGGTGATGCAGGGGAATCTGCTGTTCTTTGAAACGTCTTCTACGCCTGTCTTCGCAGGAACACTCAATTTGTGCATCGGCAAATTATTGCTGGAGACAGATCCCGCGGAAGCAATAGAGTAAGTGAGCGATAAACTTTCGCAATTTCGTCGTGATTGCTGGAGCTACAGGAAGCGATTCCGCCGTATTAGGAAAATCTTCTAAGGCCAAGAAGCTCCAGGGAAACACTCCAGGCGAATTCCGAACCATAAACCAGGTAACGCCTCCAGAGCCGTCGCGGCTCTTTCACCAAGCGGAAGAGCCACTCTAGTCCGTGCTCGCACATCCAAGCAGGCGCTCGCGGCGTGCCACCCGTAAAAAAATCGAATGCAGCACCGATCGCCACCACAACCGGTACCTTCAGCGATTCTCGATGCTCCCACATCCAGCGCTCCTGCTTCGGGCAGCCCAGACCCACCCAAAGGACATCCGCATCGGAATTATTGATCATTTCTACTATCTGTGCGTCTTCTTCCGGCTGCAACGAGCGAAAAGGAGGGGAATACGCGCCCACGACCTGCAGCCCATCAAAGCGGCTCTTTAGCTCCTCCGCCAATTTTTCCGGAACACCCGGAGCTCCTCCGTAGAAGAAGTGTCTGTATCGCTTTTTAGCCGTTTCCCGGCAAAAGCCCGCAAGCAAATCGGACCCTGGGACTCTTCGGAGAAGCCGGTAGCCTCTTAGCCACCCAATCCAAACGAGCGGCATGCCATCGGGGACTACCAGGTCAACGGAGTTCAGAATGAGCTTGAATGAAGCATCATGCTGGGCTTCCGTCACGCCATGCATTCCGGTCGCGGCGACGAGGTGGGGAACATCGTGGTCGGAAATCCAACGCGCCATCTGCGCAATGGCGCCCGCAATTTTAACGGCATCGACTCGCACACCCAGAACCTTGAAAAAGCTCGGAGATCGAGAGAAATCTTCCAGCGGTTCTTGGCCCGGCGGTCGTGGCTGCGGCAATACAGTTCGGTTTCCCGACTTCACGTTTTTCTCTTGAGACATCGCGGTTCCCGAGTGATAAAAATTTTGGCGATTAACGGGGAAATTCAGACAGCGAAATGAAGTGGATCAAATGAACCAATAACTCAGGCGGCTACGGCACACCCGCCAGCTAGAACGCGCCGGTAAATCTCCATCAAGAGAGCGTAATTTTTTTCTGAAGTGTACCGCGACTCGTATTCCCGACGCGCTTCCCTTCCCATCTCGACCATTCGGCTAGAATGAGTGGATGCCCACTCTACCTTCTGGGCTAGATCGTCTGGGCTGCCGGGCGTGAAATGGAGCCCGGTGTGGTTATCGCTGACGATCTCTTGCATCGCCCCGTGCCGCGAGCAGATGACCGGTGTGCCACAAGCAAAAGCTTCCGCGACTGTCACAGGGAAGTTTTCATAACATTCGCTGGGTAGAATCAGAAATTTGGCTGATCTGATTGCGTCCCACACTGCACTCCGCACCAAGCGACCCCTAAAATGAATGTTAGTAAGTCCGCGCCCGACAGCATCCGCCTCTAGCTGGGCGCGCATGGGACCGTCGCCAACAATATGCAGAGGAAGGCCGTTGCGGACATGCGCCCAGCTCTCTAGCAGAGTGTGCAAGCCTTTCTCGGGAGAAAGCCGTCCGACAAATAGCGCGTACTCGCCGCCGGCAGTCCTCTCGCCCGGATCGGTATGTACGAAGTTCGGCTTAACACTAATATTCTCCGCGGGCAGGCCGCCGCTAATAAACTTTTGACGCGCAAATTCCGTAAGAGCGATGTAGCGATTCACCCGATCCGTCCAAGTACGCCAGCCGCGATGCAGCGCGAGCATCAACGCCACGGTCGTTGTCGCTGGATGCGAGTCACGATAGCAGGCGTGACGGATCCCACGCCAGAGGCTGTGTTCGACGCAATCCTCACAATTGCGACCGTTTCGAAAAAAGTTGCCACCGGGACATAGAAGGCGGTAATTGTGCAACGTCTGCACCACTGGAACATCCGCCTCCTGGCAGGCATAATAAACTGAAGGCGACACCATCATGAAAGTATTGTGAATGTGCGCCAAGTCAGGTTTCTCCTGACGAAGCAGCGCTGCTATATCCTTCTGTGCATCGGTTGCCCATACGACCTGGCGCACCAAAGCAAGCCGTTTTAGACCGGAATAGTTTTCGACTTCCCAGTTCGTGCGACGGTATAAGACTACCTGATGTCCCCCATCTTCCAGAAGTCGTCGCTCTGCCTCGAAGGCGACGTCTTCTCCTCCGGGCTCGCAGTAAGCATTATGAATGAGTAATATCTTCATTTAAGCCGGTGCACAAAATGTCAGAAATTCCGACCCGGACCCACCGCGAAATTCAACGGGGCCATCTGATGATTGATTCTCTACTAAGATTAGGGTGTTCATTGAATAAACAAAATGTCAGCTCGTCTCTCCAGATAAACCGCTGCGAAGAATATTTCGCGCACTCTTCATGCGGCGTTTGGCTGATATTGACGAGCAAGATAATTCTGTCGACGGCGAAGAAATTCCGCAAATCCTAGGATCACTAGGAATTGTTCAGACGTATGCCAAACAAGATGGATGGTGAAGAAGGAACGCACCGTCACTATGGCGAGCACGCCAACGGCCTCCACTGCCAACTGGTATTCCATGCTCCGGTAAGGAAATCTCCGTAGCGTTCGAAACAATATCCACCAGACGCCGGCCAAAGCGACGACGATGGGTATCAACCCCCAGACGCTCATGCCCACGAGCGCCGCAACGTATGTGCTGTGAACGCTCGAGGTATCACCTTCTCCGAGCTTGGCCAATATCACAAATCTGTCCGTATAAGCGCCATAACCTGTCCAAGGCCTTTTCATCAGCTCGTGCATTGAAAACTGCCAATACTCAACGCGGCCACTTAAGGAGTTAAACGTTTCCGTATCTTGTCCACGGCGGAAGTACGTCGAAAAGAGATCCGTGCCACCTAATAGCCAAAGTAAGAGAGTGGTCGCAACAGTGAGCGTCGCTACTGCCGCTCGCTTGGAGAACAACAGTACGAGCACTGCTCCGAACAGCAGGCCCGTGATCGCTGACCGCCCTTGCGCAATAACGAGCGTAATGAAAGCTGCAGTGAATACCAACGAATAGAAAACACGGTCGCGGTCTTCCCCGGATCTCAGCAAGAGTCGACATAAGGCAACAACTGCTAGGATCGCTCCATATTCACCCACGCTGTTGGCGCTGACTATCGGAAAAACGCCGGAAAGTTCGCGTCCAAACAGCCCCCTGGTTTCCAGAAGCGCTTCCTTCGGCCACACGAGGGCGCCCAACCAGACTGAGACCAGCACGAGCCCATACAGCGTCCAGCTCCAATCAAAGAGGGTCTTGTACTTCGTTACCGACCGAACTGTAGCTAGAATCGCAGCTAGCAGGCACACATCGACAAAGTATTCGAACGATTTATAAAGCGTCCAACTTGGGTAGACGGACCACAAGGTCGAAGACGCGGAGATCAGAGCATAGATTGCCAAAATCCCGACGAGTCCTCGACACAAACTGCCGACCCACGGCGTCTGCCTAAGTGTTAATCGCACCGTCAGAATGAGCGCCGCGATGGCTACGAGAGCGATTCGAAACGCTGCCGAGGGGTCCACTAGTGACTGGCCAATCGACTGATCATCCCGGGTTCTAAAACCAAGTTCACTCAGGAAAAGAATCAGCCATAGCCCATGCCACCACTGTAAGGATTTTACGAGTGCAGTGACCTTTTCGAATGACTGGCCCAGCGCGATAGGAATCAGGACAATACCTACAAGTACGATCAGCGCCACTGCGGTACGAGCAGTGCTAAACGAAGTCAGAGCCAGAGTGCCTAGGGCACCCAGGAGGACAAAGAACGACAGCGTCCAAAGCGGTCGAAGTCTAGCTGCGTCAGTTCCCAGGTACATTTACAGACTCTCCAAAGCCAGCAGGAATCCCCAGCCGACTTGTGATCACGTAATCCTCGAGGAATGATTTGTACACCGATGCAGTTACTCCCGCGAGCCACCCATGCCGTTTACTACGCGTGTAAAGACGAGGTAATACGCCACAAAAGATGTGGGAGGAGACAAGAGCGTCAATACAAATCAACATCTTGTTTGAAATCGAACCGTAACCGGCCCAAAAAGACCTTTCTGCGACGACGAGTACGGTTTTAGGAATTAGCGGATATAGAAGCGACGCGCGGAGACTGAAAACAATTGCGGTAAGGTCGTGAAAGACACTCCTATATCCAGAATTTTCAAAGTCAAATACGGCCAACTGCGAGAGCTTCGTGTCCCACATAAGGTTAGGCAAAGAAAAGTCCCCGTGAGTAAACACAATGGGAGCCATCAATTTGCCAGTGCCACCTACACTCACTAGGGCTCTTTCGAGCAACTTGGTCGCTATGCGTACATATCTATATGAGGACTCTCGTTGCACCATATCGGGCACAGCCTCTATCAGACGAGAGATATCAATTACCTCTCTCCCGTTTTGAGGAAAGGCGTCATGGACCTTTCGTATCCAAGCTCCTGCGGAAAACATTGCGGCAGCGGTGGCGGTTCCCTTTGGATCCCTCAGCCGGGACCAGGTCACAAAATGATCCAATCGCGTACCGCGTACTTCCTCCCATACGATGGTTTTCGCGCTAAGAGATTTGGCTATCGGTCTGGGGACATCCGCCGGCCCTGCGAGCGCCCGCAGCCGGTTGGTGGCGTTCCACTCGGTATCAATCTGGTCAGCGACCGACCTAGTCTGGGAGTATTGAAAAATTCCCTCATCTGTCGGGAAGATGGATGGAGAATCAAAACGATAAATCTCCTCAAGGAAAACCTTTGCGAAGAACCGCAGATCCATAGAACTGCCGACGCAGTGTAGGCACGAGCGCAATTTGTCGAGCGTGCAACGCTCTATATTGGTGACTTCCGGAGTGCTATTTAAGCTAAAGGCAACTCGCTCGCGCACTTTTGCGCGTAGTTTTTGGGAGATGTTGTCCGGCACGGCAGAGCCTCTAGGGTTCATATTGCCGACCGCCAAGTTTGGGTTTCGTAGGGCCGGTTCATCGTTATCCTTATCGCGGGATTCCAGATCGCGGGTCAACTTGGCCTACTCCTATCACGTTCAGTCTCTTTCGCTAGCGGGACACTTCACTGAGAATTTAGGGGCATGGTGCACAGTCAGTTCGTAAATTGGTAGTCGCGGCAGATCGTTAAGTGTTTTTCAAGACCTTGCAGTAAATCCCCTGTGCAAGCCAATTAAACGGCGGGACATAAGCGATCTTCTCGATGGTCGCACCGAACCGTGGGAAGTGTTGGAAAATCCGCCACACAGCGGGAAGTGGCGCCCCGTAAATTCGTGCGATGCGGCAATCGTCACCGATAGCGTAACGTATCTCGCCTGGCAGCAATTCGCCGACCTTGCCGCCCCAACGCCTGAACAGACCCAACACCAATCCATTCAGAGCATTGGCGAAGTCGACTAGGAGTAGACCACCAGGCTTTAGGACGCGCTTCATTTCGGCGATCATCGCTCGCTGAGTTTTTACATTAAAGAGGTGGAGAAAATTCAGAGAGGTCACCACATCAAACGTGGCATCCGGGAACGGAAGCTGTTGAGCGACGGCATTGGCGAGAGAGCAGCGTAGGTCGCTCGCAGCTTTACCTTTCGCGCAGGTAAGCATGTCGAAGGATGCATCGACGCCAACAGCGATCTTGGCCTTTCGCGCGAAATCAAGAACGCCCCTACCGGTCCCACATCCCACGTCTAAGATGCGTTTACCTGCAACCGAACCAATTAGCCTCATATACGCGTTTGCCATTACCGTTTGCTGGTATTCCTTCGACGGCCCGATATAGCGGATTGCGTCATAAGAACCTACATCGAGGTGGCCTTTCTTTCCGAAGCCATATTCGACAATCTCGAAATCTTTTGTAGAAGAACTCTGCGACATACAATTATCTCCTGATTCCAAGTAGGCCAAACCGCACCGCGCGGTTGTCGTTTTGAGTTATCGCAATTGAGATTTCCGCTGCGAGCTGCACGAAGTCAGTCAACAATCTGGGCCTGGGGTAGCAAAACATTCCGACGAGTGACCGAGGTTTCCATGACTGCCGCATAGATACCCGCCATTTCGGATCCTTTGCGGTTCCAATTGAAGTGCTCCTCTACCCGCTGGCGACCAGCCTCAGCCAAGCGGGCACGAAGGGCTGGGTCAGAAGCTAGGCGCGAAAGGCCTTCGGCTATATCCTGAACAACCTGTTTAGACGAGATAGCGGGAACTTTTATCCCACACTCATCGTTGACCTGAAGAGCTGGTCCTCCGAGTTCCAAGCAAATGACCGGACGCCCGGCGGCCATCGCTTCCACGCTGGCCCAGCCGCCTGAGTCATGCAGCGTGGGGTGAAGGAATAAATCGCAGTGAACGAGCTTCTCGAGTACGTCAGCGCGGCGCATACGGCCCCAAAAGGTCACACAGTCTACTATGCCGAGCTCCCTCACCAATTTCTCCAGTCTCTTTCGCTCAGGTCCGTCTCCTATCAGCCAGTACTCGCTGCGAGGGAATTGGTCGTGGAATAGTGCAAACGCTTTTAAGCTGAGTTCGTAACCCTTCAGGTGTAACAAATCGCCGACACTCAGCACGCGGAATGAATCGCTCGTATGTGGAGGAAGTTGGTGAAGCCTGCTGATTTCGTCCTCATTAAGCGCGGTCTGCGATAGTACGCAAGTCTGCCGGCAACCCACTGCCCTCAGCCGGCTTTCTGTCTCGGCGGTAGTAGCGAAACCGACCACGGCGCGCCGTGCCGTCAGACGAACAAATGGATCGAGCATAGCCATCTTTCGAGCAATGTCCCGCACTGATTCGTATACTTTTCCGCGAAGACTAAAGGACTTCCAGAAAGCGCGAGGCGCGGACTCCCCACCCCCGACTGGCCCCCACAGGAACGGGACAGGGAGAAGCGCCAGGAAACTTGGCATCCAATAATTCACGAAGGTCACGTGATGCACGAGGTCAAAGCCGACTTTTCGGTGCAGCTTCCTAGCAACAAAATAAGCACCGAGCTGCCACAAATAATAGTAAGCGTGTATTCCTCGAACGCCTCTTTTCCAAAAACAAGACCATCGCGGCAGATCAAAATAAATGAAGTGAACATTTGGAAGAAGTTGGGTGGCCGGTGCATCTTCAATCGCCTGGCGATTATTCGCTCTGGTTATCACCCACACTTCTTCGAATCTGCCAATCTGCTGAACCCAGTTCCAGCCAACACCGGGTTCCGAACCCCGCTCGGGTTCGCACGCATATGCGGACATGAGGACTCTTAGTCGACATGTCCGTTTGGAGCGTGGACCATTCATCTCTACCGACTCCTTCAATTCGAATCGCGGAAAACGATTAGCTAAAGGCTCTGCGTTCGGAGATATGGTGTTCACCGGCTGCGAAACATGCGGAAAGCTATCTCGACTACTTTTGAAGCCAACGTTTAACTTTCGACTTAAGATTGAGCCCATCCAGAAAGTTTCCGGCTGCCTTTGATGTCTCCCTGAAGAAACGAAAGGTGTTCAGCTTAAGTAGAGGAATGGGCCGGCGACGAAATAGCCATACCTGCGCGTCCATGTAAGCTGCGTTCGCAAACATTTCTTTATAATCGGCATAGGTTCCGAAATCACAGATATCAGGCGTGTTTTCTTTGAAAAGATCCTCCAGAGCCAGCAGTTGCTGGATATTCCCGACTCCCAGTTTAATCCACGCCGGATCGTATCCAATTTCTACTCCTGAGAAGGTCCGATTGTACTGATAGGCTATCTGAAAAGCGCAAGGCTCACCGTTGCACTTCAACAGGTAAGATCTCAACCAGCGCTTACGCGCAGCCCAGATTAACAATTTCTTTAAATGATCGGGATCGCGAATGCCGAGGCCCAATGCGCGAAATTGGTAAGTCTTCTTCGAAACTTCCGCAACGGCGTCAACAAAAGTATCGATCTCGGATTCTTCAGTAACTCTAACCAACTCAACTTCTCCCTGGCTACGCAACTGTCGAATGCGGCGAGAGAAGTTATTGCGGATCTTAGACGGGAACTTCCGCATGTACTCTTCAAAAGTCCCGGTCACTCGAATGTAAGGATGAGGCCTGACACCGTGATCGCTATAAAGCACAAAGTGTTTCTTAATCAACGGACTTTGGTGAAGATATTGCCAGAAGAAGGTGTCGGCCTTGACGCATTCCAAATAAATCGCTTCGAATTTAAGACCCAAGAGTTGATGGAAAAGCTGATCGTAGGCCGTCATTTCCTCTGGCAAGTTCGGCATGTAACCGAGCAGGCGACATGCTTTCAGGGGAAGATTTGCTATCCTGGCGTAGCCCAACCGACAAATCAGCCGCTTAATATAAAACTCGAAGGCAACTGCACCTGAGAGGTCGTCCTTTGGTCCCAACACGTACGCACGAATATCCGCATGCTTCTGCTTGACCCGTTCCCATAGCCATTCAGGGTCGCAAAACATTGTTCGCTCAGCGAACCGCTCATTGCACTTCTTCCAACTGGGCAGGATGGCGCTCAAATTCTGGTCGAATTGAACTTGGCGAATGAGAGATCCCTTCTCAACTCTAAATGTGTCCGACGTCGTCACGGAGCGAGACTCGGAAGTCTGAACTGTCGTCATGGAACTTTCGTAGTTCATTGCGGGTCTCGCTTTTGGTCGCAGTTCGAGATAGCCGCCAGGAGCAATGCCAAACGATTTAAGCGAAACAATGTCTCACTCCGAGAAGGGGCTTCATACACGTCAGACCTAATGAAATCTGAGGATCTCTTCATTAGCCGTCGTAATCGTTGTTGCTCAAACCGCCGAGCGAGGGCATGGGCTCGGGTTGAGCCACGGCAAGTGGGCCCTGTATCTGTCCGTCATCCTTAATCAGCAATGAACTTTTCAGCCCTGCCTTTGTGCGACGTCGAAGCAGGATAAATCCGGCAATCACTGCTGCGGCGCTCGATGAAACGACTCCATAGACCGCTCCCCGAAGTCCGAAGGCCCAAATCGCGGGAATCCCGACGATCAAAGCAACCACGCAACACGCACAATAGGCCACAAAAACAGAAGCAGGTGTTTGAATCGCGCGCAGGCTAACTGCTTGCACCATGCCAACACTCGAAAGAACCGATGCCAGGGCAAGCCAGGGAAGCAAGCCTGCGATCCCCGTGTATTTCCCGCCGTAAAAGGAATTGATAATCGGGTTTCTGAACGACACGACTAAAATCCAGTATGCAATTGTTGCTCCTGAGTATGTCCAATAAAGGCGGTGCGTCACGCGACGAATTCCTACCCTGCCTTCCTGGTTATAGACGCGTGACGCGTAAGGAAGGGACAGGAGACCAAATGCAACCATGGTCTGACTGACCGGTACGTAAAAGTTGAGCAGAGCTTTTAGAGATCCTGTGGCAGCCATGCCGGAAAAAATGCTTAGCGCCGCGTATTGAATATTCCAGGGAGACGTAACCAAGACTGAGCTGGCCAAAGCCCATCGGCCATAGACCCAGTGCCGGCGGCTAGTATCACCCAAACTCCCACGCCTCAGTCTAAGTGCAGGCCCCAACTGCCGCAGAAGAACAACGCTTGTGACGAGCGAGGCAATCCCCATAAGAAGAAACGCAGAGAAGGCGGAAAGGCGGCCCCATCGATAAACCGCGAACAGTCCGCCCAACACGATCGCACAATAGACCGCCGCTCCAAAAACCGCGCCTTTCGGTGCGAGCTTTAGGTAGAAGCCTTGACGCGCCAATCGGAGCAATAGAATACAGGGAGCAGCGATTGCCACTCCCCCAAGCGCCTGTGCCAAATGGGAGGACGCTCCAAGCTTGAACGCAACCAAACTCGAGATGCCTAGAACAAGCATGATGGCAAACGTCAATCCAAAATTTCCCCACAACAGCGTTCCCATGTATGCGCGGGTATCATTTCCATTCGCCGACGAGCCAAAAACCGCCATGGGTTCCGTGATCATCGCTTGGTGAGCAAGCGCAAGAGTTAGAAAAACCTCAAAAGCGAGAGCATAGGCGCCGTATTGAGTGGGCAATAGCCAGCGAGCGAGCAAAATTCCAATTAAGAAGTTGGAGCTCGATATTAACCCCTGGTCCAGAATCGCCCAAAAGCCCTTGCCCAGCCAGGAGCGGCGGTTTATTCGTGGCTCCAAAACTGGTTCGTCTATCAAGCGACTGGATATTGCCGTCATCATGTCGTGCTATCTCCCGAACTGGGTCAAAACGTGGCCGCGTATGGCGGAATTCTTCGCACGGTAGTTCTCAAGCTAAGATTGCTTCATTGCCACAGCAAGTAATGTTCCTCCGCGCTCGGCCAACATCCTAAGAATCGGTGCCCCGAGTGCAAACTGAATTTTCTGTTTGGAGGATCTCGGCGGTTGGTCGTAGCACGTGTACAACTCTGTCAAGGAGAAGCCATGCCGGCTAAGTAGGGTCATTAGGTTGAATTTGGAAAACGTTGCAACATGCTGGGCTCCATCCCGAAAACTGCCGAGCGTAAACCTGACGTTTGCCAGAACAGCGAAGGCATTAGGCACCGAAACTATGAGTTCGCTCTTCGGCGTCATGAAGCGTCTTGTCCCCTCTAAGGCGAGGCCAGGACAACTTAAATGCTCTAGAAGGTTGCCACAAAGAACAACGTCAAAGGTGCCTTCCAGAGAAACCTTTTCCAATTTTTCGACGTCAGCCAGGTAAAGATTCTGAACCCCAAGTTTGGATCGGAGGAGATCGATTGCGTCGCCGTCCAAATCGAGTCCCACGACCTCCCGTGCAGCGGCCATCAGATGAGGGTGCAAAACGCGACGCGCGGCAAATGCGCTCAGCTTTTGATCCGTCGAGACGTCAGTCTCACCGATGCAGCCGAGGTGTAGCACCCTTCGTCCGGTACACCGCTTCAGGATAAAATCCCACCTTGAGCAATACTGTGCCACTTTCATACTTTGATTGGAGCAGCGCGGATACTAAGCGGCGTCAACCGATGCTTCAAATTGTTGTTTTTTTGAGAGCCAGCCCGAGCTGAGCCCGGGCCGCTGCTGGCCCGAGACAGGCGACGCCCTGTCGAGTTTCAAACCGTTGCGCCAGATAATCCGTGACCAACTGACCTGCCTGTGCTTTCACCTGGGAAAGTGGAAGGGTGGCATCAATCACTCGCGCACGAGGCAATTCATTTGCTTCTCTAAGATAGCTGCCCCTTTGGCGACTTAACTCTTCCGGTGCTACTTCTCGCTTGCGAGAGAAAACCACTTCTTCAGGAGCGTCCAAAAAAATTACCAGATCCGGCTTGGGTATGAAGCGGCTCAGAACGCGGGCCAACCGGGGAGGACCGGAGTACCGGTAACGTTTTGGGTCAACCAGCAAATCGTAAAAATAGCGATCGAATATGACTAGACCTGATCGCGCGAGTAGTGGTCGAACGATGAACGCGAAGCCTAACCAATAGTCGAGGGCGAAGCCCAAAACATGTGCGGACGAAGCAAAACCGCCGCGCGGCGCCTGATCATGCGGCCGTGTAACGGCGGTAGACGACCCCTCCAAAAGGCCCGGCCGCCAATGGAAAACCCGAGACTTGCGAAAGGCTGGGCTTAAGAGTTCGGTTAGCTCCGATGCCAAAGTGCTTTTTCCCACCCCATCGGGGCCGAACAGAGCAACGAACATTCCAGTAGGCTGGAACCACCGTCGCACGCGGCGCATTCCGTCGGCATGTAAATAGATAAGCAATTTGAAGGGATTGCGTGACAAACTGGTCCGCCAAGGTAGTGTTCTGATTGTCCCCAGTAACTCGTTCACTTGCCCGCTTGCACAAGCCTCTGCAACCCTTCGCTTTAGCTTATTGCCAAACAACTCCCCCGCAATCCTTTCCGCTTCAGCAAAACCGATCTCCTTTACTAAGAGCTTCAGACGTCGCTCGTGGCGCGGACCCGCGACTCCTTTCCAAGTATTTTTTGCTAGCAGGTAGGCGAACTCAGTCGGCGGGTCGGGTATCCAGAAGATGTCTCGCTTCTGGCGTCCGGCCACCAGCGCTTCTCCGGACGGCACAATTAGGCCGCTCCGCCGATGCTCAAAAATAATATCGAGGGCTACATACTTTATCTCCGATCCTTCAAGCCAAAAGAAAACAAAGTAGTTAGCATTGACGAAATAGTTAAACCGTTGTATTGGCTTGTAGCCTTTTTGGCTCAATTCGGCAAACAGGAAAGGCAGTTTCCCGGCGTCTTTAGGATGAACCGCGAGGTCCAGGTCGCTAGACAAACTTTCTGGCAATCCCTCCCAAGAATGCAGCACGCAGTAGCGAATCCCACGTTCATCAAAAAGACGGAAGAGCGTGCGAAGAAAATCCCCCTGGCTCAAACCTGGTCGATTCGTCAAGGTCGTTGCATCGCTCTCACTGTCATGGTTGCGTACATTTCTCATATTCGATCGTTTTTTGATCTTTTTAATCCGGCGCGGTCATAAGAATTTTATTTCAGAGTGATGCGAAACAATCCAGAATTCGCGTTCCGACGAAGACCTCGTTCGAAAACAGTGTCATCCGTCGGTGCGACAGGCTTCAGGATCAGCGTGGGATTTTAAGCGCCCGTTGTCGGGCATCGTTGGTGCTGTATCACGACTCAGTGGAAGCTTTTCATTCGTTATCGCATTGGCAACGCTACCCTCAGTTGCAACACGGACACCACCATAAGAACGCTGCGCTTCGGACAAGCAAGCTTCAAGCTTGCTGCCGAGAGTATCCACGTTAGGCTGTTCAAACATGGATTGATGTCCACCAGCAATGTAATGCACTTCCAAACTGCCAAACACCAATCCATTCCAACTAGTAGCGAAGTCCCAGTAGCTTCCGGCCGGCCAATCTGTAGATTGAAAGAATACGACCCGTCCGGAATAATTCTTCGGCTGATAAAAATAGGAAGCCGGGTGAATGATAGTATCTGGGTTTTCTAGCTGTTGCCGGCTCACCTGCAGTTTCAAAACATGGTGAGCTCGCCAGCGCAGGGCTTTCAGCCTGCGACCAATGCCCACAAATCGTTCGAACAGGAACTCCGCCATATCGTCGGTCTTCAATCGACGCAGGTTGGCAAGATGATATTCGATTTTCCTCTGTACCATGCGCAAGCGACTCGCGCGCGAGAAATCTCGAAAGTATTTCGGATTCTGTGCGTCAAAAAGAGCCAGTAGAGCAACCTGCTGGCCTTGGGTGCGGAGCTGGCAGGCCATCTCATAAGCGATGACGCCGTTTACGCACAGTCCCGCAATATAGTATGGCCCTTCGGGTTGCGACTTCCGCATAAGTCTGACCAGCGCAGCGGCAATGTCCTCGAACATGCAAGGTACGGGTAGATGTCTGGCCTCAGTAGGAGGCAGATAAATTCCAAGAATCGGCTGATCCGAGCCCAAATGACGGGCCAACGGGACGAACGGAAAACCGCCTCGTACCCAGAACAGCGGCGGCTTCGAACCCTGTGGTTGAATCGGGATGATCGCAGGATTCTCGACCTCGTGAGCCACGACGACGCTTGCTTCTCCCGCGGGGTGTTTGGGGGGATACGCCTGCTCGGTCGCATTCCATACTGCGGGTCGTTGTTTGTCTGCGCCGGCAAGCGAAACGTTGGAAGCAGATCTCACACTATCGGACATCGCGCCCCTTCTTGCTCATGCAACAAACTATGCAGGTTACGCTGCGACTGATCTTTTGAGTTCGAGTTGAAATTCAAATTTTCTAAACACCGACTGCGCTGAGCGGCTGTGACTTCATAGTGCTTTCGTTCACGAGCGACAGCAATTGACCGTTCGTAACATAGGTGACGTCTTTTCGATTGGCGATGTAATCGAGCATTTCGCGCAACTCATTCCAGACTCCCAATTGCTCAATTTCCCAGGAATGCCCGTACAGGTGCCAGACTCCGCCCTGCTTCAATACCTGATTAAAGAGTTCCTTCCCGAGTTCGACCCAACTCCTGAAATGCTGTAATTCTGATAGGTAGTCCACCAGACCTGGGATGTTCCGAGCCCTTCCAAGGTTTCTGACGTAGGCCATCCTTGGATGTGGGTACGCCTGGATCGTTGTGGGCATCTCGAAGGCAACAAAATCTGTTTTCAGTGAGAGCATCCTGGTCGTACGAGCCCCTTTGTAGCCCGCCCGCCTTAGTTGTTCAATGATGTTTCTGTTGTAGCGGCCTCTCGGGTAGCAGAACATGGGCACCTCTTGAGAGATGGTCTGCTCGAGCGTCTCTTTACACATCGTCACGTCACGTACTAATTCTTCGCCGCTCAAGTCGGTGAGACTCTTGTGCGAAAGGCTGTGAGCTCCGATTTCGAAACCCCATGAAGAAAGAGTTCGAAGGTCGTCGGGCGCAAGTGTCTTGCGCCCTTGATAGCCCGTGATGGGAACGTAAAATGTACCGGCAAGCCCTCTGGAGCGCAGGAGGTCTGCAATCTTCATGTCGCTAGGATCGCCATCATCCCAACTGGTGGTCACAACTTTCCGCTTGCATCCGCCGTTGTTGCCGTTTGTCCGATTCAGTCTCATCACTAGTTCACAGGTCTCGTCATTATTGGACCGATACGCCTTCTTTTGACAGCTGCGTGATTATGAGCTGCTCCCGATGGCTGATTGCAGCGCGATTTTCTTCTTCGACATATTGGGCCACGGAATTCAAGAGATAAAGTAAGTAAAGCGCCCCGTTCGCTCCATTGCCTTGGCTAGTGATGTCGCAACCGCTTCTCTTGTTTAATAGACGCTCGGTTTGAACGTGGAAGTGGAACGCATCCCATCCGAGCGGCGCTTCCCATTCTGCCGATTCCCAGTCAAAGAGAATCAATCGCTGATCCCGAGTCCGAGTGTTCCAAGGTGTAAAATCGCCGTGCATGACGCCACAGGGAAGCATTAGATCATTCACGGTTCGCGCTGCACGATGCAGTACCTCTCGAGCCAGCGCCTGCCATCTAGCACCGAGCTGAGTAGAGACTTTTCCCCACGCCGACCCAACTTCGTCGATTAAGTTCTGGCCGCGCCTCTTCGTCGGCTGGATGGTTCGCAAGGTATCCAAAAACTCCTCGTGCATCCGGGCAAAGCTCGTTGGCCCAGGCTCGCCCACTACGGGAGATTGGAAGAGCACGTATGCCTCATTCCAAGGACCGTGGTATAGCAATCGTGGAATTTGCGGATGCAACGCCGGGAAAAGCGTTAGGCGCTCTAAAATCGCCGCCTCATGTCGCACCCGTTTCGCCGCCGTCCCGGTGAGCGGCAGCTTTATATACCCTAAGATCTCTCCGCGGGGGCGCATGACCTGTACTGTAAGTTTGCGGACAGCAGCCTGCGTGCCAAGCGACAGGGAAAAAATAGGATTGGTTTCTCCGGTTATCTCAGTGACCAATCTTTCCAAAGGCAACACTTCTTTCGAGGCGACTAGCGCCTTGCGACGAATCCAGCCGCTCCAACCCGTCCTGATGACTCGAAGAAGCGCGCCCTTCATGATTCGAGAAGCGCGTTTATACGGCGCATACACTTGAGTACCCGCGATAGTGGTGCCAGGGTCGGACTCCGGCAGCAGCAGTCGCGGCGCACCGCGCGAAGGTAGAACGATGAAACGATGGACGTGCGTATAACCATCACGCGCTAAGCTGCTAGTCAATTCCTCAGTGGGAGACAATGAGATTAATACAGCGGTCTGCCCACCATCGGCGACGAGCGGTTTCGCCAGGGCCGGATCGCCGCCAGGACCGACAAATAGGTCTAGCACTTGAGTTAAGAGGTTGAAGTTTTTTTGCGGGGACAATGAGTTTCTCTGGATCGGAATTACTTGTATGGGTTCCTCGGCAAGTGATATGCCTTCAATCACAGTCCGGTCGGCAGAACCGTGTTCTACTACCTTCAACTGCACTGAATTGGAAAAGTCCTTCATGACAACGTCAGGAGTTAAGCAGCTCCCGAACCCCTAAGGACTGCGGGAATAGTCTTCACTAGGATTTTCAGGTCAAGCCAAAGCGACCATTTGCGGATATACTGGAGGTCCAACTCCATCCATTGTTCAAACGGAACTGAATTCCGCCCAGCCACCTGCCACAGACAAGTAATGCCTGGACGAATACTAAAGCGACGCCGTTGCCAGTCTTCGCCAGCCTGAGTGAAGAGTTCGTAATCGCGCAACTGCAATGGCCGTGGTCCCACGAGACTCATATCCCCTTTGAAGACATTGAAAAGCTGAGGCAGCTCATCGATGCTGGTTTTACGAAGGAACTTTCCGATCGGAGCCATGCGGGGATCATTCTTAATCTTGAATACAGGCCCGGAGACCTCGTTCAAATGCTCGATTTCCTGAAGCTTTCCCTCCGCATCCACCACCATCGTTCGAAACTTGTAAATATTAAACGTCCTTTTGTTTAGACCGACACGCTTCTGGACAAAGAGCACGGGACCAGGAGACGTCAATTTAATCAGAATCGCAATAATCGCCAAGAACGGCGCTAGTACGATGAGGAGCACTAGCGCAACCGTGAAATCAAGAACGCGTTTGGCTATCAGCGGCCACCCTTCCATTACGGTGCTGTAATGGGTGATCAAGGCGGCTCCGTCTAGCTCCTCCGCCCCGTGACGAGCATCTTTTAAGTTGAACAGATTGGAAAGCAGGCGAAAGATGATGCCTTGTTGTTCGCATAATACGGCAATTCTCGAAGCGTGCACATGGTACGAGCGAATGGGTAAAGCCAGAATCACTTCATCGACCACATTACGCCGAAGATACCCCTGTAACGTCGTTAGGTCGCACAACAGCGACAAGCCGTGCGCCGATAATTCTTCCTGCCCCGCCCACTCTTCGTCACAGAAGCCAATAATCCGATACCCCAACTCCGGTTGAGCCTGGACCGCCTTAGCAAACTCAATGGCTCTTCGATTCGTCCCCACGATCAGTACGTTGCGTGAGTTTCGTCCCTGTCGACGGATACGTCGCAGCCAAGTTCTCAATGCCGCCCTACTTCCGAGCGCAACTGAGGTGGTGAATAGCCAAAAAATGGCGATGAAGCTGGGCTTAGCGATGCTAAGTTTCAGCATGAAGGCCACCACAGTGATTACCAACGTCCCCAAGGAGGTGGCTTTGATGACGTCGATCAGTTCGTCACGAAGACTTGACAGGCGCTTCGAATCGTACAAGCCAACCATTGTGAAAATGGAATTCCAGGCCCAAAGCAGTGCAATAAAAATGAGCAGGTCCTGAAGCTTGATCCGCATTGAAAAAAACTGCGCGAAGCTGACCGCACCGAACTTGATGAGCAGAGGGAAATTGGCCACTACGAACGATATGATCACCAGCAACAAATCAAAAATCTTCAGTGCGTTAGAAATCATTTGACGTCTGATTGTGCCCATGGCAGCTCTTTCTGTGATGGCTGGTTTCGCGCGAACTTTGTGCAGAAGGAAAAAAAATGCGGTACCTACGACCTAATTATGCGGTGCAATAAACGGATACTTTCACCAGGTGTAATTCCGTTTGGGTAGATATCTTTGACTCTACGGCGTGTACGAAGCGACCAATTTCGTCTTGTTTTTAGAGTTTTCGAAAAAACGGGGACATGCGACAGGTGAAGCATCCCCTTGATTGTTGGTTCCCGACAGTCGCTTGTTCGCTTCTAACCGGCCGAATGGACGACGCAGCTGGCGAGTACAACGTCCAATACGGCGGCTTGGAATCCACGCCGCAAATCGCGGTTCTTAGAGCTTTTGGTAGAGGGCTTGCGGATTCGGAATCGCGCGGTTATTTAATACAGCCCCAAGAAGCTTGACGCCAGCGCCTTCAAAAGCTTCCTTGGCCATCCGCGCTGTTTCCCGTCGCGTGGAATTGGCTTCCACCACGAGAATGAGTCCATCCGCGACTTGCCCGAGCAGAACCGCGTCCCCACAGGAACTAATCGGAGGCGCGTCGATCAGGATGTAGGAGAATTCCTCTCTGAACTCCGCCATTCGCAAACGCCATCGATCCGACGCAAACGAGCCCTGTGCCTCTGATGTGAACGAGCCGGGTGGCACGACCCACAGGTTTCCGCCAGCAATCCGCGTCGCAAAATCTTTGACCGGACCCGGCGTGACTATTGCGTCTGTAAGTCCTGGTGACTTGCCGACTCCCGCCAATTGGTGAAGTGAAGGCATGCTCAAATTCGCGTCCACCAAACATACCGATCTTGCATTCTGTGATGCCAGAACTTGACCCACACGAAAACAGATCTCGCTTGACCCGCTGCCTTCAACGCTTGAAAAAACCACTCCTTGGGGAGCATGAGAATTTGGAAACAGGAACACGCGCTGGACGAGTTTGACCGCCTCTTCGTAGGCTTGGCTTCCCAAATCCAGCTCATGACGTCCGTTGCCATTGGACGGCACATCGCTAGCGCCCCGGCCGAATAGCAGGTCCTCTTTCCCAGCGCGTTGCAACAGTTCGAAGTTTCTGCTCATCTCACCTGTCCATGGCGACGCATATTATCTACTCGTTATCGCAGCTCGCTTGGCGTTCTATTTTCCCGATCAGCTTATGTTACTTAAAACGATTCGACATCATAAGGCAGTTAGAAACACCATCGTCAGTGCAGGTGGAACTCGACGGTGGCCAACGTTTCCACCGGAACAGACTTACCGTCGAGGAACGTTGGCATGTACTTCCACCGCTGAACTGCGTCGGACGCGGCACTCCGAAGCGCTACCGGACCAGATACCACCTTCGTGCTGGACACATTTCCGGCGCGGTCGATTACCGCATCAATAACGACATTGCCTTCAATGCCCATTAGCTTGGCCGGAGCCGGATAGCTTGGCGAGACTCTGAAGACGACCTGCGGCTCTCCTATCCGATCGCCCGCGCGTATCGGTGAAGCTTGCTGCGAATTCAGCGGAGATACGGGCACATTGGAACTCGAGGGAACAATTCGCTGGATCGCATTGCTCGGGGCGTTCGAAGGTAAGCTAGCTACGGCCGGCGGTACGTCTCGACCGAATGTTTCGGAGGAGGGTGTGGCAACATATGGAGGAATTGTCCAAATCTTTCGCGCCCAGACCGGCTTTCTTAACTCCGGCGCCGGCGAAGTGGGCTGAAGATCAACAGCACCGGCGTCGGCCGCGCTCGTTGGCTCCGCGGTCACTCGCGGAGTAGCGTCTGTAGCTGATGCGTGTAGTTCTGTGGGAGAAGTGTCCCCGGAAACATCGGGAGCCGCAACGACAGTCGATGCTGAGGAAACCGGAGACGCGACCTTTGACAGAGGAATGGCCGGGGATTGTGCGCTGGAATGATTCAGAGAGAAAACTCCTGCTACACCAAACACAAAGAAGGCAAACACAGCAGCAGCAACAAGCATGATTCTTCGGCTCGTCGGCGATGAAGATGCTTCAGTTCCCCTCGCGAACGGAACTTCGAATAGATCCGGCGCCGACTCTAACTTCCACTTACGTTCAGAAGCGAGTACTGGGGCAACAAATTGGGGCGGCACTGTCTGGTCCACGTTCGCGACAACAGTTTGTTCGGTTGATGGCGCCTTCTGCGCACCCGTCGATGCCGACTTCTGCGCATCCTGTAGAGAGTCGATTGGAGCTAGGTCTGGCACAATCAGCGGCTCTTTCACCGGTTCCTTCGCCGACTCTTTCATCGATTCGTTCGTCGACGTTCGCACGGTTGTAGGTTTTCTGATTTGCGCCGTGCCATGCTGCGCAGAGATAAACGGCGTCATCTCAAAATCGTTCGCCGCTTCTTGCACGACAGGCAAATCAATTTCCGCTCGCCCCAGCGCATAGCCCAAGGTTAGAGCGTTGAAACACAGGTTGTTTATCTTTCGTGGCACCCCACCACTCCAAGCCGCAATCATCGCGCGTGCTTCGGGAGTAAACAGACGACCGCCTTTGTAACCGGCTATTTGCAGCCGGTGATCGATGTACGCACTCGACTCTTCATGCGTGAAAGGCTCGAGCCGGCTCACAATGGAGATGCGTTGTCGCAGCTGAGCCAGAGCGGGTTGCGCCAGCTTCTCTTGCAACTGAGGCTGGCCGACGAGAACGATCTGCATGAGTTTGGCGCGGGGCGTTTCAAAGTTCGAAAGCAGCCGGACAGCTTCCAGTGTCGAGTCTGTGAGAATTTGAGCTTCGTCAATGAAGACGACAAAATGTCGACCTATTTTTGCCTCACCAAGCAGTACTTCCTTTAACTGCTCGTGCATCCAGACCAGACCCTTTGCCTGCGAATCAATACCTAAATCGGCGAGGAGATATTCCAATAGCTCGCGGGAGTTGCACTGCGTCTGGCACAAGAACACCGTGCGAGCTGAACCGCGCAACCTCTCTAGGAGCCGAAACAGCAGGGTAGTTTTACCCATGCCTGGTTCTGCGATGAACGCGAGAAATCCCCGCCCCGTCTCAATACCGTAGAACAACGAAGCGAGCGCCTCGCTATGCGTCCGGCTGGGGAAGACGAAGCGCGGGTCCGGCGTGTCGCTGAATGGCTGCTCTCGAAGTTTATAAAATTCAAGAAACATGAGTTGGGGCGCCATTCGTCAAGCGTTTTCCGCTCTGCGGCATCGCAGCGAGCACCGGGATATCAAGAAACGTACTTAGTTCGTCCGACGTCCGGAAAGTGGGATCTAGATATTCGGAACCGAGAGCCACCACCACACTTGTTAGGCTACCCAAGAGCAGGCCGATCAGCACCGTCAAAGCGCGATTATTCGCAGGCAGCACTGGCACGGTAGCGGACTCGGCGATAGCCACGTTGATGATGCGCTTTCGGTCGAGCTCGTCAGATATACGCGCCTCTTCTTGTTTCCGAAGGTAAAGCATGTAGTTGTCTTCTGTCGCTTTTACGGTCCGAATCAGGTCGTCTTGTGCCACTTCTTTCTGCTCGAGGGATCTGGCATTTTCTCGATAAGATTGCACGGTAAGAGCGGTCGCTTCGGCGCGTGCTTGCAAGCCAGCGAGGTCAGCCTTTGCCTTTGCTAGTTCTTCTCTGTTCCATTCGTAGGTGGGATCTCGATCGGTAGTTTCCTCATGGAGTTGAGATTTCTCCGCCTCGGCTAGGGCAGTGCGAGTCTGGGCGATCTCTGCTTCTACATCCTGAACGGGTCTATAGGTCGGTTCGAATTTTTCCAGCAACTCCGTTCGCTTCACTTCGAGCGTCAACAAATTGGACCTAAGCTGTGAGAGAAGTGTGGCGTCATCCGCATTACGGACCTGGGTGACCATACGCGTCGGGGCAGATGTCACTTGTTCTTCCAGCGTGCGGATGCGTTTCTGGGTCTCTGCAATGGCCGCCTGGCTCTGCTTGAGTGTGGCCTCGAACTCAGAAAGCTTCTGCAGCGCACCTTCCTTCTCCACCTGCGCGGAAACCACTGATTCACCGTGGCTGAAATTGACCAAGCGCGCCTCAGCGTCGGTCAGCGCATTGCGATATTCCTGAGTTGCTTGCTGAAAGAAGTCGAGCGCCCCGGGCGGCCGGTGCACCTCCACATGCTTTTCGAGGTACAGGTTACCGAGCGTAGTGAGAACTCGAGCGGCTAACTGTGGATCTGGGGACTCATACTTCACTGCGATAAGGTCGGTCTTCGGCAGTACGTCCACTTTCAGCTGCTTATCTAGAGTGACGACAGCTTTCGCAACCTGCGCGTCTTTTTCCGAAGTGCTCGCACTCGAGTGCGCACCGGTCAGCACCTTGGACCAGGCCGAATCGCTTTGATGTTGAAGGAGGTCACAGGCGAGCACAACCTTTGCGAGCAAATCACGACTCTTGATCAGTTCCACCTCAGAGTTGATCTGTTCTTCGGTTACCTGGGGAGCGATCTGCGGCTGAACAGATGCTTCAGACGTTATGACAGGATCGACACGTTCCCGCTTTACTAGAATCTTCATTCCAGCTTCATAGCGGTTGGGTTGCAGTACCGCTACCAGAATCGCCCCGAAGAGGACGCCCAAAAACGAAATAATCATTAGCCGCCGGCGCCGAAAGGCAATTGCCAGTAGATCACGTGGCGTAGCGGAGTAGACCCGATCGATCTTGGTATTAGGATTCGGTTTCGGATTGGGATTGCTGAGTTCTAGTTCTTCCATTTTAACTCCGTTGTACTTTCTCGCCGGTTCCCGTCAGAAAACAGGTGGGTTAATTCCGGTTGAAACCGATGTGTAGGGGATCCATTTTCTGATTTTCGAGATGGTATTTTGGGGTACGAAAAACATGTCTCCCGGCTGCAGGTGTAAATCCTCGCTGAGATTTCTGTCTTGGAACATCTTTTTCACGTTAAGCACTTTCACCTCGTCCCAGTCATGCGACACACGATGGAACAGCAATACTTGCGAGTGCTTTGAGTTTTCTGTAAAGCCGCCGGCAATGGCGATCGCCTGGACAAGAGTTGTATCGTCACGCAATTCATATTTCCCGGGGTGCGAAACGTCCCCACCTGCAATGAAATAGGGCTTTTCGAAATCCTTTAGAACGACGTTGATGACTGGATCGCGCAATATTTTTGCGTAATCTGCCTGGAGTAGCTCTCTCAGTTGCGGCACTGTTTTTCCCGCGACGAAGAGATCGCCCACGCCCGTCAGGGTGATGAATCCGTCCGGGTGAACAGTCACGGTCTGGTTGAACTCAGGCGTGAAAGGAAAGTTCAAATCAAAAATATCACCCTTTGAAAGCTCGTAGCGAGGGTTCCTTCGCTGCAGCACGTCCGGCCCATCGCTGGGGGGTGTCGATTCGGCCGGGACTTGTGTAGCGGTAACCACCGTTGATTTTGATGTTTGAGATTTTTCCTGTGCGCCCGCAGCGCAAAAGAGGGTTCCCGAGAAGATTGCGATCCCAACCAAAGCTAGACAGCCCCTAACAATCGTCATCGTGTACCCTTGTTGTGGTTTAGCATTCATTTCAGCCTCCCGTTCTGCTACGGGTCATTACTGCTCTTTGCGGGCGTCAATCTCGATTCCGCAGGATTCCTGCACCGTAGGAAATCCTCAGAGAATGTCAGATTTGGCGCCAAATTGCGGGTAACGATACCGGCCTAACAACAGCATGGGACCGGATGCAATAGCATATCGGAGGCCAGAAAACAGAGTCTAAGCTGCAGCCACGTTTCTGGAACTCACGCGCTCGACCGTGGTCACGTCAATCTCCGCAGCGGCCGATTTGCCCAGTATCGTCACCGAAACGACCAGGCGGAATTGACCTTTCTTGCGAATGAGAATACCCTCGACACCCGCGAGCGCGCCAGACTTGACCCTGACACGGTCGCCGGATTTCAAGAACGGATGAGGTTCTACTCGAATGCCGTTCTCTAACATCCGGCGAAACCCGTTGATTTCCTCTTCAGGGATAACTGCGGAACGCGAGGCGCCGGCCACCAACGAATACACTCCTGGCGTCCTTAGGATGTCGAGCTGCCTTTCAAGTCCGCCTTTGAGAAAGACGTAGCAAGGAAACAAAGGGAGCGACAACTGCTTGTTTCTGTCTTTCCAACGATGCACAGCCAAGTATAGAGGAAGGAAAACCTCGAATCCCTTGCTCGAAAGGATGTTTGCGACGGCCTTCTCGTGCCTATGTCGAGTGTACAACGCGCGCCAAGCAGTATCGGCGTCGTGCTGAACAGCCGCATTAGACATTGATGTGTGCATAGCTTCGCTCTGTAACTTACAGGAGATTGTTTTCCTATAAGCCCGGAAAAGTAAGTGACCGCAGGCCCCACCCGCTATAAACCACTAGGGCTTACTTTAGAATCCTGACTAACAAATTGACTGAACAACTCTCGGTCTGGATCGCGCCGTTCCAGCTGAACTTAATTGGCTGCTCTTGTCATTCAGTTCCGACCGAGATTTTCGCCGTCCGTGCTTTCCTTTTGGCCGGGAAAGATCACTTCGCTAGTCAAAACCGCGAAGCCTCCTAATCCCTTGCCTGCAGCAACTTGCTCAACTCGAAGCACACGACCGTCGAGATGTACCGGCTCAGTTGTAGTGATGTTTCGGAGTGCCACGACCGATATTACGAGCACGATATCGGCCCCTAGCGGGGGACAAACGGCCGTAACCACGAATGCGCCGGTTTCACTTATGTCGCGGCTGCTTCCTTCTCCCCGATGCTCGGCTCCGTTTGCGTCCTTCCAGCTATAAAACACTGCCGCCCGTACCGGATAGCGCCTAGCACTCCGTGCGGACCTTTCGAAGCCCCCCACGATTCCCTCCTGCCGGCCAACTACCAGCCCCTCTTTTAGCGCTCCGCCCAAACTTCTTCGTGAATTTTTCATCCGCTCTTAACGTTCCGCACACAATTCTTCGTAATTCTAGGCGTTCGTCTCACCCGCCGAAGTTACGACGTTGCGGCGAAGCGTACAAGGGTCAGAAAGTACATTGGGGTTGAGATGTCCGTAAGCGAAGTACTGGGAGCGACGTCCGTACCTATACATAGGTACATTTGCATACGTCAGGGCACTAGGTACAAACGTTCACCGGGCTTGGTTCAGCATTAGCAAAGGGGACGAAACCATTAGCAGGATTCCCGCTGTGAGGGATAGTCCATCACGGCACGGAGATTTCGAAAGAATTTCTGGGGACCGCGCTGTCCTAAATCGGTAAGATTTTAGCGTTGAACCGCCCTGAACTACTGAGGCGCGGCCTGGCAGTTTCCGTCCGAGATCCTGTCGTGTTGTCTTCGATTATTTTCGTAGAGGGCGAGCTCAAGCCGGTTTGACGTGCCCAGCTTATTAAATATCCGGAAGAGATAATTTCGCACTGTGTTCTCGCTCAAATTGAGTTGACGCGAGATCGCACGATTAGTCATGCCTTGGCCAATTAAACGAACGACGCCTTGTTCCCTCTTCGTTAATACATTCGAACGGGCGACATTGCCCGCCGAGCTGGGAGCAGTTTGGACCAGATACTCGATGAGAGCCAGCATCTGACTTGTGTTAATCCAAACTTGACCCTGCTGCACCACCTCAATGCACTTGCAGAGTTTCTCAAACGGCTCATCTCTCGAGATGATGCCGTGTGCACCCGCTTGCAAAGTTTCGACGAGCGTGCCACCTACAATCGCGTCGCTCAAAATGATTACCTTAGTCTTGGAACCGGAAACACGCAATTCCCGCGCAGTCTTAAGACCCGTATTGGGTCCATCCTTCAAGTTAACCCCTATTACGGCGACGTCTGGTTGGGCGTCCTTGATTGCATTGAGGACTCCCAGCGAGTCAACGGCCAACGCAGTTACTTTTATCGGGTAGGGACATTCCTTAAATGCAGATGCCATCAACTGACAGCCCATTCGGCTTTCGTCAGCGACCAAGACGTTCGTAGCCGTGCGAGATTGACGTGCTGGAGCCGGCTTAGGGTCTCCTGATAATGCGTATTTTCTAGTCATTTCTTCCCGACTCTCGAAAGACTTCCTGCAGCTTCCTCGATAATTAGCTATATTTAAGCGATTCCTTTGGCCGAAGGCTAACGACGAAGACGTCGTTTCCATGGCAGTTATCTACCACGATAGTCTCCGACGCCAGTTTATGGGCTTTGAACACGACTGTCAATCATCCAAACCCTTACGGCGCACGGCGTTTTCCAGTATTTCTCTACCTGGCGGTGCCTATCCACGACCTAACAAAACCTCTAAGCAGGGTCGCTGCCGCGACGGCCTTTATCTGCTGTTTAATCTACTTCGTTAGTGCGCTAAAAAAGCGCTACTTACCTGGAAAACGCAGCAAGCAAAGCAACCGAAACCTTGGTTTTTTGGGTAAATAACGGAAAAAATCAGCTCTTTAGGGAACATCACTTCCAGGATTGAGACCAATCCATAGCTCCCGGAGCATCGCAGGATCAACGGACAGCTCATATTGCACTGCAATCCGCGTATCCAGTAATCCAGCAATGGCATAGCAAAAACAAAACCGCCTGACTACAGCGGGCGGGGGGCTGATGCACAATGTGAAAGCTTGCACGTAGCTCGCCAAAATCCTAAGAGCGGTCCTGCTGCTGAAACAATAAAAGCTAGAACGAAATCGGGCGGCTGCGGGGCCAGGCAATTGGCCGCGCAGCCGCCCGATGGTTAGAGTTAAGTGGTGTTCGAGCTTACTGTTGTTGTTCGAGCTCTCCAAGGCCAACGATGCCAACTCCGGTGGCGCCAGAGTCCATGTTGACGTCCACCACAAGCGAACTGCTCGCCGTGTACGATGAGATGTTATCTGCCGTCCCACCGTTGATGGTTACGGTAGCTGTTGAGCGTCCCGGATTTGTCGTGTCAGGGGTGTACGTTCCCGTGAAAGTCACACCCGGATTCAATCCAGTGTTGAAGAGGTCGTTCTCGTCCACAGTCCCCGTGATCGTCCCTGCACCGTTGGAAACGACTTGGCCGTCGAGATCGAAGGGCAGGTCAGTGCCAGCGGTTGTCGCATATACTCCGTCCTTAATGATTGCGTAGTTGCCGACGACGGTTGCGCTGGTAGCTTGAGGCACAACGAAGCCCAAACCCAGATTATTTACATCCAGGTCAAGCATGAGAGCCCCGCCACCACCAGACGTGTTGTTCGGATCCAACGCGTTTAGCGTCGGGTCAACAACGTACACGCCGAAATTGGCGAGTGTGTCCGTCGTTCCGCCCAACAATTGGATTGAGCCGTAGCCGTTGCTATCCACCGTGTAAGTGTCCCCGGTCAAAGCACCGGCCAGTACAGGTGTGCCGTCACCCTCGTTGATGTCGGTGACTCCCGCCGTAAACGTCGATGTGGCATCCGTCGTGAATTGGCCGGCTGCGGCATAGAAACCGAGGCCGACATCTTCAACGCCAGACTGGCCGAAGACGTAACTCCCGGTCAGCGACGCCGCAGAGAAAGATCCCGCAGTGGTGCCCTGTCCCAACATCGACCCGGCCGCGTAGAAAAAGCCATCCGTTTCGATGAGGCGGAAAGCCTCAGGACCTACGACATAATAATCAAACGCGAGCGCGCCAAAGTTTGGGTCGTCGAGGGTTACCGTGCCGCGACCATTCGGGTCAGGTCCTGTAAAGCCGCCCGAGACCGCGAATGCGTAGTGGGGGTTTCCATCGTGATCGTCGTCGCCTTCGCCAGCTGTGAACGTTGACGTGCCATCTGAAGTGACAACTCCGCCAAATACGTAGTCGTCCTCGATGTCAATCAACGCGAATGCGTTTCCACCGCTCGGTAGTGAAGTCGGGGCAGTCTGAAGATCGAGCGACCCAGCAGACGTGGCATTCGAGTCAAATTCGATAATCAGCGCGTGGTTATTGTTGACAACGGTGAAGCTCAACGTTTCAGGCGCAGCCGTTGTAGGAGTGATCGTGATGGTTCCATGTCCGTCATTTCCCACCGTGTATGCCGCAGTTGCTGCAGTGATCGGGTCTGCGGCGATAACCGACGGCGTGGTTGAATCGAAATAGTCTTGCTCGCCGCCAGTGATGTCGCCTGCACCGTCGAGCGCAACGCTTCCCACCACGCTGATCGGAGCGCCACTCGCGGCGAATCCATTGGCGTAAAAGGTATAGGTTCCCGTCAAGTCTGACGCGGTGGCGATCGGGTTCACTGTCACGCTTGCGGTCGCTGTGACTGAGGACATTGCGGTCGCATCAGCCGTGATCGTAACCATTCCCACAGTCGAAGGCGCCGTATACATGGTGGTAGCGCCGCTTGCCGTGTGCGTCGGGTTGAAGGTGCCGCAGGGAGAAGTCGAGCACGTCCAGTCGACGCCTGCGTTCGTGCTGTCGTTCGATACGGTCGCCGCTACCGGTGTGGTGCCGTTAATTTCCAGCGTAGCGGCGGGCGCCGTGGTAATCGAGATCGTCGGCGTCGTTGGTGCCGGCTTGCTACCACCGCCACCGCACGCGGACAGGAAGGTTGCTACCGTGCATGCAAGTGCAATTAAGAGATCTTTGCGATTCATCGCTGACCTCCCTTTTCGGCGGCCAGAGCCAAGCGGCCCTTGGCGCCCGGCACGATCAGGAAGCCGTGTTCGGTCCGAACGGTCGTCAAGTGACCGCCCGTATCA
>Ga0182018_10001019_pt1 | contig 33834 bp, 28 predicted proteins | sample 812P2MmetaG_FD_120490 | JGI IMG/M metagenome (GOLD analysis project Ga0182018, IMG submission 120490) | Permafrost microbial communities from Stordalen Mire, Sweden - 812P2M metaG | ecosystem: Environmental > Terrestrial > Soil > Wetlands > Permafrost | place: Sweden: Stordalen | collected...
CACCCATGACAAAACGTCGCGTCGCCTCGCCTCTGGCCCTTCCCATGATGATGGCGCGCCTGACAGCCGCCTCCTGGGAAACAATTTTCCATCGCACGGCGATGATGGCCAATGGCACCTGCTCACCAGCGGAATATCAACGCATGGTTCTGGAGAAGGCTACGGCCGCGCGGCATTCGATGATGGCGCTAATGACCGGCAAGAGCCCAATGGCGGTCCTCGCACCCTATTCCAGCCGGGCTCGGGCCAACGCGAGGCGTCTGCGCCGAAAGACCTGAACCTGGACGCGCGGCGTTCATGGTCCGCGATGGTAGAGGCCATGCGAGTTGCTGACCCTGACGAGGTTCCGGCACCGGCTCGATTGCCCAGTCAGGCGCCTGTCCATGGCCGTGCCCGCGGTGCCCAGCGCATCCGCTGAACACGCCAGGCCAGGTGCACACGCACCGCGGTCGCTTCGCTGCTCCCATGAGGAATAACATGACCCAATGCGCCATTGCGGTACATAAATCCGTACAGATTTCCTCAGGCCCATTATGGCCCAGGTCTCATTTAGGCTCCGCTGAACAATAATCGAATCGAGTGGAACACTCCCCTTGACGTCATCCCCGGGCTCGAACCGGAGGTCTTTTCCAGCACTGTGCCGCGATTGATCCCCGGAGCAATTCCGGGGATGACGGCTGAGGGAAAGCCGAACTGAAGCGGTTATTTACGCGCGTCGCCTTACCGATCTGCGCCAGACCATGGCGAGCTACTTCGACCGCGTGACGGACGACCGGGAGCCGCCGCTGGTTCCGCGCCAGGGCGGAAAAGGCAACGTCCTGATCCTGTCCGAGGAAGAGTTCGCCGGATGGCGGGAAACGGTGCACCTGCTGAGCAGCCCGAAGAATGCCGCCCGTCTTCTCGCGTCCATCCGTCGATTAAATGGCGGGCAGGGCCATTCGCGCGAACTGCTCGAGGAGGCAGGCCCCGACGGGGCATGAGACCGTGGACCCGCGCTTTTCGAGCGAAGCCTGGGAGGACCATCAATACTGGATCGCGGCTGACCGGAACGTTTCACGCCGGCTGAACGCCGTGATCAACGACGTTCGTCGATCTCCCTTTGAGGGGATCGGCAAACCTGAACCCTCGAAGGGGACCTTTCTCGATGGTGGTCCCGCCGAATTACGGACGAGCACCGCCTTGTCTGCCGTGTCGTCGGGACGGAACGCGAGCAGGTCCTTGAGATCGCCGCCTGCCGTTTTCACCATTAGCGCCGCGATCAGATTTTCGGACCCTCAGACCTATACCTGGTTCGCGGCATAGGCGGACGCCGCCCTGGCGTGCCGGCCCAGTTCAATGGCGTTGAGCACGTCGGCACCCTTGATGTCCCCAAGCCGCATCGTGCCCGACCCGTCGATCCTGACGCCGTATGCCGCAAGTTGAGCCGGCGTCATCGCGAAGCCGGCGGAGGCAGACGAAGCCGGCCCGATCGTCACGGTTGGAGCAACCGCTGGAGGCGCGACAGCGGCCACAGCCGCCGGATGGAACTGCGCGGCGGCAATCTTCTCGGGATCGATCCCGGTGATCTTCTCCGCGAGAAGCACCGCGATCGATGTCAACACCCCGACCGGTCCACCCAACAGTCCGCCAACCACGAGCGATCCCGCCTGGCGCAATGGCTCGGGGATCACGTCGCCGGTCGCCGCCCGGTAAATCGTGCCGACCAACGGCAGATATTGCAGCGGGTTAATGGCCGACAGGAAGTCCCGGAAACTGAACCCGTGGTGATCGGCGGCCACCACCGGAGCAGCGGCGGCGGGCGGGCTGGTGTTGATGATCTGCGTCGCTGAAGCGGTCATGACGCGCGATGGTCCCTGGGGCTCATGCCATGCCAGGTGTGCAACCAGCGTGCCGAAGGCGGGCGACGACACGATCGATGCGTGGCCTCCACAAAACGCCGAGTTTCGCCGCACTCGGCGGCCAGTCATCCATCCTGTCCCGCGGCCTTGCGACTGGTCGACTTTCCGTCAGAAAATCCCCATAAGTCGCCGTGACATCCCGCTGACCGGAGCCTGATCCCGCCGTGACGGATGAGCCCTCTCCCTCCGCCGTTCTGGCCGAATCGCGGGCCGAGAACCGGAGTTTCAGTCACGACCGCGAAGATTGCGTCTGGAAAACAAGCGCCCGCGAACCGGGCCCGAACAAATGACGCGCGACGCCGAAGTGCGCGAGGCTTCCTCCGGCGACGCGGGATTACCGGTGATCGGCGTGATATCGACATGGAACAGCCAGTGCGGCATCGCCGCCTATACAAGGTCGCTGATGAGTGGCATCGCGCCCAAACGGCTGCGCGTGTTCGCCAGTAAGGTGGCGGCGGTGCTCGACGCGGACGAGAGTTTCGTCAGCCGGTGCTGGATTGAGGGATGGGATGATCCGCTGGATGAACTTTTCCAGGCCGTTCAGGCGGCGCACGTCGATGCGGTGGTGATACAGTTCAATTTCGGGTTGTTCCGGCCGGCGGCACTGAAGCAATTGCTCGATCGCCTGCACGCGGCGGGGATCCCGGTGTTCATGACCCTGCATGCCACCATGGATGTAAACCACCCGGGCATGACGGCGAGTCTGCGAGACATCCGAACAGCGCTGGCGAAGGTTCGCCGGCTGCTGGTGCACTCGGTGCATGATCTGAACCGGCTCAAGGACATCGGCCTGCTGGAGAACGTCACGCTGTTCCCGATGGGCGTGCCGTCGCCATTCCAGGTCGATCGCGTGGAGATGCGGCGTTCGCTCGGGCTGGATGACAAGACTGTCGTCGCGAGCTTCGGTTATCTGCTGCCCAACAAGGGCCTGCCGGAACTCATCCATGCGTTCGCCTTACTGCGCGGCAAATGTCCCGACGCACATCTGTTGATGCTGAACGCACTCTATCCGATGGCCCCCTCGATACACGAGCGGGACAAATGCCTGAACGAGATACACCGGCTCGATCTGACGCGATGCGTGACGCTGGTGACTGATTTTCTGGATGAAGCCTCGGCGCTGGCATGCCTGGCGGCGGCCGACATTGTCGTTTGTCCCTATCAGCACACCCAGGAATCGGCGAGCGCGGCGGTAAAGATGGGTCTCGGCTCCGGTACCCCGGTCGCCGTGACTCCCTTGCCAATCTTCGCCGACGTCGCGGAGGTGAGTCATGTCCTGCCCGGCACCGCGCCGGCCGAAATCGCGGCGGGTCTGGCAAGCCTGCTTTCCAATCCGTCCCGCCTGGCCGCTCACGCCGAACGCCAGCGCGACTGGGCCGCCGCGCATGATTGGGCAATCCTGTCGCGCCGCCTCGATGGTCTGATCAGCGGCTGCGTGGGCGCGAGCAAAGTCAGAGGCGGCCATTGCGCATCGTGATCGACCTTCAGGCCTGCCAGACTCCGGGCAGCCGCCGCCGTGGCATTGGCCGCTACTCCATGGCGCTGGCACAGGCGATGACTCGCCAGGCCGCGGATAAACATGAAATCTGGCTGGCGCTGAATGGTTGCTTTCCCGACACCATCGGCGATATCCGCGAAGCGTTTCGGCCCCTTTTGCCGCCCGGCCGCATCGCCGTTTTCCAGACGCCTCGGCGGCCGGCGGGCGATCCCTCCGCGTGGCGAGTTCAGGCCGCCGCCATCCGCGAACTTTTTCTGGCCAGTCTGAAGCCCGACATCGTGCATGTTTCCAGTCTGTTCGAGGGATTGCATGACGAGGCCACGATCGCCGCCGGAACACCGCCAACTTCTGTCACCATCTACGACCTCATCCCGTTCTTTAACAAAGATACCTATTTGAAGTCCGAGCCGGTTCGCGCGTGGTACTTCGACAAGATCGAATGCCTGAAGAGCGCGCGACTGTGGCTGGCGATTTCGGGGAATGTCCGCGCCCAGGCGATCGGGGCACTTGGTCTGCCGGAGGAACGAGTGGTCAAAGTCGCCTCCGGCTTCGACGAATGTTTCGTTCGCCAATCGGTCAGCCCCGACCGGGAGAAGCAGTTGCGCGAACGCCTTGGGCTCACCCGTCCGTTCATTTTGTACACGAGCGGCATTGACGTACGAAAGAATAACGAACGCCTGGTCGAGGCCTTCGCCATGTTGCCGGAACGCCGGAACTTCCAATTGGCGATTGTCTGCTCGGCGACCGAAACCGAGCGCCGCGCCCTTTTGGCCCACGCGGCTTCCGCCGGCCTGGGCTTTGACGAGTTCGTAATGACCGGTTTCGTTTCGGATGCCGACCTCGTGACGCTTTACAACCTCTGCCACCTGTTTGTGTTCCCCTCGCTGCACGAGGGGTTCGGCCTGCCTGCCCTGGAGGCGATGGCCTGCGGCGCTCCGGTCATTGGCTCCGCGGTCACCAGCATCCCCGAGGTGATCGGCCGGGACGATGCGCTGTTCGATCCCACACGCACGTCAGATATCGCCGGCGCCATGGCGGCGGTCCTCGGTGACGAGGGGTTTCGGCAAGAGTTGCGCGAACATGGCATTCGCCAGGCCAGAATTTTCTCATGGGACGAGTCAGCCCGGCGCGTGTTGGCCGCGTTCGAGCAACACGGCGCCAGGATGCGTGATGAAACCGGCGCGGCCACGCGTCACTTCCTGCCAGGCCGAACCGAATGGCAGGTGATGATCGACATCACGAACCTCGATTTGGTCACGGCCGGTGATGCGGTGAAACAGCTACTGGGCGCACGACAACCGGGCGAGCGGCTGGAGGCGGTTTTTTGGGACGGCCATGCCTTCCGCTATGTCACCGCGGCGACCCGCCGGCTCCTCGGCCTTGAAGAGGGCGGCCTGGCCGGCGAGGTGGCGCAAGCGGCGGATGGCGATTCCATTGTCATGCTATACGGGGCGGAGAAACTTCCGATGGACGCGCGGACAGCACTCGAGAGTTTCGCGAAATCAGGTGTCGACGTTTGTCTTCCCACCGGATCGGCATGACCCGCCGAGCGTCGATTAGTTCCTGATTGACGGACCCAGGCGCGGATCTTCAGGGTGGCGGCGCGGGATGCCTCCCTTGCCATCCCAACCGTCAGAAGGGCATACTTTTATATTATCGGGCAGCGACGCCGCACGGCCCGGGGTACGGCACAGAGGAATGCTGGTGAGGCCAGAAACGTTTCGATACGCTTTTTTCGCGCGGTACAACCCGGTCTCGGTCTCGGGAAACGCGAGACCGCGAGGTGGGAACCAGCGACGTCCGCGTAACGAGGCTTGGTATCATCGGCGGCGCGATCAGACCGTGCAATGTTTGCATCGGTAACGATAACGGTGCGACGGTTCATGTCCGCTCGCCCGCCAGACAGAACCTGAAGGGAACACGTCCAATGCTATCGCGCTTGCTTCCATTCGGCGCCTTGCTCGCCCTCGGGGCATGCGCTTATCCGCCACCGATGGCGGCGGCCCAGACGCCGGCGCCGGCGTCAGAATCGACGGTGCAGGCGGGTTTGTTGAACGCCGAGTGGAACCTGGATCAGGCCATCGCCCTCGGCATGCTGCCGGCGAACGATCATGCCGATGCCTGCATGCACGCCGCACTGATAAAAATCGGCATCGAGCCCGCGCAGGCCGGTAAGCCGGGCGCGAAACCTCCGGCAAGCTTCACGCCGAGGGTCACCGACCTGATCAGTGGCGGCGCCGTGCTCTACATTCAGGGCGAACAGGCGAGGCGGGCGGCGAGGCACACCACATACGTGCTGCCGTCGTGCATGCAGATCATCGGCCAGTTCGTGCTCGACGCCGCGACGGTGGAGAACAATGGCCAGCGTCCAGGCAACGTTCTGTCAGCGAGATAACGCCGGCCGGTCGCGGCGCTGAACGGCGGCCCGCATCAGGCCGCGGTTGCCAGGGAGCCAACCGCCGTCAGCAGCCGCGACGAAATCTCCGGCGTGCAGACCGCGATCAGGTTGCCGTTGACCAGGCCGTCACTGGCCAGGAAATCGTTCGTCCAGCCGCCGGCCTCACGTACCAACACCATTCCGGCCAGCACGTCCCAGGCGTTGATGTGCAACTCCACATAACCATCGTTCAGCCCGGCGGCGGTGTCGGCGACACCCAGAGCACCCGAGCCCAGACGGCGAAATTCGATGCCGTCACCGATCAATCGCTGGATCAACGCGCCGTAGCGCTCGATCGGCCGGCGCGGCGACCAGCCGAGTTCCACGACCGGCGACGCGCCGTGACGCAGATTGCTGACGTGCATTGGCGCACCGTTCAGCAACGCGCCATGACCGCGGCGGGCGCTGAATAACCGGCGTTCGTCGGGCGCGTTGATCACGCCGATTTCTATCTCACCCGCCGCGACCAACGCGATCGAAACACACCAGCGAGGAGCGCCATGGATGTAGTTCACGGTGCCATCGATCGGATCGACCACCCACACGAGATCGGCCGGTGCCCCGCCATCCTCCTCGCCGATGACCGGATCGCCGAACCGGTCACCGATGCGCTTGCGAATCAAAGCCTCCACCGCGTGGTCGGCTTCGGTCGCGTAGTCCATCGGTTTCTTGGCTTCCAGCGCGCCAAGGGCTTCACGCATGTCTGACGCGAGGGCTCCCGCCTCGCGCGCCAGTTCGATCGCGAAATCATGCCGGGCGGACAGCGAGTCGGTCATGCTGTCACAGCCGGCAAAAGCGACAACCCGGACGGTAAGAACGTCACATTCACTTCGCACCCCCCGGAAAACGGCTCAGACACAGCGCCGTCCACCACAAAAATTGTTTCCTTAAAATCGCGCGACGACACATCGTACTCCATGTGGTCCCCACCATAAACCACTCGCCTGATCGTGCCGGTCAGGCCTGCCGCGTCGCCGGGACCATCGGACAAATGCACGGCATGTGGTCGAACCGCCAGTGCGGCCCTCCCTGTCGGCAAACCACGCGAAGGCAACAGCAGCAACGTCTCCCCAAGCCGCACTGTCGCGGTGCCGGAATCAATGGACAAGATTTCCACCGGCAGGATACTGGCCTCGCCCATGAAATTGACGACGAATCGATCCGCCGGCGCCTCGTACAGCTCGCGCGGCGTGCCATCCTGCGCGATCCGGGCACTGTTCATGACAATAATGCGGTCGGAGATCGCCAAGGCCTCAGACTGGTCATGGGTGACATAAACCACGGTCAGACCAAGTGCCTGCTGCAGACCACGGATTTCGTCGCGAACCCGCCGCCGCAACCGGGCGTCGAGGTTCGACAATGGCTCATCGAACAGCAAAACCTTTGGCTCCAGCACCATCGCCCGTGCCAGCGCGACCCTCTGCTGCTGGCCGCCCGACAATTCACTGGGCAATCTGTGTTCCAGCCCGGTCAGACCAACGAGATCCAATTTAACTTTGGCCTGCTCAATCGCCTGTTGCTTCGGAACGCGCGACGATCGCAAGCCGTAACAGACATTCTCCAGCACGCTCAGATGCGGAAACAGTGCGTAGGACTGAAACACCATGCTGACGTCTCGCTCCGCCGGAGAGCGCGCGGTCACGTCGATGCCATCGATTAAAATCCGCCCGGCATTGGCCTGCTCCAGCCCGGCGATCAGCCGCAACGTGGTGGTCTTGCCACAGCCGGAGGGACCAAGCAGCGTGACCAACGTGCCAGCGACAATCTCAAAACTGACATTGTCGACGGCGGTCATCGCACCGTATCGTTTGCTGACCCGATCAAACACGACCGCGTTCATGACGGCACCATGGTCAGTTCAGGAGTGCGTGTCCCGCGGCGGCCGAGCCTCGTCTGCCCCACCGCCGCCTGGATCGAGATCAGCACGACCATCATGAACAGGATCAGGACCGCCGAATAAACGATCGCCACGCCATACTCTCCGACATCCGCTCGTCCCACGATATAGACGGTCGCCAGGTTGTATCCGCCGGTCACCAGGAAGATCACCGCGCTGACCGCCGTCATCGCGCGCACGAAACTATAGGTCATCGCGGTGATGATCGCCGGACGCAGCAACGGCAGGATCACGCGGCGCAAAGTCGACGCCGGACCAGCCCGCAACATCAGCGACGCCTCGTCCAGGCTGCGATCGATCTGGCTGAGTGAGGCAAGACCGGCTCTGATCCCCACCGGCATGTTGCGGAATACGAAAGCGGCGACGATGATCGTTCCGGTTCCGGTCAATTGGATCGGTCCGACATTGAACGCCATGATGTAGCCGATGCCGATCACCGTGCCGGGGATGGCGAAACTCATCATCGTGGCGAATTCGAACAGATCGCGGCCGCGAAACCGGATGCGATCCAGCAGCCAGGCCGTCAATATGCCAAGCGCCGCCGTGATCGGCATGGCGATCAGCGAAAGTTCCGCGGTCGTCAGGAACGATGACCAGGCGGAACCGCTCAGGAACCAGCCGCCAACCCCGCGATCGACACCGAACGCGGTCAGGAAGTAGCGGAACGTCGGGGTATTGTCGCGACCGATTTGCTCAACGAAGCCACCCACGAAAATGGTGCCGTAGACCGCCGCCGTCAGCACCAGCCATGGCACCACGCTCGCCAGACAAGCGGCGGTCAGCGCACGCGGCAATGGGGCGTGCAACCCGGCATCGCCCTTGCCGGTCAGCGTGGTGTATCGCGCCCGCCCGAGCCAGGATCGCTGCGCCACGAAGGCCGCCAGCGTAAACGTCAACAGGATCAGCGCGAGCACGGCGGCGCGGCCCTGATCATGCGCCGCGCCAACCACGGCGAAGAAGATCTCGGTCGAGAGCACGTTGAAGTTGCCGCCGATCACCAACGGATTGGCGAAATCGGCGAGGCTCTCGACGAAGCCAATCAGAAACGCGCCGGCCAGACCAGGACGCATCAATGGCCAGGTCACCGTCAGGAATGTGCGCCACGAACTCGCCCGCAAGGTGCGCGCCGCTTCCTCCAGGCTCGGACTGACGCCTTGCAGCACGCCGGCCAGGATCATGAACGCGATCGGCGTAAAAGCCAGAATCTGCGCGATCGAAATTCCTGGCAGGCCGTAAATCCAGCGGCTACGCGGAATGCCGGCATGCAGTGCCAGGAAGTTGGTGACCATGCCGGCGCGACCGAACAACAGAATAAGAGCCAGACCGATCACAAACGGTGGCGTGATGATCGGCAGCAGCGACAACGCGCGCAACAGCGGCTTCAACGGGATCGTCGTACGGACGGCCAGCAGAGCGAAGGCCAGTCCCAGAAGCGTGGTCACGATCCCGACCAGGATCGCCAACGCCACGGTGTTCCACGCCACGCCACATTGGCCGCCGCCCAGACAGCCCACGCTCCAGATCGATGGGTCGGTCAGTTTGCTGACGAACAGGCCTGGCGCGAGCGCGCCGTTATCGTCTCGTACCGCCGAACCGAGCACGGTCAGGATCGGCCAGAAAACGAACACGAGGATGCTACCACCGATCGCCAGCAGCGAACCGGTGACGAACACCTGGCCGCCGCCGTAGCCAAGCCGCGCCAGACCGCGGGCGAGGAAAGCGCCGCAGGCCAGCGCGAAGGCCAGCGCGCCCCAGCCCAGAGGCGCTTGCGACAATTGGCCAATGCCGGGCGGAACGGCGATGGTCCAACCCTTGTGGCCGATCAATGTCGATTCCAAAACGAGCCAGGCTGTGCCAAAGATGCCGGCGGCGACCTGGTGGCGTGGCCGCGAGGAGATCGCGAGCAGTATCGAGACAAGCAATGGCCAGAGCCAGATTTGACCATCCAGCGCCAGCCGTGCCGCCGATTCCAACCCCGGTGCGCCAGCGTACCAGGGCAACAGAAGAACGCCGATCCAACCCAGACCGAGCCATCCCCATTTGTTCGTCATGGCTCGGCCTTCAACGTCATCCCCGGGTCGAGTCCTACGGGAGTCGCACATCCGCGGGACGAATTTATTGTGCTCTTTTCAACGTCATGGCCCGGCTCGTCCGGGCCACCTATCGCGGCACTGTGCTGGAACAGGTGGCCCGGACGAGCCGGGCCATGACGTGAGGGGTGCAATTCATGGCGCAAGTTACTGATAAAGCCAGAAAAGTCATTCCGCAAATGGACGACCACCGTAGGGTCGAGCCCGGGGATGACATGCCAGGGCCATGAGCAACAATGGCGACAGAATGTCATATGTTTTTGAAAGTCCGACACTATTTCGGCGCGGACCTAACCTCGGTGGTCCATCGCCCGAGCAAGCGTTTCCGTTCCGCTGACGATCCATATTTACCAAAATCGTAATCGATCAACTTAATTTTACTCAAATCCGGAGCCTGTGGCGGGATGGGCGCATCGGCGTTCGACGGGACCTGATAACTGCGATTGGCCGCACCAAGCTTCTGCGCCTCGGCGGTCAGCGCCCATTCATAAAACTTTCTGGCTTCACCGCCATTCTTGCCACCCTTCACGAGGCTCATGGAACCGATTTCATACCCCGTTCCCTCACAGGGAGAGACCACCTGAACCGGCTTGCCACGGATGGCGACATCGATCACGTCGTGCTGGAACGCGATGCCGATCACGGTTTCTCCAAGCCCAGCGGCCTGTGCCGGCGCGGCACCCGCTTTGGTGTATTCGTTGATGTTGGTATTCAGCTTCTTCAAATAGACGAACGCCGGTTCCTCACCCATCAGTTGCACCAGCGTCGCCAGCGCCGTCCACGCGGTGCCGGAGGAGTTCGGATCCGCCATCTGCACCTCGCCTTTGAATTCGGGTTTGATCAGGTCGGACCAGCATGCCGGGGGTGTCAATTTGCGTTGGGCGATTTCCTCGGTGTTGTAGCCAAACCCAAGCGCACCCAGGTAAATCCCAACCGTTCTGTATTTCGAACGTTCCGCCTGCTTCTGAGCCCATTCGCGCAGCTTCGGCAAGGAAGGGGATTTATATTCCTCGGTAAGGCCTTCCTCGGCGGCCTGCAGATGCGGGTCACCGGTGCCGCCCCACCAGATATCGGCTTGCGGATTTTCCTTCTCGGCGCGCAGCCGTGCGTAAATTTCGCCGGCACTCATACGGGTCATCTGCACGTTGACGCCGGTTTGTTTCTGATACTCGGTGGTCATCGCGCGGCACCAGTTTTCGTCGACGCCGCAATACATGATCAACGTGCCTTGCGCGCCGGCGATGCTGGTCAGCGCGAGCAGCGACAACAACAGCATCGCGCCATAGGCCGCGATACGCCACCAGCGCCACCGCGTCTGAGACACCTTCGGCCAGGTATCCGGATGAGTAGCCAATGTTGTCTCCTCCCTGTCGCGCGCTTCAAGGCGCGTTATCGTGCCACGAAGGCACGTATTGCCAGGATCATAGCAAGCCGGCGCGTTTTGCGAACCCCGCCAGATTGTCGTGCCCCAAACGAGCGTACGTCAGAGGATGGGCTTTCACGGGATCCTGCTCGGCCTCCACCACCAGCCAACCGTTATAGTCCGGCAATTCCGCCAGCACGGCGGGAAAGTCCACGACGCCATCGCCCGGCACGGTAAACACGCCGTCAACCACGCTGTCGAGGAAGCTTTGGTCATCGCGCAGTGCCGCGGCCATCACGGCGGGCCGCACATCCTTGCAATGAACATGCGTGATGCGGTCCCGGTAACGGCGCGCGAGCGCGACCGGATCGGCGCCGGCGAAGGTCGCGTGCCCGGTATCCAACAGCAACGTTACGTTCGGACCGGTCATGTCCATCAGACGGTCGACCTCCGCCTCGGTCTGCACGATGGTGCCCATGTGGTGGTGATAGGCGATCGACAGTCCCTCGCCGGCCGCGATGTCCGCCAGTTGGGTCAACCGGCCCGCGAACAAACGCCAGTCCGTGTCAGGCAGCACTGGCCGGCGGGACAACTTCGCGCCGCGGTCGCCGTGAATCGCGTTGGAGGTTTCCGCCAGGATCAAAACCTCGCAGCGCAGCGCGAGCAACAACGCCATGTGGGCGCGCATGTCCGCCAATTCGGCCGCGGCATCGCGGAGCGCCAGGCTTGCCGAGTACCACCCGGACACCAAAGCCAGACCGTGACGATCGAGAATCGGACGCAGCACCGTGGCGTCGCGGGGAAATTTATGGCCCAGTTCGATGCCGGTGAATCCGGCGAAACGCGCTTCGGAGAGGCAGGTTTCCAGCGGCGTTTCGCCACCCAGTTCGCGGAGATCGTCGTTCGACCAGCCGATCGGATTGGTACCGAGACGAACGCTCATGCGCGTCCATCCCGGGCCGCCAATGCCGCATCGTAATCGGCGCGAGCCGTCTGAACCTCGGCGCGCGCCGACACTTCGGGGACCGCCACTTCCCACCAATGCCCACCGGCCGCCGTGCTGACGGCCGGATCCGTTTCCACGACGACGACCGACGTGCGCGACGCCGACTGAGCTTTTCGCACCGCTTCCTCCAGCTCCGCGAGGTCGGACACGCGCTCCGATAACGCACCGAGACTGGCGGCATGGGCGCACAGATCGACGCCATGCGGCACCAGGTTATTAAACGGTGCGCCTCCGGTCGCCTGTTGCAGCCGGTTGATGCAGCCGAACCCGCCATTGTCCAGCAGCACGATGGTGATCTTCAAATTCATCGCGACCGAGGTGGCGATCTCCGAATTCATCATGAGATAACTGCCGTCGCCGACCATCACGACCACGTCTCGATTAGGATCGGCGAGTTTCACGCCCAGCCCACCGGCGATTTCATAGCCCATGCAGGAGTAGCCGTATTCCATATGGTATGTGCCGGCGCCCTCGGCGCGCCATAACTTGTGCAGCTCACCCGGCAGTCCGCCGGCCGCGCACACCACCACCGTACCCGGCGCCACCGCGCGCTGCACGGCGCCGATCACCTGCGCGTCGGATGGGATCGCGGTGTTGCCCGGCGAGGTCACCACCGCGGCGGCTCTCGCCCACTCGTTCCGCCACGCCGCGACCGCGTTCCGCCACTCCTTCGGCGAGTCATATAATACCAACTCTTTGTCCAGAACTTTCAGCCCCACGAGCGCGTCAGCGAGTAGCGGCATGGCGCCATGTTTGCCGGCGTCAAAACTCTGGACATTCAGTCCGATCAACCGGCCCTGAAATAAGGCGCGCGAGCCGGTGGTGAAATCCTGCAATCGCGTCCCCACCGCCAGAATCACGTCCGCCGCTTCCGCCGCGCTGTTCGCCGCGGCGGTGCCGGTCACGCCAATCGCACCAAGGTTCAGCGGATGATCCACCGGAAGGCTTCCCTTGCCGGCCTGGGTTTCGACGACCGGAATGCCGTGCGCTTCCGCGAATCGCGCGAGCATCTCCTCCGCGTCGGCATACAGCACGCCGCCACCCGCGACGATCAGCGGCTTGCTCGCACCGTTCAGAGCATTGGCCGCGTCACCCAGTTCCCGCGCATCCGGAGGCGGACGCCGCTTCCGCCAAACGTGGCGTTCGAAGAAACTCTCCGGCCAGTCGATGGCTTCCGCCTGCGTGTCCTGGCACAGCGCCAGCGTGACCGGCCCGCACTCGGCCGGATCGGTCAGCACACGCATCGCCCAAGGCAGCGCCGTCAACAATTGCTCCGGCCGCGTGATGCGATCGAAATAGCGCGATACCGGCCGGAAGCAGTCGTTCACCGACGCGGTCCCATCGCTCCAGTCCTCGAGTTGCTGCAACACCGGATCCGGCCGCCGGGAGGCGAATACGTCACCTGGCAGAAACAGCACCGGCAATCGGTTGACATGCGCGACCGCCGCCGCGGTAACCATGTTGCTCGCGCCGGGACCGATCGAACTGGTGCAGGCCATCATGCGCCGCCGCCGCACGGCCTTGGCGTAGGCGATCGCGGCGTGGCCCATCGCCTGTTCGTTGTGCGCCCGAAAGGTCGGCAGGACGTCGCGCGATGCGTACAGCGCCTCACCGAGAGCGGCGACGTTGCCATGACCGAAGATGGCCCACACACCGGCGAACAGCGGACATTCCGCGTCGTCCAGTTCGGTGTGTTGCGCGGCCAGGTAGCGCACCAGGGCCTGCGCCGCGGTCAGCCGGATCATGGTCATCGGTGGTCCTCCCGGCCGGAATTGTCTACACAACCGCGCCAGGACACAATCCTGTCGATCGGGTTGCGCGAAAGGGAAACGTCATGCTGGACATCGCGGTGCTTGGGGCGGGCCGAATTGGCCGCATCCATGCCGGCAATATCGCCGCCCATCCCGGCGCTCGTCTTGTCGGTATCGCCGATACCATGCCGGAAGCGGCCGGCCAGTTGGCCGCATCACTGAACACACGCACCCTGAGTTTCGCGGAAGCCCTGCGCGCGGACGCGGTGCTGATCGCCTCCCCCACGCCGACGCACGCCGGCTATATCGAGCAGGCCGCCGCCGCCGGACGCGCGGTATTCTGCGAGAAGCCGATCGATCTCGCGGCGGATCGCGTCCGCGCGTGCCTCGCCGCCGTGCGCCGCGCCGAGATCGTGCTGATGGTCGGATTTAACCGCCGCTTCGATCCGCACTTCGCGTTGCTGAAACGACGGCTGGACGCCGGTGAGATCGGCGCGCTGGAACTGCTGACCATCATCAGCCGCGACCCATCGCCACCGCCGCCGTCTTATGTCGCAAGCTCGGGAGGGTTATTCCGCGACATGATGATCCACGATCTGGACATGGCGCGCTTCCTGTTGGACGAGGAGCCGATCGCGGTTTCCGCCACCGCGTCCTGCCTCGTCGATCCGGCGATTGGCGAAGCCGGCGACGTGGACACCGCGGTCGTGACGCTGCGCACCGCGTCGGGCCGGCTGTGCCAGATCTCCAATTCCCGCCGCGCGACGTACGGCTACGATCAGCGGATCGAGGCGCATGGCGCGGGCGGGTTGTTGCGGGCAGGCAATGTACTGCCCACGACGGTGGAGATCGCCACGGCGTCGGGCTTCCAAACCGATCCGGTGTTGCCGTTCTTCCTGGAACGCTACGCGGCGGCCTATCGCGCGGAACTCGACGCTTTCGTGCAGGCGGCGCGCGGCGATGGACCAGCCCGGCCGAACGGCGAGGACGGGTTGCGCGCGTTACTGCTGGCCGACGCCGCGGTGGAAGCCGCCGCGTCCGGCCACACCATCCAGCCAGCGGAGATTTGATCCATGCGCATCGGCCTGGTTACCGACGGATTGCCTGAATTGCCGCTCGCGGAATTACTGGACACCGCGGCGAAGCTCGGCATCCAGACGCTGGAATTCGGCTGCGGCAACTGGTCGTCCGCGCCGCATCTCCAGATTGATCCGCTGTTGGAGTCAACGCGAAGCCGCGACGCTTTTCTGGGTGAGATCGGCGCCCGTGGCCTGGCGATCAGTGCACTCAATTGCTCGGGCAATCCGTTGCACCCGGGCGCCCACGGCGAAGCACATCGCGCGGTGACGAGTGAGACAATCCGCCTCGCCGGGCTGCTCGGCGTGAAGCGGGTCGTGATGATGTCGGGATGTCCGGGCGGCCCAGGCGACGCGAACGCCAACTGGGTCACCACCGCGTGGCCACCGGAAGCCGCGCGCGTGTTGGAGTGGCAATGGACGGACCAGGTCATTCCATACTGGACCGCTCTGGTGTCCGAAGCGCGAGCGGCAGGCGTCGAACAACTGTGCCTGGAATTGCACGGGCAGCAGATCGTCTACAACGTCAGTTCGTTGTTCCGGCTGCGGGAGGCGGTGGGACCGGTGGTCGGCGCCAACCTGGACCCCAGCCATTTGTTCTGGATGGGGGCCGATCCATTCGCCGCGGTGCGGGCGCTCGGTGACGCGATCTACCATGTCCATGCCAAGGACACGCGGATCAACCCGGCGGTCGCACCGGTCAACAGCCTTATCGATGTGACGCCCAACGATCGGATCGCCGAACGGGCCTGGTCGTACGTGACTCTGGGCGACGGCCACGACATCGCGTGGTGGCGAGCGTTTTGCTCAGCGTTACGGGAAGCAGGTTACGATGACGTGCTGTCGATCGAGCACGAGGACCTGGCTTTACCGCCGATCGAAGGCGTCCGCCGTTCCGTGGGGTTGTTACGCGGCGCCATCGGCTGATCGAAAGGCCGGATAAATGACCACGATCTCCCGCCGCCGATTCGATTCAGAATCGCCAGCATCAGCAAGCCGATCACCTCGGTGGCGATCTTTACTCTGATCGAGCAACAGCGCCTGCGCCTTACCGATCGCGTCTTCGGCCCTGGCGCCATTCTGGGCTTTGATTTCGTCGCGCCGCCTTACGTGCCTTATGTCGACCAGATCACCGTCGAACATCTGCTGACCCACACCGGCGGCGGCTGGAGCAACGACGATCATGATCCGATGTTCCATGACCTGTCGATGAATCACGCCCAGTTGATCGCTCGGACAATCAAGGCCGTGCCGTTGCGACACGAACCTGGCACCAACTACTCCTACTCCTACTCCAACTTCGGCTACCGCGTTCTGGGCCGGGTCGTCGAAAAGCTCACCCGGCAACGCTATGATGCGTTCACCCGCGATGCCATCCTGCGCCGGTGCGGCATCAACGACATGGAAATCGCCGGCAACACATTGGCGGAGCGCCGGCCCGGCGAGGTGCGGTATTACGGTACGGCCGGCGACGACCCTTACACCATGAATGTCACCCGCATGGACTCGCATGGCGGCTGGATCGCGAGGCCCCTCGACCTCGTGCAATTCGCGATGCACGTGGATGGTTTCGCCACGACACCGAACATCCCGCGGCCGCCGGCACTGTCGATCATGACGTCACCGTCCCGGGCCAACCCTCACTATGCCAAAGGCTGGAACGTGAACCGGGATGACAATTGGTGGCACACCGGCAGCCTGCCCGGCACCGTGACGATCATGGTTCGCACGCACACCGGCTTCTGCTGGGCCACGCTCACCAATACGCGCCGTCCCGACGGCGACATGAGTGGCGATCTGGACCGGTTGGTCTGGACCATGGTTCAAAAGGTCCCGTCCTGGAACGCCTGACTCGTGCTTCCGCGGCAGCCGATTACCCGGTCATCGGCTGCGTCAGTGTGGAGCCGGAGGCACCGCCATAAGCCTGCAACGCCTGCGTGATATCGGATGCGAATATCTGCGACACCGCCGCGTTGTCCGTTGCCGTCGTCGTTGTCGTTGCCGCTGCCGTCGTCGTTGCCGTCGAAGACGACGAGGCCACATCCGAGGCCCCGCTCGCCTCGCCGCCCCCACCTTCATGATGATGGTGATGATGATGGTGCCCGGTCTCGCCGGTGGGACTCGCCGGGTTCGTGCTGGCGGTCTGCGGAGTCGACGAGGTGGCATCTTGCAAATCGCTCATCATGGTTTGCAGGTCGGTCGCGAGTTGCTGCTCGGGCGTGACCGTGGTGGTGCCGCTGGTCGCACTGGTCGCACTGGTCCCAGTGGCGGTCGATGCTGAGGCCACTGCCGTTGAAGCAGTAGACGCCGCGGCACTGCTTTGCGCCTGGATCAGCATCGCCTGAATGTCCGAGGCCAGCGCCTGAAACGGATCCGATGGCGAAGCTGTCATACCGCTTGCCTCCGTTTGGCCTTGCGTTCCGGTCCCTCCGGCCGGTGTGGTACTCCAGGCCGTGTCGGAGACCGATTGCGATGTGATGGACTGAGCCCAGGAACTTAAGAGAGGATTGGCGAGAACACTGCCGATGGCCATGGGTTTTGCCTCCGATTTGCGAGCCAAACCATGGTTGCAACCGGCATGCCAGCCGCGAATGCCCGGAAATCAGCAGTTGTGCTGGTCAGGCCCCCGGCCAATCCTGCCCACCGGAGCAATTGGACCGGCACGATCTGCCGGGTTGAGACGACCCATCACCGCATCGGCCAGGAAAGTCTCCAGCGCCCGCACCGGCGCGGTGTTCCGGAACGCATGATTTTTGTTCGCCGCCACCGCGCGCCGCACCTCGTCGCGCCATGCCGCGTCCAGACCAAGGCGCGAGGCGATCGCCACATAGTCGTCAAGCGAAGAAGCGATCGTCGCCTCGCAGCCGATGTGACGCAGAATGGCCGCGGTGTGTCGCCCGCGCATGAAGCGGCCAGGCAGCGTCACGATCGCGGGATTTCGTGTCAGGCAGTCCAGCGTCGACCGTCCGCCCGACCATTCCGGCGTGTCCAGGACCACGTCCGCCAGCCCGACCGCGGCGAGAAACCGCTCCTGCGGCATTGGCGGCAGCAGCACGCAATACCGGTCCGCGTCGAGACCGAACCTGGCGAAGGCCTGGCGCAATCGTTCGCGGAAAATCTCGGTCACCGCCTGGCTTTTCGCGAAGCCGATAAAAACGAACTGGCAAGGGCCGACAGCGGCGGCGATCCGCGGGAAGACCAGGTCATGGCGCGGCAAATACTTATACAAAGCCTGCCCCGACCAGAACACCGGAACATCCGGGTCAAGCCCGAATGAAGTTCGATCCAGCGGCGGTAACGCCAGTTCATCCGGGGTGTAGTGCAGACCGAGCCCAGGCAACCGCACCAGACGTTCGGTGTAGTGCGACTCGCCATCCCCCGGTTCCATCAGATCGGACGACAGGAAGTAATCCAACGTCGGCATGCCGGTGGTCTCGGGATGGCCCCATGCCACGCATTGCACCGGTGCGAGCCGGCGTGCCGCCAAAGCGCCACAGATCGGGTCGATGCCGACTTCGGGATACAACAACACGTGCGGCGCCGCCTCCACCACCGCGCTGCGCCACGCCGCCGCCGAGGGAAGGTCTCGCACGAACCGGTCGCATAAAGCTGCACCGCGCGCGTCGTCCGCCCGCCCGGTGTGAAAGCCAATCACCTCAAAGCGGTCGCGATCGAGTTCTGTCAGCCAGCCTTCCAGAAACAGCCTGAAGATCGTGTGATCCCGGAAAAACCCACTGACGATGCCCAGCCTGACGCGCTCTCCGGACCTGGGAGGTGGCGCCAACCTGGGTTGTTCATCCGACAGCAGACGGCAGGCGAGTTCGCCAAACACCGATTGCGGTTCGCGATCGTTCTCCCCTTGGTACGGTAGGAAGAAGGGTTGTGACGCGCCGATCGCGTTGGCGACCGCGCGCGCCACGTCCGGCGCTTCCACGGCTCTTGCGAGACGGTCCAGCCCGGCGCGGTAGTTCGCGCGCCGATCGGCGATTTCGGCTTCGGTGCGATAAATGATGGGTAACCATGCCATGCACAGTGCGAGCCGCGCGGCGCCGTGGAGTCTGTCGGCCGCGATCGCCGCGGCGTGCCGCGCGAGCGCCTCGTCCGGGCGTCCCTCGCCGGCCAGCAGGCAACCAAGATTGTAGTGCGCATCCGCGAAGCCCGGATCGAGCGCGAGCGCCCGCCGGTAGCTCGCGGCCGCCGCTTCCGTGTGGCCCATTTCGTGACGGGCGATGCCGAGATTGTTCCAACTTCTCGCGTCCCGAAGATCGAGCGCGACGGCTTCACTCAACCAGGCTTCAGCCTCGGACCAGCGCCCGCGCGCAATCAGCCAGCGGCCAAAATTGCCAATGGCGCCGCCAAAATCCGGCCGCAGTGCGATGGCGTGGCGATAGCAGTCTTCGACTTCCGCCGCTTCTGCCGCGTCCTCCAACGCACCGGCGAGGTTGTACCAGATTTCGGCGGTCTCGGGCGCACAGGCGGCGGCCAGGCGATATCGGGTCACCGCCTCCTCATGCCGTCCGAGATCGCGCAGAGTGGCCGCCAGATTGTTCTGGATTTCCGCCGAGCCCGGACGTAACGCCGCCGCTTCCTCATAGGCGTGCACCGCGTCGGCGTCGCGGCCCAGTACGCGCAACGCGAGGCCAAGGCTGTTGTGATGCGGTGCCCGGCCCGGCGTCAGTTCGATCGCGCGCCGGATCATTTCGACGCCGCCGTCTGGATCACCCCGCAACGCCGAGATCAGGCCGAGCAGGTGCAGGCTTTCGGCATGCGCCGGATCGCGGGCCAGCACACCGCCGTAACCGGCGCGCGCTTCCTCCAAACGTCCCGCCTCGTGATGCGCCAGCGCCGCGGCGAACGCGGCGTTGGCGTCATCCGTCATCGCACGGCAATCGCTTGAAGCAGGAAGGCGCGGGGCTTCGCCCCGGACCCCACCAAGAGGCTCTGCCTCTTGGAACTCCGCCAAGGGGCGAGGCCCCTTGGGTCCTATTAATGGGGTTTGTTCTCTGGGAGGGCCAACACGGACCTCGCGAGGTCACGGTCGGCCCTCCCAGAGAACAAACCCCAATTGACAGATTGCAAAGGGCCTCGCCCTTTGCTGGAGGTCCAGGAGGCAAAGCCTCCCGGCGGGTCAGAGGGCGGAGCCCTCGCGCTTCCTGCTTCAGGCGATCGCCCCGCACGGCGTCGGTTGTCATTCGAACGGCTTGCGGAGGAAGACGCAGCGCTGACCAGGCGGAAAATTCGGCTGCACGCCAAACACCGTGAAGCCCATGCGCTCGTAAAACGGCTGGGCCTGAAAACCAAACGTGTCGACCTGCATGCCGGCACAGCCGCGCGAGCGCGCCTCTGCCTCGGCGGCACGGATCAGGGCGGACCCGATGCCGCGATGTCGTAATGCTTCCGGTACGAACAGCATGTTGATAATGAGCCAGGAATAGACCGTCCAACCCCAGAGTCCGCCGATCGCCTTGCCGGCGTCGTCACGCAGCAGCACCGCCAGCGGGACGAAAATGGCTCGCCCGACCACCGGCGTGTTGAATTCGTCGAGCAAACGAAAGATTTCCTGGAAATCGTCGGGTGATGGCGTGGCGGTGACCGTCATTTCCGGGCAAACGAAAGCGGCGGCCGGTGCGATGCCACAGGCCTCGCCGTCGACGAAACCGGTCTCCGGCGCCAGGCACCGGCCGGGCCGAGCGATGACCGGATCGCGAGCGGGCGTCAGCCACTGGGACTGTTGGTTCGACACACCTCTGTTTTGCACCCCGCTGTTTAAGAACCGGTAAAAAATCACCCGAAAAATCAAAAGCCGCACTGGCCGGCGCGAACGCGTGCTCCCCGGCCGCGACACCGCGTTTACCTTTCGTAAACCTGTTTGTGTCACCCTGACGTTCAAGTTGGTGTCACGAGATTGGCGCCTCCTGGAGCACGATGCGATGCATCCCCTGTCCCCTGGCATGCCAGGCAAAGCCGAGCTTAGGCGACGCGCGAGAATAACCGCTTCAGTTTGGCATTCCCTCAGTCGTCATCCCCTGACTTGCTCCGCGGATCAATCGCCGCACCGTGCTGGTAGAGATCCCCCGGTCGAGCCCCGGGATGACGTTAGAAGGCGCGTTCCCCTCGATTCGATTATTGTTCAGCGGCGTCTTACGCCCCGATACCCGCACGCGAGTGCGACGGTGCTCCTGCTCGGAATTCTGGGATCAGCCACGGCGGCGCACACGATGCCAGGTTTCACGCGGCAGACCGGACAACCATGCGTGGCATGCCATGTGGGACCCAGGACGTCGCCGCTCGGGCCGTACGGACGGCTGCTCTCGCTGGACAACCTGACCGTGCCAGAGACGCCATCATGGCCGCCCAGCAAAACGTTCCTCGCGTCGTTCACGGTGACGCGCGACGCGATGGCCGATCGCCGGCCCCCCATCGACGCGGATGGTGTGAAGCGCGACGCGGGACTTTCATTCCTCGGGGTCAGTGATCTGACCGGCTACACACTCAATGACCCCACGAACGCGCTGACGCCTGGCAATGGGTGGTCCGAAACTACCACGCCCGACTGGAGTTTTCCCTGGTCCTTCGTTTCGGCGCCAATCGGTGCGGCCACCCCGGCCACCGTTGACGCGCCGATCGCCGGCGAGACCAAGGGACTGACTCCGGGTTACGACGGCCGCACCATCGATCTCAACGCGGCCGGAGCACAACCAGACGCCAGCGCACCGTGGATTACGTCACACTGGCACGTCGCGCTGCAAAAGGAACTGGAGAGTCATTTTCTCCAGATCGGCACCTACGAGGCGCAAACCAGCACGTCCGCCGATATGACCGATGTGGCGGCCGGTGCATCATACCGGTTCATCATCAATTCCAACGGTGGCGCGAGTGACAGTTTGTCCGCCCATGCGACGATCATTCACGGCATACGATCGTCTGCAACCGATGTCATATTTTCCGGCCTCCGTGTGCTCGACGCGTTCCGCGCCGACGCGTCGTACAGCTTCTCCGATACCATTACACCATCGATTCAATATTTCCGCACCGCGGGGGCAGGCGGCGCCGAACAATACGGATGGCCAGGCAGCCGCCCGAACAGCGCCGGAATCATCGCCGGTGTCGCCTACATTCCCTGGGCCAGATCCAACACACCGATCCAGTCGCTCAACCTCAGATTCGCGGCGCAATACGTCGCCTATACAAGTTTCGACAGCGTCGTACATGGCACTGGTGCGAGCGGCGCGCTTTATCTGAGCCTTTGGGGTGCGTTGCGATTCTGATCCATGGGGATCGTGATGCCAGCCAGGCGCGACGGCCCGGTCAGGTCGCGGCGGCCAGACGGGGCGGCCGGTGCCGCGGCACCAATGCGCCGATCAGTGCCAGGTTCACCAAATTGAATGCGATCCCCGCCGCGAACGACGGCGCGTAGAAGCCGAACTGGTCGTAGATCAGTCCGGCGATCCAACCTCCGGCCGCCATGCCCACGGCGCCGGGGAACATCACGATGGGAATGCGCCAGGACGCCTCGGCGACGGGAAACATCTCGCGGACGGCGAGGATATATCCGGGGATCAGCCCGCCAAACGCCAGGCCGAACAGGGCGGAGACGGTAAACAGACCGATCTCATCCTGCGTCAGCAGGAACCCGACCATCGTCGCCGCCATCGAGGCCGAGGCGAACAGGATGGTCCGCAGCGACCCCAACCGGTCGGCCATCCAGCCCCAGAATTGCTGCGACAGCACGCCGGCGGCGAGTTGCAGCGACAGCATCGCCGCCCCCGGTCTGGGGCCAATCCCGATGTCGCTGCAAAACGCCACGATGTGCGCCAATGGCATGGACATCGTGGTGCAGCAGCAAAAGATCGCCGCCGCCAGCACGACCATCACGAGATTCGGTGGAATGCCAGCGACCGGCGAGAATGCCATGGCTCCGACCGGCGCCGTTCTACTCATCGCGGTGTCCGGCGGAGCACGGAAGAACACCAGCGCCAGCAGTGGAATCGTGACCGCGACGATCAGCGCGAAGATCCGCATGGTGCGCCGCCAGCCGAACTCATCGACGCAGACCTGAAGCAGCACGGGCCACACCGCGCCCGCCGCGAATGGGCCGGACGCGACCAGCGCGACCGCCGAGCCGCGATGCCGGTCGAACCAGCGACTGACATAGGCCACGGTGGGCGCGAACATGCCGGATCCGCCGAGCAAGCCGATCAATAACAGGTTGCTGGCATAAAGCTGGTACAGCCCGCCATACGACGCCAACACGAGGCCCGACGCGATCATCAGCCCGCATGCCATGGCGACGCGACGCAGGCCGATGCGACCGGCGATCCATCCCATCGCGATGCCTCCTGTTCCGGCACCCAAATAGGTCAGCGACGCGGCCAGGGCGGGCGCCGAGCGGGCGGTGCCGAATTCGGCGGCGATCGGCTTCAGGGCCACGACGGTGGCGAGGGGCGCGCCATTGGACACGGTCAGTACCGCCAGCGCGACCCAGGCGACGACCCACGACTCGCGCGTCTCGATCCCGCCCGCCTTGGGGCCCAGTTGATCCATGGAGCGTTGCCTCTGATTGTTGGGAGCATTCTGCCGGGCGTTTGGTGCACGGCAAGATGGCGACCACGGCCGGGTTCGACTCTTGGCCACGGTGCCATGCATACGCTATCGTCAGCGGAAGATCAGAAGCGACAATTCATGCCACAATGCCGCACCGTCCCGGCCGCGATCATCGTCTGGGCCGCCACGACGCTTTCACCGCAAGCGCACGCCCAGCCGGCGCGCGCGGCGTTGGTCGTCGGCAATGCCACCTATACGGCGATGGCGGGAGTGCCCAGTTGCGCCCGCTCGGCCAATGTGGTGTCGGCGGCGTTGCGCGCGGCGGGTTTTGAGGTCACCGACCGGCAAGACGCCTCGAGCGGCGGCATCGACGCCGGGATCGGCGACTTCTCCCAGCATCTCGCCGCGGGCAAAGGCGCCGGCTTCGTCTACATCTGCGGCTACGCTACCGATTTCAATGATCGCACCTTTCTGCTGCCGACCACGGCCACGGTGTCCCGGCCATCCGACGTGATGACGCAGGGTGTCCTGGCCAAATCCATGCTTGCCGCCGTAAGCCACGATCCGGCGACAATCGGCGTGGTGGTCTACGACCTCGTGCCGCTTCCTGGCGCGACGGCGCCAATCGGCCTCGACGTGCTGGCGCACCTTCCCGCGCCGGACGGCGTCGGTGTCCTCGCGGCGTCGGAGACCGCGCTGGCCGACAGCCCGACCCCGGTCGCGGCGGCACTCGTCGCCGCTTTGGCGGGACCGTTGGTCACGTCGGACGGACTGCTGGCCAAAGTGCAGGCGCAGGCGACGAATGGTAAGACCAGTATCGTGGTGGTGCATTTGCCGGTGCGTCCCGGCGCGCTGGTTGGCGGTCAGCCAGCCCCCGAGCCGGCGGCGGCTCCCGTCGCGGCCGCGGTTCCGGCGCCGGCGCCGGCGGTCCCGCCCGTCCCGACCCTGGTGGCGCCGGTCACCGCCGGCCAGGCGGTGAAGATGCCGGATGAAGCCCAGATGACCGACGGCGATCGGAAAACGGTGCAACAGGCGCTGGTCCGCCTCGGCTATTACGACAGGCAGGTGGACGCCAACTTCGGACCGGAAACCCGCGCCGCCATCAGGCGTTTCCAACATGAAATCGGCGGTGACATGACCGGACACCTGACCGCCGATCAGGCCACGAGGCTGGTGAACAGCCATTGATCCGGGCGCCAACAGCAACTATTCGGCGCGCTGAACCGAAGGCATCGAACACGCCGCTGGAAAGGACGATCAATGGGCCTGAGAGCGAAATTCAATCTCGTGCTGCTGGTCGCGTTCGTGATCGGCCTGGGCCTCGCCGCCGTGGTGTCGTACGGCGTGGTGCAGGAAAACGCACGCCGCGAGGTGGAGCAGGAAGCCACCATTATGATGGCCTCGGCGACCGCGGTGCGAAATTATACCGCCAGGGAAATCAAACCGCTGCTCATGGACCAACTCAAAGTCCGCTTCCTGCCCCACGTCGTCTCCGCCTACGCGGCGGAAACCAATATGCGTGATGTCACCGCGCAGTTCCCCGACTACACGTATAAGGAAGCGGCTCTCAACCCGACCAATCCCGCCGATCGGGCGACCGATTGGGAAGCCGACATCATCAGCCGGTTTCAGCACGACCCGGAGTTAAAGGAATTCACCACCGTCCGCGACACGCCAGCCGGTCCGACGATGTCGATCGCGCGGCCGATCCGCATCCTCGACAAAAACTGCCTGAGTTGCCACACCACCGCGGCCGAGGCGCCGCCGACCATGATCGATCTTTACGGCTCCGCCAACGGCTTCGGCTGGAAACTCAACGACGTCATCGGCGCGCAGATCGTTTCGGTACCGATGCGAGTAGCCCTTGATCGGGCCAACCATCTGTTCCTGACCGTGTTCATCGGTCTGGCGGCGGTGTTTCTGGTAACCCTGTTGTTGCTGAACCTGGTGTTGCATTTCATGATCATCCGGCCGGTCCGTCGGATGTCGACCATCGCCGGGGAGGTCAGCATGGGTAACAGCGAAGCACCCGAGTTTCCTGAAAAAGGCAGCGACGAAATCGCCTCCCTGGCGCAATCGTTCAACCGCATGCGACGCAGTCTGACCAACGCCCTGCAAATGCTGGATACCTGAGCCATCGCCACCCCACCCACCCCGCCTTCACACATCGGCCGTTATCGCGTCGAGCGCGAACTGGGTCGCGGCGCCATGGGCGTCATCTATCAGGCGGAAGATCCTGACATCGGCCGCACGGTGGCGATCAAACTCGTGCGCGCCGATTTGCTTGACGGCGACGATCGCGAGGAGTTCCTCGCGCGGTTTCGCCATGAGGCGCGGGCCGCCGGCCGCTGCATGCATCCGAACATCGTCGCGATCTTTGATTTCGCGATGCACGATGGCAATCCGTTTCTGGCGATGGAGTACATCGACGGCGTCGGTCTGGGACAGGCGCTGAAAGGTGTTGGCCAATTCGCTCCGGCGGAAGCGGTCGCGTTGGCCACGCAAATGCTGGAGGCGCTGAACGTCGCGCACGGGCTTGGCATCGTGCACCGCGACGTGAAGCCGGCGAACATCCTGTTGCTGCCGAGTGGTCAGGTGAAGATGACCGATTTCGGCATCTCACGCATGAATACGTCGGACATCACGCAAGACGGAGCGATCATCGGCACACCCGCCTATATGTCACCCGAGCAATGTCGCGGCGATCCCGTCGACGCGCGCAGCGATTTGTTTTCCGTCGGAACGGTTCTCTATGAGTTGCTGACCGGCACTCGCGCTTTTGGCGGCCGCAACGCCACCGAGGTGACTTATCAGGTGTTGACCGTGGAGCCACCGGAGCTGAGCCAGGTCGTGGCCGACGTGCCGCCGGCGCTGGCCGCGGTGCTGCGCCAGGCGATGACGAAATCCCGCGACGCGCGGTTCGCTTCGGCGCGGGCGATGGTGGAAGCATTGCAGGCCGCGATGCGCGAGGGTGGCTCCGCTCCGGGGTTCGATCAGACGGTGGTGATGCCGCGGTCCGCGTTTGAGCCAGCCAGGCGGGTGGCGATCGACGAAGCGACGCTGGACACGGTCGAGCGCCGGCTGGCGCGGCACATCGGTCCGATCGCACGCCGCCTGGTGCGGGACGCGGCGCGCAAGGCCGACTCGTTTGAGGCTCTGTGCCAAACGTTATCGCGCAACATCGGCCAGACAGCGGAGCGAGAGAAGTTCCTGGCGGAAAGTCTGGACGGGTCGCTGCTGCGCGCGACCGGAATGTCCTCGGTACGATCGTCCGTACAGCGGCCAACATCGACGAGTGGGAACATGGCGACCGTCACGATCGCCCCCGAGCAGATCGAACGCGCGGAAAGGGCACTGACCAAGGCGCTCGGCCCGATCGCCAAAGTCATGGTCAAGCGCGCGCTGCCGGGCGTCACGTCGGAAGCAACGTTATGGGAGCGGCTGGCGACGCATATCCAGCGTCCCGCCGACCGGGAAACGTTCGTGAAGTCGCGGCCCGGCGGATAGGCCGGATCGGACTGTTATCTCCGCGGAGAACAACAATATCTGACGCACCAGGCGAGAGCGCGATGTCGAATGAACCGAATCTTCGTGGGAAGGCCTCGTCACATCCGCGACGTGGGAGTTTGGGCGCGAATGCGCCGAACTTCATAAAAGTAATCCCTACGAGCTTGTCGCACCTGAATGGATCATCAACTCCCTTATGACTGAACTGTGGGACAGAGGATTCAGTCAGCCAGAGATCAGAACCACCTTCGAGAAAGCAACCCTTGACATGCCACGTTACGCTGCCGGAGTGGAACGGCGGGGGTAGTTCGTGACGTATTTGGTTGTCTTTGGTAGGACGTCGGCCCACGTTCGCGGGTCCGACACAACCAACCTGTAAGCATTCGTGCTCGCCATGTTCCGGCAATCGCGCCGGAATTGACCGCCCCCGCGCCACGGCGCACGCTTTCCGGACGGCGGCCCAACCCGCCCAACAAACGGGAGAAAACGATGCGGAATTATCGTCGCGTCTGGGTCTGTGTGTTCTTGTTCTCTTTGACCGCGATCAATTACGCGGACCGCATCGCGCTTTCCGTCGCGGCGACACCGGTGGCCCAGGAGTTCGGGCTGGACAAGGTGCAGATGGGGTATTTGTTGTCGTCGTTTTTGTGGGCATATGTGTTGTGCCTGATCCCGGTCGGTCTGCTGGTGGATCGTTTCGGTGGTAAAATCGTGAACGCCTGCGGCATTGGGTTGTGGTCGCTGGCGACGGTTTGCACCGGGCTGTCGCCCTCGCATTTGTTGGTCATCATCAGCCGCGTCATCATGGGGATGGGCGAGTCGACCTGCTGGCCCGCCTCGAACCGCATCATCCGCGAGTGGTTCCCGGCCACCGAACGTGCCTTGGCCAACGCCATCTTCGGCGCCGGCGCGGCCGCCGGGCCGGCGATCGGCGCGGTCGGCATTTCGGCCATCATCGCCGCGTGGGGCTGGCGCTGGGGGTTCATCGTCGCCGGCGGGATCGGCTTCGTCTGGCTGTTGCTGTGGTGGATTTTCTTCGACCACCCGGAACGCGTAAGCTGGTTGCACCCGGACGAACGCGACAAAATCCTGCGCGAGCGCGACGGCGAGTTCTCATCGCATCACGCCGCGCAACCGTCATCGTCGCTGTGGTATCTGCTGACGTTGCGCAGCACCTGGGGATTGTTCCTGACCCAGGGCTGTGAGGTCTACGGCGGCTACATGCTGCTGACCTGGCTCCCGAGCTACCTGCAACAGGCCAAGCATCTGAGTGTCATGGATGCCGGCATGCTGACCGCCATTCCGTTCGGCGTCGCCGCGGTACTGGGCATCGGTCTGGGCCGGGTCAGCGACATGTTGCTGAACCCTCGTACGGTCAGCGATGGCAAGCGGCGGATCATGGTCGCGGTGATGCTGGCCGGGGCGTCTTCGTTGATGATCATTCCGTTGATCAATCAACTCTGGCTGATCATCGTGTTGCTGGCGGGGATGCGAGCGGTGGGCATGGCCGGCAGCGCACTGAATTTCGCGTTGGTGACGGATTTGGTGCGCAATCGGAGCGATATCGGCAAGGTCACCAGCATCACGGTGATCGGCGGCAACTCGTTCGGACTGGCGGCACCGATCATTACCGGGTACGTGGTGCAGATATCGGGCAATTTCGACAACGCGTTTTTCATCGCGGGCTTCTTGCCGCTGATCGGCGCGGTGGCGACGTTGACGATGACACGGAAGGCGATTTTGCCGGACCGGGTTGGGATGGCGGCGGTGGCCTGAACATCGACCCCTGTCATCGCGATCGAAGCGAAGCAATCTCCTGGTCCCCACTGATGGAGATTGCGTCGCTTCGCTCGCGATGACAGGGGAGAACGACGCTGACTCGCGCTTCACTGAAAGCGGGCACAAGGTCGGTTCCGCCAACCTCTCCGTCACGCTGCTTTGCTGGTATCGGTCAGCGCATCCAACGCGCGATCGACCCGCGCCAGGTCCGCCGCGCTCTGATGAAACACCACGGCGAGCAATCCGCCACCTGAACGCACCGCGCGCGCCGTGATCGCGCCGCCGGCGTTGGGCAGTTCGACCCCAACCTCGTCGCCCACTGGCAGCGTCAGGTCGCACAGCAACGACGCACCGCCGCGTGACAAATCTTTCAGCGTGGCACGGATTGGCTCCCGCCCAGGGAGACGCAGGCTGGCGGAAGTACCGCGGCCGGGGATCCGCTCGTACCGGCGGCGCTCCTGGATGTCGTCGCGCACCGCGAGGAGAAAGTCGGTCACTTCCGACCGCAGCTTTTCCGCCTCACGGCCAATGGTATCGGCGGCTTGCAGGACCTCGCGGCTGACGCCGCCGGCATTGTCCGCGACACCGGCGACCTCGCGCATCGCGTGCGCCGTTTGGTCGGAGGAGCCGGATAACGTTTGCACACTGGCGGCGAGTTCTCTTGTCGTGACCGCCTGCTGCTCGACCGCGGCGGCGATCGCGCTGGCGACTTCGTCCATTTTGCCGATGATCGTCGCGACCTCGACCATCGCGGCGAGCGCGGCGTCCGAGGATCCGGTGACCGCGGCGATCTGGGCATCGATATTCGACGTGGCCTTGGACGTCCGCGTCGCCAGGGTCTTCACCTCGCCGGCGACCACCGCGAACCCGCGCCCGGACTCGCCGGCGCGCGCGGCCTCGATCGTCGCGTTGAGCGCCAGCAGATTTGTCTGCCCCGCGATCTCACTGATCAGCCGCACCACGTCGCCAATACGCCCAGCGGCCTGGGCCATGTCGCGCATGGTGCCCTGGCCGGCGCCGGCGCTTCGCACCGCCTCCCGCGCGATGGTCGCCGCGGTCGCGACCTGGCGCGAAATCTCGTCGACGCTGGCGGTGAGTTGTTCTATCGCCGACGCTACCGAGGATAGTTCCAGCGATGCCGAAGCGGCCGCTTCGGCGGTGGTGCTCGCGTGGTCGAACACACGCGTCGCCGCCTCGGTCATCGCCGCCGCCGCGCGCCTCATCGCCTCGGCCGAACCGCCCAGAGATGTCATCACGCCGGAAATCGACAGACCGAAATCGTTCGTATGCTGGCTCATCGCCGCCTGGTGAATCTGCTTCGCCGCCTGCTCTCGTTCGCGTTCCGCGGCGTGCTGACGCGCGCGCAATCCGTTGCGGCGAAACACATCCACGGCACGCGCCATCGCGCCGATCTCGTCGCCGCGATGCAGTGCGGGGATGTCCCGGTCCAGATCGTCATCCGCCATCGCCACCATGCGCCCGGTCAACCCCGTGATGGGTCGCCCGATCGCGCGCGAGGTCACGGCGATGATGCCGGCGCATGTCACGATCGCCAGCGCCAGGCCCGACAGCAGCAGCAGCCGTTCGCCGGCGGCGGCCGTGATCGCTTCTCGCGTCATGCTCTGCCTCGCCGCGTCGGCGCGGTTCTTGTAGCCGTCCAGTTCGCCGGAGAGTTTGGCGAATTGCTCGTCGGCATCGGCCATCAGCATGGTCGCGGTGGCCGGATCCGAGGTGGTCGCTTCCAGCACGTCGGACACGGCCGCCTGGTATGGTTCAAAGGTTTTGCCGAGAGTCGCGCCGGTCCCGGTCTGATCGGCCCCCGCGCCGACCTGCCGGCGCAGGCGGTCAAGCGCGGCGGTTGCCTGGGTCATCGCCTCGCGCACCGGAGCCGCGACCTTCAGGATGCGTGCCGCATCGCTTTCATTCGCCGCGACGCTAAGCATGTGCTGGAGCGCGGTCTGGATCGCGTTGACCGCGTCCTTGGCCTCCGCCGCGCGCTGATAGGTCGGAAAGGCCTGTTCGCTGATCGCCTGGAGGCGTGCGCCGGCGGTATCGAGAATGCGCAGCGAGAGCAACGACAGCAGCACCAGGGCGGCCAGGACCAGGCCGGGCGCCAGACTGACCTTGACGTATATCGGGGCGTCGGCGAGACGGCGCCAATGGGATTTTGACGGTTGGGATTTTGGCGGCGGCATTGGTCAGCTTCCGAACGCGCCGACGAACAGCACGTAATCGCCGAGTCCAATGACCCAGGACCGTTTCAGGGCGACCTTCTTCGTCACCGGGTTGGTCATGCGGTATTCCACCCAGCCGGAGCCTTGCGTTTTCGCCAGGGCGAGGATGTCTTTGCCGAACTCCTTGCCCTCGACGTCCTTCAGGGCTGTCGCGTCTTTGCCGCGGAGCACCGGGACGCCGTATGACCCGACGATCTTGTTGTCGGGATCATAGACGACGACGAACAATTCGCGGTCGACGTAGCCTCCGGTGGCGCTGTTGAAGTCGGCAATGGCTTTTTCCGGGCCGACTTCCTTGAAATGGGCCGCGGCCCGCTCGGCCAGGGCCTTGGCTTCGTCGGGTGTCGCCTGATCGGCCGCGCGGCCGGCCCGGGAGAAAAGTGCCGCGGCGAGACAAACGGTAAGCAGACGTCTTGGCAGTGCCATGGCGAGGTTCCTTGAACGAGTGGGCGCGCCGGCAGAGGCGAATTGCCACCGTCTGCCACGAGCCTCCGTATTGTTCGCCTGGAAGGTTGCCAAAGGCTTAACCACTGGGCGCGAATTGCCGCCAGCCGCCTGAGCTTCGCCCCACGGCGTCCGCTCAATCAGGAGCAACCAGCCGCGGCCCGGGAAAGTGTGCGGACGGACAGACGCGGCGGCGACGGCGTAAGCGAGGCGGTTCGCGGCCATGGGTAGATTCCGAGGATAGACGCTACCGCGGCGGCAAACGATATACGCCGGGTGCGACACAGTTTGCTTTAACCGAAGGTGCAACCATGCGACATCTCATCTGGATCGCCGTGCTCGTGGCTTTCACACAAGCTCCGTCCATGGCCTACGCTCAATCGGACAGCGGAACAAAGGCTGGCACATACGACACCGGTCCGGGCGCGGGAATGAATCCGCCGGGTTACCAGGCTGATCAGCTCCACCCCTCCAACTGCGGAACGCCGGACAATTTCAAACGATGCGGACCCATGCCGCAACGAGCGCTTGAATATTATCCTGCCGGGCGTTGAACGGCCAGGCGGTCAGATCGCGCGGACGTCGAGCGGGGCGTTGCGATCGATCATGACCGCGACCATTTAGTCGCCCCGCGTCAACGCCATGATCTCGTCGGTGGTCATCGTTCCGTCGCCGCGTCCTCGGAGGTGAGCGACGAGGCGAGAGCCTCGGCTGTGCTTGCTCCGGGTGGCGGCCGGGACGATCCGCACGGCGTTGCCGTCGAATTCGATATCAACCTCGGTATTCGGCATGAGGCCCGCTTGTTCGCGGATTTTGATTGGGATGGTCACCTGGCCCCTGGACGTGATGCGCATGACCTTCTCCCGGCCCCTGGCCCCAAGAGTAGGACGCCTGACTTAAAGGGGCAATCGACCACAACGTCGATTTCACCTTAACGGATCGCGATCACAACTGCCTGAGCGAGGCCTGGGCGCTCATTATGTCGGCATGAGTGGCGTCCACCACGGCCTCGATCTGCACCGCGATGCCATTAGCTACCAGAGCGGCGCGGATCGCCCGGCGGTTGGAAGTGAAATGCCGCGTCTCAGTCAGATGTGCGGCAAGACGGGCTATGGTCGAGCGCGAAATATTCGTTCCATCCCGTTGAGCAAAAACATTTATGGCCTCTTGCCCCACCGCACGTTACTTCCCCCACCGCTAATTATCTGATACATGTGCCTTGATGCCCACGCTTTAGCGGCCTGTTCTAAATCCGGATTTCCGCAATTTAGAAAATCCTGTGCCATTGCCTTGTCGCCATACTCGTTGAGCGCTTCGATTAGTAGATTTTCAAAATCGCTTACGCCCCACTCAATGAAGAACCCGTATAATGGAGCAATCACTGTCCTCAGTGCCGCGTGTAGAACACTGACCGCGCGGGGATCTCTGATTTTGATCAACGCCGCGGCCGCATACCCTTGGCTCTGAGAATCCGGGTCGTTCAGGACGGCGATCAGGGGTTCAACTGCTGGCGCACCGATATTGCCTAAGGCAACGGTTGCACTTTTACGAACATCAGAGCGGGTGTTCTTCAGGATGACGATCAAGGGCTCAACTGCGCGAGAGTCCCCGATTTCGCCCAATGCTACAGCCGCGGCCTCGCGGACGAATGGGAAATCAGCCAGGGCCGTGATCAGAGGCTCGACCGAACGGACATCCTTGATATCGCCCAACGCAACGGCCGCGCCACGTCGGGTCGAATCATCTCGGTCTTTTAGGGCAACGATCAAAGGATCTACCGCACGAGGGTCCGTGATTGAACCCAACGCAATAGTAGCGGCATATCGGACGTGCGGACTCGGATCGATTAATGCCGCAATCAAGGGCTCAACGACGCGGGGGTCGTTGGTCGAGCCCAACGCCTCAGCCATTTGTTCACGGACTTCGTATCTCGTGTTTCTCAGGCCGACTATCAGGCTGTCAACCGTGCGAGGATCTTTGTCTTGGATCTTGCCTAACGCCCTGGCCACGCTGTCGCACCTGCCACAACTCCTCTCACTCAGAACGACCATCAAAGGCGCGGCCGCGCGGGGATCTCTGATCTCGCCCAACACTTTGGCCGCAACGTATTGGACACGAAAATCGTCGTCTTTCAGGGCTGCGATCAGGAGTTCGACGGCAGGTGTACCGATATCGCTCAACGCAATGGCTGCACGATCGACGACGAGACTACTGTTGCCTTTCACGGCCTCTTTCAGGGTGGCGATCAAGGGCTCGACCGCGCGAGGATCCCTGATTTCTCCTAACGCCTTAATCGCCGCCCCACGAGGG